>ERZ1026800.48-NODE-48-length-117881-cov-13.534292_pt1 | contig 117881 bp, 86 predicted proteins | sample MGYA00520873_ERZ1026800 | MGnify/ENA primary metagenome ERZ1026800 (study PRJEB33270, sample SAMEA104284475) | anaerobic digester metagenome | biome: Anaerobic digester microbiome; feature: mesophilic sludge digester; material: Anaerobic digester biomass | place...
TGGGCAATGACTGGACGGTGCGCTACGAGGGGCGGTGGTTTCAGATCACGGGGCCGCGTGGCAGCCTGCCACCCGCCAAGCAGCGGGTTGTGGTGCGTCGGCACTTGGACGGCTCGGTGCACATCCTATACCGCGGCCACGAGGTGCACGTCCGGGAGATCGATGGCCGGCCACGGCGCCCCGAGCAGCCACATACCGCCCCCGTGCTCGGCCGTCGGCCAACGCCGCGTCCTGCCGCCGACCACCCATGGCGACACAGCTACAAGGGCGGCATGGCGCAGCGGCGCCCGCCAGCCGAGGCGATGTCAGGCGAACGGGCACGCACGTGAAACATGGTGGCCCGTTGGGCTGTGGACGGTGCCGCGCCGGTGGAAAAGCCGCCGGCTTTCCCACCGCCGCTTGGAAAGCCCTGCCGGCTTCCCACACCGCCCACAGCCCCGACGACAACCACTGGGGGTCATTTCTAACGAGCTACCAAGGGGACATTTCTAAAGAGCCTTGACAGCCGGCGCCGATCGAGCTTGACAACCAGCACGAAAAGGCTTATAAAACGCGGCCTAGAGGGTATCAGATGTGTCCCTCGTGGAGGTGTGGCCCGCTCGTAGAGAAGCGGAGCGCAGGGTGCGCGCTCCCACCGCGCTCGGGCAACCGGTATGTCTGGCCCGGTCATGAGGACCGAGCTCTATACGACGATGGAAACGTTCTATTGGGCATTCTGGACGGATGCCCTCCTCGTTAGGAGGAAAGGAGAAACCGATGCGTAGGAATCTGTTCGTTGGCGTCATGCTATTGGTCGTGGCCGTCGTGGCCGTTGGCTGCGCGAAGCCGCCGCAGCAGGAGATCGATGCTGCGAAGGCCGCCCTCGTCGCTGCTGAGCAGGCCGAGGCGCCCAAGTACGCGACCGGCGAGTGGGACCGGGCCCAGACCGCGATGAATGCGGTCAACGCCGAGCTCGAGGCGCAGCAGGCCAAGTTCGCCCTCTTCCGCTCCTTCACCAAGGCCAAGCAGCTCATCGCCGAAGCCACCAATGCTGCCAACGCCGCGAAGGACGCGGGGATCGCTGGCAAGGAGAAGGCGAAGAACGAGGCGCAGGCCGCCATTGACGGCGTGAAGGCCGCCGTGACCTCCGCCAACGAGGTGTTCGCCGCCCTGGACAAGTGCCGTCGCAAGCCCAAGGATATGAAGAAGGACCTCGAGATGATGAAGGGGAACCTGGATGGCTACGCCGCCCAGGTCACCGACCTCGACGGCAAGTTCGGCCGTGAGGATTATCTCGGCGCCAAGGCGCAGGCCGATGCCCTCAAGGCTCAGGTCGAGGCGATGGTGAACGAGCTCAACGCTGCCAAGACCAAGATCAGGTGCTGACGTTTCGAAACGATGCCCCACAACAACCGGCGGTGCCTCACCGCCGGTTGTTGCTTTCGGCCCTGATTGCTCTGGCGGCGTTGGGTATCACCGCTTGCAATCGCCGCGAGCCGACCGACGTCGCCGGATTCCGGGCCGCGCTCGGACGGGCCATTCGTCTGGTTCGACAGGAGTCCCCGCAGAAGGCCCGGAACCTCGAGCGGCTGCTGGGCGAAGCCGAGGTGGCGAGTGCGGCGGAAGCCGCGACGCCATGGTGGGAAGGCAGTGTTGGGCGGTCCGAAGCTGCCTGGGCGCGGGCGATGCAAGAGGCGGGTGACGCGACACGTCAGACACGCGCGTTTCGGCGTCTGGCTGTGGAACGCACGAGCGGCCTCCTGCGGGCGACCCGGGATGATGTCGCTCGTGCCCGGGCCGAGATCCGCGAGGCCGGTATGGGCAGGCGGGAGGGCGCGGCGATGGAGAGAGCCGCGAACCGGCTGGCGACGGCAGAACGCCTGATGGGGGCCGGCGCGCACACGGCCGCCGGGGTGGAGCTCGAGGCCGCTCGTCAGGACTGCGCCATCGTCCACGCTGCCTGGTCCGGGCTGCACGCGCGCTTTTCGGACCCGGTGCTGCGGCGGCAGTGGCGGAGCTGGGTGGCCGATACGATCGAGACATCAGAAAGCCAGGGAGAGGTGGCGATCATCGTCGACAAGCTGCGCCGGAGGGTGCTGCTTTACGACGCCGGTCGGGAGGTGGGGAGCTTCCGTGCCGAGCTTGGAGCTAACGGTCTGCGTCGCAAGGAGCATGCAGGTGACCGGGCCACTCCGGAGGGGAGGTACTGGGTCGTAGAGCGCAAGGAAGGGCGTCACACCCGCTACTACAAGGCGCTCCTCATCAACTATCCTAATGACGAGGACAGGATGCGATTCGCCCTCGGCAAGACCCGAGGTGTGATCCCCCACCGAGCCGGGATCGGCAGCCTCATCGAGATCCACGGGGATGGCGGGGCAGGCCGTGACTGGACGGATGGGTGCGTGGCGCTTACCAACGAGGACATGGACCGCGTCTACGCGGTGACCCGGGTTGGCACGCCGGTGACGATCGTCGGGACGTATGAGCGCTGACGGACGGTTCGTGCTTGGCGTGCAGGTGGAGCGCCCGCGCCGCCGCTGGGTGTGGCTCGTGCTGCCGGGTCTGGTGGCGGTGCTCGTGCTTTCCGGCGGCTGCCTCGGCTTGCTGCGAGCCGGTCGGCCGCTCGTGGCCACGCGGTTCGAACTCACGCCGGTGCTGTCTGGCAGCTTCGGCTCCGGGATCGGGGTGGAGAAGCGGGCGGCCCGCGCCGAGGCCGAGCTGCGGCGCTTGGCGCCGCGCGGGGCCTACATCGTCATCGACACGTACCGCAACCGCCTCCACCTCCTTGAGGACGGGAAGGTGTTGCGATCGGCGATCTGCTCGACCGGCACCGGACGGGTCTTGCGCGATCCGCGCAACGGACGGGAGTGGGTGTTCGACACGCCGATGGGTGAGAGGATCATCGAGAACAAGCGAAAGGACCCTCCATGGGCGAAGCCCGACTGGGCGTTCATCGAGGAGGGCTACCTGCCCCCTCCGCCCGGTTCGCCCGAGCGGTGGGATAACGTGTCGCTCGGCGACTACGGGCTGTACATGGGGGACGGCTACATCATCCACGGAACCCTTTTCAAGAGCTTGCTCGGCCGTCGCGTTACCCATGGCTGCGTCCGCTTGGGGGACGAGGATCTGGAGTTCGTGTACAAGAATGCTCCGCTTGGTACTCGCGTGTATCTGTACTAGTGTCCTGACGGGCGTGGTAGGAGCGGGAAACGAGCCGCCAAACCCCCTCCACGTGGCCTCGCGCGAGCTCGAGCTGTCGGTCGCCAAGAAGGCCGAGATCTACCTCCTGCTGAGCCCCGAGCGGCGCGCTCTCGAGGTGCGCGCGCGTGGCATTACCCTCGACTGCGTGAGCCTGGGCGGGATCGAGCTGCTCAGCCAGCAGCGCATGATCGGCCGCAGCCTCCCATCGGCCCCGTCGGTGCCGGCGCGGTGGGTGGTCAAGGAGGGTCCGGGTGACGCCGACCGGGAGGTCATCGCCCCGGAGGTACTCCGCCCGATGCCGAAGGAGGGCGAGGAGGAAGAGGAGCCGGTGCCCAACCCCGCCCCTGCAGGAGCAGGGCCGACACCAACCCCGACGCCGATCCCCGAGCCACCGGTCTCCTACCGGGTGACGCTCGAGAACGGTTGGGATATCTGGATCACCGACCGGCTGCCGCAGCAGGGCTTCCTGCACCTGATCGGTGCCGCCATCCAGGACGGCTGGCGCCGGTGGCGCGGGCAAGGTACCGACCTGGCTCCAGCCGTGACGTTGGTCATGACGGCGGAGGATGCCCGGCGCCTCCACCACCTTTTCCGTACCGGCACCACCATCATCGTCACTGCTGGCGAGCACTAGGCTGTGCCCTGTGCCGCCACCGATCCGTACGGCCCCCGCCACGGGTGTCGGCCGGCGGCGAGCCAGAGCCGCTCAGTGGAGGCGGAGACGGGAGACGCGCTCGACGACGTCGCGGAAACCGGGGTTGACAGCCAGGACCTCGGTGAAGCTGCCGAGCGCCTCGGCGGTGCGGCCCGCCGCTTCCTGAGCCCGACCTAGCTCGTAGCGCAGGCCGAGGATGGACTCCGGTCCCAGCCGCGGTGCGGTGAGGCCCCGGGCGTACCACTCTGCAGCCTGCTCGGGCAGGCCCTTCTCCATGTAGCAGGTGCCGATCATCGAGGCGCTCTCGACGAACAGCTCGGCGCTCTTGAGGGCGAGCTGGAACTCACCGATTGCCTCGTCGAGAAGGCCCATCTCGCGGTACGCGAGGCCGAGGTTGAAGTGCGTGTCGTAGTCCTGCTCCTGGATCTGCTCGGCGACGCCCCGCTGGAACTCCCGGAACAGCTCCTCGATCGAGACCTCGCCCCCCTTTCCCACCCCGGTCGCCTCGGCGACGAGCTCGTCCTCGGCCAGCTCCTTCTCGAGCTCAGCCGCGAGATCGAAGAACTGCTCTTCCTCCGAGAACAGCTCGGACGCCGTCGCTTCGGGGCCCGCCGCCGGCTTCTCCTCGTCCCAGCCGCGCGCCTTGAGGAGAGCGTGGCGTGAGCGCACCTCGGGGTGATCGGCAAAGCCTTCGCGCAGTTTGAGCAGGAGCTTCGCGGCCTCATCGAGTAGCCCCTGTTGGATGAAGAAGTCGAGCTCGCCGAGCTGCTCGGGCGTCGGACCGCCCAAGATCTCGTGCACCTCGACGAGGTCGATCGGCGTCTCCAGCACCTCCGCCTCCTCCGGTGTGGGAGGGGGGGGCTCGGGCAGCTGGGAAGCTCCCGCCTGGGCAGCGGCGATCGCCGCATCCGGTGTCGTTGCCGGAACGGCGGCCTCCTCGACGGGGCTCGTTGCCTCCGCCGAGATCTGTGGTGCCAGGGGCTCAGCCGGAGGAAGCGTCGTCGGCGGCCCGACAAAAGCCTCCCCGCCTCCCTCGGCAGGGGTGACGGGGACAGCTGGCGCGGTGGCTTCCCTGCCCGGTGTGTCCACCAACGGCAGACTGAGGTCGATCACCGGCTCCGCCGCCGCTGCCGGCTTGCGTCGGATTGGGGTCGGAGGGAGGCCCAGGGCGCCCAGATCGAGCTCCAGCTCGGCAGGTTTGGAGACGGATCTGGGCCAGCCGGCAGGGGAAGGCTGAGGCGTGGGAGAAAGGCCGAGCATGGCCTCGAGAGCCCCCAGCTTCACCGGCGGCGCACTGGTCGTGCGGGGTGGGGCAAAGGCGGCAGCCCGTGTTCCCACCAGGTCTTCCAGCGACAGCGGTGAACCGGACTCCACCCGGGGGGCGCGGCTCGCGGGCGGGGAAGGCTCGGAAGCCGAGAGCTCGACCGGTTGCGGCGCACCGTCGGCAGACACCCGGACGTCGGTTGTCGATGACGAGGTCGACGCCGCGAGGTCGGGTGTCCACCCATCGAGCTCTGCCGGCTCTGCGAGCTGGACCGGGGTCGGAGTGACGATGGGCTCGCCAACGAGGCTTTCGACCGGCTCGAAAGCAGCCATTGGCTCGACTGGTACCGGCTCCCACACGGGGTCGAAGCTGGTGGTGGGTGGCGTCGGCTCTTCGGGTTGGGTGGGCGGTGTCGTACCGATCTCGAGTCTCGGGGGTGCGCTGGCAACGGCAGGCGCAGACACCGGCTCATCGATCGGGGCCTGCTCGTCACCCAGGGTCGCCAGCAGTACCTGCGCTTCTGCATGATCGGGGAAGAGCGCCACCAGGCGCCGGAGGTGGGAGGTCGCTTTGTCGACGAGGCCGTACTTGGCAAAGACCTGGGCCTCCGTGAACATCTCGTCGGCCGGAGAGGGTGGGGTGGCGGTCGGCGTGGCGAGGCTCGGCACCGGTGCCGCCGGTGGTGGCGGAGTCTCTGCTGGAGCGGCCCAAGCATCGGTGTTGACCTGGGCCGTATCGGTGTCCATGAGACTGACCTCAGGTGGGATGTCGACGTCGATGAACTCGACCGACACCTCTTCCTCCGAGGCAGGAGCCGAAGCCGCTGCCGGTGTGGCGGGACGGATGACCGGCGGCGCCGGCTGCGGGGAAAGCGGGGTGCTGGCTGGTGAAGGAGCTACCGCGAGCCGCTGTGCGACCGACAGCCCAAGCGTCTCGGCCAGCTCCCCCAGACGCTTGACGATCGCGGGATCGGTCGGACTGCGTCGGACCAGACGCTTGTGGAGATCGGCGGCATCATCCTTGCGACCTTCGCGAAGGTACGCTTCGGCCAGCGCGACCTCGATCGTAACCACCATGTCGTGATCGTTCAAGCGCTCGAAAACGCGATTGGCACGGGTAAGCACGTCGATATCCGCGGGTGCACTGCGCAGCAGGCGTTTGACGAGCGTGGCAGCGCGCGCGACGTCGCCGGCCTTGAGCAGACGGTCCACCGCCGGGAGGAGGTAGTCTTTCGCCTCCTCGGCCTCACCGACACGCAGCATGACGTCGCCGTAGAGCTGAATGACGTCGGTGCGCTCACCGATCTCCGGCATGAGCTCGTCGAGATAGGCCCGGGCTGTGTCCAGATCGCCGGCTTCGGCGTAGGCATGGACCGCGGCACGCCGCAGCTCGTATCCCGTCTTGGTCACCGCGACAGCTTTGGCGGCGAGCTCGACCGCCGGTTGCACCCGCCCGGCCGTGAGCATGGCGTCGACGCACGGAGCCACGAAGTCTCCGTTGTCGGGGCCCAGCTCGATCGCGCGGTGGTAGAGTATGACCGCCTCGTCGATCATGTTCCGACCGAGCAGAAAACGGCCCAGGGCGTCGATCTCGGTGGTGGCTGCCTGGGCGTCGCCGCTTTGGACCAGAAGGTCGACCAGCTTGGCGCGCGCCTGGAAGTTGGACGGCTCGAGCTCGGTGAGGCGCCGCGAGACACGCACCGCTTGCTCGAGGTTGCGGCCACGCAGAAACCAGTCGGCGAGGGTGGTGAGCTGCTGGCGCCCCTCGACCACGAGCCCTTGCTTGAAGTAAAGGTCGGCCAGCCGCTCGTAGGTCTGCGTGCGTTGGGGGTCGAGCCGGTTGACCTTCTTGTAGATTGCGATCGCCTTGAGAAAGAAGCCGTCCTGCGCGAAGTGTTCGGCGATCTGCTGGTAGACGTCGATGGCCTCGTCAATGCGGTTGACGCGCACCAGGAGGTCGCCCAGGCGGTTGAGGGTATTGGTGTCGTTCGGAGCCTGCTCGAGCGCCCGCCGGTACTCCTTGATCGCGGCGTCGAGCTTGCCGCGGGCCGCGAGCTTCTCGGCCTCCTGCAGGATCTGCTCGCGCTTTACCGTCGCCATCACACGGCTTCCCGAGGTAATGCTAACACACGGATCGGGGCAAAGGACCGTCGGTGCAGGCAACACGGCCCTTCCCGAGCGAGCGCCTCGAGGTGCGGTGACGATCCGTACCCGACGTTTTGAGCCCAGGCGTAGGCGTCGAAGCGGATCGCCAGCCGGCGCATGAGGTGGTCGCGCGACACCTTCGCCAGGATCGACGCGGCGGCGACGCAGCAGTACCGGGCGTCAGCCCGCGGCTCGGCGAGCCAGGGAAAAGGCAGGCCGGGCAGGCTGACGGCGTCGCTCACCACCATCCCGGGTACGACTCCGAGGGCACACACGGACTGCCGCATGGCGCTGCGGGTGGCCTCGAGAATGTTGGTTGCGTCGATTTCGGCCGGGCTGCGGTGGGCGACCGTCCAGGCCAAAGCCCGGCTCCGGATGGCCCCGGCGAGGTGCTCTCTTTGCCGCGGCGTCAGCCGCTTCGAGTCGTCGAGGTCACCGATGGGATGCGCCGGATCGAGGATGACGGCGGCGACGGTGACTGGCCCGGCGAGTGCGCCTCGACCCGCCTCATCAACGCCGGCCACATATCCGTATTTGCTGCGAAGAAGCTTATCAAGGGAGCCATCCGGCGGCGCCGGTCTCACCGCTTGTGGAACTCCTCCTCGATGCGGGCTGCCTTGCCCTTGAGGTCGCGCAGGTAGTAGAGCTTGGCACGCCGGACGCGACCATGGCGGACGATCTCGATCCGGTGGATGCCGGGCGAGTGAAGCGGGAACACCCTTTCGACGCCGATAGAGTACGAGATCTTGCGGACGGTGAAGGTCTCCCGCAAGCCGCCTCCACGGCGTCCGATCACAACGCCCTCGAAAACCTGGATCCGCTCCTTCTCGCCTTCGCGAACCTTCACGTGTACACGCACCGTGTCGCCGGGCCCGAAGGGCGGGATATCGGTGCGAAGGTAGTCCTTCTCGAGCTCGCGCATGTCCATTACGACCTCCAGCCTCGACCGCACCTCTCGGGACGCGGGCGCGGACCGGCGATTATACACGGCGGGTTGGCGATCGGGAAGGGGTATCAGGCGCCTTCCGGGGGCTGCCAGTCGATCTTCTCGCGTGCCGCTGTTTCGACCGTCAGTTGCCGAACCTCATCGGGCAGTCGCGACCAGTTGGCGTTGAGCAGGTCGGGTCGGCGAGAGAGCGTGAGCCGCACTGCCTGCTCGAGGCGCCATCGTCGGATGCGCTCGTGATGGCCGGAGGCCAGGACCGGGGGGACGCTCCGGCCCTCGAACGTCGGCGGCCGAGTGTAGACGGGGTGGTCGAGCAAGTACGAGGTGAAGGAGTCGCTCGCCACGGAGCCAGGGTCGCCGACCACACCCGGTACGTGCCGTGCCACCGCGTCGACGATCGCCAAGGCGGCCAGCTCCCCGCCTGAGAGGACGAAATCCCCCAGCGAGATCTCATCCGCCTGCAGCAGCTCGTGGGCCCGCTCGTCCAGGCCTTCGTACCGTCCGCACACGACGACGAGGCGCTCGCTGTGGGCGAGCTCCTGGGCAACGGTGTCGGTGAAACGGCGGCCCCGCGGGTCAGGAAGAACCACCCGGCAGCCGCTCGGCGCGGCGTTGACGAGCTCACGGACGGCGGGCACGACCACGGAGGCCAGGACGACCATGCCGGGTCCGCCTCCGTACGGCACGTCGTCGACCTGGCCGTAGCGGTTGATCGCCCAGCGCCGGAGGTCGTGGACGCGAAGGTCGAGCGTTCCGCGGACGGCGGCTCGCCCCAACACCCCCGTGCTGAGGTAGGCCTCCACCGGCGCAGGGAGGAGCGTCAGAACGTCACAGCGCATCGCCGTCGAAAAGCCCGCCGGGAGGATCGAGGACGATTCGCCGGGCAGCGGTGTCGACTCTCACGACAATCGGACTCACGAACGGTACGAGTACCTCGCTGCCGCTCTCGCTCCGCACTGCCAGCAGCGCCTGCGCCCCGCCGGGGAGCAGCGAGTCGACGGTGCCGAGAGCGTGGCCGTTCGCAAGGCAGCACGTACAGCCGACGAGCTCGTGCTCGTAGTAGAAGGTCGGAGGTAGCGCCGCCCGCTCGCGGGCAGGCAGGAACAGCCACCACCCCCTCAGCTTCTCGGCCTCCGAGCGGTTGGAGACGCCGGCGAAGGCGATGAGCCACGCGTTCTTGTGCCAGCGGACGGTGTGGACAGGCCGAAAAGAAGTCGGAACCTCGAGCCCCAGACCGACCTCGACCCCAGCCTGCAGTCGGTCCGGGAAGTCGGTGACCACCTCAACCGCCAGCTCCCCATGTACGCCGTGCGGTTTGCTGACACGCCCCACCGCGAGCCACTGGGGGCCAAGCTCGGGCTCGTCCTTACTCAAGGATCTCGAGCTCGAGGCGCTTGTGGACCTTCATCCCGGCAGCCGTGAGCAGCGTCCTGATAGCTCGGGCCGTCTTGCCCTGCTTGCCGATGACCTTGCCGAGGTCCTCGGGTGCCACCCGCAGCTCCAGGAGTGTGGTCTTCTCACCGCGCACCTCGGTCACCCGAACGCTCTCCGGCCGGTCCACGAGCGCTCGTGCGATCTGCTCTACCAGCTCCTTCATGTCAGCCTCCAGCGTGCTGCCAGTACCCGGCCTAGGTGGCAGATCGGCCAACCAGGCTGGCCACGGTCTCGGACATCCGGGCCCCGCGCGCGAGCCAGTAGTCGATGCGTTCGCGGTTGAGGGTGGCCTCGGCGGGGTTGGAGCGCGGGTTGTAGAAGCCGACCTCTTCCAATACCGCGGCTGTCGGCGTCTGCCTTCCGTCGGAGACCACCACCCGGTACACGGGGCGGCGGTTCGAACCCATGCGCCGCAGTCGAATCATCAGCATTGCACACTCTCCTTCGTCGTCTCGCGGCTGGGCCGCGAGCTGTGCATTCTAGCAGAATGCCGCGTCCACGGTCACAAGCCCATGCCGCGGAGAACCCGCCGGGGGTCGGCTCCCGAGCCAAAACGTCGCAGCATGCGCTTCATCTCGGCGTGCTGGCGCAGCAAGCGGTTGACCTCCTCGACGGTGGTGCCGGCCCCACGGGCGATTCGCCGCCGCCGAGAGCCGTTGATGACATCGGGACGGCGGCGCTCGAGCGGCGTCATGGAGGCAATGATGGCCTCGAAGCGCACCAGCTTGCGTTCATCCACATCGACGTTGCGAAGGTTACGGGCACCGGGCAGAAGATCCACGAGCTGACCGAGCAGGCCGCCGCCACGCATCTGCTTGAGCTGCTCACGCAGGTCGTCGAGGTCGAACCCCTCCTTGCGAAGCTTCTTTTCGAGCTCGGCGGCGCGCTTCTCGTCCACCGCGGCTTGTGCCTTCTCGATGAACGTGACCATATCGCCCATGCCGAGGATCCGGGACGCCATTCGGTCAGGGTGGAACGCCTCGAGATCCTCCAAGCGCTCGCCGATGCCGGCGAGGCGGACGGCCTTGCCGGTGACGGTCACCACCGAGAGAGCGGCACCGCCGCGGGCGTCGCCGTCCAGCTTGGTGAGGATGACGCCGGTGAGAGGCAGGCTGGCGCCGAAAGCCTGCGCCTGTCGCACCGCATCCTGGCCCGTCATGGCATCGGCAACCAGCAGGGTCTCGCTCGGGTTGAGGATCTCCCGGACCTCGGCGATCTCGGTCATGAGCTGCTCGTCCACGTGGAGGCGGCCGGCGGTATCGAGGACGACGACCTCGAACCCCTTGCGCCGCGCCTCGATCAGCGCCGCGCGTGCGATGTCGGTGGGCTTGGCGTAGGCGTGAGTGTCGAGCACCGGCAGCCCCGCCTGGCGTCCGAGCTGCTCCAGCTGTTCCCGGGCGGCCGGGCGCTGCGTGTCGGCCGGGGCCAGCAGGACGTGCTTGCCGACCTTGGACTTGATGAACAGCCCGAGCTTGGCGGCGGTCGTCGTCTTGCCGGTGCCTTGCAACCCGACGAGCATGATCGGCGATGGGAAACCCTTGAACCGAAGTGGCTTCTGTTCTCCTCCCAGAAGTCTGGTCAGCTCCTCGTGAACGATCTTGACGACATGCTGGGCAGGGGTCAGGGAGGACAGCACCTCCTTGCCGAGCGAGCGCTCGCGCACGCGAGACACGAAGTCCTTGACCACCACCAGGGCGACATCGGCCGAGAGAAGGGCGCGGCGGATCTCAACCAGGGCGTCGTCGAGGTGCTTCTCGGTGAGATGCCCCTCGCCGCGAAGGGTACGGAAGACCTTCTGGAGTCGATCGGAGATGGCCTCGAGCATGCGCCTCCCAGGACCCGGAAGTCTACCTGCACGAGGGTCCGTGCTCAAGGGCCGGGAAAAAGATGCGCCAGGCGTTCGCCCGGCGCATCATCATCGGTAGCTGGGGACACCCTCCGGATGTGGGCCCGTATGCTACAGCTTGGCCACGATCGCTTTCGCCATATCGAGGGTCGACGAGGTGCCCCCCATGTCGTACGTGCGTGCGGAGCCCTCGGCGATGACCGCGGCCACCGCTGTCTCGAGCCGAATGCCCATCTCCTTCTCACCCAACCAGTCGAGCATCATCTTGGCGGCGAGGATGGTTGCGATGGGGTTGGTCTTGTATTGCCCAGCGTACTTCGGGGCCGAGCCGTGAGTGGGTTCGAAGACGGCGAGCTTCTCGCCGATGTTGCCAGAGCAAGCGAAACCGAGCCCACCCACCATTTGGGCGCAGAGGTCGGAGATGATGTCGCCGTAGAGGTTGGGCGCCACCAAGACGTCGTAGTTGAAGGGGTTCTTGAGGAGCCACATGCACATGGCGTCGATGTTGGCGTCGTCGGTGGCGATGGAGGGGAAGCCTCTCGCGATCTCTTTGAAGGTCTCGAGAAACAGGCCGTCAGTAGCCCGTACCACGTTTGCCTTGTGGACGCAGGTCACCTTCTTGCGCCCGAAACGCTGGGCGAACTCGAAAGCGGCCCGGATGATGCGCTCGCATCCCGCGCGGGTGTTGATCTTGGTCGAGATCGCGTACTGCTCGAGCGGCACATCCTTGAAGGCGGCGAACGGCTTCGAGAGCCGGCTCAACGTCGCCGCCAGCTCGGCCGGCACGGGGCTGAACTCGACCCCGGCGTACAGGTCCTCGGTGTTCTCACGGAACACGACGAGGTCGATCCCCTCCTTGAAGTTGAGGGGGTTGCCAGCGTAGGCCTTGCAAGGCCGCAGGCACGTGTACAGGTCGAAGAGCTGGCGCATGCGGACGATCGGCGATCGGTACACCAGCCCCTTCCCCTGCAGCTCGGGCACGAGCTCGGCCTCGGCGGCTTTCACCGGCTTGGAGGTGATGGCGCCGAAAAGCGCGGCGTCGACGGAGCGCAATAGCTCTACGGTACGGGCGGGGAAGGCGTCACCCTCGCGGCACCAAAACTCCCAACCGATGTCGCCGTGGAGGTACTCGGCGTCGAGCTGCATGGTGTCGAGGACGATCTTGGTAGCCTCCATGACGTCGTTACCGATGCCGTCTCCAGGTAGCCATGCGATGCGGTACTTGGCCATCTCCGTTCTCCTTCTCATGCAGGTGGTTGCCCCTTTCCGAGGGCCCGCGGACGGCGCCAATCATCCCATAGTTCGGAGCGCAATGGAAGAGCGTGACGGGCAGCGAGGCGCCTGGAAGCCGGTGAGGTAACCCCGGTCTCGCCGACTACCGGGTGTCGGGACGTGGACTTTCCGAGCTTTCGCTCGGCGACCGCTCGTCCGCTTCGCCGACGCGATCCCGGGCGTGGCACGTTGGTACGAGCTGGGGACGGCGGGCACGCGATGCCTGCGCCGTTGCCCGGTGGCGATGCGGGTCGGCAGTGGGTGTGGTAGCCTCACGCCGATAGGTATGATTCGCTTCGGCACCTCGGGCTGGCGGGGCGTGGTCGGTCAGGAGTTCACGTTCCGCAACGTAAGGCTGGCGATGGACGCCGTGGCCAGGGTGCTCCGTAGCCACGGCGAGCACGGCGAGGTCGTCGTCGCGTACGATACCCGCCTCCTCTCGGAGAAGTTCGCCCAGGAGGCTTCAGCCGTCTTCACCCACCATGGCTTCGAGACCGTGCTCGCCGAGCGGGACCTACCCAGCCCCTGTGTGGCAGCGGCGGTACGGGCGCGCGGGGCGAGCTTGGGGGTGGTCTTCACGGCCTCTCACAACCCGCCCGAGTACTACGGTGTCAAGCTCTTCACCCGCGACGGGACGGGCGCTGGGCGGGCGCTGAGCGACGAGATCGAGCGGATGGCGAAGGCACTGTCGCCGGCCCACGAGGACTTCTACGTTCCTCAACGTCACCTCAGCCATCGCACCTCGCTCTCCGCGCCGTATCTCGAGAGCCTGCAAAACGGCATCGACTGGGACGCCGTCCGTAGGCGTGGGTTGACGATCTGCGTCGACCCTTTGTGGGGCACGGCCAGGGAGTTTCTCGACCGCATCCTGATCGCCAATCAGGTGACGACGCACGTGGTACACGGCACCAAAGATCCCTACTTCGGAGGCTACTCGCCCGAGTGCACACCGCCCAACCTGGCGGATCTCCGCGAGCTGGTGCGGCAGACAAAGGCCGATCTGGGCCTCGCCACCGATGGCGATGGGGACCGTTTCGGCATCATTGACGGGGCGTGCCGGGTCGTGACGCCGAATCTCGCCATCGCCCTGCTCATGGAGTACCTGGTGCGGCGGCGCCGCCTGGTCGGTGGGCTCGGCAGGACCGTTGCGACGACGAGGCTCGTCGATCGCATCGGCCACGCGTACGGCCGCGAGGTCGTGGAAACCCCCGTGGGCTTTTTCCACTTTGGGCCCGACCTGGTCTCGGGGCGTCTGGGCGTGGCGGCCGAGGAATCGGCCGGCCTGGGGGTCGCGACCCATCTTCCCGAACGCGATGGCCTGTACGCGGCGCTCCTGGTGGTCGAGATGGTGGCAGTCGAGGGTCGCTCGTTGGGCGAGCTGGCACGCGACCTGGCCGCGCGGCACGGCACCTTGCTTTTGCGACGAGTCCGACTCCCGCTCAACGACCGAACCAGGGCCGCCCTGGCCCGCCTGCAGCAGGGCATGCCCGATCGGCTCGGGGATGCCCAGGTGGTTCGATGCGACTGTCGTGACGGGGTTCTGCTCGAGCTGGCCGACTGTAGTTGGGTGTTGATCCGACCGGCTGCAACGGAGCCGCGGTTGCGCATCTACGCGGAGGCGCCGACGATTCGGCGTCTCCATTCGTTAGTCCGCGAGGCGCGGGCTCTGGTGCAGCGGGCCGAGGAGGGGGTCTGAAATGTTCGAGATCGACGAAATCGTGGGACGCGAGGTCCTGGACTCGAGGGGTAACCCGACTGTCGAGGCGGAGGTCACTCTGTCGGGTGGGGCGGTTGGGCATGCCATCGTCCCCTCCGGCGCCTCGACTGGTAGCCGCGAGGCACTCGAGCTGCGCGACGGCGACAAGAGCAGGTTTCGGGGCAAGGGGGTGCTGAAGGCGGTCCAAGCGGTGAACGGCGAGATCGCCGATGCCCTCATGGGCTTCGACGCGCGCGACCAGGCGGGGATCGATCGTACCCTCATCGAGCTCGATGGCACCGAGGACAAGAGCCGTCTGGGTGCCAACGCGATCCTGTCGGTATCGCTCGCGGTCGCCCGCGGCACCGCGGAGCAGCTCGGCCTGCCGCTATACCGCTATCTCGGAGGTACCGCTGCGACGCGATTGCCGGTTCCCTGCATGAACCTCATCAACGGCGGGGCGCATGCCGACAACTCTCTGGATATCCAGGAGTTCATGGCGGTGCCGCTAGGTTTTTCGAGTTACCGCGAAGGGCTACGGGCCGGCGTCGAGGTCTTCCATGCGCTACGCGAGCGTCTCAGGAAGGCCAAGCACGTCACGGCGGTCGGGGACGAGGGGGGGTTCGCCCCGAGCTTGACGAGCAACCGCAGCGCCCTCGAGTTTCTCGTCGCGGCGATCGAGGACGCTGGCTACACCCCCGGCGAACAGGTCGCGATCGCTCTCGACTGCGCTGGCAGCGAGCTGCGCACGGGCGAAGGGTATTTTCTGCCCGGCGAAGGCCGGCACGGCTTGAGCCACGACGACCTCATCGGGCTGTACGAGGAGTGGGTCCGGGACTTCCCAGTGGTGTCGATCGAGGATGGTCTGGCGGAGGACGACTGGGAGGGTTGGCGGAAGCTGCAGGAGCGGCTGGGCGGCCAGGTGTTGCTGGTCGGGGACGACATCTTCGTCACCAACCCCAGGATCCTCGCCCGTGGCCTCAAGGAGAACGTCGCCAACGCGGTGCTGATCAAGCTCAACCAGATTGGCACTTTGTCCGAAACGCAGGCGGCGCTTCGCATGGCGCTCCACCACGGTTGGAAGGCGATGGTCTCCCATCGCTCAGGCGAGACCGAGGACACAACCATTGCCGATCTGGTGGTGGCGTGCGGGTGCGGCCTCATCAAGACCGGCTCGGCCTCACGCTCGGATCGGGTTGCCAAGTACAACCGGTTGCTGCGCATCGAAGAGGAGCTGGGGAACGCGGCGGAGTACGCCGGGCGGGGGCCCTTTTCGAGGTGAGCAGGTTCAGCCGCTGGGGCGTGTGGCTGGGTCTGCCGGTGCTGGCAGGCATTGCGGCCTGGGGTGCCTGGCGCGGCGTCGCCGAGGCCCGACGGAGCCGCCTCGAGGCGCGAGCGCTCGAGGCGCGTCGGACGAGCCTCGATGACGCCAACCGTCTGCTCCGCCGAGAGGTGAACGCCCTGCGTACGGAGCTGGCGGCCCGCCAGCGTGCTGCCCGTCAGGTGCTGGATGTGGTTGCGCCTGGCGAGGTCTTGGTCGTGGTGTCTCCGCCCCTGCCATCCGCGGGAGGCAACGGCGCGGCAACCCGACGGGGCTCGGCCTAGGAGATGGACGTCAAGCAGCTCGGCCGCTACGAGATCGAGAAGGTGCTGGGGCGCGGCGCCATGGGCGTCGTCTACTTGGCTCGCGACCCTGTCATCGGCCGCCAGGTTGCCCTCAAGACCTTGGCCCTGCCGGCCGAGGCCGACGAGGCGGAGGAGTTCCGCCAGAGGTTCTTGCGTGAGGCTCAGGCTGCTGGACGGCTCAGCCATCCTGCCATCGTCACCGTCCATGACGCTGGGGTCGACAGCGTGACCGGTCTCTCGTACATGGCGATGGAGTTCATCGAAGGGCGCAGCCTGAGGGATCTGCTGCGGGCCGGACAGCCGTTCACCTTCAGTGAGGTCGCCCGTGTCGGTACCGCCTTGGCGGGAGGGCTCGACTACGCTCACGGCAAGGGTGTGGTGCATCGCGACATCAAGCCCGCCAACATCATTCTGACGCCGCAGGGGTTGGTGAAGATCACCGACTTCGGCGTCGCCCGCCTCGAGACCTCGAACCTCACGGTAACGGGCCAGTTCATCGGCACCCCCAACTATATGTCGCCGGAGCAGGTCTCCGGCGGCACCGTGGACGGACGCAGCGACCTTTTCTCTCTTGGTGTCGTGCTCTTCGAGATGCTGACGGGGGGACGGCCGTTCGTCGCGCAGTCGCTCACCGAAGTCACTTTCAAGATCGTCCACGAGGCGGCGCCGATCCCGTCCCGAGCTCGTCCCGGTCTGCCTCCAGCGTTCAACCCCATCATCTTGAAGCTCCTCGAGAAAGAGCCCTCCCGGCGCTACGCCCGCGGGAACGACGTAGCTCGGGCTCTGGATGCCTTGCGGCGCGTGCTGGCAGGCCTTCCGGGGCAGCCGCCCGTCGCCGTGGCGGCGCCGTTCGCTGGTCCAGGTGCTGCCGAACCCCCGGTGGCCAGCGTCGTGGCCACGCCCACGGCGACCCGCGCGACGGAGCTCACGACCCCCCCGAGTCTGCCGGCCGGGGTGGCCGATGCGGCTGGGCCGGCGGTGCCCCCAACCGTCGTGTCGCGGTCGGTTTGGCGCCAGCCGATCGAGACACGATGGATCGTCTCGCTGCTGGTGATCGCTGTCGCGCTGCCGACACTGGCGATTGCCCTGCTGGCGACCCGCATCGATCGCGGTCCGTGGCCAGCGGCTCCGCCCGGCGAGGCGGAGCGCCGACATCGGGCGGTGACCGGGTTGCGGGAGGCTGCGGCTGCGCTGCAGGCTGGGCAGCCGCAGCAGGCTCTCGATGCTCTCGAGCCGGTCTGGGCCGAAGCGCCCTACTCGCGGGCCGGACGGTACCTGAAGCGGGTAGCTGAAGCGCGCGTTCTGCTGGACCGAGACGTCTCCACCCGACTGGCCCGGGCGCAGGCGTTGCGCGAGGAGGGCTGGGCGCTCCACGGTCGCGGCCGCTTGGGCGAAGCCATCGAGCGGCTCCAGGAGGCGGTCACCCTCGACCCGAGCGACCCGTTGGCGTCCGGTTATCTCGAGATCGTCCGCGAGAAGCTACGCGCCGCGCGAACGTCGGCCCGGGTGGAGCCACCGGTGCCGGCGCCGGCTGCAACGCCTGTCCCGGAGGTTCCCCAAGGGACCGCCCGTCTCGAGGTGTATTTCAACTGCCCACTGAGCGCCGCGACGCTGGAGATCGACGTCGACGGTGAGGCGTTGGCGCGCAAGCAGCTCAACTTCTACACCAAAGGTTTTCTCGGCCTCAAGAGAAAAGGGGCCGGCGTGTACCAGGAGGTCTTTTCGGTTCGGTCCGGCAGCCACACGCTCACGGTGCGGCTCCGCTCCGAGGAAGGGAGCCTGCTCGCCGAGCAGGTGCTCGAGGTCACGCTGCCGGTGGCTGGGCGGGCATTGCTCAAGGTCGAGATGGACGGCGAGCAGGCCGTGCCGAAGTTTTCGCTCGCCACGGGGCGACCCCGCTAACCCCGCCGTTGTGGAGAAAGGAGAGAAGGAATGAAGTGCCTCGTGATCGTCATGATGCTGGTTCCGCTGCTGGCCTGGGCCGCCCCAGGCAGCGGCAAGCCGCGTGTCCAGCTCGAAACCAGCAAGGGCATCATCGTTATCGAGCTCGAGCCCACGAAAGCGCCGCTCACCGTCAACAACTTCCTCGACTACGTACGGGCCGGGTTTTTCGACGGCACGGTATTCCACCGTGTCATTCCGGGGTTCATGATCCAGGGTGGTGGCTACACGGCGAACCTCGAGCGCAAGCAGACCCGGGAACCGATCCTCAACGAGGCGACCAATGGGCTCAAGAACCTCAAGGGCACGATAGCGATGGCGCGCACCGCGGAGGTCAACTCGGCCACCGCTCAGTTCTTCATCAACCTGGTAGACAATGCCTTTCTCGATCACCGGAGCAAGACCGACGAAGGTTTCGGCTACTGCGTTTTCGGGCAGGTTGTGGAGGGGATGCAGGTCGTAGAAGCCATTGGTGCCGTGCCGACCGGCGCCGCGGGGCCGTTCTCGAAAGATGTTCCCAAGACCGCGGTGGTCATCACCAGGGCTACCGTGGTGGGAGCGAAACCGGCATCGCAGACGACCGCACCGTCAGGAGATTCCCAGCCCGCGAGACGCTGACGGCGGGCTCCCGGCCCGGCGCTAGGTTGGCCAGCAGTGCAGGCCCATGGGCGCGCAGCGCGCTGGCCAGTGCGCTACACCCGGCACCGTCGCGGCAGCGGATCAGGTGCGTCAGCGCCCATTCGCCGTGGGCGTTGCGCGCGAGTCGGAAGCGGTCACCGTCCCAGGTGGCGGCCAAGTGCGTCGCTGCCCGAGTGGGGATGCGGCGTCCCAGCCAGTAGGCTAGCGCCCATTCTCCCATGGTGTCGGTCAGGACCGTCGTCCAACCGCTAGCGGGTGGGGGCAGGTTGGCGTCTCCAAGGGGCGGGCCGCTCGGGCGTCGACCCGGATGCAGGAGCTCGGAGGTCGTGGACGGCGGCGCCCTGAGGAGGTCGTCGATCGCCGTCCAGCCTCCCTTTTCGTACGAGGCCAGGACGGTCGCGAGCCCCTGAGCATAGGGGAAAACGAGGTCCTCGACGAAGAAGTCGGGGACTCCTTCGGGCACCGGCAGCGATGTGGTCTGGGCAGCGAGCTGGCGCTGTGTCTCCCAGAGGCTCGAGATGGACGGTGAGCCGGATGGACCGAGCACGAGCATGACGAGTGTTGCGTCCCCTTCGGCAACCGCAGAGGCGGCGCGTTGCTGGTCGCTGTTGTGCTGCATCGCCAGGAGCCTGGTCGGCAGGTGGAATCGCCGCTCCTGGGCGGCGTGGGTGAGCTCGTGAGCCCACACGGTGGCGTCTTTTGAGGCCGCGCTGTTGCCTCGGTTGACCAGCACCATCTCATCAGCACTGGGCTCGTAAAAGCCCAGCACTTGACTCGAGTAGAACTCCAGCAGTCGCGGGTATACGAAAGCGGGATCGCCAGCGATGAATCCGAGCCGCTGCAGCGCCTCCAGGTAGAGCTCGGGCGGCAGCGGCAGATCGCGGCGGAGCTTGGTGTCGAGCTCGGCCCGTAGACTCGAAACCGGAATGAATCGGCACGGAGGTTGGAACGGCAGTGGCACCCCACGGAGCTCTGCGACCCGCGCCGCCGTGGCCAGCAGGGCTGGAGGGCAGGGGTTGGCCACCGCCGCGGTCGCCAACAGCACCGGAGCGAGGATGCTATACTCGCGACGCATGACGAGGGCAGCCCGGCTGCAGCTTCTCTCGCTGTACGAGAATATCGAGCTTGTGGAGCGCGTGCTGAGTGAGATGTGCCACAGCGAGAGGGTGGGTGAGGAGACCTGCTACTGGGTGGGCATGGCGGTCCGTGAGGCGTTGGCGAACGCGATCAAGCATGGCAACAAGCTTAGCGCGGAAAAGCGCGTCCTTGTGGAAGTCCGGCTCGATCCCGGCGAAGCGCTTGAGATCGTGGTCGAGGACGAGGGCGACGGCTTCGACCCTGAAGGGGTGGCCGATCCCACCGCTCCGGCGAACCTGATGCGGTCGAGCGGCCGCGGTGTCTTCTACATGCGGCAGTTCATGGACGAGGTACATTTCAGCCCGGCTGAGCGGGGAGGGACCCGGCTCCGGCTGAGGAAGAACTTGACTGCGAGGAGGAGCGAATGAAGGCCAAGGTTCGGGATGTGGGGAATGTGCGGATTCTCGATCTCGAGGGGAAGATCACCATCGGCTCGGGGGATGTGGAGCTGCGCCAGCAGATCGAGGACTCGGTCGGCGCCGGCTTCACCAGCATCCTACTCAACTTCAAGGGTATTTCCCATATCGACTCGTCGGGCATTGGCGAGCTGGTAGGTTGCTACACGACCATCTCTCGTCGTGGCGGCAAAATGAAGCTCCTCAATCTGACCCAGAAGATCACCGACATCCTGCACGTCACGCAGCTCATCACCGTCTTCGACGTGTACGACAGCGAGCAGGATGCTTTAGCCAGCTTCAAGGCGTGACACCAGAGGCGGCGGGGCGAGCCGCCGGGCGAGCGTTGTCCGGCATAGCGGTGTCGGTGTGCTCCGTTCCCGCTCCACCAGCGGACCTCGGCACGCCGACTGGAGGCATTTGTGGGTGTTCATACAGCACTCGTCGCGGATGACAGCAGGATATTCCGCTCTTGGTTGAGGGAGCTGCTGCGCGAGCAGGGCTTCGAGGTGGTCGAGGCCGCGAACGGTCGGGAGGCTCTGGATTTAGCCCTCTCGGTCCGGCCCCATCTTCTGGTGCTGGATGCCCTGATGCCGTTGATGTCAGGTTTCGACGTCATCACCAAGCTGCGGGAGAAGGTGGCCGACTACCACCCGATTCTTTTCATCGTCACCGCCGTGTACAAGAGCCGTCGGTGGGAAAGCGAAGCCAGGCTGCAGCATCAGGTGCACGAGTACCTCGAAAAGCCACTCGAGGAGTCGACGGTCCTGGCAGCCCTCGAGCGTCACCTTCCAGGGGCCTCCCAGCCGGGGTAAGTACTCGTTGCACAACGACCGGAGCGCTCGCCGCCCACGGCAGGGCGGTCGCCATCTTCGCGTTGGTCGCTCAGAAAAGTCTCAGGCTTCGTCTTCTTTCTGCATCCGGCGCAGCGTCTGCTCAATGGCTGTGAGCACCTTCTCGATATCCTTGACGCCATGAGCATGCGAAATGAAAGAGGTCGCGGACGAACGGGAAGGTAGCAGCACGCCGTTTTCCCGGACACCGCGCGCGAACCGCCCCCAGAGCTCCTGATCGACCCGGGCGAACGACCGCCCGTCGGTTACCCCAGTGCGTGAGAAGCACAGCGCGAAAATCGAGCCGATCCGGTTGCACTTCAGGCTGCGGCCGAACTTGTCTGCCAGCCCTTCGACACCAGTCTGCAACTGGCCGCCGCGTTCCTCCAGCCGCTGGTGAATGGACTCGTTGCGCAGCACCGATAAGGTCGCCGTTGCGGCCAGGACCGAGATGGGTGGAGCGGGAGCGGGCAGCTCGTCCCCTGGCACTGCATGCAGACCCAGTGGCCACGTCACGGCGCCGATCGGGGAGACTCCGCCCCCGAGTGCACCACCGAGCACGACGACGTCCGGCTCGAGCCCGAAAGACTCGGTGGCACCGCCACGAGCAAGGCGAAAACCGGTGATGGTCTCGTCCACTACCAGCCGTGCCCCCACTGCTTTGGTGCCCACTTGTACCTCGCGCACGAACTCAGGGTCGGGGCGGAGCACGCCGAACAGGCTGGCGATGGGATCGAGGACCACCGCGGCGGTGTCCACACCGACCTCGGAAAGCACGTCGTGAAACGCGTCGACGCTGCCCCACGGGACGACTCGAACCAAACGGGCGACGTCGGAGGGAATCCCGGCCACGAGGGGCTGGGAAATGCCGAGCGGTCCAGCGGCCGACACCTGGAGAGCCTCCGTGGACCCGCGTCGGTTGCCGTCGAACACCACGACGCGCTGACGGCCGGTGTCGCGCCGACACCAGCGCAGCGCGAGCTCCCAGGCCTCACTCTCGGCTGGGGTCAGCACCCAGGGGCCGTAGTCGGGGAGTATCTCGGCGAGCAAGTCGACGAGCTCGACCTCGGCGGTGGCGTGGAAACCTGACGCAAGCCCGAAGGAGGACGCCTTTCGCACCGCATCCAGCAGGTACTGGTTGCCATAGCCGAGCAGGTTCGCCCCGCCGCCGCCCAGGAGGTCGACGTACGCCATGTTGTCGGCGTCGAACACCCGACACCCCTGGGCCTTGGCCAGCAGCAGACCGTCCTCACCTCGCCTCGCCAGCAACGGGCTGTGGACGCGAGCTTGGGCGATCAGTTCGTCAGTGCGCAATCCCATGGGGCCTTATGCCTCCATCGTGCGCGTAGTCTAGCACCAGCATGTGTCCGCTCAGATCTCCTCCCGATCCAGCTCATCCTCGTCGTCCCCGTGAAAGAAGAGGATCGCGCAATCCCGCGAGCAGAAGGTCCGCCCGTAGTCGAAATACCCGCACTTGCGGCAGACAACCTTGGCGCAGATCGGACAGGCGATGAGCGCCCATGCCGAGAACTCGCGACCGCAGACCTCGCAACGAGAGTGGGTCACATCCGGCACCTCGCCAGTATGGCCGAGGGCATGGGAGGCTGCAAGAGATTCCGCCTTTGAGCGCGAGGCTCGGCGGCTCGGCGATCGGCGCCGCGAAGCCGTCGTGGTCGGGGGGCCGGCGGAGGTCGACCGACCGGACGAGATGCGCGGGGCCGCCCCGCTGGCCGGTGCGCTCGGCCGCCGTGCCTGCGGGACGGTCCGGGAGCTCGTCAACGGGAAGCCGCCGGTGCTCGGGTACACCGCGTTCGGCGTGGGCGCTTTGAGGCGCATGCTGTCCGTGTGCATGGACGGGTTCGAAGCTTCCGGCCGGGCACCTGCCCGCCCGGCATGAGGCTACCCGTCCGGTCGCTGATCCGGCGGCCAGCGGTATGGCGTCACCGATGCGCGTAGAATGGCCGCTGCCAGACTCAGCCGGCTCGCTGCCACCCTGAGCTAGCTGGTGAGCGCATCGAAGGAGGCCTCGTGATGCATGTCGCCCTAGCCACCCTCATCATTGCGGCTGCTGCTCCAACGCTGTCCGCCGCGTCCGGGCCAACGGCCCCCAACCCCCTGCTCGAGAGCTGGAGCACGCCGTTTGGCGTGCCGCCTTTCGAACGCATCAGGCCCGAGCACTTCACCCCTGCCTTCGAGGCGGGCATGGCCGCCCAGCGTAAGGAGATCGACCTCATTGCCAACAACCCGGAGCTGCCGTCGTTCGCCAACACCCTGGAGGCGTTGGACGCTTCGGGCGAGCTGCTGGCCTCGATCTCGAGCGTTTTCTACAACCTGTCGCAAGCGGAGACGAACGATTCGCTGCAGGCACTGGCCCAGGAGATCGTTCCCAAGCTGTCGGCGTTTCGGGACGACATCTTTCTGAACGAGAAGCTCTTTGCCCGTGTCAAGACGGTGTGGGCCCAGCGTCAGTCACTGCCGCTCGAGAGCGACCAGCGGATGCTCCTGCAGCGGACGTACAAGGCGTTCGTTCGTGGGGGTGCGGATCTCGATCTTGCGGCCAAGGAGCGGCTCCGTGTCATCAACGCCGAGCTGGCGCTCCTGGGGGTGCGATTCGGAGACAACGTCCTCAAGGAGACCAATGCCTACAGGCTGGTCATCGACAGGCGGGAGGACCTCGCCGGTCTGCCACCGGGCGTTGTCGCCGCCGCCGCAGCAGCAGCGAAGGCGGCGAAGCTCGAAGGGAAGTGGGTGTTTACCCTCCAGGCGCCGTCGATCTGGCCGTTTTTGCAGTACGCTGACAACCGCGATCTGCGCCGCCAGCTCCTCGACGCATACACGACCCGCGCCAACCACGGTGATGCGCTGGACAACAAGCCGATCGCCAGCAAGATCGCGGCTCTGCGGGCCGAGAAGGCCAAGCTGCTCGGCTTTCCTACATGGGCCAACTTCATGCTCGACAACAACATGGCGAAGACGCCGGAGAACGTCTACGGGCTGCTCAACCAGCTCTGGCCGGCGGCACAGGCCAAAGCCCGGCAAGAAGCGGACGACCTCCAGGCCCAGATCAAGGCGGAAGGCGGCACGTTCCAGCTCGCGGCCCACGACTGGCGGTACTACGCCGAGAAGGTCCGCAAAGCCAAGTACGACCTCGATGAGGAGGTCTTCAAGCCCTACTTCCAGCTCGACAATGTGCGCCAGGGTGTGTTCTGGCTCGCAGGCAAGCTCTGGGGGTTGCAGTTCGTTGAGCATACCGACATCCCCCGCTACCACCCAGAGGTGAGAACGTTCGAGGTCAAGGACGCCGACGGCTCGCACGTGGGTATCTTGATGGTCGACTACCACCCCCGGCCGGGCAAGCGGGGTGGCGCCTGGATGACCAACTACCGCGACCAGTGGGTCAGAAACGGCGTCGAGATCCGACCCATCATTGCCAACGTCGGCAACTTCACACGCCCGTTGGGGGACCTGCCGGCATTGCTCTCGCTCGATGAGGTCGAGACGATGTTCCACGAGTTCGGGCACGCCCTGCATGGCCTGCTCTCGAAATGCCGATACCGCTCGATCTCCGGAACCGAGGTGGCGCTCGACTTCGTGGAGCTACCTTCCCAGATCATGGAGAACTGGGTGCTCGAGCCCGAGGTCCTGAGGGTCTACGCCAAGCACTACAAGACCGGTGAGCCGATCCCCCAGACCTTGGTCGACAAGCTCCTCCGCGCCAGGCGGTTCAATCAGGGGTTCGCGACCACCGAGTATCTCGCGGCGTGTCTGCTCGACATGGACTGGCACACGTTGTTGACGCCCGTAGAGGTGGACGCCGCGGCGTTCGAGACGCTTTCGATCGCCCGCATGGGGCTCATCCCTGAGATCGTATCCCGCTACCGCACGACCTATTTCAACCACATCTTCGGCGGTGGCGAGGGCTACTCGGCCGGTTACTACTCCTACGTCTGGGCCGAGGTGCTCGACGCCGACGCCTTCGAAGCGTTCAGGGAGAAGGGTGTACTTGACCAGACCACCGCGCGTTCGTTCCGTACCAATATCCTCGAGAAGGGGGCCAGCGAGGAGCCGATGGACCTCTACATCCGGTTTCGCGGTCGAGCGCCATCGGTCGCCCCGTTGCTTGCCCGACGCGGCTTGCGCTGACACCTCACGGCGGATGGTCGGAACAGGGGCCTGCGGGCCCCTGTTTCCTCTCTTTCCATGTACAATCCCGTCTCGGCTCTGGGCGGAGGCCACCGGATGATGTTGCCGGACTCCTCACTCGTGCCCGATCGGCGGCGCTGGCCAAAGGTCGCTCCGGAGGCGCTTGCGTGATCCAGCGGGGGCTGACCGGTCGGTTGCAGGCGGCGGCTGGCGAGCTGGCGTTCAGGGACGACCTCACGGGGCTGTACAATCGGCGCCTGCTGTCGCACCTTTTCGCCCAATGGTGGGATGAGCTGTGCCGTGAGCACCACCGGATCGCGCTCATCATCCTCGACCTCGATGGCTTCAAGGAGGTCAACGACAGGTTCGGGCACTTAGCTGGCGACTTGGTGCTGCGACGCACCGCGGAGCTGTTACGTCGCACCTTCCGCAGCGACGACGTGCTCGTGCGCTTCGGAGGTGATGAGTTCGTGGTGCTGCTGCCGGGCGCCGGTCAGGCCGAGGCCGACAGCCTCGGGCAGCGGGCTCGGGATGCCGTTTCCAGCGAGGCGGCAGGCGAGTCTTCTATTGGCAGTGCGGAGCTGCAGCCGGTCTCCTTCAGCCTGGGCGTCGCCGCCTTCCCCGAAGACGGCACGAGCGGCGAAGAGATCTTGGCGCGTGCCGACGAGAGGCTGTACACCGATAAGCGTTCGCGCCGGCGGCTGCTTCGTTCGGTCACCTCCAGCTCCTGGCGGATGGCGCTCCTCCTCGGGCTGGGAGGCGTTGTCGCCGCTGCTTTTCTGGTGCTTTTTCTCTGGCTCATCTCCGGGCGAGAGCCGACCATGACGGTGACGCCCGCTACGTCCGCCTCGGGTCCCCCCCCACCGGCTGCATCTCCCCACGAGCATGCTTTGCTGGAGGAGATCGCACGGCTCAGACGAGAGCTCGCGCTCCGAGAGTCGAGGGTCGTAGTCGGTCCGTCACCGGTTCCGGATCCGACCGATACGCAGGAGCTCCGGGCGCGAATTCTGGAGCTTGAACAGCAGCTCGACCAACAGCGGGCACGTTTGGAGCCGCCCGCCGCGCCGATCGCTACGCCCCCCGTGGTTGCCAGCGCGATCCCCGCGCCACCGCCACCTTCCAGCCAGCCATCGCCGGTCACGCCGGCTCTTGCGGCCGTTCCGACACCGCGGGCTCCGCTGGAGATCCCACCCCGCCTGATTGGCCACGAACTGCCAGCGTACCCCGAGCGGGCGCGTCGCTATCGACGGGAAGCGACTGTGGAGCTGCGTCTTACCGTCGATGAGACGGGCAAGGTGATTCGCGTTCGTCCGCTCGGCCCACCGGTCGGCCTGGGGTTCGAGGAAGCGGCCCGCCGGGCTGCCCTCACCGCTTCCTACGTACCCGGGCAGCGAGATGGCGTGCCGGTGACCATGGACACGACCCTCGCCGTTGTTTTCCGGCTCGACACGAAGTAGCGCTTCCTCCCGAGCTGGAATATGCTCTGGGATGATTGGAGCATCGAGTGGCACATCGACTCAACTGGCTCGTTCCAAGGCTCATCATCGTGCTGTCAGGGCTGCTCGCCGGCACCGTAGTGGCTGGCGACGGGATGTGGCGCGACATCTCCGAGGATGAGGTCAATGCGGCCGTCTCGGTTCGCGTCATCAGGCCGGTGAGCTATCGGCTCATGGCGCTCGACGTTGATGCCCTTCAGCAGCTTCTCACCCAGGTCCCGAGCGAGCGTTCGGTCGCCGCCGAAACGCTGGCGATCGAGCTTCCGCTACCGTTTCCCGACGGTACCACGCAACGGTTCCGGATCGTCGAGGCCCCGGTCATGGCCCCCGAGCTGGCGCGTCGCTACCCCGATATCCGGACCTACCTCGGCCAAGGGGTCGATGACCCGACTGCGACGCTTCGGTGCGACCTCACACCTCGCGGTTTCCACGCCCAGGTCCTCCGGGACGGTGAGGCCGTGTACGTCGACCCCTACCAGCAGGGCGACACCTCCACCTACCAGAGCTACTTCAGATCTGCGCTGTCGCGCAACCCCGAAGAGCCTCCGTTCGTGTGCCACGTCGGTGAGCATCATGAGTCGCAACTGTCGGGCTTCCACGCCCAGGCATCGCAGCCTTTGCTCGCGCCCTCGGGCGCGACGCTGCGCACCTACCGTCTCGCGCTGGCGGCAACGGGCGAATATACAGCCAAGGTCTGCGCCCCCCACCCAGCGGCCGTGGCCTGCGGTCTGGCGGCTATGGTGACCTCGATGAACCGTGTCAACGGTGTGTACGAGCGCGAGGTCGCGATCCGTATGGTGATGGTGGCTGACAACGACCGCCTCGTGTACACCGACGGCGCGACGGATCCCTACACGAACGACGACGGCTTGGCGATGCTGGATCAGAACCAGGCCAACATCGACGCCGTGATCGGCAACGCGAACTACGACATCGGTCACGTGTTCTCGACCGGTGGTGGGGGTATCGCCTATGTAGGTGTGCCGTGTAAGGCGGGCCTCAAGGCCGGGGGGGTGACCGGCCGCTCCAACCCGGTGGGTGACCCCTTCGATATCGACTACGTCGCCCACGAGATGGGGCACCAGTGGGGCGGCTACCACACCTTCAACGGCACCACCGGGAGCTGCAGCGGCAACCGCTCGTCGAGCGCCGCCTACGAGCCCGGCAGCGGTTCCACCATCATGGCGTACGCCGGCATCTGCGGAGCCGAGAACCTGCAGCCCAACTCCGACCCTTACTTCCACAGCAAGAGTCTCGAGCAGATCATTGCCTACTCCACGGGAGACGGAGACGTCTGTGCGGTGAAGACCCCGACCGGCAACTCGGCACCGCTACCCAACGCTGGTCCGAGCTACACGATCCCCATGCAGACACCGTTCACGCTGACGGGTTCCGCCACCGACCCCGAGGGCGACGCGCTGACGTACTGCTGGGAGGAGTACGATCTCGGCAGCCAGTCACCGCCCCAGGGCGACGCGAGTGCGGTCCGGCCGATCTTCCGCTCCTTCAACGCCACCTCGAGCCCTTCCCGCACGTTTCCGCGCCTCGGCGACATCCTCGCTGGCAGCCAGACATTCGGCGAGTGGATGTCGCAGCGCACGAGGTCGATGAGGTTCCGCCTCACAGCGCGTGACAATCAGGTGGCTGGGGGCGGCGTCAACTGGGCGAGCACGGTGGTCAACGTGAGCTCCAACGCCGGCCCATTCGTCGTCACCCAGCCGACGAGCGGCACGACTTGGAGCGGTGGGGGTACCGCCACCGTCACCTGGAACGTGGCGAACACGGTGTCCGCACCGGTGAGCTGCAGCGCCGTTGACATCCTGCTGTCGACGGACGGCGGGTTCACCTTCCCCACCGTTCTCGCTTCCGCGACGCCCAACGACGGCTCCCAGGACGTCGGTGTTCCAGCCGTCACCTCGTCGCAGGCCCGTGTCAAGGTGGCCTGCAGCGGCAACATTTTCTTCGACATCTCCAACCCCGACTTCACGATCCAATGTAACCCACCGCAGGAGTTCGCCCTCGTCGCACCGGCGAATGCCGCGACGCTTTCGGGGAACGTCGTCACTTTGCAGTGGAGCGCCGCCGGCGGAGCGTCGGGCTACGATGTCTTCCTCGGCGACTCCGCCGATCCTCCCCTGTTAGAGAGCACGGCCACCACCAGCTTCGTGGTTCCGGTGACTCCGGGGCGAACGTATCACTGGAAAGTTCGCGCTACCAACACGTGCGGGCAGCACGTGGCCCCGGCAACCGGCACGTATTCGTTCTCGGTGCAGGCGCCGGTGCTCACCCCCGCGACTGGAGTCGAGGTCGATATCACCGCAGCTACCGGCTCGAGCAGCAACCTCAACGGTGTCCTCGAACCGGGCGAGACCGTGGAGGTGGCCCCGAGATGGCGCAACGAGGGGACGACAGCAACGGCATTCGAGGGCACGCTCTCCGATTTCGGCGGGCCGTCAGGGGCCTCCTATGCCATCGTCGACGGGACAGGTAGGTACGGAACGCTCGCTGCCGGCGCCACGGGTTCATGCCGTTCGGGAAGCGGCGACTGCTACTTGCTCTCCGTGGCGAATTCGGTGGACCGCCCGGCCCCCCACTGGGATGCGACGGTTGTCGAGACCCTCTCGACCGGACAGACCCGGACGCTCACACTTCACATCGGTGACAGCTTCGCCGACGTACCCGGCTCAGATCCCGGCCAACGCTTCGTCGAAACGATCTTTCACCACGGCATCACCAGTGGATGCGCGGCAGGTCTTTTCTGTCCCGACGATCCGATTACCCGGTGGCAAATGGTGGTCTTTCTGAGCCAGTCGATCGTCGGGCCCGCTGGCGTCGTCCCGGTCAGCGGCTCGGTGAGAGGAAACCCGTATGACTGCGTCGTCGGTGGCACCTCGCTGTTCACCGATGTCCAGCCGGAGGATCCCGGGTGTCGCTTCGTCCACTTCATCTACGCGCGCGGTATCACCGCTGGGTGCGCGCCGGATCTGTACTGTCCGGGCGACCCGGTGAACCGGTGGCAGATGGCGGTCTTTCTGGCCTCCGCGATGGTCGGCGAGGGTAACCCGATCCCGGTCGCCGGGGTGGTCGGGGGGCGAGCCTACCACTGTGTCGCGGGGGGGGTGTCATTGTTCGAGGATGTGCCTGCCGCCGACGGCGGCTGCCCCTCAGTCCACTACATCTATGCCGCCGGGGTCACGGCCGGATGCGCCAGCAGCCTCTATTGCCCGAGCTCACCTAACACACGGTGGCAGATGGCCGTTTTTCTGACCTCGGCTTTCGGGCTGGAGCTGTACTGAGGTCGGGCTGGGCCGGTCTCGTTTGTGGATCGGGCCGGCGCGCTGGGTGGGCGGCGGTCGCGGTGACGAAACCGGGCCGTCCGTTCGGCTTCGCGGTGTTCGAAGTACAATCGCGATCGATGCGGGCCTGACGTGCGTGCCCGCCCTCGAGCGGCTGCAGCGTGGAGGAGACATGCGTCATCGGCGATCGATCCTCGTCACTTTCTCGAGTTTCGTGTTCCTGGCCTCGAGCGTGCTGGCGAATGGCCCCGCACTGTTGCGCCTCGAGAGGCGAGCGCCCTCTGACCGCGCGTTCCTCATCGAGCAGGGGATCACCTTGGTGCTCGAACGGGAGGGTTATTTCCTCGCTTTAGGGGACGGCGACGTGGTGCGTGAGAAGCTGACGGCCCTGGGTCGGGACAGCGTGGTCGTGGAGGCAGACACCGAAGGGTGGACCTACTTCGTGCTCGGCTTGCGTCCAGGGGCTGTCGTCGGTGACGTCGCGTGCTGCGGCGCCCCGGTGTTCGCGGACGAAGGGTGGGTTCTGGTGCGGAGCGCCGGCCAGCTTTCAGACGAGTGCGCGGGCTCACCTAACTGGTTCGTCCGGCGGCTTTCGCTGCAGGGGATCAGCCCACCGGCGCCGCCGCCAGAAAAGTATGCCTCCTGGAACGAAGAAGGCCCCACGGGCATCGATCCCCACCCCGTCGTCCAAACCATCGTCGACAGTCTTTCCGACACGATGATTCAGGCCAACTGGTCGGACATCGTCAACGTCGCGTCGACCCGCTTCTCGCGTTCGACCGGCTGTCAGACGGCGGCAGAGGCCGTCTTCGCGAGGTTCCAAGCGCTCGGCCTCAACCCCGTCTACCAGTATCACACGACGGGACATGCCCCCAACGTGATCGGAACGATCACCGGGACGACCCACCCCGAGAGGCTGATCATCGTCATTGGCCACCTCGACGACATGCCGTCGAGCGGCAACGCCCCGGGCGCCAATGACAACGCCTCCGGCGCTGCGATGGTCGTCTCGGCGGCCCGAGCGATGGCCAGCTACAGCTTCGCCAACACCATCAAGCTCGTGGCCGTGACGGGCGAGGAGCAGGGCCTGTTCGGCTCCGAGTACTACGCCAACCACATCCCCGCTGGTGAGCAGGTGGTCGCTGTCCTCAACGCCGATATGACCGGTTGGCAGGGGGACGGTCTTCCGGCCACCGGTGAGAACCTGGATGTCAACACCAACTCGACCTCCGTCTGGCTGGGCCTGCTGCTGAAGGAGGCTGCCACCGCCTACGGCACCGGTTGCCCGGTTGACCACTTCTCCTGCCCGAGCATGGTCTACAGCGACCACGCGCCGTTTTGGGATCGGGGTTGGTCGGCGATCTGCGGGATCACCGACAACGAGGGGTACTGTGGTCGTAGCGGGTCCTATCCGTATTACCACACATCGAACGACACGCTCGCCAACTGCGGTGTGCCGGCGTTTTACTACTCGACGGTCAGAGCGTACGTGGCCGCCGCCGCCCACCTGGCCGAGCCGATGTGCGGAGGCGGACCGTTTCCCCCCGTGCCGAGCGGTGTCACCGCTGGTCCTTCGGGCGACAACCGGATCACCGTGAGCTGGTCCTCCGGCGGAAGCGGGCTCGTGTACACCGTGCAGCGTGCCAGAGGCAGCTGCGCTGGTACCTTTCGAGACGTTGCTACGACCACAGGTACGGTGTGGATCGACACCAACGTCTCGGGTGATGTCACCTACGCTTACCGTGTCGTGGCCGCTCGTGGCGAGTGCGTGAGCGAGCCCTCGGCCTGCGTCACCGCGGTGACGACCGGTACCTGCCAGGAGTCCCCGGAATTCGCTGGAGTAGCTACGGCAGCCAATGCCGCCCAGCCCATCTGCACCGTCAACGTCGGTTGGGGTGCCGCCACCCCGCTGTGTGCCGGTCCGGTGACCTACAACGTGTACCGGAGCGCCGTCTCCCCGTTCACCCCTGGGGACGAGAACCGGATCATGAGCGGCGTCACTTCTCTCTCGGTCACCGATGCTGCCAACCTCGTCTCCTTCACACCGGCCTACTACCTCGTGCGGGCCGTCGATTCGAGCAACGGCTCCGAGGATCCCAACACCGTCGTGCGCAGGGGCATCCCCACCGGACCGATCGCCTATGCGAGCTGGACCGACGATGCGGGCGACACCGGGCCGGCGGCCCTGACCCTTTCCGCACCGTGGTCCATCGCTACCGACGGGCATATGGGACCCAAGGTCTATAAGACGGTTCCCGCCAACCGGGCGTGCGGCGCGCTCACCACCCCTCCACTGGATATCGCCAGTGGCTCGCTGCTTTCGTTCTGGTCCAAGTTCTTCTTCGGTTCCGACAACTCGGACAAGGGTCAGGTGGAGATCTCGACCGACGACGGAGCAACCTGGCAGCGGCTCGCGATGGCCTACCCGACGAAGTCCACGTCGACCGGCGACGAGTGCGGTTTCCCCAAGGACCTCAAGTACTTCGCCGGCGTCAACCTGACCTGGACCCAATACACGGCGAGCTTGCAGGCATTTGCCGATCGGACGATCCGGATCCGCTTCCGTATCTCCACCGACTCCTTGGCGACGGGAGAGTACTGGTGGATCGACGACATCGCCGTCACCCGGGTTCAGACGCCGAGTGTCTGCACCACCGCGAGCGGGGTGTTGGTTCCGCGTGGCGTCGTCGTGGACCAAACCTCGTTCTCGCCCGGTAGCTCCGATGCGAACGGTGTGCTCGAACCTGGCGAGTCGGTGGTGTTGCAGCCGACCTGGCACAACCCGGGGCCGAACGCCATGTCGATTACCGGTGTGGGCAGCGCCTGGTCGGGTCCGGCTGGAGGTACCTACACCCTGCTGGACGCCGTCGCCGATTACGGTACGGTGACGGACGGCACGGACGGCACCTGCGCCTCCGACCCCTATGGCGTGGGTCTGAACAACCCGAGCCCGCGTCCGGCACCCCACTGGGACGCGACGTTCGTCGAGACCCTCTCGACCGGCGAGGTGAGGACCTGGACCGTGCACATCGGTGACTCGTTCGCCGACGTGCCGCGGAGCCACTGGGCGTACTGCTTCATCGAGACCATCTTCCACAACGAGGTCACGGCTGGGTGCGGCGGTGAGCCGCTCAGGTACTGCCCCGGCTCGACCCTGACGCGGGCCGAGATGGCGGTGCTGCTGCTGATGGCCAAGCACGGGTCCGGCTACGTGCCGCCACCGGCGACCGGGCTGGTGTTCGGCGATGTGCCGGCCGACCACTGGGCGGGGAGATTCATCGAGGCGTTGGTGGCGGAGGGGATAAGCAGCGGGTGTGGGCCGGCGATGTACTGTCCGGGGAATCCGATCACGCGGGCGGAGATGGCGGTGTTCCTGCTGATGGCCGAGCACGGGCTGGGGTACGTGCCGCCGGCCTCGACGGGGCTGGTGTTCGGCGACGTGCCGATCGACCACTGGGCGGGGGATTTCATCGAGCAGTTGGCGGCGGAGGGGATCGCTTCGGGGTGTGCGCCATCGCTGTACTGTCCGGACGGGATCGTGACCCGGGCGGAGATGGCGGTGTTTTTGAGCGCGACGTTCGGGCTGGAGCTGAACCGGTAGCGAGTCCGGCCCGCCCTCAGCCTGGATCTAGCGCACGCTTCACGGCGGGACGGCGACCGCCTGCTGCTCCCTACCTCGTGAGGTGGCGGCGAACGGTGCGGCCGCACTGTGGAGCATAGGGCAGAGCAGCCGTGGTCGACCACAGCGAGTGGCTGCCGCAGGCGCGTTCTGCCCGTACCCGATAGTACAGCGTTGCTGGGGTTGCTGCCGCGTAGGTGATGACGAGGCTGTTGCTGGCGGTGACAGTCTCCTCGACGATCGAGAAGTCGGGTGTCAGCGACCTCTGGACCCGGTAGGCGTCGGGGGTGCCGACGGCATTCCAGGACAGTGTGGCACTCCCGCCTGGGCAAATCCCGACCGGATCCCCGCGGAAATCGGTCGGTGGCTCCGGTGGCCCGCAGTACGAGGCCAGAAAATCGAAGGCGGCGAGTGCTTCGACACGGTTGCGGGTGATGGAGTTGCGGTCGTCGGTGCGAGCCTTGCCGGTCTGCTCGAGCGCCTTCCGCAACGCTGCCGGCCCATGGAGGGGATAGGCTTGTGCGAGCAGCGCGGCCACACCCGCTGTATAGGGTGCCGCAGCCGAAGTCCCGCCGAAGCAGTCCTCGTACCCGCCGCCTTTTCTGGCGGTCTTGGCGCAGTGGGAGGGGGCCCAGACGCCGAGCTTGGTCCCCGAGTCCGAGTAGCAGGTGATGCGGTCGGCTTTGGTGTTCTGGACGCACCCGTCGCGCATGCACTGCCCTTCGCCGAAGCTCATTTGGGTCGACAAGCACATGAACGGCACGGGGATCGGGTCCATGCAGATCTCAGCGTCGTACACCGCGCCGACGGCCAGGGCGGTGCTCAAACAAGCCGGCCAAGCCACACCCCGGCTGCAACCTCCGTTGCCAGCGGCCGCCACCACCAGCACGCCAGCTTCGGTGAGGGCCTGGAAGGCGGCGTCAAAAGCGGGATCGAGGTCGTCGCAGGTGTCGGGTCCGGGTGGCCAGTCATCGTCGTAGCCACCCAGCGACAGGTTGAGGACCCGGATGTTGTAGGGGTTGCCGGTACGAACGCTCGTCAGCACGGCGTCCAGGCCGGCGAGGATCTGGGCACTCGATCCCTCCCCATCGTTGTTGAGCACCCGTACCGCGACCACCGTGGAGCGTGGCGCCACACCACCATCGCTGCCGGCGGCAATCCCGGCAACTGCGGTGCCGTGCCCCTCGCCATCACGTGGGTCCTGGTCGTTGTCGACCGCGTCGTACAGCTTGATGGTCTTGACACCAGCCCCGGTTCCGCCCGGTGCCAGCTCGGGGTGGGTGTAGTCGACACCGGTATCGAGAACCGCGATCCCGATACCGAGGCCGGTGAATCCCTTCGCCTGCACGTCTGGAACCTTCATCAGCGCCTTGCCCTCCTTGCGGAGGGCGTGGGCAGTGCGAAGCGGGCTCAGCCCCGCGATCTCCGGGTTCCGTGCCAGCTCGTCGAGAAGGCGCCCCGGAACGCGCAGGTGCACCACCGGCAGCTCCGAGTACCGTCGCAGCACATAACCGCGGGTCTCCCAGTGGGCCAGCGGGAGGACAGGGGCCGAGGCGACAGCCGAGAGGTCAGCGGATGGCGAAGCAACCGGCCGCAGCACAGCCAGGCACTCGACATCACCACCGCTGGCAGCCTGTTGCCACAGCCCAAGCGGCACCACGGCCACATCCCCGGCCAGCCCCGACGCTGCAACGAGCACGGCAGCAAGGCCACACGCGCCTCCGACGGTCGATCGCCTCATCGCACCCTCCCCGGGGGGCACTCCAGTATCGGTCTTTCACCCTCGATTCAGCAAGGTGCCGGCGACCGCAAACGGTCTATCGCGCGCCCACCAGGGCGGCGTTGAAGGTCCGCAGGAGGGTGAGGAGGTACAGCCCCACCGAGCGTTCGCGGATGAAGTAGAGGTCGTACTCGAGCTTACGGCGGTGCTCGTCGACCGTGCAGGCGTACGGCATGTTGACCTGTGCCCAGCCCGTAACCCCGGGTGGTACGGCGAGGCGGAAGGTGTAGTACGGGATCTGGTCGGCGAGCCTGCTCACGAACTCCGGGCGCTCGGGCCGTGGGCCGACGAGCGACATATCCCCCCGTAACACGTTGAGCAGTTGCGGCAGCTCGTCGGCGCGCAGCCGCCGCAGCCAGCGGCCGATCCACGTGACCCTGGGATCGCCCGGCGGCGAGAACAACGGTCCATTCTCCTCGGCATCCCGTCGCATCGTGCGCAGCTTGAGGATGCGGAACGCTCGCCCGTACTGCCCGACCCGTCGCTGGAGGTAGAAAACCGGCGGGCCGTCGCAGATGAGGACCAGCAGAGCACCAGAAGCAACGAGCGGCAGCGCCGGGATCAGCATGAGGGCCGCCAGGAGCACGTCCAACACCCGGGTGAGCCGATTGAACAGTTGCCAGTGCAGGGTGCCGAACCCTGGCTGGTGCAGGAAGGCATCGGGCGATAGCTCGTCCACCGGAAGTCGTCCGTCGAGCCACGCCCACAGCTCGGAGGTAACGACCACTGGCAGCCCCGAGAAGTGGAGGGCGGCTAAATCCGAGGCGGCGGCCCCCAGCCCGTCGGCGTTCCCCACCAGGACCACCACCTCGGCCGCTGCCTCGCGCGCCGCCCTTGCGAGATCCGGACCCTGCAGGTGGGCGCCTTCCAGCGGCTCCCACGGGCCCAGCGGGTGGGCTCGCAGGCGCTGGCACACGCTCGTCACCGCCGGCTCGTCACCGACCACCAACGCGCGAGGGCGGGGACGGGCCCGCAACCACCGCCGCAGGACCACGCGGGCGAGCCACGCCACGCCGGCCCACACCGCCATGGTGATGGCGAGAAGGCCCCGCCCGAAGCGCCACGAGGGAACGGTGTAGGTGGCCAAGGCGAGCCCCAACCCCCAGGAACCGGCCACCACCACCACGCGCACGGCCAGCTCCCGACGACGGCGCACCCGGAACGGTTCGTACAGCTCCGCGGCAGTGGCCAACGCCCATAGCATGAGGATCGCGGCGAGACCGAGCCACGGGTGGCCGACCACCTCGGCCCACTTGTCGCCCCGCAGTGAGCCGGAGAAACGCACGAGGTGCGCGACCCAGGCGGCCGCGGCGAGCCCGAGGGCATCGAGCACGGCCAGAGCTGGCCCGAGCCGCAAAGCCAGGGGGCGGATCGCTCTCACGTCGCCACGCCTCTGCCGCCTCCCCTACCGACAGTAGAAGGTCCGCATCGCCTCGACCACACGCTCGCGCTCGTCGGGCCGAGCCTCGGGGAAGATCGGCAGCGCCAGCACCTCGCGGCTGGCCTGCTCGGAAACCGGGAAGCTTCCCGGCCCGTACCCGAGCTCGGCGAAGCATGTCTGCAGGTGCAGCGGGATCGGGTAGTACACCTCGGTCCCCAGCCCCCGCTTCGTGAGGTGCTCCCTCAAGGCATCGCGGCGCTCAGCCCGCACCACGTACTGGTGATAGGTGTGGCCGCGGTCCGCGAGCTCCTCGGGCGGGCGCACGTAGCCCAGTAGGCCGGCCTCGGTGAGGAGCTGCCGGTAGTGGGCGGCGCCGGCTCGCCGCTTGGCGATCCACCCGTCGAGACGCGGTAGCTTCACGCGCAGTATGGCCGCTTGCAGCGCCGCGAGGCGGAAGTTGCCGCCGACGAAGTGGTGTTCGTAGCGCCGGCGCATCCCGTGCACCCGCATGTCCACCATGCGCTCGCCCAACGCCTCGTCGTTGGTGGTCACAAGACCCCCGTCGCCGAAGGCGCCGAGGTTCTTGGTGGGAAAGAACGAAAAGCACCCGAAGGTGCCGAGCCCGCCGGTAGCCTTCCCCTTGTAGGCGGTACCGATCGACTGGCAGCAGTCCTCGACGATCGGAAGGTCGCCGGCGGCTGCTTTGACGGCGTCGAAGTCGCACGCTTGGCCGAACAAGTGGATGGGGATGACCGCCTTCGTACGCGGTGTGATCGCCGCGCGCAACGCCTCGGGGTCGAGGTTGAAGTCGCGCGGGTCGATGTCCACGAACACCGGCCGGGCGCGCAAGCGCCAAATCACCCCTGCCGAGGCGAAGAAGGTGAACGGGGTGGTGACGACCTCGTCGCCCGGCCCGATGTCGAGGCACATGAGCGAGGCGAGGAGCGCATCCGTTCCGGAGGTCACGCCGATCGCACGCTTGACGCCGAGATAGGCGGCACATTCGTTCTCGAACGCCGCCACCTCCGGGCCGAGGATGAACTGCTGAGTTGCGAACACACGCTCGACGGCGGCGTGAACGTCGCCCTCGATCTCGTGCCACTGGCGGGTGAGGTCGAACAAGGGGACGGAAGGCGTGTCGGTACGCATGCTGGTCCTTTCCCGAGTCGGCGTCGGCACGCCTGCTCGGCGAGGGTGTAAGCATACCGCGGCTGGCTCGCGAGCTCACCGCTTTGCGCCTGGCGTGGGGTTGACGTGGGGCCAGCCGTTGCCTACCGTGCTGGCTTGCCCGTCCCGACCGCCATCCCGGTGGGCGGGGCCGAGCGGGGGCCACGTGATCGACTTTCTCAAGCAGCTTCTCGATTTCATCGTGCACATCGATGCCCATCTCGACAGCATCATTCAGTCGTATGGGACGTGGACCTACGGGTTCGTGTTCCTCATCGTCTTCTGTGAGACCGGGTTGGTCGTGACGCCGTTCTTGCCCGGCGATTCGCTGCTGTTCGCCCTCGGGGCGTTCTCCGCCCGCGGCTCCCTCGACCTCTGGCTCGTCATCCTCCTGCTCTCGTTGGCGGCGATTGCCGGCGACACCGTGAACTACTGGATCGGCGCCAAGGTGGGGCCGGCGGTCTTCCACAAGGAGAACGTGCGCTTCCTCAACCGCCGCCATCTCGATCGCACCCACGAGTTCTATGAGCGGCACGGCGGCAAGACCATCATCATCGCGCGGTTCGTACCGATCGTGCGGACGTTCGCTCCGTTCGTGGCCGGCATCGGCAAGATGTCGTACCTGCGCTTCCTGGCCTACAACGTCGCCGGCGGCCTCGCCTGGGTGCTCATCTTCGTGCTCGGCGGCTTCTTCTTCGGCAACCTACCGATGGTCAAACGACACTTCACTTTCGTCATCGCCGCCATCATCGTTCTCTCGGTCCTGCCAGCCATCGTCGAGGTCGTTCGCCAGCGGTGCGCCGCCTCCGGCTTGCGAGCATAGGCAGGCCTCGCTCTCGGGTAGCCACGACCCGAGACGATGGTGTCGGAGCTCGTGCGCCTGTACCCTGAGCCGTTCCTGCTCACGCGACTGCTGCCACTGCTCGAGCGGGGCCGCGGTGGTCGCGGCCAACCACGACGCGTGCGTCGCCCGGATCGAAGCGACTCAGCGTGACCCTGCTCACCCGGCCAGTCATGGCGGCGCTGCTGGCCACGAGGGGCCTCAGGATCGTGATCAGGTCTCCGCGACGGGTGCCCCGGTCGCGAGCGACACCGAGACCAGCAGCGAGAGAAAGCATGCACGCCTCACCTGCCTCGGTGTCGGTTGGCGTCGAATGGTGCGGCGACGGGCCGGTGGGTTCTCGGAAGCACCGAGAGGCACCGGCCGGGCACCGGTGCGCCACTACCGTGGCCTCTCAGTCGCTAGGGGACACGGAAGGCGAAGCTTTCCTGCTTGCCGGTGCCGCGCTGCACGTCGAGGACGTACACCCCAGGCTTCATCTCCTTGACGACCTTGCCCTTGAACATCTCCTTCTCGCCCTTCATCTGGCCGACCTCGAAGACGTCCTTGCCGACCGGTGCGGAGCTGTCCTCCACCCATCGCCCCTCGCTCTTGACGTACTGACGCATCGCGTACGGCTTGTAGTCGCCGAAGAACACCATGTGCGATTCGCGGGCCTTGAAGACGATCGTCGGGTCCTCGTAGAAGAACGAGACCAGAAACCCCTCGGGAGTGAACTCCTCCTGCATCGCCACCGGCTGCCACTGGGTGAGGGTTTCGCCGGTCACGACGAACACGCCCGGCTTGCCGGGCTTGACCTCTTTGTCGCAGCCGACCAGCGCGACGGCAAGGACGAGAACCGAGCTCGCAACCACGTAGTTCCTGCGCATCTTGGGGGGCTCCTTTCCTGGCAGGGTTGCCCGTGCGGCGCCGATGATACCACGTGGCCATCGACGTGGGCACGATGACTGTGGCAGGATGGCCACCGGTCTGCCCCGCCGACCGAGGAGGTTGTGTGCGACCCAGTGCCCTGCTTCTCTCGCTGCTCGTGGCTTCCCCTGCCGCCTCCGCAGTTGCGCCTGCCCCGACCCCGCGGCTCGTGGTCTTCGTGTCTATCGACCAGTGCCGGTCGGACTATCTGACGCGGTTCGTCGACCACTACCTCCCGGCCTACCGCGACGGCCAGCTCGGCGGTTTCAACGTTCTCGTCGCCGACGGCGCCCACTTTCGCGATGCGCACTTCGCCCACATGCCGACGACCACCGGTCCGGGTCACGCGACGCTCGCCACCGGAGCGCCGCCGGCGCTGCACGGGATCATCGGCAACCGGATCTTCGACCGGACGACCGGGAAGAGCCGACGCAGCGTCGAGGATCACTCCGTCCAAACCATCGGTGGAAATGCCACGCCCGCATCGGCCCGCAACCTCCTCGTCACCACTCTGGGTGACGAGCTCAAGCTCGCCACCGGTGGCCGCGCCAAGGTCGTGAGCGTGGCGATCAAGGACCGCGCCGCGGTGCCGCTCGGCGGCCACGCAGCGGATCTCGTGCTGTGGCTCGACGATGCGACTGGGAGCTGGGTGACCTCGACCTACTATCGGCCCGACGGCACGCTTCCACCCTGGGTGGAGGCGCTCAACGCCGAGCGCCGCCTCGAGCGCTTCGTCGGCAAGGTGTGGGAGCCGCTGCTGCCGAGCGAAGCTTACCGGCAGACGCTGCGGCCGGCACAGCGAGCTGCTTCCGGCCCGATCTTCTCCCACGCGCTGCCATCGGTGCTCGGCGAGCCGTTCTACGATGCCTGGGCAGCGTGGGGTCCGGCCAACGACGAGGTGCTGGAGGTGGCTCGGCGAGCGATCGCCGGCGAGGAGATGGGGCTTGACGAGGTGCCCGACCTGTTTCTGCTCAACCTCTCGACCAATGACTACATCGGCCACACCTACGGCCCCAACTCGGCCGAGATCATGGATGTCACGGTGCGTACCGACCGGGCCCTCGCCACGTTTTGGCGTTTTCTGCACGGTCACGTGCCGGGAGGGCTCGATCGCGTCCTGATCGTCGTCACTGCCGACCACGGGGTCTCCACGGCACCCGAGGAGGCGTTGGCAGCGGCCCGCATCCCAGCCAGCCGGGGGACCAGCCCGGCCGTCATGGCTGCTGTCGAGGAGGCGCTGGACGCTACCTTCGGGGCCGCCGACTGGGTGCTGGAGGGGCAGAGAACGGAACCGAACCTCTATCTCAATCGAGCGGTGGCAGCGGAGCGCCGTGTCGACCCTGCTGCCCTCGAACGGGTGGCAGCCGAGGCGGCGAGCCAGGCGGCCGGCATCTACGTCGCCTTCGGCCGGACGCAGATCCTCACCGGGCAGCTCCCACAGTGGTCCTGGATCGACAAGGTAGCGGCCGGGTTCCACCCGCGGCTGGGCGGGGATATCTTCCTCGTCACCCAGCCCGGTTGGTTGCTCTCTCGCCCACCCGATGCCAGCCACGGCTCACCGTGGCCGCCCGACACCCATGTGCCGCTGGTCCTGCGCGGCCCGGGTATCGCCCATGGCGTCTGGTATCGCCGGGTCACGAGCATGGATATCGTGCCGACGCTGGCCCAGGTGCTCGGTATCGGCTACCCCACCGGTTGCATGGGACAGCCGCTTTACGAAGCTCTCGAGGGCATCTCCTCACGCCGCTGAGCCGCCAACGGCCCCAGCGATTGCGGCGAGATCGAGCTGGTGCCGATACGCCACTGCCTTCTCGAGCTCGGCCAGGCACGACCATGCTTTGGCGACCACCGCCGGGTCGGGTCCACCGGGGAAGGCGTGCAGGAGGACCGTGCTATACGGCGAGCCGAGCTCCGGTCGGCTTCGCAAGGCCCGGGCCCACGCCTCGCGGGTGTCGGGCCCTTGCTGTTCCCACCCCAGGAGGGCACGCAGGGAACCGACATCGGCGGCCAGCGCCGCGAGGGCGTCGCGCCAGGCATGGCGAGCGTGAACCAGGCGCCGAGCGACCTCGTCCGGCCAGTCCTCGGGTCGCATACCGAGGACCCGCCGCCACGGCAGGTGCGGGAGGTCACGCAGCAGGAAAACGGGTGCGAAGTGGCGGAGCAGCTCTCGATAGTAGTCCGGAGTCGGCACCGAGACGAGGGATAGCTCGGGCAAGAGCAACCCGCTGAGCCTCCCGCCGACGGCGGCCCCGGTGTCGAGACCCCAAACACGCCCTTCGGCGCGGCGCACCACCTCGGAGAAGACGGAGTGCCCGAAGATGACCGGCTTGGCGGGTTGCAGGGTCGGGTCGTCGAACCACCACGGGGTCGCGCCGTCGAACCCCGGCCGACCTTGCGAGCCCCGGCCGGTGAGGACTTTGGGCGGCTGCTCGGCGAGCGGCACGTTGGGCAGCAACCCGGCGTGTACGACCAGCGCCTCTGGCAGATCCAGGTAGAGCGGCAGCGTCCGGAAATACTCCAGCATCGTCTCGTAGTCGCGCGGTCTGGTGATCGTTCGCGTGATCCGTCCCGATGGGTCATCGAGCTCGTGGCGATCGCCCCGCAGATGTTTTTCTTCGTGGTTGCCGAGCACCGCCAGCCGGTGCACGGGATCGGCGGCGAAGTACCGGACCACCTCGAAGCTCGCTGGTCCGCGGTCTACCAGATCGCCGACCGAGACCAGCAGGTCCGCGGGACCGAGCTCGACGAGGCGACGAAGCGCCTCGAGCTCGTGGAAGCACCCGTGGATATCGCCGACGACGAGGAGCCGACGCATGACGGGCGCAGTGTGGCACATGCGGTGCGCGAACCCACCCTGCTCTCGCCTCGTTTAAACTCTGCGGAGGTGAACCCCATGCGATCAGCCCTCCCGATAGCCATTGCGAGCGCCCTCATCGCCGGGTCGGCGTGTCAGCCGTCCAGGCGCGAGCCAGCCACCCACCACGAGACGCGCTCTTTTCCCGCTGCCGCCGGCAAGGTCGTGAGCTGCAGTCTGCGTTCCCTCGACCTCGATGTCCGGGTGCAGGCTGGCGAAACCATCGAGGTCGCGGTCGACCTGGGGGTGTCGTCGTCTGCCCGTGGGGCGGCCGAACGGTGGCTGAGAAGCCACACGCCCACGTTTCGGGACGGGCCGAGCAGGCTCGAGATCAACCTCCCGCGCCGGCGGAGCGGCACGGTCCTGTTCGGGTATCTCAGGACCCATGGACGAGTCACGTTGACGCTCCCTCCGCAGAGTCAGCTCGAGGTCGAGACCTCCTCTGGCGACATCACCATCGGCGGCAGCCAGCCGCTCGCTGGTCCGGTCAAGCTGCGTACGGCGTCCGGCGACGTCGAGGCCAGGGGCGGCGTCGCGGATCTCGTCGTACGCACTGCCTCTGGCGATGTTGAGATCCGGGACCGCGCTCTCGCGAGCCTCGAGTTCCGCAGTGCCTCGGGCGACGTACGGGTGCGCGACGGGTGCGGAAACGTGATCGCCGAAACCTCGTCGGGCAAGGTCCGGCTCGCTCGTCTCGTGGGGACACTCGCAGCGACCACCTCGTCCGGAGATGTCGTTGCGAGCTGGACGGAGCCGCCGACCCGAGTGGTCGTGGCTACCAGTTCTGGCGACGTCAACCTCGAGCTGCCGGCCGGGGTCTCGCTGCGGGGTGATGTCCAGACCCACTCGGGTGGTATCCACACCAGCTTCGAGGGCAGGAGCGGCAAGCGCGGCCGCTGGCTCGTGTGGGAGGGCCCGGCTGAGGCTTGCTCGGTCAAGATCAGCACCTCCTCCGGAGATGTACGTCTTCGCAGGGCTGGTAGGCCCCTCCCGTCAGGCTCTGGGGCGACGCCGATCCCCACGGAGGCCACGACGGCGAGCCCGCCGCTCGAGATCTGACGCCACCCGCCACGTCGCACGCAGGCTGTCCGCAATTCGGGACGAGCTGTACGGTCGAACAGCCAGCATCCGATTTGTCGTATAAGATCCAGGTGGTGAACCTGGATTCTTCGTCTGGCGAGCTGGTACGGCTGGCGCTCCCCAGTCGCAGTTGGCTACAGCGTCACCGGCGCCCCGTGCAGAGCGTGATGCTCGTGCTCCTCGGGGCCGTCGCCGCGGTGGCTGGGTTGCTCGGCGCGGTGCGCCGGGTGGGGGAGTTCCAGCAGCTCGACTTCCGGGTGGTCCCGGTGCCGGAGGGGCTGCTCGTCGTCGAGGTGGCCCCCCGCAGCGGCGCGGCTCGTGCCGGGCTGGCCTGGGAGGATGTCATCCTGACCCTCGACGGGGTGGTGGTCAGTGAGCCCGAGGAGCTCGAAAGGGCGCTTTTCTCCCGCCGCATCTCGACGCTTTCGGTGATGCACCAGGGTCAGCGCCGCGACATCGCCTACTACCCGCCAGCGCCGCGAGTCGACGTCCAGTACTTGCTGGTGGCGTTTGCCGCCATGTTCACCCTGGCGGTGGCGGGGGTGGTGTTTCTCGGGCATCCCTCACCCCACTCGAGCCGGTTCTTGCTCCTCGCCGAGGCGCTCTTTGCCGCCGTTGTCATCCCGTTTCCGACCCTGCCGGAGAGCGGCAGGCAGCTCCTGCTGCTCATCCGCGACTTCGGCAGGTTGGCGTTGCCTCCCCTGCTGGTGGTGTTTTTTGCCGGGTTCCCGGCTAGGTTTTCGACGCCGCGCTGGCTGTTGCTCGCGTTTCTGCCCTCGGTCGGGGTTGCCGTCGGGCGTACCGGGGTCGCGCTCGGAGTGCTGCCTCCCGTGCTCGGAAACGTCGAGCTGCTCGAGTTCCTGGACAGCGCGACCGCGGTCCTGGCCGTCCTGGGAGTGGCGGCGGCCGCGGTGCTGGCGGTCGTGGCGTACGTGCGCCACCGGGCGGACCCGACCCGAAGGCGGCAGGTCGAGTGGGTGGCGCTGGGAGCGGCCGCCGGTTTCACTCCCTACCTGTTGCTGTCGCTCATCCCGCAGATGGCCGGCGCCGAGCTCGAGATCCTGACTTGGGTCTCGCTCTTGCCACTCACCCTGGTACCGCTCGGTGTCGCATCCTCGCTGCTCGAGTTCAGGCTTTGGGACCTCGAGGACATCACCCGCCAGGTCGTCGCCACCGGTATCGCCGTGCTTGTTGGTGGCGTCAGCTTCGCGTTCCTCAACTACCTCATCGGGCAGTTCGGGTTCCGCCTGGGGAACTGGCGCAATCTGGTCGCGGTCGCTGGCGGGGTGCTGTTGGCAACGCTCATGCTGCCGGTGCGGCGGCTGCTCCTCGAGGGGCTCGAGTACCTCCAGTACCGGGAGCGGCTGGTGGCGCGCCGGGCGCTCACGACCTTCGCCGAGGAGGCCGCATCGCACCGCGATCCCGAGTCGCTACTCACCAGGCTCGCACAGCTCCTCCGCGACGCTTTGGCGGTCGACCTGGTGGTGACCTACATCGTCCAAGGTGACCGTCTCCTCGCGACGACCGACGGCGAGCGCTGGCCCTCCCTCAGCCCCGAGCAGGCACGGGGCACGTTCCCGACCGGGGCCGAGGTTCCACTCTACCGGGCCGGTCTGTGGCACCGCTTTCCCATGGAGCGGGACGGCCGTATGGTCGGTATCGTGTACTGCAGCCGACGTCATGGGGAGCTGCCGCTCGGGCACGGCGAGCGACGCCTGGTTGCCGCGTTGGCGGCGCAAGCCGCGCTCGCACTGGAGAACTCGCTGTTGCTCGCCAATCTGCGGCGGCAGGTCGAGGAGCACCGGCTGCTCGAGGACTACCTCGAGCGCGTCTTTCAGTCCTCTGCCGCAGCCCTGCTCATCTGTGACGCCAGCGGACGAGTGCTGCGCGCCAACGCTCGAGCCGAGCTGCTTCTCCGGCAGCCGGCGTCCGAGCTCGTCGGTCTCCCGCTGAGTGCGCTTGTGGAGCTGCGACCCGCCTGGCAGGGCTTTCTGCCTCCCGATCTTGCCGGCGTCCAGGTCAGACTGCTCGGGGTCGGGGGTGAACGACCGGGGCTACTTTCCACCTCGGCGCTCGAGGTCGAGCCCGGTCGGTTCGATGGGCGGGTGGTCGCGCTCGACGATATCTCGGATCAGCTCGCCCTCGAGCAACGGCTGGCGGAGCAGGAGCGGATGGCCTCGCTCGGGCGCCTCGCTGCCGGCCTCGCTCACGAGGTGAACACACCGGTGACCGGCATCGCCTCGTACGCCCAGCTCCTGCGTGAGCTCACGCCGCCCGGTGATCCGCGTGCGCCTCTCGCCGAGAAGCTCGAGGAGCAGGCCTTCCGGGTCGCCCGAATCGTCACCAACTTGTTGGAGCTCGCGCGCCCCTCCGGGTTCGAGCGCCAACCCGTCAACCTCCAGGCCATCGCCCGCGACGAGCTGGTGCAGATGCGTAGCGAGGCCGCGAGGGCTGGGTTGGAACTCCATCTGGACGCCCCGGATGAGGCGGTCGCACACGGCAACCGGGTCCAGCTCGAGCTGGTCGTGCACAACCTGCTGCGCAACGCGATGCAGGCGACGCCCGAAGGTGGTCGGGTGGAGGTAGCGTTGAGGCGCGAGGCGGGGACGATCTGGTTGGAGGTACGGGATACCGGTCCGGGCGTTCCCGAGACGCTGGGGGAGCAGGTGTTCGAGCCGTTTGTGACCACTCGCCAGGGGCGGGGCGGCACCGGGCTCGGGCTCGCCATCACCCGCGACATCGTGCGTGCGCACGGCGGAACCATCGCCGCGCGCCGGCGACCGACAGGCGGCACTGTCATGCGTGTTGTGCTGCCGGAACGAGGTGACACCACATGAGAGTCCTGATCGTCGACGACGAGCCTGTCCTCCAGGACGTGCTCTCCACCCTCCTCCGCCGCGAAGGGTTCGATGTCGCCCAAGCCCAGACGGCGGCCGAGGCGCTGCGCCTCGCCGACGAGGTGGAGGTGGACCTGGTGCTGCTCGACCTCATGCTTCCGGATCGCCCGGGGATGGAGATCCTGCGCGAGCTCAAAACCCGCGACCCCGAGGTCGTGGTCATCGTCATCACCGCCTACTCCTCGGTCGAAACGGCGATCACCGCGATGCGGGACGGAGCGTTCCACTACATTCCGAAGCCGTTCAAGAACCAAGAGGTCATTCTCACCGTTCGCAAAGGGCTCGAGCAGCGCCGGTTGCGGACCGAAAACCGCGTTTTGCGGCAGCGACTGGCTGGGCTCGAGAACTTCGTCTGGCGGAGCCCGGCCATGGAGCGGGTGATCGAGCTCGTCCGGCGTGCTGCCCCGTCACGCTCGAACGTGCTCCTCACGGGCGAGTCGGGCACCGGCAAGGAGCTGCTCGCTCGTGCAACCCACCACCTCTCCGCCCGGGCCGACGGGCCGTTCGTGGTCGTCAACACCGGTTCGGTGCCGAGCGAGCTTCTCGAATCGACGTTGTTCGGGCATGTACGGGGGGCGTTCACGGGTGCCGTGGCCAACCGGAGAGGGCTGTTCGAGGTGGCCGAGGGAGGCACCATCTTTCTCGACGAGATCGGTACCATCGCGCTCGCCACCCAAGCCAAGCTGCTGCGGGTGATCCAGGAGCGTGAGTTCATACCGGTGGGCGGCGAGCACAACGTGAAGGTCGATGTCCGGATCATCGCCGCGACCAACGCCGATCTCCCGCGGATGGTCACCGAAGGCACGTTCCGGGAGGATCTTTACTACCGTCTCAACGTCATCACCATCCAGCTCCCGCCGCTGCGCCAGCGGCGCGAGGATGTGGCGGCTCTCGCCAACCATTTCCTGCGCCGTTTCGCCGACGAAAACGAAAAGCCGTTTCGTACCCTCACGCCACGGGCGCTCGATCTGCTCGTCGCCTACGCCTGGCCTGGCAACGTGCGGCAGCTCGAGAACGTCATCGAGCGGGCGGTCGTCCTCTGTCAGGAGGACGTCATCGACATCGATCTCTTTCCGGTTGAGCTTTTGTTCCCGCAATCGGGGTTGGCGGCGCAGCTTCCGGAGGACGGTCTCGATCTGCGCGAGGCGATCAACGGGTACACGCGAGCCCTCATCGAGGCATCGCTCAGCCGCTGCGGCGGCATCCAGCGCCGCGCCGCGCAGATGCTGCGCGTTTCGCCGTCGACGCTCAACGAGATGATCCGCCGCCTCGGCATGTCCGCAAGCGAGGACTGACGCTCGATCACGGCGGTCGGTGATCCGTGCTCGGTGGTCGGCGCGTCGATGTGAATCTGGAGAAGCCGGCGGTCGCTACCCGATCACCTGGATGGCGTGGCAGTGGTCGCCGTCTCTTTTGGCGGCGGCGCTCCCTCTCCCTCGTCCCCTATCGCCAGGCTGGGAGCTGGAGCGTTGGTCGGTGCCGGCGCCGGGGTAGGCGTCGGGCGGATGAGGGCGACAGGGTCGGCAAGCAGATCGTGGACCTTGGTTGCGTCGACCGCGAAAGCGCCGGCACGGCCCTTCACGACCGCCAACACGTCGCCTCCTGCGCCGGGAAAGAACCTCACCTCGGTTTCGACCTGCGAGGAGCTCGTCGCCGTGACCGAGCCGAGCGCCGCCACCGTCGGTATGGCCTGATCGAACGCCTTGACCTCGAGCTCGGAGAGCAGCGTCAGCCGGCCGTTGACGGTCCCGAAGTCGAGGTCGACGCTGCCGGATTTCCACTGTCCGTCCACGCGTTCGAGCACCGCTTTGGCGCCGGCGGCTTCAATCGCCAGGCGGTCCTGGTCCCAACTGTCCACCGCCACGAGCTTGTGCGCCCGCCAGTCGGCCAGCGCGGCGGTGGCCTTCTCCACCGCCTTGGCCTCCACCCAGAACACACGCTCGCCCCGCTTGCAGGCGATCTGGGTGGTGCCGTCCTGGTCGCGTCGGGAGCCGAGCTCGAGCTGGATCGGGGCCGCGTTCTCGCCGCGGCGGACGATCAGGATGTCGAGCTCCCGGGGGTCGAGCCCGTACTCGCGCAGCGGCCCGGGCGCGTCCACGAACTCCTTGATGCGAGCCGCACCGAGGTCCGAGACGAGCCCTTCGGCCCTCTCGCGTTCGGCCAGATCGTTGATCGGGTCGGTGAGCGTCCAGAGGTTGCCGGTGTGGGCGAGCGCCACCCGCGAACCGGAGTAGGTGATCGTGAGTGCGGCCACGTCGCTGGCGTAGATCTGCGCGAGCTGATCGGAGCGCCAGCCGGCAAGGTCCTTCTCGAGATCGTTCGCGACGTACTTGTTGACGATGAACACCGAGGTCCCGTCCGTGAGCGCGGCGCGCTGGCTGCCGAGCGGCATCTCCGCTCCGAGCTTCAAAACGTGCTTCGCTCCCGCCTCGTCGGTGACGGTGACCGACAGCTCTGGGGCGTCGAGCCCGTAGTCGCTGAGCTTGACCTCGGCGGCCTTGAGGGTCCGTTCGGCCTTGAGCGAGGTGAGCGTGCCGAGCAGGCTCGTCACCGCGCCCTGGTTGGCCTCGTCGGCGAGGGGCGTGCGCACCAGCCAGCGGTCCTTCTCCTTGGCGAGCTCGAACTCGCCCTTGGGGTTGCGCACCACGATCGAGCGGACCTTGTCCTGCTCGAGGGTGGGGAAGAGCTTGTCGGTTCGCTCCGCGACCTGGTCGGTGGTGGGCTGGTGGCGCTCCCAGAAGAGGATGAGTGCCCCGAGCCCGAGCACGACCACGGCGAGCACGATCAGTCGAGGCAGGCGCATGGCGTCCCTCCTAGCGCCGGCGGCGCCACCACACGGCGACCCCGGCAGCGATCGCCAGGAGCGGCAGCCCGACCAGCGAGATCAGCACGATGTTGCGCATCTGGCTGGCGTTGAGGAACAGGTTCACTTGCTCTGGGGTGCGCGGGGCGATGCCCAGCGCCTGCTCCTGCTTGACGAGCCAGTTGATGGCGTTGAGCGCCAGATTGGGGTTGCCGGCGTTCGAGACGTAGCCGTTCATCATGAACGCCGAGTTGCCGATGACCACGAGCCGCCAACCGTTGTCCTTGTCGGTCTCCGACTGCGCAGCCACGCCGAGCGGTACCGGAGGTTGCGTGTCCTTGGAGTCCTTGTCCACCGGGCGGCGCGCGAGAATGGCCGCCAGATCGGTTTCGCCCCATCCCTGGTCGGAGGTGGTGAAAAGCGTCGTCGCGCTGGCGCCTGCGGCGGTCACCGTCGCAACCGAGCGAGCCACCGGTAGCAGTACGGCGAGCCCTTGCATCCCCTCCACCACCGGATGGGAGCGGAAATCGGTCACGTACACCGCCGAGATATCGAAGAACGGCAGCCGGCGGCCGGGGTCGACGACGAGGTCGTCGTTGACCTGTACGCCGTACTCCTTGAGCAGCTCCTCGAGTCCCGAAGACGCAGCCCGCGGCCCGAGGACGGGGTCGAGCAGTGCGAGCACCCGTCCGCCGTTGTCGAGGTAGGTCTTGAGAGCGGTTTTCTCGTTCTCGGCGAACGCTGCCCGCGGGCCGGCCACGACCAACAGGTCACAGTCGGCCGGCACCGTACCCGACAGGAGGTTGACCTTCTCGGTCGAGAGGTTGTCGCGCTTGAGCGCCTCCTTGATCTGCGACAGCCCGTCCTCACCGAACCCGTCCGGGTCGTGCTCGCCGTGCCCGGTCGTAAAGCACACCTTGGGGCTTTTCGGGTTGACGACCCCCATGATGGCCGAGGTGAACTGCTCCTCCCCCTTGAACGCCCTCATCTTGGGCGCCCGCCCCATCTGGTAGCCGGAGTAGTCGTACTCGGCGAGCTGGTCAGCGGTGACGTACTTCTTGCGGTCACCGGCGGCGAACACCACGGTGTTGGCGGCCGAGACCCCGAACTCCTGGGCGAGCTGGCGGGTTCGCAACGGCTCGCGCTCGGGGTCGATGTACTCGACCGACACCTGCGCGGAGGCGGCCTGGTAGCGCGTGAGCAGCTCCCTGGTCTCGGTGAACATCGGTGTCTGCGGTGTCATGAACACGATCACCTTGACCGGGTCTTTGAGGTCCTTGAGGATGTTGACCGACTTCTCGGATAGCGAGTACAGCTTCGAGCTGGTCCAATCGGCTCGCGCGTAGTGCCGGTAGGCGAGCCAGTTGACCATGGCCACGAGCGCGAGCACGAGCACCACGGCGACGCCGGTCGAGGTAGCGGTGTAGACCTTGTCCTTCTGCATGGTTTACCTGCCCTTGCTGGCTTCCAGCGCCTTGGTGGCGAGGAAGAGGAAGAGCCCGCATAGGCTCAAGCTGTACACCACGTGGCGGGTGTCGAGGATGCCGCGGGCGTAGTCATCCATATGGTTCCAGAGATTCATGTAGCCCAGCATCCCTTTGAGCGTCTCGCCGGTTGCCAGGTTCTCGACCAGCCCGAGCGAAAACACCACCACGAGCAAGGCGAACGCCAGGATAGCGGCGAGGATCTGGTTGCGCACGAGCGCCGACGTGAACAGCCCGATCGAGAGGAACAGGCCGCCCAGCAGTGCGATCCCCAGGTAGCCGGCAGCCACCGGACCCCAATCGAGCTTCGAGTAGGAGGCCAGGATCGCCACGTAGGCCAGGGTGGGGAGCCAAAGCACGACATAGAAAGCAAATGCAGACAAAAACTTCGCGATAACGACCTGGGTCTCGGAGACGGGCGCGGTGAGCAGCACCTCGAGCGTGCCCGAGCGCCGCTCCTCGGCCAGCAACCGCATGGTGATCACCGGCACCACGAACAGCACGAAAAGCCAGAAGAAGATCGTGCCGCCGAACAGGAGCTTGAGCGGCGCCATCGCCTGTGTGCGCGGGTCGTTGAGGTAGGCGACGATGAGCCAGAAGACGTAACCATTGATGAATAGGAACGCCGTCATCACGACGTAGGCGAGCGGCGACGAAAAGTACGCGATGAGCTCGCGCCAGACGAGCGCCCAGGTCTTACGCATTGGCCACCTCCCCTTCCGGCATTGCGGCCTCGGCTGGCGCCTCGCCGGCGGCGTCGCGGGTCGTGAGCCGCAGGAACACATCCTCGAGCGAGGGCGTCGTCTGCGCCATCTCGAGCAGCACCCAACTGCGTTCCACAGCGAGGGAGAAAACCGCGCGCCGCAGGTCGAGCCCACCCTCCACGGCGATCACGAAGCGGCCACTGCCCGCGCTTTCGACCTCGGTCACACCCGGGAGGCTCGTCAGGCCTGTGCGAACGTCGTCCTCGGACGCCTCGATCTGCACCCGCAGCTCGGCGGCGCCCTGCAGCCCGGCGCGGAGCTGCTCCGGCGTGCCGTCCGCAACCAGCTTGCCGTTGTCGATGATCAGTACCCGCCGGCAGATCTGCTCCACTTCGGGCAGGATGTGGGTCGAGAGGATGACCGTATGGTCCCGCCCAAGCTCGGTGATGAGCTCGCGGATCTTGACGATCTGGCGCGGGTCGAGCCCTACCGTGGGCTCGTCGAGGATGAGTACCGGCGGTTGGTGAATGAGCGCTGCAGCGAGCCCGACCCGTTGCCGATACCCCTTCGACAAGGTGCCGATGATCTGGGAGCGGACGTCGATGATCATCGTCCGCTCGCACACCTCATCGAGGCGGGCCTGGGTGTGTACGCGTGGTACGCCCTCGATGGCGGCCCGGTAGGAGAGGTACTCGCCGACTCGCATCTCGGGGTAGAGCGCGACGTTCTCGGGCAGGTAGCCGATCTTGCCCCGCACCCCGAGCGGCTCGCGCGCGAGCTCGATCCCCGCCACGCGCACGCTGCCCGCGGAAGGGGGCAGGTAGCCCGTGATCATGCGCATCGTGGTCGTCTTGCCAGCGCCGTTGGGGCCCAGAAAGCCCAGAACCTCGCCTTCCGGGACGAAAAACGACACGTCGGCCACCGCGTCCTTATCCACGAACCTCTTGGTCAGTCCCTGAACCTCGATCAAGCTGCACCTCCGAATGGCGCCCCCGCCGTAGCGGGACGTATGATACGAAACACAACCGGGCTGATTTAGCAAGCACGTTGCCACGATTACCATCGGTCCGACGAAGGCGGTCACGAGCGAAACGCCAGTTCGGCACGGACCTTGACAGCCGCTGGTACGTGATACCATGACCCGCGTTGCAGAGTGTTTGAAACATTGTGCAACGGAGGTTGCGGTCAAGAGGGGAACCAAGCCGATGCCACGAATCCTCGTCGCTTTGCTGATTGCCGGAGCGGCACAGCTCGTCCGGGCGCAGGCGGTGCCCGAGCCGGCCGGCGTGCCGCTCGCCGCCCAGCCGGAGCACGCCGGCCAGCCAGAGGCGTCCAAAGTCAAGGAAGAGGTGGTCGTCTCCGCCTCGCGGTACGAGCAGACGACGTTCGCCACCGCGGTGCCCATCGACGTCATCTCTCAGGATGAGCTCGCGCGGGTCAAGCCCGAGAAGATGGTCGACCTGCTCAAGCAGCTGCCCGGGATCGAGGTTGCCGGTGAGGGTCCGTTTCGCGGGCTGCCGGTGATCCGCGGGCTGTCGTCCAACCGGGTGCTGATCTTGGTCGACGGCCAACGGCTCAACAACAGCCGCGAGTCGACGCAGTTTGCCGGCATTCAGCCCGGGCTCGTGGACCTCGCCCAGGTAGAGCGGATCGAGGTGCTGCGCGGCCCCGCCTCGGTTCAGTACGGCTCGGATGCGCTGGGCGGTGTGATCAACATCATCACGCGCCAGCCGGCGTTCTCGAGCGGGGAGCTCCGTCTCTCCGGCGGGGTGGACTACGAGTACGGCAGCGCGGCGAAGTCCCATCGCGGCAAGCTCGGTGTGAGCGGATCCGGAGAGCGGATGACGTTCCACCTCGGCGCCGGGTACTTCGAGGCCGCCGACTACGAGAGCCCTGAGGGCCTCGTCCCCAACTCGGGCATGACCCAAAAAAGCATGGATGGCAACCTGCGCCTGATGGTCGGCCAGCAGGGGGTGCTGAAGGTGGAGGTGCAGTCCACCCGCACCGTCGACGTGGGGTTTCCCGGCTACGACCCGCGAACCTCGGGCATCGACATCTCGTTCCCCCGTTTCGACCGCGACAAGTACGCCCTGACGTTCGACAGCGGAGCGATCTGGGGGCTGGGCAACGTCACCTTCGCCACCTATGCCCAGAACGTCGAAAAGCAGAGCCGGCTCGACATCGGCCCCCGCCAGAGCCTCACCACATCCGACATCGACTCGTTCGGTGGCTCCGCCCAGGCGACGGCGGCGCTGGGGCCTCACTTCCTCGTCTTCGGTCTCGACTACTACCGGGACGACCTGCACGACGATGCGCTCACCCGCACCACCACCGGGACCAGCACGGACGTGCAGGTGCCCGATTCGACGCAGGAGGGCTTGGGGCTGTACGTGCACGACGAGTGGAGCCTTTCCGATCGCTTCCAGCTCGTGGTCGCCGCTCGGGGGGACCGCTTCACGTTCGTCTCCCACCATGACCCGCGCTACGAGGGCACGCCGTTCGACGAGTCAGCCTCGGCGTTCTCGGGCAGCCTCGCCGCGCGTTTCGAAGCAACGCCCAGCCTCGCGCTCAACGCCTCGATCGGCCGCGCGTTCCGCGCCCCCAACCTGCAGGAGCGTGCCTACTACGGGTTCGTCTCCGGCAACCTGGCGTATCTCGAGCAAAACCCGGATCTCGATCCGGAGACGGCTCTCAACGTCGAGCTCGGGTTCAAGGTGCGCTCCGGCCACCACGCTGGCTCCTTCACGGTTTTCCGAAACTCCGTCAAGGACTTCATCGCCTTCTCCTACACCGGGAGGACAATCCCCAACCCGCGACAGGGGCAGCCGGCGATCGACATCGCTCGGTTCGAGAACCTGGATAGAGCCCGAATCGAGGGCGTCGAGATCGACCTTCAGGCGGTGCTGAGTGAACGCTGGACGGCGTTCGGCAGCGTGGCCTACAGCCGCGGAACCGACGAGCGCTCGGGCCAGCCGTTGCCGCTCATCGCGCCGCTCAAAGGGCGGCTGGGGGCGCACTTCGAGCAGGCGCGCTGGTGGTGCGAGCTCGCGGCACGCATGGTCGCGCGCAACCACCGCGTCGCCCCTGGCTATGAGGAGACCCCGGGATTTTCCGTGTACGACCTGCGCGCCGGGTATCGATTCGCGATCGGGCTCGCCCTTCAGGCCGCGGTAGAGAACTGCACCGATAAGGCCTACGCCGAGCCGTTCAATTTGCGCTACGAGCCGGGGCGTAACCTGCGCCTGAGCGTGGGGTACAGGTTCTGAGGACGGTTTTTGGGTCATCCTCGTCCACCCCGAGGTGGGGGGGGAAGCGGAAGCGGTTGATCGACCACCACCGCCTGTCGTGGTGGTAGGATGACGGCACTGGGGGGACGGCCGGGTGCGCCTGGTCGGATCGCCACGCCCCGGTGAAATGAGGCGACAATGGCAACCGCGACAACCTCGATCCAGATTGACGACGCACGCATAGCGTCCGCACTAGCGGTCGGGCACCACCACGACGCTGGACGGGTGAGGGCAGTGCTGGCCAAGGCACGCGAGCTCGGCGGGCTCGACGACGCCGAGATGGCGGTGCTGATGGGCGTGTCCGACCCGGAGCTGCTGGGTGAGTTCTACCACACGGCACGGGATGTCAAGGAGCGTATTTACGGCAACAGACTGGTGCTTTTCGCCCCTTTGTACATCTCCAACCTGTGCTCCAACGAGTGCACGTACTGCGCGTTCCGCGCCCGCAACCGAGAGCTCGCGCGGCGCGCGTTGACCCAGGAGGAGATCGCCGGCGAGGTCCGGCATCTGGTGGAGGAAGGCCACAAGCGCCTCCTCATGGTGGCCGGCGAGGCCAACCCCAAAGAGGGCTTCTCGTACATCCTGAGGTCGATCGAGACGATCTACGCCACCGCCTCGGGGTGTGGCGAGATCCGGCGTGTCAACGTCAACATCGCTCCGCTCTCTCTGGACGAGTTTCGCCTCCTCAAGGGGGCCTCGATCGGCACCTATCAGCTCTTTCAGGAGACGTACCACCGGCCGACCTACGCCCGGGTCCACCTGGGGGGCAGGAAGGTCGACTACGACTGGCGGATCACCGCCATGGATCGGGCCATGGAGGCCGGCATCGACGACGTCGGCGTGGGCGTGCTGTTCGGCCTGTTCGACTGGCGCTACGAGCTGCTCGCGCTCAGGCAGCACATCGAGCACCTCGAGCGGCGCTTCGGCGTCGGCCCCCACACCATCTCGGTGCCGCGCCTGGAGCCCGCTGTCGGCTCCGATGTGGCGATGCACCCGCCCCAGGCGGTTTCCGACACCGATTTCCGAAAGCTCGTGGCGATCCTCCGGCTGGCGGTGCCGTACACCGGGATCATCATGTCGACCCGCGAGACCGCCGAGCTGCGGCGCGAGACGTTCGCCCTCGGGGTGTCGCAGATCTCGGCCGGCAGCCGCACCAACCCCGGAGGTTACAGCGACGAGGAACGCTACGACGCGTCGCAGTTCTCGCTCGGCGACCACCGCCCGCTCGACGAAGTGGTGCGCGACGTGGCGATGCTCGGCTATGTCCCCTCGTTTTGCACCGCCTGCTACCGCCTCGGGCGTACCGGTGCCGACTTCATGGACCTGGCCAAGCCCGGGGAGATCCGCCTTCACTGCCAGCCCAACGGGTTGGCCACGTTCCAAGAGTACCTCTCGGACTACGCGAGCGCCGAGACGCGCACCGTGGGCGAGGCGCTCATCACCGAGGTCATTGCAACCCTCGAGGAACCGTTGCGGACGGCGACCCAGAAGATGGTCGACGCGGTGCGAGCCGGGGCTCGGGACGTGTTTTGCTGATGAGCATCCGCCGCGAGCGTGACGGCACGAACGAGATGGCGGTGCCCGCCGACCGCGTCGTGCTACCGGAGAGGCGACCGCGGCGCCGCAACGATCTCCTCTTCCCCCTCGACAGGCGTGTCTCTCCGGAAACGGTGGGCTGGCCTGGCAGCCGGACGCCCCGATGAAAAGGTCCTGGCGCCGGTGGGCCCTCGTCGGCGCGCTGCTCACGGTCGGGGCGTGGCTCGCCTGGCCGCCCGAGCCGGAGCCGGCGAACCTCGTGCCGGCCGCAGCCAAGCCGTTCGTATGGCGTCAGGACGCCCGCTGGGAGGCGCTCGAACGGCGTTTCGTCGAAGCTCGTCAGGTCGGCTGCGCTGGTACGGCAGGGACGATCAGCGAGCGTCTTGCAGTCCTCGAGGCCGTACTCGAAAGGCTGGCGGTCGTCTCGGCCGGCCCCACCACCCCGGCCTGGGACGACGCCGAGCTCGCGCTGTTCGAGGCTGCTCCGCTGGTCGCAGCGTGCCCCGAGCGGATCGCCGAACTGGTGCGCCTGCAGGCCCGCTTTCGTGACCTGGCCAAGCTCCGTTCGAGGACGTGGGATATGTCGTCCCGCGCCGCCCGGGACCGGCTCTACCGGGTGCTGCATGGCGGTCGTACGGCACTCGATCAGGCGATCCTTCAGGCTCCGGGAAGCCTGCCCGAGGTCCTCCTGGGTGAGGATGTCGCTTCCCACACCCCGTCTGCCGTAATCCGCGGCGTCCGCCTCCACTCCGGTGACCTGCTGCTTTCGCGCGGCACCGCGCCGACCTCGGCTCTCATCGCCCGCGGCAACGACTACCCGGGGAGCTTCTCACACGTGGCGCTCGTCCACGTGGCGGCCGCGGACGGGGCGGTGTCGTTCGTCGAGGCCCACATCGAGCGGGGCGTAGCGATTGCCTCGGTCGAGAGCTACTTCGCCGATGCCAAATGGCGGCTGGTGGTGCTGCGCCCGCGGTCAGACCTGCCAGCGCTCGGTCGCCACCCGCTGCTACCCCACCGTGCGGCCTCGTGGGCCGTCGCCGAGGCGCACGCCCGTCACATTCCGTACGACTTCGCGATGGATACCAGCGACGCCGGGGCGATGTTCTGCTCCGAGGTGGCGTGGTGGGCGTACCGCTCCCAGGGTGTTCGGCTGTGGTTGGGGCCCTCGCACATCTCCTCGCCGGGCCTCGTTCGTTGGCTCGGCTGCTTCGGCGTACGCCACTTCGAGACCCTGGAGCCATCCGATCTCGAGGCTGACCCGCAGCTCGCGTTGGTGGCCGAATGGCGGCATCCTGATGGCCTGTGGCAGGACCACCTCGACAGCGCGGTGATCGAAGTCATGCTGGAGGAGGCCGAGGCGGGAGCCGCGATTCCGGTCCCCCGCATGCTGCTCCCGGTTGCGCGGCTGGCCAAGGCGTGGTCGTGGGTTCTCAACCGGCTGGGTCGGGTGGGACCGGTCCCGGAGGGGTTGTCGGCCACCGCCGCGCTACGCAACCGGGAGCTCAGCCGCATCCATCGACAGCGTACCAGCCGTCTGAGCGCGCTCGCCGAGGACTTCACCTGTCGGCAGGGGTACCGCCCCCCGTATTGGCAGCTCGTGCGACTGGCCCGCACCACGGCCACCTCCCGATGAGCGATCTGCTAGGGTACCCCCGATGAGCCAGCGCGCTCCCCGCAACCTACGTCTACACATCGGCCTGTTCGGCCGCCGCAACGTCGGCAAGTCGAGCCTTCTCAACGCTATCACGCGCCAGGAGGTGGCCATCGTCTCGGCCCTGCCCGGCACCACCACCGACCCGGTCGAGAAACCCATGGAGCTGTTGCCGTTGGGCCCCGTGGTCTTCATCGACACCGCCGGGATCGACGACGAGGGCGCTCTCGGGGAGCTCCGCATCGCCCGTACCCGCCGGGTGCTCGACCGTACCGACCTCGGCGTCATCGTCACGGATGGCGAGTGGGGGCGGTTCGAGCAGGGCCTGCTCACCGCGCTGGTGGAGCGCAAGGTCGGGGTGCTCGTGGTTTTCAACAAGGCCGATCGCGGTGGGCCGGACCCCGCGGTGCGGCAGCGGCTAGCGGGGGAAAGCGTCGCAACGGTCCTCTGCTCGGCGCTTTCCGGTGAGGGTCTCGAGTCGCTGCGGGCGGCCCTGCTGGCAGCGGCGCCGGCCGACTACTTCGAGGCCCGGCGCATCGCGGCCGACCTCGTGAGCCCCGGCGACCTCGTGGTCCTGGTCGTGCCGATCGACAAAGAAGCGCCCAAGGGCCGCCTCATCCTGCCGCAGGTTCAGACCATTCGCGACCTGCTCGACGGTGAGGTGGTGTGCGTCGTCACCAAGGAGCGCGGGCTACGCACCGTGCTCGAGCGGCTCCGACAGCCACCCGCCCTCGTCGTGACCGATTCCCAGGCGTTCCTCAAGGTGGCCGCCGACACCCCGCGAGAGGTGCCGATGACTTCCTTCTCGATCCTCTTCGCGCGTTTCCAGGGCGACCTCGTGGAGCAGGTGCGCGGCACGCTGGCCATCGACCGCCTGACGACGGGCAATCGGGTGCTCGTCGCCGAGGCGTGCAGCCACCACCCAATCGGTGAGGACATCGGGCGCGTCAAGATTCCGCGCTGGCTGACCCAGCACACCGGCGCGCGGCTGGAGTTCGACACGGTCCAGGGGCGAGACTTTCCCGAGGACCTCTCCCCGTGGGCGCTGGTCATTCACTGCGGCAGTTGCATGGGCAACCGGCGGGAGATGCTCGCGCGCATCTTGCGCTGTCGTCAGCAGCAGGTGCCGATCACCAACTACGGCCTGACGATCGCCTACTCGCTGGGGATCTTCGAGCGGGCGCTGGAGCCGTTCCCGGCGGCCCTCGAGGCCTTTCGGGCCACCTCCACCCCGGCCCGGGCTCGCCCGGTCGAGAGCTTCTGACCCTGGACCGGGTCGGGCGGGCACGCTCCTGACCGGCGAGCGGAGGGGCCGGAACCGCCATCTGCTACCATCTCCCGGCCGGTGCCATCCTCTCCGGTGCCGCCCACGCAAGGGGGTTCTCGCATGCGCCAGACAATCATCCTCGTCATCACGCTCGCCGTCACTGCAGCCCTGATCGCGCCCGGGACCGGCGACGCCTGCACCAACATCCTGGTCAGCAAAGGCGCCTCAGCCGACGGCTCCACGTTCATCTCGTACGCTGCCGACTCGCACGAGCTCTACGGTGAGCTGTACCTGACTGCGGGAGGCGAGCACCCCGAGGGGGCGACACGCGACGTCGTCGAGTGGGATACGGCCCGGTTTTTGGGGCGCATCCCCCAGGCGCGTCGGACCTACTGGGTCGTCGGCAACATCAACGAGCACCAGGTGTCGATCGGCGAGACCACGTTCACCGGCCGCGAGGAGCTGGGCAAGCCCAACGGCATCATCGATTACGGTTCGCTGATGTTCATCGCCTTGGAGCGCGCACGCACGGCGCGCGAGGCGATCAGGATCATGGCCGACCTGGTGGCGGAGTTCGGGTATGCCTCGACCGGTGAGACGTTCTCGATCGCCGACCCGAAGGAGGTCTGGATCATGGACCTCATCGGCAAGGGCGAGGGCGAGAAAGGCGCCGTTTGGGTGGCCCGGCGGGTACCCGACGGCTATCTGTCGGCGCACGCCAACCAGGCCCGGATCCGCCAGTTTCCCCTCAACGACCCCAACACGTTGTACGCGCCGGATGTCATCACCTTCGCCCGCAAGAAGGGGTACTTCAACGGCGAGGACAAGGACTTCTCGTTCGTCGACGTCTACGCACCGCCCGATTTCGGTGCCTTGCGCTTCTGCGAGTCGCGCGTGTGGAGCGTGTTCAGGCGCGCGGCGCCGTCGCAACGATTCGACTTCGAGTACGCCAAGGGCAACCCCAAGGCCGAGCCGTTGCCGCTGTGGATCAAGCCCGACAAGCCGATCACCGTGGCTGACATGTTCGCGCTCATGCGCGACCATTTCGAGGGGACCGAGCTCGACCTCCACCTCGGCGTGGGAGCCGGTCCGTTCGCCTGCCCGTACCGCTGGCGCCCGATGACGTGGGACATCGACGGCAAGTCCTACGTCCACGAGCGGGCGATCTCGACGCAACAGACTGGTTACTCGTTCGTTTCGCAGATGCGCTCGGAATTGCCAGACCCGATCGGCGGAATCGAGTGGTTCGGCGTCGATGACACCTACAGCACGGTGTACATGCCGATGTACTGTGGTATCCGAGAGGTGCCGAGACCGTTCGCAGTCGGGGTCGCCGACCTCTTCAAGTTCTCGTTCGACTCCGGGTTCTGGGTCTTCAATTGGGTCGCCAACTGGGCCTACTCCCGCTACTCCGACATGATCGTCGATATCCAGCACGCGCAGCAGGAGCTGGAAGGCCGCTTCCTGGCCGACCAGCGAGCCGTCGAGGCGGCCGCGCTCACCCTCCACCGCCAGTCTCCGCTGCTCGCCCACGAGTACCTCACCAAATACTCGGTGGCGCAAGGGGAGGCGACGTTTGCACGCTGGCGTGCCCTCGGCGAGTATCTGATCATGAAGTATATGGATGGAAATCTCAAGACCCCGGACCGGCGGGTCAAGCACCCACGTTATCCCGACGCCTGGTACCGGGCGATCGCCAAGGAGCGCGGGGATATCCTCGCGGCTCCTCCCGAGCCACAGCCCTGATCCCGGTGCGGGCTGGGGGGTTCGTGACGGGGTTGGGGATGGCTACGGTGGTGCCATCGCCGGCCTCGCTGGGGGTGGTGAGGCTGCTGAGTCGTCACCAGCGATCTCGGCTCCGCAGCCGGAAAACCAGCGCTCTCTGTCAGAAAGGGTCCCATGTCCGAGCCTGACGAGGCACCGATTTCTCCCTGGGTTTTCCGGGATCACGGGAGCACCGCGTCGGTACGACGACACCCGTTGGCCCGGGTTGCCGTTGCCGCCTGGATACTGGTGCTGGCCACCGCCCTGGCGGTCGGTATCTGGGCTTGGGCCCGCCTGTGCGCCAGCCTTCCGGCTCTCGATGGGGAACGCAAAGTCGCGGGCCTCGCAGGCCCGGTGACGGTCGAGCGTGACGCTCTCGGTATCCCCACGATCCGTGCCGCAAGCCGCCTGGATGCGGTCCGCGCCCTCGGCTTCGTGCACGCCCAGGACCGACTCTTCCAGATGGACCTGCTGCGGCGTGCCTCGGCCGGTGAGCTCTCGGCGCTTCTGGGGCCATCCACGCTCGAGAGCGACCGGGTGCTGCGGGTGCATCGCTTGCGGCGGACAGCGGAGACGGCGGTTGAACAGGCTCGTCCTGGGGAGCGCGCCGCGCTTGCCGCCTACTGTCAGGGCGTGAACGCCGGGATGGCGGCTCTCGGCGCGCCGCCCTGGGAGTACCTGGTGCTCCGCCAGCCGCCTCGGCCCTGGCGCGAGGCCGATACAGTGCTGGTCCTGCTCTCGATGTTCGTGACCCTGCAGGACAGCGACGGTGGAGCCGAAAGGCGCCAGGGGCTGATGTACGACCTGCTCCCGGCCGAGCTGGCGGCGTTCGTGAGCTCGAGAGGGACGGAATGGGACGCTGCCCTGGACGGCTCATATTTCCCGCTTGCACCGATCCCCGGGCCAGAGGTGCTGGACCTGCGGACCCGGCCGGCCGCCGTGCAGGCGGACCACCGCGTCGCAACGGCGGAGGACCCTGACGACCTGATGCCCGGCAGCAACAACTGGGCGGTCGCGGCGAGCCGCTCCCGACACGGGGGCGCGATGGTCAGCAACGACATGCACCTCGGGCTCGGTGTCCCGACGATCTGGTATCGAGCGCTGCTGGAGTGGCCCGAGCCGTCGGTACCCGGTGGCCGCCGGCGGTTGGTCGGCGTTACCCTCCCTGGCACCCCGGCGCTCGTCGCCGGTAGCAACGGACGGGTCGCATGGGGCTTCACCAACGCGCAGATCGACACCGGTGACGTCGTGGTGCTGGAGCCCGCGCCGGGCGACCCGACCGCCTATCTCACGCCGCAGGGTCCACGGCGCCTCGAAGCCGAGGCAGAAACGATCGAGGTGAGCCGTGCCGCGCCGGTACGAGTCGAGATCGAGCAGTCCGTGTGGGGGCCGGTGGTGGGTACCGACCACCAGGGCCGACGTCTCGCCTTCCACTGGGTGGCTCACGAGCCAGAGGCCGTGAACCTGGGGCTTTCCAGCGTCGCCGACGCTTCGGACCTCGAGGAGGCGCTCGCGCTCGCCAACCGAGCCGGCATTCCCGCCCAGAACTTCATCTGTGCGGATAGCTCTGGCCGCATCGGCTGGACCGTCGCTGGACGGATTCCCCGCCGGGTCGGCTTCGACGGCTCGCGCCCTCAGAGCTGGGCGGATGGGACACGAAGGTGGGAGGGGTGGTACGAGCCGGCCGAGGTGCCACACATCCTCGACCCGGCCGAGGCGCTGCTGTGGACCGCCAACAACCGTGTCGTGGGCGGAGCGTCACTCGCGCTGGTTGGCGATGGTGGGTACGACCTGGGCGCGCGGGCAGGCCAGATTCGAGACCGGCTACGCGAGCTCGAAGCCGCGAGCGAACGGGATCTGCTGGCGGTACAGCTCGACGATCGAGCACTTTTTTTGGAGCGCTGGTACCGCCTGAGCTTGGACATCCTCGGACCTGCCGCCTGCGCAGGCAACCGGAGCCGAAGCGAGCTGCGCAGGGTCTTGGAGACGACCTGGACGGGGCACGCCTCGGTGGACTCGGTCGCCTACCGGCTGGTGCGCGAGCTACGAGTCGAGGTCGCGCAGCGGGCGCTGCAGCCGCTCGTGGCGGCCTGTGCCCGAGCCGGCGAGAACTTTCCCGTACTCCGTCTGCCGCAGGTCGAAGGACCGCTGTGGCGGTTGCTGGCCGAGCGCCCTCCCCACCTTCTGGCCCCCGAGTACGCCGACTGGGACGCCCTCGTTCTTGCCAGCCTGGATGCCGTCGCGGCCCGCGCCGTGGAGGCCAGCGGCTCACTCGCTGCCCACACCTGGGGCCGGCGCAACACCGTGCGCATTCGCCACCCGCTCGGTCGGGCGCTGGGACCGCTTTCGGCGCTGCTCGACCTACCGCTGCTGCAGCTTCCCGGTGACAGCCACATGCCGCGAGTGCAGGGCCCGAGCTTCGGCGCCTCGGAGCGCTTCGTGGTCTCGCCGGGCCGGGAGGCGTGCGGTCTTTTCCACATGCCGGGCGGGCAGTCGGGCCACCCGCTCTCGCCGTTTTACCGTCTGGGCTACCGGGGCTGGGTGGAAGGTGAGCCGACGCCGTTTTTGCCCGGGCCGGCCAAGCACCTCCTGGCCCTGGCGCCCTGACCGCGCGCCGAGCTCGGGTGGTATCCTCCGCGCCCGGAGGCGCCATGGAGTTCGGCATCCTGGGCCTGGAGCTCTCGGGCAAGACCACGATCTTCTCACTGCTCACCGGTCACGCGCCCGGGCCGGGGCGCGGCAAGCTGGCTCACGTCGGAATCGCGCAGGTGCCGGACGACCGCCTCGACCGCCTATCGGCTCTCTTTTCGCCGCGCAAGCACACGCCAGCCACCGTGCGCTTCGTGGACGTGCCGGGGATCGTCAAGGGTGGGTCAGCGTCACTGAACCTGCCCGAGCTGCGCACCATGGATGGGCTCGCCGTGGTCGTCCGGGGGTTCGCCTCCGACTCGGTGCCCCACCCCGAGGGGTCGGTGGACCCGGTGCGCGACCTCGAGCTGCTCGAGACCGAGCTGCTGCTCGCAGACCTCGGGGTCGCGACCAACCGTCTCGAGCGCCTGGGACGGGACCTCGGCAAGCGCCGTACCCCCGAGCTCGAGGCCGAGCACGCGGTGCTCGAGCGGTGTCGCTGCCAGCTCGAAACCGGAGCGCCACTGCGGACGCTCAACCTCGGACCCGAGGAGCTGCGCCTGCTCAAAGGCTTCACCTTCTTCACCCTCAAGCCCATGCTGGTGGTGCTCAACTGCGCGGAGAGCGACGCCGGCGACCTCGACGGAGCCGCACGCCGCGCAGGGCTCGAGCGCTGGCGGTCGCAACCGAAAGTCGCAGTGTCGGCCGTGAGTGCTACCATCGAAGAAGAGGTGTCGCGGCTGGAACCGGCCGATCAGGCGGTGTTCCTCGCCGAGCTGGGTCTACCCGATCGGGCGCTCGATCGGCTCCTGCGCGAGGCGTACGGTTTGCTCGGCCTCATCTCGTTTTTCACCGTCGGCGAGGACGAGTGCCGGGCGTGGTCCGTGGTGCGCGGCACCCCGGCCGTGAAGGCGGCTGGCGAGATCCACAGCGATCTCGAGCGCGGCTTCATCCGGGCTGAGGTCGTGGCGTGGGACGAGCTGCTGGCGGCGGGATCTCTGGCGGCCTGCCGCCAGCGCGCCACACTCCGTCTGGAAGGACGAGACTACGTCGTTCAAGACGGCGAGGTCATTCACTTCCGGTTCAGCGTCTGAGCGCCGGCCCCCACCCGCTCCGTCCGCTGCCCGAGCGTTGCCACCGCGCTCTGCGCAGCATCTGGCCCCACGGCGCCCACCACGCGGACCTTCCGCTTTCTCCGACGGGCTTTCAGGGTGCGCCGGAGACGTTCGATGTCGGCAGCACCGTCGGGGGGGCGATGTGGATCCCCCGTGCCGGCTGTCGCGTAATCGTCGGGGAAGGAGCCTCGACCGCGGCGCCCGATGGGGGTGACGGCTTGGCTGTGGCGGCCGGCGTGGTACCGGCGGCAGGTTTTGGAGGGGCAGTCGGACCAGGTGGTGGGGGGGTGACTACGCTCGCCGCCGAGCCGCCATCCGAGGCCAGCGGGGAGTCGGACACGGCGGCCGCCAGCGGCGCCGGCCGGATGAGCATCATCTGCCCGACGGTTCTGGCGTCGATGGGATAGACGTGATAGGTCGCGCGGTCGACGGTGTCCCGATAGTGCGCAAGCAGTGCCTGGGTCTGAAGGCGTGAGTCGAGCACGAGAGGGTTCTTCGCGGGGTCGGCGAGATCGGGTGCGTGCCGGTAGGCGCGCATGTAATCCCGGATCGCCGCACGGGTTCGGCCGGCCCGCTCCTCGGCCAGCGCCAGCATGAAGCGGGCCGGACCGTGGCCGCGGCGTTCTCTGAGGGTGCGCCGGTACAAGCGGCAGGCGGCGGCGTTGCGGCCTTGGCATTGGAGTACCAGGCCAAGACGGAACATCGCCTCGTGGTTGTGCTTGTCCAGCTTGAGAGCGGCTCGCAGGTAATCCTCGGCGTCGTTTGGGAAGCCCTTGTTGACGAGCAAGACAGCGAGCTCGGCAAGGTCCGTGGAGGTCGCCTTCCCGCGTTTCTCCAGCTCCAGGTAGGCCATGATCGCCCGGTCGGCCGGCCGGTCCGCCGAGAGGTGGCGCTCGAACACCCCAGCCTGGCTGCCGACCGCCAGCGCGATCAGCACTGCGAACCCACACCATTGCTTCATCCTTGCCTCCCCCGTCGCACCCGCGCTCGCACCCGGACCTGCCCGTTCTCTTCCTGCACCTCGAACCCCTCGACGTTTGCTCCCTTGGCCTGCACCGTCTCGCGCTGCTGCTCGAGCGCGGCCCGGAAGCGATCGAAGCTGACGCTTCCGGGCCGTCCGGTGCGTTGCAGCGCCGCCGAGTACTCGGCGAACAACCGCCGATAGTCGGCATCCACATGGGATACGGAGCTCGTTTGCGGAGCGTTGGCCACCCCGGCTGCAGGAGCCGCGGGAACCGGCCGCGCCAGCCCCCCGCCGGCCTCCTCGCGCTGGCGGAGCTGCCGCATCCAGTGCTGGTTGAGGGCCGTGAAGCGGTTGAGAAGTTGGTCCAGCCTGAAATGTGCCGCGGCACCGTGGAGCTCTTGGCGGCTGATGTCGCGCAGGCGCCGATTCAGTGCCTCCCGCTCGCGCTCGGGTGGGACCGGCACCTGCGGATCGCGAGCGAAGTACCGCTCCCACTTGCGGGATAGCTCGGCGAGCCAGCGCTCCAGTTGGGAGATCAGGTCGTCGGTGCTCATACGACGAAGCTTACACGACCGGTTGACCGAGAGCACCTATGGGCGAGGGTACAATCGCCGCATGCCAAGCTTACTGGCTCAGCTCCCCGCGATCCATCGGCTCCTCGCGCACCCCGCGCTGGTCGCGGCTCGCCGCCTCCACGGCGGAGCCCAAGTGCGTGACACCGCCCGCCTGGTGGTGGCCGCTGCCCGCGAGCAGATGGCGGGCGGCAGGCCCGCGCCGTCGCTCGCCGAGCTCGCCGAGCGGGCGGTCGCGGCGCTGGCGCGGCAGGCGGCACCCGCCTACCCGGGAGTGGTCAACGCCACCGGTGTGCTCATCCACACGAACCTCGGGCGGGCGCCTCTCCTCCAGGGAGTACCCGACGCCTACCTGGCGCTCGAGTACGACCTCGAAACGGGCCAGCGGGGCGAGCGGCTGCGACCCGTAGTGGAGCGGTTGACCCGCTACTTCGGTGCGGAGACGGCGCTGGTGGTGACGAACAACGCCGCAGCGCTGGTGCTGCTGCTGGCCGCCCGGGCCGCCGGGCGTCAGGTCGTCGTTTCACGCGGTGAGCTGGTCGAGATCGGTGGCTCGTTCCGGTTGCCCGAGATCATGGCGGCCGCGGGCGCGCGTCTGGTCGAAGTCGGCTGCACCAACCGCACCCGAACCTCGGACTATGCTGCGGCCATCGGCCCGGATACCGCGGCGCTCTTGGTCGTCCACCGCTCCAACTTCACCCTCTCCGGTTTCGTCAGCTCGCCTCCGCTCGCCCAGCTGGTCGCGCTCGGCCGCGATCGCGGGGTGCCGGTGTGGGTGGACCAGGGGTCGGGCTGCCACCTCGACCTGGGGCTGTTCGGGCTCCGACGCGAAGCGACGGTGCAGGAGCTGCTCGCAGCCGGGGCCGAGGTGGTGCTCTTCTCCGGCGACAAGCTTTTGGGCGGGCCTCAGGCAGGGATCTTGGTGGGCCGCAGTGAGACGCTCACGGCGCTGCGCCAACACCCGCTACGGCGTGCCCTGCGTCCCGACAAGCGCGTGCTCGTCGCCCTTGCCGCCACCCTCGATGCCTACCTCGCCGAGCGCCCGGCGGAGGTCCCGCTGTATCGCCTGCTCGCGGTGCCGGAGCACGAGCTCCGGCGCCGCGCCCGGCGCCTGACGGCCCGCCTGGGCCGGGGTGGCGTTGCGGCCGAGGCCTCCCGGACGACGGCGGTGCTCGGTGGAGGGACCACGCCCGACCAGACAATCCCGTCGTGGGCGGTCTGCCTTCGGGTGGGACAGGAGCTGGCGGCGCGGCTGCGCACGGGGCGACCCCCGGTCGTTGGCCGGGTGGTGGAGGACCGGCTCGTGCTCGACCTGCGCACCGTGCTTCCAGCTCAGGACGAGGTGCTGGAGCGGGCGGTGCTGGCTGGTGCCGCCGCTGGCTGAAGGCCGAGGGCGAGCGCGATCCGCCTCGCCGTCTCGGTGAGCGCCCGGGCCGCCGGCGCCTCCGGGCTGGCAACCACGATCGGCGTGCCGGCGTCACCGGAGACGACCACTGCCGTGTCAACGGGCACCTCACCGAGGAACGGAGCATCGAGCTCCGCCGCGGTCCGACGGCCGCCGCCCTCCTTGAAGATCGGCTCGCGATGCCCGCAGGCGGGGCACACGTAGGCGGACATGTTCTCGACCACACCGAGTACCGGAACGTTCATCGTCCGAAACATCGCCAGACCCTTGCGGGCATCTGCGAGCGCCACGTCTTGCGGGGTGGTGACGATGATCGCGCCTGCAAGCGGAACCTGTTGCGTGAGCGTGAGCTGTGCGTCGCCGGTGCCGGGCGGAAGGTCCACCACCAGCACGTCGAGCTCCCCCCACGCCACCTCCTCCAGAAGCTGCTGCAGCGCCTTCATGACCATGGGGCCGCGCCAGATGACCGGCTGATCGGGATCGATCAGGAAGCCGAGCGATATCAAGTGCACGCCGTGCGACTCGAGTGGGAGGATACATCCCGACGCGTCGAGGCGCGGCTGCTCGCGGCAACCCATCATGACGTGCTGGGACGGCCCGTAGATGTCGGCGTCGAGGAGTCCGACCGCGAGCCCGAGGCGGTGCAACGAGATCGCGAGATTGGCGGCGACCGTCGACTTGCCAACCCCACCTTTGCCGGATGCCACCGCAACCACCTTGCGCACGCCCGGCAGCAACCGCTTGGCCTCGGACGGGCTGCCCTGCGTGCCTGGAGTGCTCGTTTCGACGTGCAGCTCGACATCTGCCACGCCTGGCAGCGCCTCCAGCACCTCCCGGGCATGCCGCTCCACGGTCGCAGCGGCATCCGGGTTGGCCGTGGTCATGTGCACGGCCACCCGCACGTGATCGCCGTCCACGATCACCTCGCGTACGAATCCGAACGACACGATATCGCGCCCGAGCCCTGGGAACTTGACGCTCCGCAGGGCCTGTCTGACGTCCGCCTCACTCACCGCCATGTCGCCTCCCACCGCTCAGGTATGCCTGCACGTGCTCGGCCGCCATCTCTCGGTTCCAGGGTGGATCCCAGACGAGCTCGACCTCGACCTGGTCGGAGCCGGTCAGCCGCTGCACGGTGGCTTGGATGTCGTCGCGGATGTGCCGCACGAGCGGACACCCTTTGGTTGTCAGCGTCAGTTGCACCCGCACATTCCGGCCCTGGCTCACCTCGACTCCGTAGACGAGCCCCAGGTCGACCACGGAAAACGGGATCTCCGGGTCCATCACCTGACCGAGCGCTTCCCAAACCTGTGCCTCGTCGATCATGCTCTCCTCCGTGAGCGTGTCCGCCGCGACCGGCTCCCCAGCGAGAACTACCGGAAACACCGGCGGTCTTCCCGCTGTGCTGAGCGACTGTGCCCCGGGAGGTCAGCCGGCTCCTCGCGGCCGCGTTCGCAGCTTTTGAGGCGTCACGCCCGCGAGCACGGCGACCCCTGGTTCGCAACCCGCAGCCCCCCGATCGCCTCGCGTACCTGCGCCATCAACGAGTCCTTGGCGGTGACACCGAGCCCGGCCGTGGGGATGGGTGCGCCGAAGCGGACCGTGATCCGCCCGGGGCGCAGCAGGTACGAGGCGCGAGCCAGGCAGCGCGCCGGGCCGTCCAACCCCACCGGGACGATCGGCACGCCCGCTTTGAGGGCGATGAGGAAGCCGCCGCGTTGGAACGGCAGCAGCTCCCCGGTGCGCGTGCGCGTTTCCTCCGGGAAGATCAGGACCGAACGGCCGGTGCGGATGTGCTGGGCCGCCTCCTCGAACGACTTGACGGCCTCCCGGCGGTTCTGGCGATCCACCGGGATGAAGCCCATCGCGCGCATCGCCCAACCGAGGAACGGAATCCGGAAGAGCGACTTCTTGGCCAGGAAACGCACCTGCACCGGGACGGAGGTCAGCAACACCGGGATGTCGAGCCACGACTCGTGGTTGGCCATGAAGACAACCGGTCCGTCGCGCGGCACCAGCTCGTGCCCCTCGACGTGGCGTCGTACGAGGGCGGCCCACAGGATGATCCGTCCCCACAGCCGCGCCCCCCGGAAGGTCCAGTCGCCGCGCGGCGGGACGAAGCCAGCGACGACGCCGTATGACCCCATGACGATCGTGTCGAGGGTGACCAGGATGGCGGCGACGAACGTGTGGAGGAGGCGTAGCAGCCGGACCACCGGCGATACCCTCAGAGGACCTCGGGCGAAGGAGAGGGCCGCCCGGGTCCCTTGAGCTTCTCCACCGGCAGCCCGGTGGATTCGGAGACCATCCGGTAGACCTCTTCACCCTCCAGCACCTCGCGCTCGAGCAGGGCGTCGGCGATGCGGTCCAGCGCCAGCCGGTGCGCAGTGACGATCTCGCGCGCCCGCTCAAAGCCTCCGTTCACCAGGCGCTTGATCTCCGAGTCGATCTCCACGGCTGTGGACTCGGAGTAGTCTTGGTGACGGGCGAACTCCTTGCCCAGGAAGATCGCCTCCTCGCGCTTCCCGAAGGTGAGCGGTCCGAGCGTCGACATCCCCCACTCGCACACCATCTTGCGTGCGAGCTCAGTGGCTCGCTCGAGATCCGAGCCGGCACCGGTGGTGATGCGGTCATCACCGAACACAACCTGCTCCGCCAACCGGCCGCCCATGAGCACCACCAGCTCGTCCTCGAGGTAGGACCTGGCGTGCAGGTAGCGGTCCTCCTCCGGCAGTTGCTGCGTCAGGCCCAACGCCAGCCCGCGGGGGATGATCGTCACCTTGTGCAGGGGGTCGGCGTTGGGCAGGATCGCGGCGATCAGGGCGTGACCGGCTTCGTGATAGGCCACGACCCGCTTTTCCTCCTCGGAAAGGGCGAGCGACCGCCGCTCGGCGCCCATCATCACCTTGTCCTTGGCGAACTCGAAGTCGGTCATCTCCACCGAGGTCTTGTTGAAGCGGGCAGCGCGCAGCGCCGCCTCGTTGACCAGGTTCGCGATATCGGCGCCCGAGAAGCCGGGCGTCGAGCGAGCCAGCACCCCCAGGTCGACGTCGGCCGCCAGCGTGATCTTTCCGGTGTGAACCTTGAGAATCTCGATCCGCCCGTTGAGGTCGGGGCGGTTGACGACGATCCGACGGTCGAACCGGCCGGGGCGGAGCAGAGCGGGGTCCAGGACGTCGGGGCGGTTGGTCGCGGCGACCAAAATCACGCCCTCGTTGGACTCGAAGCCGTCCATCTCGACCAGTAGGGCGTTGAGAGTTTGCTCGCGCTCGTCGTGGCCGCCGCCCAGCCCGGCGCCGCGGTGTCGACCGACAGCATCGATCTCATCGATAAAGATGATGCACGGTGCGTTTTTTTTCCCCTGTTCGAACAGGTCCCGCACGCGCGAGGCACCCACGCCGACGAACATCTCGACGAAATCCGAGCCCGAGATGGAGAAAAACGGCACCTCGGCCTCACCGGCGACGGCGCGCGCCAGCAGCGTCTTGCCGGTGCCAGGAGGGCCCATGAGCAGGACTCCCTTGGGGATCTTGCCGCCGAGCTTCTGGAACTTCTGCGGGTCACGCAGAAACTCGATGATCTCGCCGAGCTCCTCTTTGGCCTCCTCGACCCCGGCGACGTCTTTGAAAGTGACGCGCTTTTGTTGTGGGCTCATCATGCGCGCCCGCGACTTTCCAAACGCCATCGCCTTGTTGCCGCCTGCCTGCATCTGGCGGTAGAAGAAAAACCACACGGCAATGAGGACGAGGATCGGCAGCCAGTAGATGAGGAACGGTCCCAAGAACCCCTGTGACGGCTCGGCGGCCTTGATGTTGACCTTGGCCTCCCGCAGCACCGTCACGAGCTGGTCGTAGTCGGGCGCGTAGGTGTAGAACTCCCAGGGTGTGGAGGCCAGCGGCTTGGCGGGCGCGGCCGAGGGACCACGGCCGTAGACGTCGTTGCCGCGGATCAGGACCTCGGTGACCTGCTTGCTCTCCACCCGATCGAGGAACTCCGAGAACGGTATCTCCTTGGTTGCGGAGCGGCTTTCGCTGATCCAGTTCCACAACAGCACCGCCGAGACGACCAGCACCAGCACCAACAGCGCATTCTTGACGTTCTGGTTCACACCCACTCCGTGGTTGGTCCCCGGCGCCGTCGCGCCCGGACCTCACGCTCTAGCCAATGACGTGGAGCCCCGGCAGATTCCCCCAGTGCCCCTCGAACTCCATGCCGTAGCCGACCAGGCGCCCTTCGGGTACCTCGTCGAACGCCACGTATTTGGGTTCCAGGGCCACGCGTCGGAGCTTGGGCTTGTTGATGAATGTCGCCACCTCGAGGCTCGCCGGCTGCTGCTGGGCCAGGTGGGTGAGAAGGTAGTTCTCGGTCACCCCGGAGTGGCAGATGTCCTTGAGGATGAGGGCGTGGGCGCCCCCAAGGTGGACCTGGGTGGCGTAGGTGAGCTCCACGAGCTCCCCCCGGGTGGCCGGCTGCTGCACCACGTTGACCAGCTCGAAGCGCACCTGACCGTCGATGGCGCGCAGCAGATCGGCGAGGAAGATCGCCGCCCCCTTGAGCATCCCGACCAGGACCACCTCGCGGCCGCGGTAGTCAGCGGCGATCTGCGCACCCAGCTCGCGCACCCGGGCGGCGATGGCCGCCGGGGAAATCACCTCACGTGGCGTCTCCATGGTTCCTCCATCGTGGCGACGATCCCATGGCCGGTCTTCCCAGCCCATCCGGGGGCCGTGCCGACGCCGGGAATCCAGACAATCGTACCATTCGCCTCGAGCACCGGCCACGCGGGCCGCCACTCGGCGGGCACGCCGATCCGGCCCAGTAAGTGGTTCACCCTCCCGCGTGCCTGGGGCCAGTCGAGCCTCTCACCGGGTTGAAGCGGGCGCCACCGGAGTCGGGCTGCGGTGATTCGAGGTGCGAGCCACGCCTCGTGGATCACGCGGTTTCCACCCTCGATCGCCTCGCCGACTGTCATGCACGGGTATCCGGAAGGTCCGAAGCGGGACGGGAGCGAGACCGGGCAGGGGGCGAACGGCGCCAGCGGCGGCGGGGAGAGCAGCAGGCGGTTGCCACGCCGGCGTAGCACCCAGCGCCGCCCGAGGTCGACCGCCGCCGGCACGCCCCGTTCCACCAGCTCCCGGACCGCCTCGAGCTGCACGCGGTCGGGCGGCTCGCCGAGCGGCAGCTCGGCGGCAAGGGCGAGCAGCCAACGGCGCTGCACCGCGGCCGGCATGCCCGCCACCGCCTCGCACGCCACCGGGCGCCCGATCTCCGGGCGAGGCAAGGCCGCGGCTAGGTGGGAGAGAGCCTCGTCGTCGTCGGCCAGCGCCGCGGTGAATCCGGCCAGGTGTCTGGTCGAGCCGGGGAAGCGCTCCTCGAGGGCAGGCAGAGCCACCACTCGCAGCCACGCCCGTGGTTGGCCGGGGTCGGCGTTGCCGAGGTCCTCCCGCCAACACCCGCCAATTCCCTCGAGCCAGCTCCGCAGCTCCTCCCGGCCGACGTCCAGCAGCGGCCGGACGAACGCGCCGAGCCGCTGACGGATGCCGATCACGCCGCGCGGTCCGCTTCCCCGTAGGAGCTTGAGGAGCACCGTCTCCGCCTGATCATCGCGGGTATGTGCCGTCGCCGTGGCCGCACACGCACGCATCCGCCGCACCGCTTCCAGTCGCTCGTAGCGCTGTTGGCGCCACCATGCCTCGCGCGAGAGCCCGACTGGGAGCGCTTCTCGGAGGTGGCGGACCTCGATCTCGACCCCCAGCTCGCGACAGAGCTCCCGGCAGAAGAGCTCGTCGTCATCGGCTTCGAGGCGGGCATGGTGGTTGACGTGGGCTGCCGCCACCGGGCAGCCGAGCTCGGCTCGTGCCGCCAGCATGAGGTGCAGCAGCGCTACCGAGTCGGCGCCGCCTGACAGCGCGACGAGCACCGGTCGACCGACGAGATCGGGGAAGCAACGGCGAAACGAAGACACAAAACCGGAGACGTTCATTGGCGTGGTGCCGGCGAGTGGAATCGAACCACTGACACGGGGCTTATGAGACCCCTGCTCTACCTCTGAGCTACGCCGGCACGACCGGCAGCCGGGATTCTACAGAACCGCCGCCCCCGGTCAAGGTCGCGCGTTGCCTCACCAAAAAACTTCGCGAGAGCGATTCGTTGCCTCACGAAAGAATCTACGTGAAGGAGCAGAGAAAGTGCTTCCTGACGGGGGAAGCGACGATGAGGCTAGCGATGAGTGAACGGAGAGTATTGGTGAAAGCGTTTGCGGGGCAGTACCAACGAGGGACCAAGCGCGAGCGGAGCGCGGTGCTGGGGCGATTCGTCGCGGCCAGCGGGTATTGCCGAGCCTATGCGAGCTGGCTGTTGCGCTGGCATGGCAAGCGCGTGCGAGTAGGCACGCGAGTCGTCGTTGTGGGCGACGCGACGACGCGCGTGAGACGGCGGCGCGAGCGGGTCTACGGCGCCGAGGTCGTGGCGGTCGTGACGAGGTTGTGGAAGCTGGTGGACTGTCCTTCTGGGAAGCGGCTGGTGGCGGCGTTGCCGGCGATGGTGGAGGCGCTCGAGCGGCACGGGGAGCTGACACTGCCGCCCGCAGTGCGGCGGCAGGTCCTGACGATCTCGGCGGCGACCATCGACCGTGTGCTGGCGCCGGAGCGCAAGCAGCTCGCGCTCCGCAGTCGCTCACGGACCAAGCCAGGGACCCTGCTCAAGCACGCGATCCCGGTCCGGACGTTTGCCGATTGGGACGAGCAACGGCCCGGATTTGTCGAGATTGACCTCGTCGCGCATGACGGCGGTGTGGCGCGCGGCGAGTATGTCCAGACCCTGGACCTCACCGATGTGGCCACTGGGTGGACGGAGCTGGCTGCGGTACCGACGCGGGCCCAGGTATGGGTGTTCGAGGCGGTGCAGCGCCTTCGTGCACGTCTCCCGTTTCCCCTGCTCGGCATTGACTCCGACAACGGCGGCGAGTTCATCAACAAACACCTCATGGCGTACTGTGCGAACGAGATGATTACGTTCACGCGCGGCCGACCATACCGCAAGAACGACAGCTGCTTCGTCGAGCAGAAGAACTGGTCGGTGGTCCGCCGTTTCGTTGGCTATGATCGCTTCCAGGGCGAGGTGGCGCGCCGGGCCCTCGACCAGCTCTACGGCGAGCTTCGCCTCCTGATTAACTTCTTCCTCCCGTCGATGAAGCTGGTCGAAAAGACCCGCCACGGTAGCCGCGTCACCAAGCGCTACGACCGACCGCAGACGCCGTACGCGCGGGTCCTTGCCTCCCCAACTGTGGACGATCACCTCAAGGACCAGCTCCGGACGCTGTATGCCACGCTCAACCCAGCCGCTCTGTCACGTTCGATACGCCGTCTCCAGCGTCGGGTCGCGAGCCTGCGCGCCGCGGCCCCACCCTCCCGGGCTGTGGAATCTGTGCCAATCCTGCCCCCACCCCCCTCCCGCAGGATTCCCACAGATTCCACAGCCCCGACGACTCCTACACAACGATCTCCTCGCTCACTTCGCGTAGATTTTTCATGAGGCAACGATTACTCTCTCGCGTAGATTCTTACGTGAGGCAACAGGGTCGAGCCCCTCGTGCGGGGAGCGGCGCCGGGTCGTAGTAGCCGCCACCGGGTGATGCATTGCAGGCGGCCGCGAGGCTGACGGGGTCGGTCGCGGCCGGAGGAGCTGGGCAGAGCACCCTGAGCGAGCCCTGGGCGCCGACGCAGGATCCCTTGACAGCCAGGCCGGTGCCACCTACGCTCTAGCTGGCCAGCGATGCGCGAGCGGGCATAACTCAGCTGGTAGAGTGGCAGCTTCCCAAGCTGCAAGTCGTGGGTTCGAATCCCATTGCCCGCTCCAACTCTCGGAGTCGACCGTGGGCTTCAGCAAGGACACCAGTCACGACCCGGGCGATCTCAAGCCGCGAGCTGCGTCGACGGTGGTGGCGCGCGACACGGTCCTCACGGGAGAGCTCGGTGGCTCGAAGCCGGTGCGCATCGAAGGCACGGTCAAAGGAACCATCGAGATCACGGCCCCGATCGAAGTCGTGGAAGGTGCGGCCGTCGAGGGCGAGATCATCGGCACGACGGTCCGGCTCGCCGGCACGGTCGACGGCAACGTGACCGCGACGGAGCTCGCCGAGCTGCTGGCCACGGCGGTCGTGCGCGGCGATGTGCGTGCGGCGGCGCTCCACGTCGTCGAGGGCGCGAAGCTTGAGGGCCGGGTACAGATGACCGGTGAGTCGGCCTCCGCTGCTCCCGCCAAAAGCCGCTAATCACAACGAAAACCTTGCATTTGACGGGCGGTGTATACTCGCTCATAGAGGAGACTTGTAGGCGTGGACAGCCGGACCACGGTGGAGATCTTCGGGCGGCGATATGAGCTGCGGACGACGGGTGCCAGCGAGCGGCTGAACGAGCTCGCCAAGTTCGTCGACCAGCGCATGCGCCAGCTTTCCGAGGTGTCGCCAAAAGTGGATACGGCCAAGCTCGCCGTCTTGACGGCGTTGAACATCGCGGATGAGCTCTTCACGGAGCTCGAGACGGAACCTGGTTTGCGGACCGAGCGTGTTCGCCAGCGAGTGAGTGGTCTGGTGGCTAAGCTGGACGAGGTGCTGACCACCTCGTGCACTGGAGCGAGCTGAAAAGGGAGGCCCCTGCGCGGTTAGTGATGAGCGAAACTATTCTTGAACCAACACCTATTTGATGGGTGCCGCGGTCCCACCCCGCTGATCGAGCCCCACGGCGAGTGATGCGGGGCGGGCAGGTACCCAACCTGTGGTCAGCAGGTTCAAATGGGGTTGCTCACACGGCCGAGTGCGGGGGCCTCAACTCCCTTCGCTGCATCGGCATTCTCGGACCGTACCCCTTGTTCCTTGAGAGGGGGACGAAATGAACGGCACGGTGATACTCATCGCTGGCGCTGTGATTGTGCTCCTCGCCGCCGGGGGAGTCGCGATCCTCGGTCGTCAGCGGCTTCGCCGCGCGGCGACGGAGGCAGATGCTCTCCGGGCAGCGGCGGAGCGGGAGCACCGACGGGTCATCGCGGTCGCGCAGCAGGAAGCTGAGCAACTGGTCAGAGATGCGACGATCGAGGCGCGCGAGAAGCTGCTGCAGGCGCGCAGCGAGTTCGAGCGTGAGACGCGGGAGTACCGCCAGGAGCTGCTGGGCCAGGAGCAGCGGCTCGAGCAGCACGCTCTGGCCGTGGACGCGCGCGCCCTGGCCGTGGACGAGAGAGCGCACGAGCTCGACGCCCGCACGCAGGCCCTCGACGATCGCGAGGTTGCGGTGGCTCTCGAGGAGGATGCGGTAGCCGCCAGGGTAGCCGAGCAGCGGGCGACGCTCGAGCGGATCGCCGGTCTGACGTCGGAGCAAGCGAAGGGCGAGCTCATGCGGACAATGGAGACCGAGGCGCGCATGGACGCTGCACGGATCGTCCGGCGCCTCGAGGAGGAGGCGGTCCAGGAGGCCAACCACCGGGCGAAGCGCATCATTTCGCTCGCCATCCAGCGGGTCGCGGCGGACCACGTGGTCGAGAGCACGGTCTCGGTCGTGGACCTCCCCAGTGACGAGATGAAGGGCCGGATCATCGGTCGCGAAGGGCGCAACATCCGCGCCCTCGAGACCGCTACGGGCGTCGACCTGATCGTCGACGACACCCCGGGCGCGGTGCTGTTGTCGTGCTTCGATCCGGTGCGGCGCGAGGTCGCCCGGCTTGCGCTCCAGCGTCTGATGAGCGATGGCCGGATCCACCCCGGGCGGATCGAGGAGGTCGTCAGCAAGGTCCAGACCGAGCTCGACGAGAAGATCTTCCGCGACGGCGAGGCGGCGGCCCTCGAGCTGGGCTTCCCGGATGTCCACCCGGAGCTGCTCAAGCTGCTCGGCCGGCTCCAGTACCGCACCTCGTACGGGCAGAACGTGCTCGCTCACGCCAAGGAGGTCGCCTGGCTGGCCGGCTACATGGCCACCGAGCTGCGGGTCAACGTCCGGGTCGCCAAGCGTGCCGGACTCCTGCACGACATCGGCAAGGCGATCGACCGGGAGATGGAAGGCACCCACCTCTCCCTGGGACGCGACCTGCTGCGCAAGTACGGCGAGTCGGAAGAGGTCATCCACGCCATGGAGTGCCACCACGGGGACGTCGACCCGCACTCCGTGGAGGCGGTGCTGATCACCGCCGCCGACGCGCTGTCTGCGGCTCGACCGGGGGCCCGACGGGAGATCCTCGAGAGCTACCTCAAGCGCCTCGAAAAGCTGGAGGCGATCGCCAACGACTTCAAGGGCGTGCAGAAGGCGTTCGCGATCCAAGCCGGACGCGAGCTGCGCATCATCGTCGAGTCCGAGAAGCTCTCGGACGAGGACGCGATCTGGCTGTCGCGCGACCTCGCCCGCCGTATCGAGGGTGAGCTGACGTACCCGGGTCAGATCAAGGTGACGGTGATTCGCGAGACCCGCGCGGTGGAGTACGCCAGGTAGCCGAGCTGAGGCGGGAGGGGCGTGGCTTTCCTCTTGTCCTCAGACGAGCCGAACCGTCTCCTCGAGCGCGGGGATATGGCACGGCCACGCGAAACGCTTGGTGATGCGCGCGGCCAGGGCGGCGCTGGCAGCCGGCTCTCCGTGGGTGACGAACACCGTTTTCGGTGCCGTCTCGGCGCGCGCGAGCCAGATCTCGAGCTCGTCGGCGTCGGCGTGGGCGGAGAGCGAGGAGATCGAGCGGACCTGTGCTCGCACCGGCACCATCTCACCGAAGATCTTGACCGCTTTGGCTCCCTCCAGGATCGCCCGACCGCGGGTTCCCTCGGCCTGGTAGCCGACGAACAGCACCGTGGTTTCCGGGCGCGGCAGCCGGTGCCGGAGGTGGTGCAGGATCCGGCCCCCGGTGGCCATCCCCGAGGCCGAGATGATGATCGCCGGCCCCCGGAGCGTGTTGAGGCGTTTGGACTCATCCGTTCGCCCCACCATCGTGAGGTTGGGGGGAGCGAGAGGATCGACTCCCTCACCACGCAGGTGGCGGGTCTCCGGGTCGTGCTCGCGGACCGTGTCGCGGTAGGCGGCGGTGGCTTCCCGCGCCATCGGTGAGTCGACGAAAATGGGTACCGCTGGTACTGCCTCGTCCTCGATCAGCTCGCGCAAGTAGTACAGCACCTCCTGGGTGCGGTCGACGGCGAACGCGGGGATGAGGACGATACCTCCCCGGTCGACGGCCTCCTTGATGACCTCGGCGAGATCGTCACGGGGGTCGGTGGCCGCGTGCAGCCGGTTGCCGTACGTGGACTCGATCACCAGGTAGGTCGAGCCCGGGTACGACTCCGGCGGTGGCAGGATCGGCGCGTCGTAGCGACCGACGTCGCCCGAGAAGTAGATCGTCACGTGCTCGCCCGCCGCCTTGATGCGCAGCTCCACCGCCCCGGCGCCGAGGATGTGCCCTTGACGGTGGTAGCGGACCTGCATCCCAGCATGCAGGACGTGCCAGTCACCGAACGGCACGGGGCGGATGGTACGCAGCGCCTGTTTGACATCCTCCTGGCTGAACAGCGGCTGGGCGGGGCGGTGCTTCGTGGACCCGACCTTGTTGGCGTAGCGGGCTTCTTCCTCTTGGAGGTGCGCGGCGTCGGGCAGCAGCACCCGGAGGAGCCGCAGCGTCGACGGCGTGGCGATGGTCGGCCCCTCGAACCCCTGTCGCACCAGCAGCGGGAGGATGCCCGTGTGGTCGATGTGGGCGTGGGTCAGGATCACGTGGTCGAGGGTCGATGGCTCGACCGGAAACGGCGCCCAGTTGCGTAAACGCAGCTCCTTCGGCCCCTGGAACATCCCGGCGTCGACCATCACCTTGGTGCCATGTGCCTCGACCAGGTACCGCGAGCCGGTGACGGTGCCGGTGGCGCCCAAAAAGGTGAGGTTGACCATGGCATGCATGGTACCCCACACAGCGCTGTGCCAGGTGCGCAGCGTCGGGCGCGGAGCCAAGGTCACGGGCCCGGGGCTCGAGTCGTCCCTCGCGGTCGAGTGGGGCTGGCTGCAGCCGCAGCCTGTATCTCGGCTGCGGCTTGCGTGGTGCGGGAGTCGACTCTATCCTCGCAGAAGCAGCACGAGCCTCGACGGGTCTTCGTCGACCTCCGAGCTACTCGAGCCAGGGCCGGGCGCATGAGGGACGCAGGCGAATCGCTGGGTCCGACGGGCTGCGTCCCAGGGCGCGCAGGATCTGACCGCACCACGGCCGCACTTGGTCGATACCGGGACAGGACCCTCCCAGGGTTGGAGCGTGCAACGTGAGCACTCTCGATGATCTCCGCCCCGACGCAGCCGTGCGCGGCATCCTGCCAGACCAGCTCGTAACCGTCGTCAACGTCCAGTGGTACGGATCCGAGGCGCTCGAGCTGACATACAAGACCGTCACGGGCAAGGTCGACCACGAGATCCTCTACCGCTCCGACGAAGCGAGGATCGAGGTCGTCCAGGAGGGCCGGCCGTGGAGCTTCGACGGCGACGGCCACCTGTTCCGCCTCGTCTCCGAAGCCCACCGCATCCGTCTCGCGCACCTGTTCGACCCGGTGCTGGCCGTCCACACCTCGGACGTCGTCCCGCTTCCACACCAGATCACCGCCGTCTACGAGGTCATGCTCCCGCGCCAGCCCTTGCGGTTCCTCCTGGCCGACGACCCGGGGGCCGGCAAGACGATCATGGCCGGCCTGCTCATGAAGGAGCTGATCGCGCGGGGCGACCTCCAGCGCTGCCTCGTCGTCTGCCCCGGCAGCCTCGCCGAGCAGTGGCAGGACGAGCTCTACCGGCGCTTCGGCCTGCCGTTCGAGATCCTCACCAACGACAAGCTCGAGGCCGCCCGCACCGGCAACTGGTTTGGCGAGACCAACCTCGTCATCGCCCGGCTCGACAAGCTGTCCCGCAACGAGGACGTGCAGGCCAAGCTGCGGGCGCCCGACTGCCGGTGGGACCTCGTCGTCTGCGACGAGGCGCACAAGATGTCGGCCACCGTCTTCAGCCGCGAGATCAAGTACACCAAGCGCCATCGCCTCGGGCAGCTCCTCTCGACGCTCACCCGCCACTTCCTGCTCCTCACCGCGACCCCGCACAACGGCAAGGAAGAGGACTTCCAGCTCTTCATGGCGCTGCTCGACGGCGACCGTTTCGAGGGCCGGTTTCGAGACGGCATCCACTCGGCCGACGTCTCGGATCTCATGCGCCGCATGGTCAAGGAAAACCTGCTCACCTTCGACGGCACGCCGCTGTTCCCGGAGCGCATCGCGTACACCGTCCCGTTCAAGCTGTCGGACCCCGAGGCCCACCTCTACAAGGGCGTCACCGACTACGTCCGCGAGGAGTTCAACCGGGCCGAAGCGCTGCAGGACGACAAGCGGGCCGGGACCGTCGGCTTCGCCCTGACGATCCTCCAGCGCCGCCTCGCCTCGTCGCCGGAGGCGATCTACCAGTCGCTCCGGCGGCGCCGCGAGCGGCTCGCCACGCGTCTCCGCGAGCTGGAGCTGCTTCAACGCGGGGCGCAGGTCGCCGCCGTGATGCCTGCGGAGCTGGCGCTGGGCACCGACGACGTCGAGGACCTCGAGGATGCGCCCGAGCAGGAGATCGCGGTCGTCGAGGAGGAGATCCTCGACCAGGCAACCGCCGCGCGGACGATCGAGGAGCTGAAAGCTGAGCTGACGACGCTCCACGCCCTCGAGTCGCTCGCCCTCGCGGTGCGCCGCAGCGGGAGCGACCGCAAGTGGCGAGAGCTGGCGGCGCTGCTGGGTGAGATCTTCACCCCGCCGCTCGTCGACGGCGTGAGCGACGGCCCCGCTCCCTACGGAAGCGGCGACCTCCCCAAGCCGATCGCCTCGCCGCGCCAGAAGCTCGTCGTCTTCACCGAGCACCGCGACACCTTGGCCTACCTCGCGGAGCGGATCTCGACCGTCCTCGGCCGGCGCGACGCCGTCGTCTGCATCCACGGCGGGCTCGGGCGCGAGGAACGCATGAAGGTGCAGGAGGCGTTCAAGCACGACCCCGAGGTGCAGGTCCTCGTCGCCACCGACGCGGCAGGGGAAGGGATCAACCTCCAACGCGCCCACCTGATGGTCAACTACGACCTGCCGTGGAACCCCAACCGCATCGAGCAACGGTTCGGGCGTATCCACCGCATCGGCCAGACCGAGGTCTGCCACCTGTGGAACCTGGTCGCCGAGGAGACGCGGGAAGGCGACGTCTACCGGACCTTGCTCGACAAGCTCGAGGAGGCGCGCCGGGCGCTCGGCGGCCAGGTCTTCGACGTCCTCGGCAAGCTGCAGTTCGCAGGGCGGCCGCTGCGCGAGCTGCTCGTCGAGGCCATCCGCTACGGCGAGCAGCCCGAGGTCCGCGCGCGTCTCACCCAGGTCGTCGCTGCCGCCCTCGACCGTGAGCAGCTTCGAGACCTCCTCGAGGAGCGGGCGCTCGCCCACGACGCCATGGACTCAAGCCGCGTCTTCCGCGTCCGCGAGGAGATGGAGCGGGCCGAGGCGCGCCGCCTGCAGCCGCACTACATCGAGTCGTTCTTCCTGGAGGCGTTCAAGCGCCTGGGTGGTACCGCCAAACAGCGCGAGACCGGTCGCTGGGAGGTGACGCACGTCCCGGCGCCAGTGCGCAGCCGCGACCGCCTCATCGGCGTTGGCGAGCCGGTGCTGCCGCGGTACGAGCGGATCGCCTTCGAGAAGCACCTCGTCGCCCCGCAGGGGCAGCCCCTGGCCGCCTTCGTCTGCCCCGGCCACCCCCTGCTCGACGCCACCATCGACCTCACGCTCGAGCGCCACCGTGACCTGCTGCGGCGGGGTGCCGTGCTCGTCGACGAGCGCGACGGGGGAGTGGAGCCGCGCGTTTTGGTCTACCTCGAGCACGCGATCCAAGACGCCGCAACCACCCGCTCCGGCGAGCGCCGCGTGGTGTCCAGGCGCATGCTCTACGTCGAGCTCGACGCGTCCGGCACCGCCAGGCACCTCCACTACGCCCCGTACCTCGACTACCGCCCACTGGCGCCGGGCGAGCCCGGCATCGACGTGCTGCTGGCACGGCCGGAGTGCGGGTGGATCACCAGGGACCTCGAACGCACGGCGATGGCGCACGCGATCGCGGCCATCGTTCCCGAGCACCTGGAGGAGGTGCGCGCCCGCAAGCTCGAGCTCGTCACCAAGACCGAGGCCGCCGTCAAGGACCGCCTGACCAAGGAGATCACGTACTGGGACCACCGCTCGGAGGAGCTGAAGCTCCAGGAGCAGGCCGGCCGGCCCAACGCCCGCCTCAACTCGGACGAGGCCCGCAAGCGGGCCGACGCCCTCCACGCGCGGTTGCAGAAGCGGCTCGAGGAGCTGAAGCTCGAGCGCCAGATCTCGCCGCTGCCGCCCGTCGTGCTCGGGGGCTTGCTCGTGGTGCCCATGGGGCTGCTCGTCGCCATCAGGGGTGATCGCCCGAGCACCGTCGTCACCGCCGACACCCAGGCCGCCGCCGCCCGCGCCAGGGCGATCGTGATGGCGGTCGAGCGGGACCTCGGCTTTGAGCCCGTCGACCGGGAGACCGAAAAGCTCGGCTACGACATCGAAAGCCGCGTCCCGGGCAGCGGCCGGCTCCGCTTCATCGAGGTCAAGGGCCGCGTGAGCGGTGCCGAAACCATCACCGTGACCCGCAACGAGGTGCTGTGCTCCCTCAATAAGCCCGACGACTACATCTTGGCGATCGTGGAGTTCATGGCGGATGGGTCGCACCGGGTCCACTACCTCCGTCGACCGTTCCGGCGCGAGCCCGACTTTGCAGTGGTCAGCCAGGACTACTCCTTTGCTGAGCTGCTGCTCCGGGCAGGGGTACCGGCGTGACCCGCGAGAGGGACCTCGGCATCGCTGTGCTGGGCCGCTTGGCCGCCTTCGGATGCACTTTCCCGGCGCCCTCGGGATTGACAATCTTAACCTTGAGGTTAAGATGAGGGTGCTGAGGATTGCCCGGGCGGCATGGGATGTGTTGCTCCTCGCGAATGATCATGATCGATGTGGCGTGCTCGAGGCTCTTCTCGATCTTGCGGATCAAGGTGGTCGAGGCATGCTGGCGTTGCTCAAGGAGATCGTTGCCTGGACCGGGCCACCGTGGGACAACCCAAGCCTGTGCAAGAAGGTGCGTGGGGAGATCTGGGAGCTCAGAAAGGGCTCTGTGAGGCTGTTCTGGTTCGCTGACGAAGGGAAGGTCGTCGTGGGTACCGTCGCGTACAAGAAGCAGGGGCGAAAGGCCCCAGGCCGGCACATCGACACCGCCGAGGCCGCACGCCGGGAGTACCTTGCCGCGAAGCGCGCAGGAACGCTGGGCCTCACCGACCTGACGACGAAGGAGGGAGCGACGCCGTGAAAACGCTCGACCAGTACCGAATAGCCCTGGAGCGCATGGAGACCGCTGTCGAGTACAGGGTGGAGGTTGCGGCGCTTCGCTTCGTGGGAGAGGTCGTCGCCGCCATGCGTTTCGGGGGGATCAAGCAGGCCAGCCTCGCAGCGCGGCTCGGGACCTCGGAGCCATATGTCAGCAAGGTCCTCCGCGGCGATACCAACTTCACTCTTGGCACGATGGTGCGGATCGCAGATGCCCTGGGCAAGGAGCTCCATCTGCACCTTGCTGAGCCGGGAGCTTTTGTCCGTTGGCTCGACGTCCTGAAAGGGACGGGAAGCAACCTGACAGACGTGTCACCGGCGGCGCAGGTGACATTCAGCCACATGCAACAAGCAGGAGGGGCTGATGTTGCAGACCCCATTGCAGCTTGAGCGGTCCTTTATCCCAATCGTCGAGGTGTTGGCAGACCCTGAGCACAAGCGAGGTGAGGCTCAGGTCAACCTGAAGGTCGAGCAGGGCATGTCGGCCCTGGATCAGGAGGCCTCACGGTGGCAGGTGGATCTTGACATCTCGGTGGGAGCTGAACCCGGGTCGGGGGCACCGCCCTACCGCGTCCACCTTCACGTGGTTGGGGTTTTCTCGTTCGCCGCACCTGAAATCGCAGAGCAAGAGCGGGCCAGGATCGTCGGCGTAACAGGCGCCTCGATCCTCTACTCCCAGGCCCGCGAGCTGCTGCTCATGCTGACCTCGCGCGGGCCGTGGGGAGCGTTTCAGCTCCCGACCGTGAGCTTCGTTGACAGCAGCCTCGCGGCTCACCGAACCGAGGCTGCCCTGGCGGTCCGGGATCCAGGGCCAGAATCCGGCGCCGAACGCCCCCCAGCAAAGCCACGCAAACGGGCGGCGAAGCGCGCTCCCCGTCGATCTGCAGGACGATAGGAGTGGCACGATGAGATCCTCCAGCCAGCCTCTCCGCTTCACCCACGTGCACCTGCGTAACTGGCGCAACTTCCTCGAGGTTGACACCGATCTCCAGCGGCGGGTGTTTTTGGTCGGCGCCAACGCGTCCGGGAAGTCGAACTTCCTCAACGTGTTTCGGTTCCTCCACGACATCGTGAAGGTCGGCGGGGGGCTGCAACAGGCGGTCGAGGACCGCGGCGGTGTGTCTTCGATCCGTGCGCTGACCGCGCGACGCAGGTCGGACATCGAGGTCGACGTTTCTGTGGGCACCGCCGCAGTCCCGAAACTGTGGAGATACCGCCTCAGCTTCACGGCGGAGAGGGGAAAGCTGCCCACAATCAAGCGAGAAACGGTTGAACGTGAGGGCGTTGTAGTCAGGGAACGCCCGGACACCGACGATCTCGAAGATCCCGCACTGCTGACCCAGACGCATCTCGAGCAAACCAACGCCAACAAGGACTTTCGGCCGTTGGTGGGGTTTTTCAACGGCCTGCGCTACCTGCATGTCGTGCCCCAGCTGATTCGCGAGGCGGATAGCTGGAGGTCCATCGACAACGATCCGTACGGGGGAGACCTCCTGGTGCAAGTGGCGAAGGCTCCGCAGAAAACCCGCGAGGCGCGCCTGCGCAAGATCCAGAAGGCGTTGACCATCGCGGTGCCGCAGCTCGCGAAGCTCGAGCTGTGGCGAGACCCGATCCGCAACACGTGGCACTTGCGGGGCAAGTACGAGCACTGGCGACCCCAGGGCGCCTGGCAGACCGAGGAGCGCTTTTCGGATGGGACGCTGCGCTTGCTCGGGCTTCTGTGGGCGGTGCTCGATGGTTCCGGCCCGCTGCTGCTGGAGGAGCCAGAGCTGTCGCTGCACCCCGAGGTCATCAAGGAGATCCCCGGGATGCTGGCGAGGCTGCAACGGAGCTCCGGGCGCCAGGTCATGGTCAGCACCCATTCGAGCCACCTGCTCGCCGACGAAGGGATCGGCCTCGACGAGGTGCTGGTGCTGGTGCCGACCGGTGAAGGGACGACGGTCCAGCCGGTCGGAAAGCTGCGAGACGTCCAGCGGCTGCTCGAGGGCGGGGTCCAGCTTCCGGAGATCGTGATGCCCCACACCCGCCCCGAGCATGCCGAGCAGCTCTCCCTGTTCGCGGACTAAGGTCATGGGTGTTTCTCTTTACGTTTCGGGCGCGGTGGAGGGATCGACCGACCGTGCCGCGCTGGCCCGCATCCTTCGCCACGTCGGCCTCACGCCAGGAGACCTGTACGTCACCGATGGGAAGCAGAAGCTGCTCCGGTCGCTCGCTGGCTACAACAACGCGGCTCGCTTTTCGCCCTGGGTTGTCCTGGTCGACCTCGACGGAGATGCACCATGCGCTCCCCGGTTCGTCGCTGAGGTGCTCCCTCACCCTGCCGAAAAAATGGCCTTCCGCGTCGCGGTGCGGGCCGTAGAGTCCTGGCTGTTGGCGGACATCAACGGGGTATCCAGCTTTCTTCACCTTCCCGCTGCCAGGGTGCCGGCAGAGCCGGACCAGCTCCCCGACCCCAAGCGCGCCCTCGTGGATCTCGCGGCCAGATCGAGAAAGGCCGCGATCCGAGAGGATATCGTTCCGCGCCCAGGGAGTGGTCGCGCGGTCGGGCCGGCCTATGCGTCCAGGCTCACTGAGTACATTCAAGACCACTGGGAAATCGATGCCGCAGCCGCCCGAAGCCCGAGTCTCGCCCGCTGCGTCAACCGTCTCCGGGTCATCCAGAAGGGGGGAGCATGAAGACCCGCAAGAAGCTCATCGAGGTGGCGCTGCCGCTGGAGGCGATCAACGAGGCCTCGGCGCGGGAGAAGTCGATCCGGCACGGGCACCCGTCGACGCTCCACCTGTGGTGGGCGCGGCGGCCGCTGGCGGCGGCGCGGGCGGTGATCTTCGCGCAGATGGTCGACGACCCGGGGAGCTGGCCGGAGCTGTTCCCCACCGCCAATGCGCAGGAGAAGGAGCGCCAGCGGCTGTTCCGCCTCATCGAGGAGCTGGTGCAGTGGGAGAACACCACCAACGAGAGCGTGCTCCGTGCAGCCCGCGACGAGATCTGGGCGAGCTGGCGCCGCACCTGTGCCGAGAACGCTGACCATCCGCGGGCAAAAGGACTCTTCGACCGCTACAAGCTCCCTGCCTTCCACGATCCCTTCGCCGGCGGAGGCGCCCTCCCTCTGGAGGCCCAACGGCTGGGATTGCAAGCCTACGCAAGCGACCTCAACCCGGTGGCGGTGCTCATCAACAAGGCGATGATCGAGATCCCGCCGCGCTTCGCGGGCCGGGAGCCGGTCAACCCGGAGTGGCAGCGGAAGAGCCCCGAGGAGAAGGCGCTGCGGACATGGAAGGGCGCCGAAGGCCTGGCCGAGGACGTGCGCTATTACGGGCAGTGGATGCGTGACGAGGCCGAGAAACGCATAGGGCATCTCTATCCCCAGATCGAGGTCACGGCCGCCATGGTCGCCGAGCGTCCCGACCTCGAGCCCTACCTGGGCCGCAAGCTCACCGTGATCGCCTGGCTGTGGGCCCGCACGGTGAGAAGCCCCAACCCCGCTTTCGCCGACGTGGAGGTGCCGCTCGCCTCCACCTTCATGCTCTCCACCAAGCCGGGCAAGGAGGCCTACGTCGAGCCCGTCATCGCAAACGGCGGCTACCGCTTCACCGTGAAGGTGGGCAAGCCGGGGGATGTGGAGAGAGCGAAGAGCGGTACCAAGCTGGCCCGTGGGGCCAACTTCCGCTGCCTGATGTCGGGGACACCGATTAGCGGCGACTACATCAAAGCCGAGGGCCGGGCCGGGCGCATGGGAGCGCGCCTCATGGCCATCGTGGCCGAAGGCGACCGGGGACGCGTGTACCTGGCGCCGACCCCGGAGCACGAGGCGGTGGCGCGGGAGGCGAAGCCGGAGTGGAGGCCGGAAGGCGACGTGCCGCCCAGACTCACGGGCGGTACTTGCGTCCCATATGGCCTGTCAACGTGGGGCGACCTGTTCACCCCCCGCCAGCTGGTGGCGCTCACCACCTTCTCGGACCTGGTGGGCGAGGCCATGGAGCGGGTCCGGAGCGACGCCGCAGCCGCAGGGCTGGCGGACGACGGGGTGCCGCTCCGCGAAGGCGGGACCGGGGCGACGGCGTACGCGGAGGCGGTGGGGGTGTATTTGGCTTTCACACTGGACAAGCAGGCTGATTTGGGGAACAGTCTGTGTCGTTGGGAGCCCATCGCGCAGTGCCCTCGACAATTGTTCGGACGCCAAGCCATCCCCATGGTCTGGGACTTCGGCGAGGGGAACCCACTCGGTTCCAGCTCCGGGGCTTGGACTGTGTTCGTCGAGGGGATTGCGAAGGCTTTCGCTAAAGCCTCAGAGTCAGTCAAGGCGGAGTGGACCGGAACGGCTGAGCAAGCAGATGCCGGCGCACAAGAGATCTCGCGAGACAAGATCGTCTCCACCGACCCTCCGTACTACGACAACATCGGTTATGCGGATCTCTCCGACTTCTTCTACGTATGGCTTCGTCGGTCTCTCCATCAGGTCTTTCCTGACCTGTTCGCTACACTCGCCGTCCCCAAAGCTGAAGAGTTGGTCGCTACGCCTTATCGGCATGGTGATAAGGGAAGTGCGGAGGATTTCTTCCTGAGTGGGATGACGCGCGCGATGAGAAACTTGGCGGGGTACGGGCACCCCGGCTTCCCGGTGACCATCTACTATGCATTCAAGCAGTCGGATACTCGCGCCGATGCGGGTACGATAAGTACGGGCTGGGAGACATTCCTGGACGCGGTTATTCGCGCCGGCCTGGGTGTTTCCGGAACTTGGCCCATGAGAACGGAAAACGAGAGCAGGATGATTGGCCAGGGCACTAACGCTCTCGCCTCCAGCATCGTCCTGGTCTGCCGTCCCCGCGACCCCGAAGCCAAGCCTGCCACCCGCCGCGAGTTTGTCGCCGCTCTCAAGGCGGAGCTCCCTCAGGCCCTGACCCACCTCCAGCGAGGCAACATTGCTCCGGTCGACCTCGCGCAAGCGGCCATCGGCCCGGGGATGGCCGTGTTCACCCGCTACGAGAAGGTGCTCGACGCCGAAGGCCGGCCACTCACCGTGCGGGATGCGCTGGCGCTCATCAACCAGACCCTCGACGAGGCGCTGGCCGAGCAGGAGGGCGAGTTCGACGCCGACACCCGCTGGGCTCTCGCCTGGTTCGAGCAGCACGGGTTCGCCGAAGGGGATTTCGGCGTCGCCGAGATCCTGAGCACGGCCAAGAACACCAGCGTGGCCGGCATGGTCGAGGCAGGCATCCTGCTCTCACGGGCGGGCAAGGTGCGGCTCCTGCGTCCCGAGGAGCTGCCCAAGGACTGGGATCCAGCCACCGATACCCGTCTCACCAACTGGGAAATGGTGCATCACCTCATCCGGGTGCTGGGTGAAGGCGGGGAGACAGCCGCTGCTGAGCTGGTGGCCAAGCTGGGCTCCCAAGCCGAGACGGCACGCGAGCTCTGCTATGGCCTTTACACCGTGTGCGAGCGCAAGAAGCGAGCCGCCGAGGCGCTCGCCTACAACGCCCTCGTCCAGTCCTGGCCCGAGATCACCCGCCTCGCCCGCGAGGGTGCCGCCCACCTGCCCGAGCAGCAGACCCTTGGGTTCGAGCCATGAAAAGTGCATATTCGGTGTTGAGCGTCCTCGTGGCGGCTAGGAGGAGGGTCCGACGATGATCACCTCTTTGCGGGTCCAGAGCTTCAAGAGCTGGAGTGATACCAGGAAGCTGCGGCTCGGCAAGCTGACCGGCTTTTTCGGCGCCAACAGCTCCGGCAAGACCGGGATCCTCCAGCTCCTCCTACTACTCAAGCAGACAGCGGAGTCGCCCGATCGTTCGCTTGCGCTCGACCTTGGGCAAAGCTGGGTCGCGGTGGACGTCGGTGGGTGGAGTGACATCGTTCATCGTCACGAGGTGGACAAGGAGCTGATGGTGAGCCTTTCGTGGGATCTGCCTAGAAGCCTGGAAATCCAGGACCCGGAGGACCCACACAAGAACCTCCTGTCAAGTGGCGCACTGGCGTTTTCGACGACCATTGGTTCGACGAACGGCGGCAAGCTGCACGTGAAGGAGCTGTCCTATTTCTTTGCGGACCACACCTTCGTCTTCGCACGCACCGACCGGGGTGGGTACGAGCTGCGTGCAGAGGGGCCTCGGGGGTTCGAGTTCAGGAAGGCAGTTGGAAGGCCGCGGGAGGCCCTGCCACCGCCGGTCAAGTGCTACGGCTTTCCCGACCAGGTGCGAGCGAGTTATCAGAACGCTGGGTTTTTGTTCGACTTCGCCCTGGCGTTCGAGAAGCTGCTTGGCGGCGTCTACTACCTCGGCCCGCTGCGTGCGTACCCGGAACGTCGGTACGCGTGGCGCAAAGACATGCCGTGGGACGTCGGACCTCAGGGCAAGCTGGCCGTTGCCGCCCTGCTCGCGTCTCGCGAGCAGGGTAAAAAGGCCTGCTGGGGGCGCAAAACACTGGAAGGCCATATTGCGTCTTGGCTACGGAAGTTGAGTCTTGTGGAGAGCTTCGACATTCGCGAGGTGCGCGAGGGGAGCTCGCTCTACGAAGTGGTCGTCCAGGTAGCCAAGGGTGGGCCGAAGGTGGCGCTGACCGACGTTGGTTTCGGTGTGTCACAAATCCTGCCGGTTCTCGTGCTCTGCTTCTATGCCCCTGAGGGCTCTACGATCATCTTGGAGCAGCCCGAGATCCACCTGCACCCATCGGTCCAGATGGGGCTCGCCGATGTGCTCATCGAGGCGGTCGAAAAACGCAAGGTGCAGATCATCGTGGAGAGCCACAGTGAGTACCTTCTCCGAAGGTTGCAGCGGCGTATCGCCGAGGACAAGATCAAGGCAGAGGAAAGCAGGCTCTACTTCTGCCGGAGCGAGGGGGGGCAGTCGATCGCTGAGCCCTTGAACCTCGACCTGTACGGCTACATCACCAACTGGCCAGAAGGATTCTTCGGCGACGAAATGACCGAGGTCGTCGAGATGACCAAAGCGGCGCAGCAGCGCCGAGCTAGGGGTCAGGAGTGAGGCACGTCGTGGTTGATACCAACGTGGCCGTGGTCGCAAATGCGCGCAGCCCCCAGGCTTCGCCAGAGTGCATTGTGTCGTGCTGTGACCGGCTCCTTGCTGTGGAAAGGGGGAGTCTGCGCCTCGTCCTGGACGCTCGTGGCACCATCTTTGACGAGTATCTGAGCCAGCTGTCGCTCGCCGGGCAGCCAGGCGCGGGTGATCTCTTCATGCGCTGGGTTCATACGAATCGCTATAACCCGGCCCGCTGTGAGCTTGTCGAAGTAACCGAGACCGCAGGTAGTGGATGGCGGGTGTTCGAGGAGGTGCCCGACGATCCCGACCTGGAGGGGTTTGACCGCGACGACCAGGTCTTCGTGGCAGTGTCGCGGGGATGCAAGGCCCGCCCGCCGGTCCTCAATGCCGTGGACTCCGACTGGTGGGACTACGAACGGGTGTTGGCGCGAAACGGCGTCACGGTGAGGTTTGTGTGTGAGGACAAGGTCTCTGAGTGGAAGGCAGCACGCACACAAAAGGCATAGCCGATGCGAATCTTCTCCACGGCGCGATTCCGCCTGCAAACAAAAGAAAACCAATGGCCGACTGGCCTCCGTGGTCCACAAGTGGCTGATTGGCAGCTCTTTCCATTTGGTAGCTGAAGTGTTTGCGCACGCAGTAACAAAGAGCAAGTTGACCCGAATACCCTGACGGCAAGGACTGGCAACCCGAGACAAAGGAGCCTGCGATGGCGATCACCAACCACGAGCGCGTCGGCAAGGCGCTGGAGCTGCTCAACGCCGGGCTCGGCCCGTTCGTCGAGCGGGAGCTTACGAGCGCGTATGGCGATCAGGTGGCCGCCCAGGTGCTGCGGCTGTTGGGCGAGGATCGCATGCTGGCCGGACGGCCGGCCGCCCAGTGGGACAGCGCGGCGCTGCTGCGGGTGATGTGGGACGGCTGGAATGACGTCTTCCGCAACACCCTCGGCAGGGCCGAGCGCACGCTCGTCTCGGAGCTGCGCGAGGTGCGCAACCGGTGGGCGCACCAGCAGCCGTTCTCCGGTGACGACGCGTACCGCGCCCTGGACTCGGTGGCGCGGCTGCTGAGCGCGGTCTCGGCGCCGCAGACCGACGAGCTGGAGCGGATGAAGACCGAGCTGCTGCGGGTGCGCTTCGAGGAGCAGCTCCGCGGCGAGCGCCGCAAGACCACCGGTGCGGCGATCGAGAGCCAGGCCACCGGCGGCCTCAAGCCGTGGCGGGAGGTGGTGACGCCCCACCCGGACGTGGCGAGCGGGCGCTACCAGCAGGCCGAGTTCGCCGCCGACCTCTGGCAGGTGCGGCTCGGCGAGGGCGCCCCGGAGTATCGCAACCCGGCCGAGTTCTTCCGTCGCACGTACCTGACCGAGAGCCTGCGCCAGCTCCTGGCGGGCGCCGTCCGGCGTCTGGGCGGGGACGGCGGCGATCCGGTGGTGCAACTCCAGACCAACTTCGGCGGCGGCAAGACCCACTCGATGCTGGCGCTCTACCACCTGTTCTCGGGCACGCCGTACAGCGAGCTGCTGGGCATCGACGACATCGTGCGGGAGGTGGGTGTCGGCCTGCCGTCGGCGGTCAGGCGGGTCGTGCTGGTCGGCAACCGGATCTCGCCGGGCAACCCGGTCACCAAGCCGGACGGCACGGTGGTGCGCACCCTGTGGGGCGAGCTGGCGTGGCAGCTCGGTGGCCGTCCGGCGTTCGACCGGGTGCGCGCCGACGACGAGCACGCGACGTGCCCCGGCGACGTGCTGCGCGAGCTGCTCGTCGAGGCCGGCCCGTGCCTGATCCTCATCGACGAGTGGGTGGCGTACGCCCGCCAGCTCCACGAGGCGAGCGACCTGCCGGGCGGGAGCTTCGAGACCCACTTCACCTTTGCCCAAGCGCTGACCGAGTCCGCCAAGCTCGCGAAGCATTGCCTGGTGGTGATCAGCCTGCCGGCCTCGGACACCGCGGCCTCGCCGCACGTCCAGGCCGACGACGTCGAGATCGGAGGCGTGCGCGGGCGCGCCGCGCTCGAGCGGCTGCACAACGCGGTGGGGCGGGTCGAAGCATCGTGGCGGCCGGCGAGCGCCGAGGAGGGGTTCGAGATCGTGCGGCGGCGGCTGTTCGAACCGTTGGTGGAGAAAGGCCAGTTCGTGGCTCGCGACGGCGTGGCGCGGGCGTTTTACGACCTGTACCGCACGCAGCAGCAGGAGTTTCCGCCGGAGTGCCGCGACGCCCAGTACGAGCAGCGCCTCAAGGCCGCGTACCCGATCCACCCCGAGGTGTTCGACCGCCTGTACGGCGACTGGTCGACGCTGGTGAAGTTCCAGCGCACGCGCGGCGTCCTGCGCCTGATGGCGGCGGTGATCCACAGCCTGTGGGAGAAGGGCGACCGCAACCCCCTGATTCAGCCGGCCAACCTGCCGATCGACGACCCGCTGGTGCAGTTCGAGCTTACACGCTACTTGTCGGAGAACTGGGTGCCGGTGATCGAGCGCGACGTGGACGGCCCCAAGGCCTTGCCGCTGCGCCTCGACGGCGAGGTCCCCAACCTCGGCAAATTCGCGGCGTGCCGGCGCGTGGCGCGGGCGATCTACCTCGGCTCGGCGCCGATCGCCACCGCCGCCAACCGCGGCCTCGAGGACCGGCGCATCAAGCTCGGCTGCATGATGCCGGGGGAGTCGCCGGCGATCTTCGGGGATGCGCTGCGGCGGCTGGCGACGGCGGCGACCTACCTCTATCAGGACGGGACGCGGTACTGGTACTCGACGCAGCCCACCGTGACCAAGCTGGCGGAGGATCGGGCCGAGCAGCTCAAGCACGATCCCGACGCCGTGGTCAAGGAGCTGGACCGGCGACTGCGCGCCGACCTGGCGAAGACCGGCGACTTCAGGCGGGTCCACCCGCTGCCGTCCTCCCCGGCCGATGTTCCGGACGACTTCGACGCACGGCTCGTCGTGCTGGGGGTCGATCACCCGTACAGCAAGGAGCCCGGCAACGCCGCCGAGCAGCGAGCGAAGGCGATCCTCGAGTCGCGCGGCAGCGCGCCGCGCTTGTTCAGGAATACGCTGGTGTTCCTAGCGGCCGACAAGACCCGCCTGCAGGACCTCGACGAGGCGGTCAGACGGTACCTGGCCTGGAGGTCGATCATCGCCGACAAGGAGGTGCTCGACCTCACGCCGCACCAGGTCAAGCAGGCCGACTCACAGATGGGCGGCGCCGACTCGACGGTGAGCGTACGCTTGCCGGAAACCTACCAGTGGCTCCTGGTGCCGGTGCAGTCCTCGCCCCAAGCGGGCGTCGAGTGGCAGGTCATCCGCCTTGCGGGCCAGGATCCGCTCGCGGTGCGGGCCAGCCGGCGGCTGCGGAGCGACGAGCTGCTGCTGACCGGGATGGCCGGCACGCGGCTGCGCCTGGAGCTGGAGCGCGTCCCGCTCTGGCGCGGGGATCACGTTAGCCTCAAGCAGCTCGTCGAGGACTTCGCCCGCTACCCCTACCTGCCGCGTCTGCGCGACCCGGGTGTGCTGGTCGGCGCGGTGCGCGACGGTCTCACGCTGCTGCTCTGGCAGGACGAGACGTTCGCCTGGGCCGACAGCTACGACGAGGCTGCCTCCCGCTACCGTGGGCTGCGATGCGGCCGAGATCCGGGGGTGTCCGAGGACACCCTTGCCGGGCTGTTGGTCCGCCCGGATGTGGCACTGCGCCAGCAGGCGGCTGAGACGCCTCCGGCAGGGCCGGGGCCGACGCCTCCCGGTCCCGGCGGCTCAGGAGCGGAAGGTGGCACGGGCGCCGGGGGCTCAGCAGCTCCAGGAGAGGAATCTGACGCCGAGCGGCCGGTGCAGCCCAAGCGCTTCCATGGCAGCGTGGCCCTCGACGCCACCCGCGTGGGGCGCGACGCCGGCCGCGTCGCCGACGAGGTGATCGCCCACCTCAACGGCCTGGTCGGCGCCCGCGTGACCGTGACCCTGGAGATCGAGGCCGAGGTCCCGTCCGGAACCCCCGAGCACGTCGTCCGCACCGTCACCGAGAACAGCCGAACCCTGAGGTTCACCTCCCACGGTTTCGAGAAGGAGTGAGGGCGAGCCAAGGTTGACTCTTGGCGAGCCTGGGGGTTCGGGGGGCTTTCGGGCGCGGGGGAGTGGGTGGGGGGCGGCCCGGCCCCCCGAAGAAAGGGCGAGCCGAGATTGACTCTTGGCGAGCCGGGGGTTCGGGGGGCTTTCGGGCGCGGGGGAGTGGGTGGGGGGCGGCCCGGCCCCCCGAAATAAGATGGTGTGCCCGGCGCGATTCGAACGCGCGGCCTTCAGATCCGGAGTCTGACGCTCTATCCGGGCTGAGCTACGGGCACACACGGAAAGGGCAAACATGGGGTGGACGAGGGGATTTGAACCCCCGACCATCGGAGCCACAGTCCGATGCTCTACCTAGCTGAGCTACGCCCACCACAGTCGTGTTTGGCCTGCCTGAGAGGATTCGAACCTCCGACCCGCGGATTAGAAGTCCGCCGCTCTATCCAGCTGAGCTACAGGCAGATCGGTGGAAACGAGAAGCGCCGCCGGAGGCCCTCCCGGGCACTGGTCGGGGCGAGAGGATTTGAACCTCCGACCACCTGCGCCCAAGGCAGGTGCGCTACCAGGCTGCGCCACGCCCCGTCTCCTGCAGCTTGAACCCTCTGGGCTCACAAAGAGCAACCCCCCACATGGGGAACCACAACGGTAGCAACCGCGGCGGTACCCGTCAAGCCGGTCGAGCGCCGCTCGGGGTGCTCCGAGGCGTGGCTGGGGCGGCAGGCATCGGCATCCGTTCGCTGGCCACCGACCCATCGGAGCGCCGCCTCTCGACCCGGCGAATACCGGGTGGTAGACTGCGGCCCCAGCGCGGAGAGGTGCTGGAGTGGTCGAACAGGGCTGCCTGCTAAGCAGTTGTCCAGGGTAAACCTGGACCGGGGGTTCGAATCCCCCCCTCTCCGCCATCCCCTGATCCCACTCCCCAGGCCAGGAGGCGTTGTATGACGGTTCGCGTGCGCTTCGCGCCCTCACCCACCGGTTACCTGCACATGGGCGGCGCCCGGACGGCGCTGTTCTGCTGGCTGTTCGCCCGCCAGCACCGAGGTACGTTCATCCTCCGCATCGAGGATACCGACGCCGAGCGCTCGACCTGGGAGATGACCCAGGGGATCCTGGACGGCCTCGCCTGGCTCGGGCTCGACTGGGATGAGGGGCCGTACCTGCAGTCGGAAGGGATCCCGCTGCACCGCGAGGCGGCGCTGTCGCTGCTCGAGAAGGGCCTGGCGTATCGCTGCTTCGCCACGCCCGAGCAGCTCGAGATCCAGCGCCACCAGGAGCAGGCGAAAGGCGGGCAGTGGCGGTTCGATCCGTTCTCGCGCCACCTCTCGCGCGCCGAGAGCGACCGGCTGGCGGCTGAGGGGCGGCCGTTCGTGGTTCGGTTCCGGGTGCCGGACGACGCACGGGTGCGCTTTGTCGACCACGTCTACGGCGAGCAGGAGCGGACGGCGAAGGACATCGAGGATATCGCCCTGCTGCGGCCGGACGGCACGCCGCTGTACAACCTCTCGGTGGTGGTGGACGACATCCGCATGCGGATCACGCACATCATCCGCGGGCAGGACCATCTCATCAACACCTTCAAGCAGGTGCTGCTCTACCAGGGGCTGGGCGCGCCGTTGCCGGAGTTCGCCCACCTGCCGCTCATCCTGGCGCCGGGGAAAGCCAAGCTCTCCAAGCGGGCGCACGGTGAGGTGGTGGCGGTGACCACCTACAAGCAGCGAGGTTTCCTTCCGGGGGCGTTTCGCAACTTCCTGGCGCTGCTCGGCTGGGCACCGGGCGACGATCGAGAGATTCTCAGCACCGAGGAGATGATCCAGCTCTTCGACCTCGACGCCATCAACCGCGCAAACGCGGTGTTCAACTTCACCGAGGGCGACCCGGAGAACTGGACCGATTCCAAGGCGCTGTGGATGAACGGTGTCTACCTGACGCGCACGCCGATCGACGAGCTGCTACCGCATGTCGAGCGGACCTTGAAAGACGCCGGGCTGTGGGACGAGGCGTGGGCGGGACCGGAGCGGGAGCGTTTTGCAGCCACGGTCGACCTGATCCGCCAGCGCTACCACTCGCTGCTCGACTTCGCGGGCCGAGGGCGGCCGTACTTCAGCGAGGACTACGCCTTCGAGCCGGAGGCGGTGGAGAAAAACCTCGCGGAGCCTCGCCTGCGCGCGTGGCTGCCGATGCTCGCCGAGCGCCTTGTCGCCGTCGACCCCTGGGTCCACGAGGGCGTCGAGCAGGCGATTCGCGGTCTCGCCGAGGAGCTGGGGGTCAAGGCCGGTGTGCTCATCAACGCCGCGCGCACGGCCTGCACCGGTCAGAAGGTCGGCCCGGGGCTGTTCGAGCTGCTCGTCGTTCTGGGCCGCGACCGCGTCGCCTCCCGCCTGCGCCGGGCCGTGTCCCGGCTCCCGCTCTGAATCCCGCCGCCGGCCGCTTGGCGTGCACTCCGGCGTGAGGTCATGAACAGGCCTGAGTCATGCGGCTGTGGCCGAGGATGGTCGTGAGCAGAGGCTCCCAAAGCTCGGGGGGAACCCCTTCTTCGCTGGCCCAGGACCGCCAGAGCTCCGTCAGTCGTGCCTCACGGGAAGCATCGAGGACCTGGGCTCCAGCCTCCCGCTTGAGGGCGCCGATCCCGCGCACGGCGTGGAGGCGGCGGCCGAGGGTCGCGAGCAGCGTCGTGTCACATCGATCCACAACCGCCCGCAGGGCGTGTTGACGACCGGTGGGGCGTGGCTGCTGGTCCAGCGCTCGCCGGGCGGCCGAGAGCTCTCGCCACAGCGGTTCCAGGGTGTCCGCCGCCAGCGCCTGGCGCAGCTCCCCGATCGCGGCCTGAAGTCGGTCGAGCGCGTCGAGCACGGGTGCCCGGTTGGTGGCGAGGATGCCCGACCACACCTCCCACGCGGAGCCGGCAACGCGTGTCATCTCGCGAAAGGCAGGGCCAGCGACGGTGGGCAGCACGCCGTGGGTGGCGTCGGCATCCCGGGCGAGCGTCATCAGCGCCAGGGCGACGAGCTGGGGAACGTGACTGGTGGCGGCGAGCACCTGGTCGTGCTCGCAGGGATCGAGAGCCAGCGGGGTCGCACCCAGGTCGCGCACGAGGTCGAGCACGGTGAGCCAGTGCTCTTCGTGCACGTCGGTCGGGGGGCACAGGACGTAGGGTCGACCGCGAAACAGGCGCGGGTCGATCGCACCTACACCGCAGCGCTCGCTGCCGGCAAGGGGGTGGCCGCCCACGAACGCCGCTTTGGCAGGCAGCACCTCGCTCGCCCTCGCGCAGATCAGAGCCTTGGTGCTGCCGACGTCGGTGACCAGGGTTCCTGGCGCGAGCCGTGGTGCGACCGCCGGCAGCAGGTCGAGGATGGCGTCGACCGGCGCGGCCAGGATCACCAGCCTCGTTTCGGCGAGGTGAGGGTCCGCCTCGCCGAAAGTCACGGCCTCGTCGACCGCTCCGGTCCGGGTGAGGGCCGCGAGGCGGTCGGGGAGGTCGACACCCACGACGCGCTCATGGGGCCGTGCGCGCCGCAGCGCTGCCGCGAGCGAGCCGCCGATCACGCCGCAGCCGACAATGACCGTCGTGGCACTACACATGGCAGCCTCCCAAGGGGCGCCCGAGCGCTGCGGCGATCATCCGGCAGCGGTTGGCGGTGGCGGCGAACTCCTCGGCGGTGAGGGACTGCGGGCCGTCGGAGAGCGCGTGGTCGGGGTCCGGGTGGATCTCGACGAGCAAGCCGTCCGCGCCCACTGCGACCGCGGCACGCGCCAGCGACGGCACGAGTTTCCGGTGCCCGGCGGCGTGGCTCGGGTCGACCACCACAGGCAGGTGCGAAAGCCCCTTGACCACCGGTACGGCCGAGAGATCGAGCGTGTTGCGCGTGGCGGTCTCGAAGGTCCGGATCCCCCGTTCACAGAGGATGACGTGGGGGTTCCCGGCGGCGAGAACGTAGTCGGCGGCAGCGAGCCACTCGGCGATGGTTGCCGACAGCCCCCGCTTGAGCAGGACCGGCCGGCTGGCGTGCCCGAGCGCGTCGAGGAGGGGGAAGTTCTGCATGTTGCGGGCACCGACCTGGAGCAGATCGGCGTACGCGCTCACGGCCGCGATCTGCTCGACGCCAAGGACCTCGGTGCACACGGCGAGGCCGTGGCGATCGGCAGCGCCGCGAAGCATGCGTAGCCCCGGCTCGCCCAGCCCGCGGAACTCGTGCGGCGAGGTGCGCGGCTTGAACACGCCACCGCGCAGGATCCTCCCCCCGGCCGCCGCGACCGCCGTGGCTGCGGCCTCGATCTGCTCCTCGCTCTCGACCGCGCAGGGGCCGGCGATGAGCACGACCTCGGGACCACCCACGGTCACATCCCCCACAGCGACGAGGCTGGGCTCGGGGTGGAACGCCCGGCACGCCAGCCGGTACGGGGTCGACAGCCGGAGCACCTCCCGGACTCCAGGTAGCCCGGCGAAACGCTGGGGCGAGAGACTGTGGCAGTCGCCCACGAGGCCGAGGATCGAGTGCTCGGTGCCATCGGAGCGGTGCACCTCGAGCCCGTGAGCGCGTGCCACGGCGAAAACCCCATCGATCTCGTCCTCGCTGGCCTGATGGTCAAGAACGATCAGCATCTCTGGCCTCCTCCAGAACGCAAGCAGCCCACCCGATCTGGGTGGGCCGCGTGATCTGTGTCGTGTGCTCTGCTCGACGCTCGTCCGCCTTGCCCACCCTATGGGGAGGGTCCGTAATACCGGGCGGCGTAGCGGCGCGAGCAGCTCATCTCAGCCCGAGAATACCACACGAAATCCTCGTCGGGGTGCGAGGCTGGCGGTCCCGCGCCGTACGGCAAAACCAACGACGGCGGCGTACCTCACTGCTGCGCCCGCTCGATCTTCGCCCAACTGTCGCGCAGGCCGACCGAGCGGTTGAAGACGAGCCGTCCGGGTGCGGTGTCGGGATCGACGCAGAAGTACCCCAGACGCTCGAACTGGTAGCGGTCGCCGAGCTGGGCCGCCGCCAGCGAGGGCTCGAGCTTGCAGCCGGTGAGCACCTCGATCGAGGCGGGGTTGAGGTTGTCGTGCCAGGAGCCGCCGACCGGCGCCTGGTCGGGGTCTGGGCAGGTGAACAGGTGCTCGTACAGCCGCACCTCGGCCTCCACCGCGTGCGCTGCCGAGACCCAGTGGATCGTCGACTTGACCTTGCGGCCGTCGGGTGCGTTGCCGCCGCGCGAGTCGGGGTCGATGGTGGCGCGCACCTCGGCGATCTCGCCGGTCGCGGGGTGCTTGACGACGCCGGTGCAGCGCACCAGGTAGGCGCCGCGCAGGCGCACCTCGTTGCCCGGGAACAGCCGCCAATACTTGGGCGGCGGCACCTCCCGGACGTCGTCGCGCTCGATGAACAGCTCCCTCGAGAACGGCACGGCGCGGGTCCCGGCTGCGGGTTCCTCCGGGTTGATCTGGACCTCGAAGGTCTCGACGTGACCCTCCGGCAGGTTCTCGAGCACCAGCTTGACCGGGCGCAGCACCGCCATGGCACGTGGCGCGGTGCGGTTGAGCTCCTCGCGCAGGCAGTGCTCGAGCAGCGCCACGTCGACCACGCTGTCCCGCTTGGCGACACCGATGCGGGCACAGAAGTCGCGGATCGCCGACGGGGTGAAGCCGCGCCGCCGCAGCCCGGAGATCGTGGGCATGCGAGGGTCGTCCCAGCCGCGCACGTCGCCCTGCTGCACGAGCTGCAGCAGCTTGCGCTTGGACATCACGGTGTAGGTGAGGTTCAACCGCGCGAACTCGATCTGGCGCGGGGCGTAGATCCCGATGGCCTGGATGAACCACTCGTACAGCGGCCGATGATCCTCGAACTCGAGGGTGCAGATCGAGTGGGTGATTCCCTCGATCGAGTCCGACTGGCCGTGGGCGTAATCGTACGTGGCGTAGATGCACCAGGTATCGCCGGTGCGATGGTGGGACGCGCGCAGGATCCGGTACATGACGGGGTCGCGCAGGTTGAGGTTGGGGTGGGCCATGTCGATTTTGGCGCGCAGGGTGCGCGAGCCGTCGGGAAACTCGCCGGCGCGCATGCGACGGAAGAGGTCGAGGTTCTCCTCGACCGAGCGGTTGCGGTAGGGGCTCTCCTGGCCGGGCTCGGTGAGGGTGCCACGGTGCGCCCGTACCTCGTCAGCCGAGAGGTCGCACACGTACGCGAGCCCCTTGGTGATCAAGAGCTCGGCCCACGCATAAAGCTGCACGAAGTAGTCCGAGGCATACAGCTCACGGTCCTCCCAGTCGGCGCCGAGCCAGCGCACGTCCTCCTTGATCGACTCCACGTACTCCATCCCCTCCTTGGAGGGGTTGGTGTCGTCGTAGCGGAGGTTGAACTTGCCGCCGTAGGCCTGGGCCAACCCGTAGTTGAGGCAGATCGCCTTGGCGTGGCCGATGTGGAGGTAGCCGTTGGGCTCCGGGGGAAAGCGTGTGTGCACGCGGGTGTACCGCCCGCTTGAAAGGTCCTCGTTGATGGCCTCGCGGATGAAGTCGGTGGCGGGCGGCAGCGGCAGGCTCGACATGTGGATGCTCCCGGCCGATGACCTCGGCCCGGCGGTTCGGCTCGCCTGGTGCGGGACCGCGCACGGTCCCTCGGGAAGCAGCTTGCCGACGCGCTGGAACCGGATGGTAGCACAGCAGAAGCGCGGCCTGGCTTGACAAGCGCCACCCGCGGCCGGCTAGAATGCTGGTTGCCGTTGCTGGGGAGTCGTTCAACGGCAGGACACGTGGCTCTGGACCACGGTATCGGGGTTCGAATCCCTGCTCCCCAGCCAACCCACCCGCTCCCACCCGGTCGAAGGTCAAGAGTCAAACCCAAGGAGTGCTTCTGTGCCGTCGAGGCAGGATACGCACCTTGCATGAGCGCGCACGCCCGCGACAGCGGGCGCTCGACCTTCAGCGTTCAACGCTCGACGTACGGGCGGCCGGCGCTGGCCAGAACGGGTAGAAGCAGTACCACTGCTCCGGATGGGCGCGAATTCGCACCTCGAGACGGGCGAGCCAGGTGGTCATGGCGGACAGGGCACGGGCCTCGGGCGCACCCGCGCCGCGGGTTTCGATCGGCTCCTCGTAGATGGCGCGGTAGCCCCGGTCAGGACGGACGAGGAAGTACGTCGGAACGATCAGCGCATCCCCGCGCACCGCGAGCAGGAACGGCCCCGGCGGGAAGGTCGTGACCGCGCCGAAGAACTCGCACGGCCAGCCCTGGTCGTTGAAGTCGCGGTCGCCGTGGGCGGCGAGGATGCCGTTTTCCTGGAGGACGCGGAGGGCGGGGATCACGGACAGTGGCGAGGCGTCGACCGCGATACCGTGCACGTTGCCGCGGAGGCGCATGCGGGTGCGGAACTCCTCAGCGGTGGCGAAGCGGTCGCGCCAGTACAGGACGTGGATTGGCTCGACGTGCCGTCCGAGGCCGGTGGCACCGACCTCCGGGTTGCCCATGTGGGCGGTGATCAGCAAGGTGCCGCGGCCACTCGCACGGGCGGCTCGGAAGTGCTCCTCGCCTTCGATCTCCACCTGCTCGAGCAGGTGCTCGATGGGGAGCTGCGACCAGCGAAAGAAGTCGATCCAGTGATAGGCGTGCTCGTATCCCATGTGCCAGGCGGCACGCCGCACCCGGCGGTCGGTCGCTGGCAGCCCGAGGATCCGTGCGTAGTTGCCCTTGACGGCTTTCAAGTACTTGCCCCGTAGCAGGTTGAATGGAAGCATGACGAGGTTGCGGGCCATCCAGTACATGAGGGCTCGCGGCCACCTGGTGGCCGCCCACACCAAGGTTGGAACCCAGAACCTGAAGTAGAGTCGGTAAAGCGCATGAGCCAGGCGGGAGGACCCCGCCATCTTCGCCTGCACCGGCGGATTTTAGCAGCCTGCCCGGGCGCCCGCCAGGAACACGAGCAGCGCTCCGGCAGCCACCCGGACCTCGACCGCCGTCCCGGTGGCGCGGTTGGAGACACTGATCCGAGTCCCCGGATCGAGTGTCTGGCCGTCGAGCTCCCAGCGCAGGCCGCGCGTCCATACCTGTATCCGGCCGAGCGGTAGCAACGACACGAGCTGGTTCGGTTCGGTAGCCAGCTCGACGCGGTCGAGCACCGGCACGAGCACGCCGTCCTCGGTCACCACCGAGATCGCCGCCTGGCGCCGCCAGCGGGCGGCCAGCCCGAGGTTCTCGAACGCGTGATCGAGCCTCCCGGCGGTGGCGGCGAGCACCGTGACCGTTGTCGCGCCCCGCTCCTCGATGGCGACCGCGAGCGCCTTGTCGAGGTCGGTACGCTCCTGGTCGGGCCGCGCCAGCATCGCCTCCTCGCCCAGCCATGCGCGGACGCTGGGGTGCACCGAGTCGAGGTCACCCACCACCGCCGCCGGCCGCAGACCGACGGCGGCGAGGAGGTTGGCGCCACCGTCGGCCGCCAGCAACAGCTCCGCGCCCCGGGCGAGCGCCACCAGATCCGGGCGCCACCGCCAGGGCGCGTTGGCGACGATCACAGCGTGCATCGCGTCCATCCTACATCGGGCTGCCTGTCCCTGGCTCAAATGCCGGCGCCGCCGTCGTAACCTTCGTCGCGAGCCTGGGCTTGAGAGATCCGGCTGCCGGGTGGCAGCGAGCGCGTCACCCAGACGTTGCCCCCGACCACCGACCCGCGCCCGATCGTGACGCGCCCCAGGATCGTCGCGCCGGCGTAGATCACGACGTCGTCTTCGACGATCGGGTGGCGGGCGATCCCCTTGATGAGGTTGCCCTGCTCGTCTTTGGGGAAGCTTTTGGCACCGAGCGTGACGCCCTGGTAGAGGCGGACGTTGGCGCCGATGATCGACGTCTCGCCGATGACCACACCGGTGCCGTGGTCGATGAAGAAGCGTTCGCCGATCGCCGCCCCCGGGTGAATGTCGATGCCGGTCACCGAGTGGGCGGCCTCCGAGATGATGCGGGCGATGAGCGGTACGCCCAGCCGGTACAGCTCGTGGGCCAATCGGTGGTTGGTAGTGGCCAGCACCCCCGGGTAGCAGAAGATCGCCTCGTCGGGGCTGGTGGCCGCCGGGTCCCCCTCGTAGGCGGCGAGCACGTCGGTGGCGAGCAGACGCCGAACCTCGGGCAGGCGAGCCAGGAAACGCTCCGAAAGCGTCAGCGCCCGGTCCTCGCACTCGGGGCACTGGTTGGGATGGTGGTTGCACGCGAAGCACAGGCCACGCTTGATCTGCTCCTGCAGCACCCGCCGCACCCGTTCGAGGGTGTGCCCGACGGCGAAGCGCATGGTCTCGTCGGTGAGGTCGGATGGCCCGAAGTAGCCGGGGAAGAGCACCGTGCGGAGGTCCTCGACCATCGCTACGATGGCGTCGCGCGAGGGCAGTAGCTGCCGGCACCAGCCCTCATGGTGGCGTCGCGCCAGGCCGTTCGAGGAGGCGCAGAGCGCCTCGACGACCGGACCTAGCGGCGCTTGGTCGGGCACGGCGTGCACGCCGGAGGCAGGGCGCTCGTCGGCCATCAGCTTTCCTCCGGCTCGTTCCACAGCCACGTCGACAAGTACCGCTCGCCGGTATCGCACAGTACGGTGACGATGAGCTTCCCGGCGCTGTCGGGGCGCGCCGCCACCTGCAGAGCGGCGAAGACGTTGGCGCCGCTGGAGATCCCGGTGAGGATCCCCTCCTCACGGGCAAGCCGGCGGGCGGTGGCGCCGGCGTCCTGATGCGACACCTGCAGGATCTCGTCGACGAGGTCGGTGCGCAGGACGGCCGGCATGAACCCGGGGCCGATCCCCTGGATCTTGTGTGCGCCTGGCTTGCCGCCGGACAGCACCGGCGAGTCCACCGGCTCGACGGCGATCGCTCGCAACGCGGGCTTGCGCTGCTTGAGGGCGCTGGCCACCCCGGTAATGGTGCCGCCGGTACCGACCCCCGCGACCAGCACGTCGAGCTGACCGTCGGTATCGCGCCAAATCTCCTCGGCGGTGGTGCGCCGGTGGACGTCGGGGTTGGCGGGGTTTTCGAACTGCCCGAGCATGAGGTAGTGGGGATCGGAGGCGACGAGCTCCTCGGCCCGGCGGATCGCCCCCGGCATGCCCTCGCTGCCGGGCGTGAGCACCAGCTTGGCGCCGAATGCGTGCAGCAGCTTGCGGCGCTCGAGGCTCATGGTCTCGGGCATCAGCAGCACCAGCGGGTAGCCGCGTTGGGCGCAGACGAAGGCGAGGGCGATGCCGGTGTTGCCGGAGGTCGGCTCGACGAGGATCGTCTCGGGGGTGATTCGGCCCGCCGCTTCCGCGGCCTCGATCATCGCCAGGCCGATGCGGTCCTTCACCGACGAGCAGGGGTTTGCGAGCTCGGCCTTGGCGGCCACCCGTCCGGGCAGGCCGGCGCCGAGCTTTCCGAGCCAGACGAGCGGGGTGTTGCCCACCAGCTCGGTAACGTTGGCGGCGATGTGCATGCGGTTCTCCTCAGGGGATCAGCACCGGGACCGTGGTGGGGTCGTGGGTGTCGTTGTCGACCACCGAGCCGTACGCCCACACCCGACCCCGGGCACCGTCGCGGTGCGGCTCGGTGTGCAGGTCGGAGAGGCTATGGGGACCTGTGCGCGCGCGCCAGGTAGGTGGCTGGAGGTGGCGCCGGACCCGCCGCGGCTGGCTGGTGAGGACCTGTGCACGCGCGCCAGATAGGTTGTGGTGATGGAGGAGCAATATGCCACGCGAGGCGTTGGCGGCGAAGGCGGCCCGATCGTAGGTGGCCGGGATCGACTGACCCGCGAGGTCGGTGTACATCGGCTGTGCCACCGGCGCCCCGAGGAAGCTGGTCCCGCCAAAAGAAAGCCCTGGGTGCGCCGGGTCGAAGCTGAGGGTGGGCGTGGAGTCGACGTCCGTCCGCACGCGATAGCTGAAGCGGCTGTCGCCGGGGGTCAGATCGAGCTGACCGGCCGGTACCGGCAGCACCATGACGTTGGAGTTGAGCAACGCCGTGTCGCGCGTCCCGGCGTCGACGCCGTTGAGGTAGGTGGCGCTGCATTCGCCCGCAGGCAGCTTGCAGAGCACCGCAGCGAACACGTCGTTGGGGCTGCCGCCGCCGGTGGAGGTGTTGTACAGCACCCAGTCGTCGGTGCCGTCGCGGTTGGTGTCGATGAGCACCTGGACCGAGACCTGGTTGGGCGAGCCCCAGTCCGCCCACGTGGCCACGCCGACAAACACCGAGGTCTCGGCCAATCCCTTGCCATCGGCGAGCTGGCGTGCGTAATCGCTGGTCACGCCGACGTAGCGCAGATCCGACGCGTTCTCGGTACCTTGCGAGGAGGTCTCGTCCGGGCTTTCGGCCGCCAGCTCGAAGGCGCTGACGAGCGACACCCAGTCACTGGGGAAGCTGGTGCCGGTCGCCACGCCCTGACCGGCAAGGTGGAGCGTGAAGCTGCCGCTCTCGCCGGCGAGCGGGAGGCTGGTCTCCTGCGTACCCATGGTGGCCGCAGGACGGGGTGCCGCATAGACAGCCAGGCGCTGTGTGGGCTGGCCCGGGGCGGTGATCAGGAGGTAGGCCGCCTCCTCGGGCAGCCAGTGCCGGGGGTTGCCGCCCTGGGTCGAGGCCACCGAGGCGTCGCGCGTGCGCTTCATCTGCGGTCCCTCGGCCGTCGCCTGGATCATCACCATCGCCGAGGCGTTGCCGGGCACGTTGACCTGGGCGCCGCCCGGCAGCGAGAAGCTGACGCCCGGCATGTCGACAACCGTCTGGAGACCGAGCGTCGCGGTGATGGTTCCCGCTCCCTTGTTGACGAGCGTGACGCTGCGGGTCGCCGACCAGCTGCCGATGACCTCCGGCCGCCCGAACGACACCGAAACGGCCCCCGGGGGATCGGTGCCGAACGCCAGCAACGTTGCGTCCGGCGTGAGCTGGAGGTCGCTGCGCCCGCTCCCGATGCGCCCGGGTCCGTAGGCCGGAGGGCCGGAGCTCGGTTTGGTGAACAGGTTGTGGGTCGAGGTGCCCATGACGAGGGCCTTGAGCTCCTCGACCGTCCACTGCGGGTGGAGCTGACGAAGCAACGCCATCGCCCCGGTGATGTGCGGGCATGCCATCGAGGTCCCCGACAGGCTGCGGCCGCCGCTGCCGCTGCGGCTGGCGAGCGACCAGATGGTGGTGCCGGGGGCGGTGAGGTCGGGCTTGAGCGCCGAGGTTGCCGGCACCGGGCCGCGAGAGCTCGAGCTCGCCAGGGTGTCGACCATGGGCGGCTCGACCGCCCGCACAGCTCCCCGATACGCCGCGGTGAGGGTGACGTTCACGGTGCCGGAGGACAGCGCGGCTTTGAGGGCCGAGCCGGTGGCGAGGTCGGTGAGCATCGAAGGGATGGTGATGGTGGCGTCAGAGCCGGTGAGGGTGAACGGCCACCCTTCGGTGTGGTTGGCAACGAGCACACCCCTGGCGCCGGCGGTCTGGCAGTTTTTGACCTGCACCGGGTAGGGGCAGGCGCCACGGTCGACGAGCGCGATTCTGCCGTTCATCGTCGCGGTGTTGACGATGGCTTCGCAGGCGTCGGCGCGGTTGCCCGATCCGTCGTCGGCCAGCACCAGCTCGCCGGTGATCGGGCCCGTAGTCGACAGTTTGGGGCCGAACTGCGCCTCGGCGGCCGGCTTGACGCCGGCGAGACCGGCCGGAGTGTTGACTACGAACCCGGCGGTCAGCTCGGTGCTGTCGACCGAGTTGGCGACCGAGATCGCCCGCTCGGCGACTCCCGGGCTGCCGGTGATGTAGTAGACGTCGCCCGAGTTCCCCGCCGAGGCGACGACGATGACCCCAACCTTGGCGGCGTTGTTGGCGGCCAGCGTCGAGGCAGCATCGAGCCGGCCGTACGACGATCCGAGGGAGAGGTTGACGATGTCGAGGTGATCGGAGAAGTTGCCGTCGCCGTTGGGGTCGGTGGACCAGTCGAGGGCCTGGGCGGTGAGGACCGAGCTACCGCCGCAGCCGAAGGTGCGCAGCGCGTATATCTTCGCCCCCGGCGCCACGCCTGGCCCGATCTGCAGCGTCCCGAACGGGGTCGCCAAGGAGTACGGTCCGGGATACGTCGTTCCCTCGGTGGTCACGCCGTAGCCGGCGGCGATCCCCGCCACGTGGCTGCCGTGGCCGTTGCAGTCCATCGGGTCCGGATCGGGCATCGGCGTGCGGGAGCAGCGGCCGGCGTTTTGGTCGGCGTCCGAGCAGCCGGCGTCGTAGAGGTCACCCGCGAAATCGTACCCGCCCACGACCTTCGCGTTCCATGGCACGGTGGCATCGGTGTAGCTCTGCCCGGCGTATGACCCCGAGCCGCCCAGACCGACGTGCAGGTAGTCGACCCCGGTGTCGATGATCCCGATCCGCACTCCCTGGCCGGTCACCCCGGGCGCGGTCCACACCTGCGGGGCCTCGACGAGCGGCACCGAGGAGAAAAGGTCGAGTGTTTCGGGAACCAGTCGAGTGATCCGGTGCACTCCGGCCAGCGTCGCCACGGCGTCGAGGCGGTCGCTCTCGACCTCGACGGCGATCCCGTTGAGCACCCGTTGGAGGCGGTACAGTACGGTGGCGTTCACCGTCGGGGAGGCAAGCGCCGTCAGGAGGCGCTGCTGTGCGCTCTCGAGGCGCGCGAGGTGGGCGATCACGGCCGCAGTGGCGCTCGCCTGGGCATCGGTGGCGGCGGCGGAGCTGGCCAGCCGCTGTGTCCACACCGAGGTGGCGGGAGGGTCGGTGAGCTCGATCATCACGGCGACGCGCTCGGCGGCCACCGACGCTGCGGCGGCGACCAACCAGAACCCGACCGCCAGCCCGGTCGATGTCCGCAAAGTGCTTGTTCGTAGGCTCATCGACACGACCTCCCAGGGGGCGCCCCGGCACCTTTGCACGGCGAATTGGAAAAATCAACTGCGCACCCTACCGATGCAGGCAGGCGGTGGAAGCCACCTGCCCACGATCGGGTTGTATGGTCGGGGACCGCATCGCGGTCGCCGCCATGAGGAGAGCCGATATGGAGCGCGTGGTGCTGCAAGAGCAACTGTTCGATGCCGATCCCCAGGAGACTCGCGAGTGGGTCGAGTCGCTCGCTGAGGTTCTGGCCAGTGACGGACCCGAAAGGGCCCGCTTTCTGTTGCGCAAGGTCCTCGAGCGGGCCCGCCTGGACGATCTCGGCATCGAGGCGATCCAGACCCCGTACATCAACACCATCGCCCCCGACCAGGAGCCGCCCTATCCCGGTGACGAGACGATGGAGAAGCGCATCCGGCGCATCGTGCGCTGGAACGCGATGGCCATGGTCACGCGCGCTAACCACCGCTACCCCGGTCTCGGCGGCCACCTGGCGACCTACGCCTCGGCTGCCTCGCTGTACGAGGTGGGGTTCAACCACTTTTTCCGTGGCAAGCGAGACGACGCTGGAGACCAGGTTTACTTCCAGGGGCACGCTGCGCCAGGGATCTACTCGCGGGCGTTCCTCGAGGGACGGCTCGGGGAAGCCGAGCTCGACGCCTTTCGGCGCGAGACGACCGGGGTGGGGCTTTCCTCGTACCCGCACCCGCGCCGGATGCCCGGCTTCTGGGAGTTCCCCACCGTGTCGATGGGGCTCGGGCCGCTCGCCGCGATCTACCAGGCGCGTTTCAACCGCTACCTCGAGCACCGCGGTCTGGTCGACACCTCGGGCTCGCGAGTGTGGGCGTTTTTGGGTGACGGCGAAACCGATGAGCCGGAGTCTCGAGGGGCGCTGCACATCGCCGCCAACGAGGATCTCGACAACTTGACGTTCGTCGTCAACTGCAACTTGCAGCGCCTCGACGGGCCGGTGCGTGGCAACGGCAAGATCATTCAGGAGCTGGAGGCGGTGTTCCGCGGATCGGGATGGAACGTCATCAAGGTGATCCTGGGCCGGGAGTGGGACGAGCTGTTGCGGCGCGACGAGCACGGGGTGCTGCTGGCGCGTCTGAACACCGTCGTCGACGGCTGGTGGCAGCGCTACCACGTCGAGGGCGGAGCGTTCATGCGTCACCATTTCTTCGGCGCCGATCCGCGGCTTGCGGCGCTGGTGGCCCACCTCTCCGACCAGCAGCTCTGGAACCTCAAGCTCGGCGGTCACGACCACCACAAGCTGTACGCCGCCTTCAAGCTCGCCACCGAAACGACCGGCCGCCCGACGGCGATCCTCGTCAAGACGGTGAAGGGCTGGTCGCTCGGCCGGGACTTCGCTGGGCGCTATACGACCCACCAACAAAAGAAGCTCAACGTCCTGCAACTCAAGGCGTTCCGCGACATACTCCAGCTCCCGATCGCGGACCGGGAGCTGGAGGACGAGGAGCCGCCGTACTACCACCCCGGGGCGGAGAGCCCGGAGGTCGCCTACCTGCGCGAGCGTCGACAGGCTTTGGGTGGCACCCTGCCGTTGCGGCGGGTGCAGGTGAGCGTGCCCCCACTGCCCGCTGCCGATGCGTACGTCGAGCTTTCCGGTGGTAGCCAGCGCGAGGTCTCGACCACGATGGCGTTGGTGCAGCTTCTGCGGCGGCTCCTGCGCGAGCCCGGGCTCGGCCCTCGTATCGTCCCGATCATCCCTGACGAGGCCCGCACGTTCGGCCTCGAGTCGCTGTTCAAGGAGCACGGCATCTACGCCTCGAAGGGGCAGCTTTACGAGCCGGTGGACCACAACTTCATCCTCCGCTACCGGGAGGCGCGGGACGGCCAGATCCTCGAGGAAGGGATCACCGAAGCGGGAGCGATGGCCTCGTTCACCGCCGCCGGCACCGCTTACTCGACCCACGGCCTGGCCCTGATCCCGTTCTACCTCTTTTACTCGATGTTTGGGTTCCAGCGTGTCGGCGACCTCGTGTGGGGGTTCGGCGACCAGCGCGGCCGAGGGTTCCTGCTGGGTGCCACGGCCGGGCGCACGACCCTCCAGGGCGAGGGGTTGCAGCACAACGACGGCCACTCGCCGCTGCTGTTCTCGGTCGTGCCCAACGTGCGCGTCTACGACCCGGCGTACGCCTACGAAGTCGCGGTGATCGTCCGCGATGGCCTGCGGCGTATGGTCGGCGAGGACGAAGATATCTTCTACTACCTCACGCTCTACAACGAGAACTACGTCATGCCGCCGCAGCCGGAGGGCGCCGAGGAGGGGATCCTCCGCGGCCTGTATCGGGTGCGCCCCGCGGGCGAGCTGGCGGGAGCGCGGGTGCAGCTTCTGGGCTCGGGCCCATTGCTGCGCGAGGCCTGGCGCGCCGCCGAGATGCTCGAGGCCCGCTTCGGGGTGGGCGCCGCCGTGTGGTCCGCCACCTCCTACCAGCAGCTCCGCGCCGACGCTCTCGCGTGCGAGCGGTGGAATCGGCTGCACCCCCTCGAGGCACCACGGGTGCCGTACGTCGCCGAGATGTTGGGTGGGCAGCCCGGTCCGGTCGTCGCCGTCTCGGACTTCGCCAAAGCGGTACCCGACCAGATCGGGCGTTGGGTACCGGAGGGCCTGGTGCCGCTGGGAACTGACGGGTACGGCCTGTCCGACACCCGGCTGGCGCTGCGCCGCCACTTCGAGATCGACGCCGAGCACGTGGCCGTGGCGGCGTTGGCCGAGCTCGCCCGGCGCGGTGAGCACCCGCCGGAGGCGGTGGCGTCGGCGATCGCCGAGCTCGGGCTCGACACCGACGCGGGTGACCCGGTCGGCCGGTAGAGGCCTCGGCCTGCCACCGCGCAGCCCGCCGCGGCATCATTGACGCCCGCCGGTGGCTGGCGTAGTCTGAAGCTCAAGCTGCGAGACGGGCTCGAGCGCGGAACGCGATGGAAAATACAGCCGATCTTCTGGCGCGGGTTCGGGACGGAGAGCACGCCGCCCGCGAGCAGCTCGTCGCCCGCTACCTGCCGCTGCTGCGGCGGTGGGCGCACGGGCGCCTGCCGCAATACGCCCGGGAGCTCGCCGAGACCGACGACCTCGTGCAGGTCTCGCTGCTGCGGGCGCTCGACCATCTCGCCGACTTCGAGCCCCGCCACGAGGGCGCCTTCTTCGCCTATCTCCGGCGCATCCTCCTCAACGCCGTGCGCGACGAGATCCGCCGCGCGTCTCGGCTGCCCGGCAGGGCCGAGATTCCCGCGTCGCAGGCCTCGGAAGCGCCGTCCGCCGTCGAGCAGGCGATTGGCCGCGAAGCGATGGAAGCCTACGAGGCCGCGCTGTCATCGCTGCCCGAGACGCAGCAGCAAGCGGTGATCCTGCGCGTCGAGTTCGGTTTCTCGTACCCCGAGATCGCCGCCGCCCTGGGGTGGTCCTCCTCCAACGCCGTGCGCATGATGGTGTCGCGATCGTTAGTACGGCTGGCGGAGGTGATGCATGCACGGCGATAGCGACGACCGCCTCCTGGAGCTGGCCGGACGCGTGGCCGACGGCACGCCCGTCGACTGGAAAAGCCCGACCGCGACTCCCGAACTCGACGACACGGTCCGCAACCTGCAGGCACTGGAGGCCGTGGCGGCGGCGTTTCGAGCCTGCCGCGACGAGGGGGACGCCACCCCGGCCGCAGGCGAGCGGAGCGCGCTCGCAGGCGAGGGGCGCGAGCCGCTGTTCGTCTGGGGGCACCTCGAGGTGCTCGAGAAGCTCGGCGAAGGCAGCTTCGGCGAGGTGTACCGAGCGCGCGACCCGGTGCTCGACCGGGACGTGGCGCTCAAGCTCCGGCGGGCGGCCTCCGGCGAGGGCTTGGCGGCGCAGGCCGCCTTTCTCGACGAGGCGCGCCGGCTGGCGCGCGTGCGCCATCCCAACGTCCTCACCGTGTACGGCGCCGACGTGCACGACGGACGCGCCGGTCTGTGGGCCGATCTCATCACGGGCCAGACGCTGGAGGAGCGGCTCGCGCAGGAGGGTCCGCTGGGGGCCCACGAGACGGCGCTGGCGGGGATCGAGCTCTGTGACGCGTTGGCAGCCGTGCACGCCCAGGGGCTCGTCCACGGCGACCTCAAGGCTGCCAACGTCATGCGCGAGCGCGGTGGCCGCCTGGTGCTGATGGACTTCGGGTCGGTCACCGAGGCCCCCCGCTGCGGGGGCGCCGGGGCGACGCTCGGCACCCCGCTCGTCACGGCCCCGGAGGTGCTGCGCGGCGACACGCCCGCGGCGACCGCCGACCTCTACTCCCTGGGCGTGCTCCTCTATCGCCTCGTGAGCGGCCGCTACCCCGTGGAAGCGGACTCGCTCATGGAGCTGTGCGACAAACACGCGCGAGCCGAGTCGGTCCCCCTTGCGGACCGGCGCTCCGACCTGCCGACGGCGTTCCTCGAGGTGGTCGAGCGCGCGCTCGCGCCCTCCCGGCACGACCGGTACCAGAGCGCCGGCGCGATGCGGCGGGTCCTCGGGGCGAGCCTGGGGCAGGCGCCGGAAAGCGAGGTCGAGCGAGCTGACACAACCTCGGGGGCTCCGGGCACGAGCCGCCGTCGCCGCCTGCTCCTGCTGGCGCTGGCGGCCGGTCTCGGGCTGGCGGTCCCGCTCGCGGCCATCCTCTGGCAGCGGGCCGCGCACCGGCCGGCCGACGGAGCTTTCTCGGGTGGTCTGCGGGTCGAGGCTACCCTCTACCGCGAGGCCTCGGGGCGGGCCCAGCTCGTCGTCCCGGGTGGCAGCGTGGCACCTGGTGACCGGCTGTTCCTCGAGGTCGAGTCCGGCGAGCCGGTCCACGTGTACGTGCTCAACGAGGACGACCGGGGCGACCGCTTCCTGCTCTTCCCGCTCGCCGGCCTCGAGAGCGCGAACCCGCTGCCGGCCGGTGTCCGACACCGCCTGCCGGGCCGTCGCTCCGGCGTGCCGCAGGCGTGGGAGGTGTCGAGCGCCGGCGGGCGCGAGGCGTTCCTGGTCGTCGCGGCCCGCGAGCCCCTGCCCGAGATCGAGCGGGAGATGGCCTCGTTCGAGGCGGCCGACCCGGCACGGCATCCACGGGCAGGCGAGCCACCACCGGCGGCGAGCGGCGAGCTGCGCGGGATCGGCGGGCTGACCGGCTCGTCCGCCGCCCCGGCGGCGGGCAACCGGACACTGGACCGCCTGGCCGCGCGGCTGGTGGCGCGGCAGCGCGCCGACGGTAGCGTCTGGGTGCAACAGCTCGATCTTTCGAACCCCGGAGGGTGACGATGACATGAGGTACACCCGCTGCTTGCACCCGTCCGGCCTCGTGGGACTGGTGCTGGTGCTCGTGGCCCCGGGCCTGTCCGCCCAGGGGCTCGACCCGGCATGTGACCTCCTGGGGGCCGATTGCGTGCGGATCCACCAGGCACTCGGGGCCAACCGGCTGGTCGAGGCCGCCACGGTGGCCGAGCGCGCACTCGAGGCGGCGGACTCCCCCGAAGGTGCGGACTCACTGGCCGTGGCCCAGGCGATCGACCAGCTCGTTGGCGTGCGCTACTCGCTCGGGCGGGGGCGGGAGCCCGCGACCACGGCCCTGGCCGAGCGCGCCGTTGCAATCCGCAAGCGCGTGCAGGGCGAGTCCCACCCGGAGCTCATCGTCAGCCTGCACAACCTCGCCCGGCTCCGGCGCCAGGCCGGGGACTTCGAGTCGAGCCGCGCCCTGACCACGCGCGCCCTCGCGATCGCCGAGGCGCAGCTCGGCGCCGGCCACGCCGTAACGGCTCACAGCCTGGCCGAGCTGAGTGTCGCCCAGGGCAATGCCAGCGACTTTGCCGCAGCCGCGGACAGCGCCCAGCGGGCCCTCGACGTGGCCGAGGCGCTCCAACCGCCCGACCCAATCCTCGTTGCCGAGGCGGCCAACGCTCTGGGAGCGGCACGGTTCTGTCAGCGGGATGTCGCCGGGGCACTCCCGCTCTTTCGCCGGGCGTTGGCGCTGTACGAGCGCGTCCAGGGCCCGAACCACCTCATGGTCGCACGTACCGCAGGGAACCTCGGAATGGCGGCCCGGATTGCGGGCGATCGAGAAGAAGGGGAGGCGCTGCTACGCCGCGCCCTGGGGATCTACGATCGTGTGGCGCCGGGCCACCCTAACGTGCCGGCGAATCTGAACTCGCTGGCGCTGATTGCCCGATCGCGCGGCGAGTATGACGAGGCCCGGCGGCTGTGGGAGCGCGCGCTGGAGACGGCGGAGAGGGCGTTCGGCGACGAGCATCCGGACGTCGCCGGAGTCCTCAACAACCTCGCCAACCTTCGCAAGTTGACCGGTGACTACGCGGCGGCGGAGGCGTTGCTTGCGCGGAGCCTGGCGATCCGTGAGCGCGTGCGCGGGCCGGAGCACCCCGAGGTGGCGCAGGCTCTCACCAACCTCGCGGCCGTCCAGGTCGAGGGTGGGCGGTGTGTCGAGGCCAGGGCAAGTGCCGAGCGGGCGCTGGCGATCCGGGAGAAAGCCGTGGGTCCCGATTCCGTGCAGGCCGGCCAGAGCCTGCTGATCGTGGGCGGGGCGAGGCTGTGCCAGGGAGACGCAACGGGCGCTCGGGCTGCCTACGAACGAGCGGTCAGCATCTTCACCCGTGTCGGCAGCGCATCGGGCGCCGATACCGTGGGGGCACTCCACGGTCTGGCGACGGCGCTCCACGGCCAAGGCAACCTCGAGGCCGCCGCCGAGGTGTACCGGCGCAGCCTGGAGGAAGGGGAGCGGCGCCTCGACCCCGCCCACCCGCGAGTGGGCTGGGTGCTCGAGCACTACGGCCTGCTGCTCGCGCAGCGCGGCGACCGGGCCGGTGCGATGGAGGTGGCCCTGCGAGCCGAGAGGATCGGGCGCGACCACCTGCGGCTGACCTGCCGTTCTCTCTCCGAGCGCGAGGCGCTCGCGTATGCTGCGTCCCGCCCCCGTGGGCTCGACCTGGCGCTGTCACTGGTGGCCGATGGCACGGCGACCCCCGACCACGTCAGGACGGTCCTCGAGGAGCTCATGCGATCGCGGACGCTGGTCCTGGACGAGGTCATTGCCCGGAGCCGCCGGCAGAGCGCCGGCGATGAGCGGGCGGCCATGCTCCAGCGGCGCGTCGCCGAGGCCGCCAACGTCCTGGTCGGGCTGCTCGTCAGGGGGCCCGGCAAGGACGGGCCAGAGAGGTACCGGCGGGACCTGGCGGAAGCACACGAGCGGATGGACGCGGCCGAGCGGGCCGTGGCCGAGCAGCACGCCTCGCGTCCGGACCACGGCGCCGAGCCGACGCTGGCTCGCATCCAGGAGGCCCTGCCCCCTGGTAGCGCCCTCCTGGCGTTCGCCCGCTACTCTCACCAGCCGCTGCAATCTCTCGCGGCCACGGGAGGCGTCCCCTCGTACCTCGCGTTCATCGTCAGCCGGGGCGGCGCGCCGGCCGTGCTGCCGCTCGGTCCGGCCGCCGCGATCGAGGATGCCGTTCGCGCGTGGCAGGCCGAGGTCGCCCGCGCGCCGGGCCGCGACCGCGCTGGTGCCGACGCCGCGGAGGCCGCGTGCCGCGTTGCCGGCGAGCGATTGCGGGCGGCGATTTGGGACCCTCTCATCGGTCAGGTCGGCGACGCCCGGTCGGTGTTCGTGGTGCCGGAGGGCGTGCTCCACCTCGTGCACCTCGACGCCTTGCCGCGCACCGGCGGCGGCTACCTGATCGAGGCGTTGCCGGCCATCCACCAGCTCACTGCCGAAAAGGACCTTCTCGTAGCTCCCCGGGGATCCCGCCGCGGGGTGGGGTTGCTCGCGATGGGCGGTGCGCGGTTTGACCTGCCGGTGGCGGTTGGTCGCCCGACCGCCGCATCCGCAAGCGTGGTGCGCGCGACGCCGGCCGGTCCGGTCTGCCCCGAGTTCCAGCGCATACGGTTCGCGCCGTTGCCCCAGACGGGCAGCGAGGTGAAGGAGATTGCGCGGGTTTTCGAGCGGTCGGCCGCCGGTATCGCCTCGCAGCAGGCCGCGGCCGTGCTGCGGGGGTCGCAGGCCACGGAGAGCGCGTTCCGACGGCTGGCGCCGGGCAAGCGCATCCTGCACCTGGCGACGCACGGCTTCTTTCTGGGCGAAGGCTGCCGTGCGGTTGAGCCTGCTGCTCGCGGTATCGGTGGCCTCGTGAGCACGGCCGAGCCGATTTCACCGCGAACCACCGGCGACACCACCCTTCGCCTCGCCGGGCTGGCGCTGGCGGGGGCCAACCAGCGTGACACGGCCGCAAGCCCGGCCGACGACGGCATCCTCACCGCCGAGGAGATCGCGGTGCTCGACCTCGACGGCGTCGAGTGGGCCGTGCTCTCCGCGTGCGAGTCCGGCGCCGGCACGGTGGCGATCGGCGAGGGCGTCCTGGGGCTGCGCCGGGCGTTCCTGATCGCCGGCGCCCGCAGCGTCATCATGAGCCTGTGGGCAGCGGACGACGCCGCCGCCCGGGCGTGGATGAACGCCCTTTACCGGGCGCGGCTGGAGCACGGCCTCTCGACCGCCGAGGCCGTGCGCGAGGCCGGCCTGCAGGTGCTTCAGACACGCCGCCTCGAGGGGCTGTCGACGCACCCGTTCTATTGGGCCGGCTTCGTCGCCGCGGGGGACTGGAGGTAGTCCCGCCCCCCTCCGCCCGCCCGCCCGGATGAGAGCCGCCTGACGCGGCTGGCGACCCCTACGTCACCAGTACGGCGCCACACTGCCGGATGCGTCCCGTGCCGGTGGGGCTGTGCGGTTCGGGCCAGGCGCATCGTTGATGCGAGTGGGTACCACAGAAAGGGCCGGGCGGAGGTTACGGAACGAGGTTCGCACCGGCCGGGAGGACGAGATGAAAAAGGCAGTGGTGGCGACGCTCATGGTCATGGCGGTTGGGCTCTGGGCGCAGGTCGCCGTGGCGGGCTTTTCCGGGACGGACCTGTTCTTGCCCTCGGTGGGGGCGAAGCCGGGGGTGGCGCCGGCGATTTGGTACACGACGGTGTACGTGCACAACCCCAACCCGACGGCGGCCAACGTGACGT
>ERZ1026800.51-NODE-51-length-114137-cov-11.804859_pt1 | contig 114137 bp, 124 predicted proteins | sample MGYA00520873_ERZ1026800 | MGnify/ENA primary metagenome ERZ1026800 (study PRJEB33270, sample SAMEA104284475) | anaerobic digester metagenome | biome: Anaerobic digester microbiome; feature: mesophilic sludge digester; material: Anaerobic digester biomass...
CAGTTGAACCGCCTGGATGATTCCTTCAATAACTTCATTCATGCAGGGATACTCCTCAAGTGGTCATAGGGGCCGCCTCACGGCTATGATGAAATAAAGTGCCAGTTCACGGTCCTGAAATTACCCTATCAGTAACCAGGACAATTCTGTGAAGGGTATTTCAATAAGTATCTAATTGGATTCTGGCAGCATATTAATGATATCCGTTTACTTGCTGCTACATCAACTGGTATAGTAGTTGAATCAGAGCCCAGCCCTGTTCATGAGTTCCTTATACACATCCGGACCAAGAATTGCCTCTCCTTCTGCCGGGTACGACTTTTTCATCAATGCAAGATATCGCGCGGTCCCGGTAGGAGTGGTCATAATCCCGACCCGTTCTGCACGGGTGACAAGGGACTCCTGCTCCATCATGGCAAAATACGGGAGAACGTAGTAATGAGGAACAGCGAGGAACTCTGCAAGTCTCCGGGTGGTTGGTAATTTGATTCGAACCCCCTTCTCGGAAAAGATGACGGATATCTCGTGTTCCTCAAAGAGCTGGATGCGGAGCACGGCATCATAGATGATTTCAATAGAGAGTGTTGCCATCGGAACCGTAGTATACTCATCGTCACTCAGGCACAAAAAGGATAGGGTGATCCTAAGCCAGTGCAACAATAAGATGCATCATTGCGACCGTGTATCTCTGCTATCGGTGCGATTTATTAAGTAAAAATGATGAATAACCAAAACAGATAAGTGAACTTAATTATTATCTCTCACCATTCTTATTGTTCGGACCTGTATCCCGGTACTGTTACCCCCTCAGTCAGGAAATGACAGGGTATGTGCCTTCACTGCCCTCCTGGAACCGGGTTATCACTGGTCTCTGAACATTTCAGCCCGGATCTCAAATAGGTACGCTTGAGGTGACTGTTGGATGGGCTCGCAAGACGACACGGCAATGAATATGAAAAAAACCATGACCCTTGACCACGAGATTCTCGCAGTCAGCGATGATACTGTGGAGAGGAAAACGGCATGCGTCTGTATTGAAGATACCGTCACCGTCACCCTCAACGGGATACCGGTGACCACCCTTAAAATCACTCCTGTGGATCTGGATAGCTTTGCAATCGGCTTTCTCATCTGCGAAGGGCTGATCAGCGATCCTGATTGTATCACATCAATACGGATCGATCTCCCCGTTATCGCTGTTACTGCAGAGCATTGTACAACGGAAGGGAATGCTCCCTCGCTTGAGATTCGGAGTGCAGGTGTGGGTATTCGGCACCGGCAGGAACTATCCGGACCTCCTATCGGGAGGGGTATCGTCATTGATAAAAGCGTTGTATTTGAAGGGACACGACAGGTCCACGAGACCGCTACCGTATGGCGGTCAACAGGGGGAACCCACTGTACCATCCTGGTTGATTCAGAAGGTCATGTCAGGTCTGCCGCTGAGGATATCGGGCGCCATACTTCAGTAGACAAGGCGGTGGGAAAAGCGCTCCTGTCCGGGGTAAATCCCGGCCACACCTTCATGGTCTGCACCGGCCGGCTTCCTGCTGACATGGTCGCCAAGGCCTATCGGGCCGGGATCCCGATTGTGGTCAGCAACAATGCCCCATTCTCATCAGGGATCTCGCTTGCTGAACGGATGAACATGACCCTTGTGGGATTTGCCCGGCCACCCCGGATGAGCATCTATACGCATCCTGAAAGAATCCGGCTGTAATGGACCTGCAGCGGCATTCGTTTCCCCAAACCTACTTTTCCTGCAACGATTATCCGGGTCATAAAGAAGGTCGGTGTGTTCTGAAGCGAATCCTGTTGTGAAATCAGAGGATTCTTTCCAATCAAACTGCTTCCGGCAGTTTTATACCTTTACTCGATGAAAAGGCCGTCATCGATTGTTCATATGAATGTTCCACCGCAGGTCTTGGGATTACCTAGTCTGTACACAAGTGAAACGATGAAATGATAAACTCTAACTCATTGTAAAAATACAACATTTACCATGGATGAGCAGAAAATACAGTCCATATTCCGGGAAGCGGGTATCGAGAAAGAGATCAAATGCCCAGAAGCGTTTCTCATATCAGAAAAATATGGGATCTCAAAGACCGATATCTCACGGTTCTGCAATGAGAACGGGATCAAAATCCGGGCATGCCAGCTTGGGTGTTTCAAATAATCCTTGTGCATCTTCGGCATCTGTCTTCAGGCGAAAGATATCCATTGCGCAGTATGGGGAATTTTCGGGCATTCCCTGGCATGCCCACCGTTGTAATGACAGATAGTTATCGCCTATCCGTAAAATGATCCATGAAACAAGTCGGAGTCCCTGCACTTCTATCAGAAAAGCACCCCGCAGGGAATTATTCATCTCCTGAAATCGGGGGGAGAGTAGTGCATGAGTCAAACCAAGAAAATTCTCATTGAATGGCGCCACTTGGAATTCGGGGAGATTCCATGCGGCCGTTGCACCGATACCGGGACCAATCTCCTGAAGGTGATCACACAACTGGGAGATGAGGATCTCCTCAACAATGTCGAATTGGAAATTCAGAATACCATTCTCTCTCCGGATAAGGTGGATGAATCGAATGTGCTCATAATTAACGGCATCCAGTTGGAACACCTTCTCGGCACAGGGATCTCTTTTTCGGGATGCAGCTGTAGGACCGATATCAGCAAGGATCAGGTTTCATGCAAGGCGGTGCAACTGGACCGGGATGTCTTCAAAGCGATACCCGAAGAGATGATCAGGGGAGCTCTTCTGGAGGTTCTGAAGCAGGATTGATCAGGGAATTTCTTCTGCTCCCTTGGTAAATCTCACTCCGATCATCCGATCTGATTATCTGGCGGGTCTCAATTTTTTCATTGGAAGGGGTCTGGTAAAAGATAGTTCTAAATATCGGCTATAATCAATCTGATTCAGTGAACTTTATGAAGATCAGTGCTCGCAATCAGATCCCGGGAACGGTGAAACTGTTAAAAAAAGGTCCGGTCACGACAGAAGTAGTGATATCTGTCGGAGCTGGACAGGAGATTGTCTCGACCATAACCACCCACTCTGCCGAAACGATGAAGCTGAGGGAAGGATCGAAAGTATACGCCGTGATGAAGGCGTCTGAAGTGATGGTGGGGATCGATTAAGTTCTTTTTTCATTTCAGTTCCTCTTTTAAAATCGTGTAGCAAGGAGTGCTTCGAAGTATTCCAAGGGGTACGATCCCTGTTCCGGATTATACCAGACCTCGATGCCTTTCTCCCCGACACGAGCGTGAATCTCGAGAAGGCCGTATTTATGGATGGTATGCACTGGTCCTGCGGCGGTATCCCTGATATATGCGTCTTGATCTCCCAAAAAAGCCTGGATGTCATACCTATTGACTGGGCGGGTGAGCTGGTATATACGCAGTTCCCAGTCAGGGTACGGGGAGACCTGATGTGCTGCAGGAGTACTCATGTTTCAGACTTCACCGCTGATAGAACAAATGTACGTTCGTAGTGCCGGCAGCACGCATGATTGACCAAGGACATGAATTTTTCACAGGTGCTGCCGGCGGAAGACACCATTGATCGGCTCTAAAGCTGCATTTTCATGCACCATTTCTGGTGCATTGAAATAATTTGCCTGGGGCGGAGATAAACATTTCTATTTAATAAATGTAAATAGTTAATTAATTATACTTTAGTGGCCTTCTTAGTCCTATGAAATTTTCCTGGCTCACCACCATCTCCCTGGTATTGCTTGCAGCAATCATTGTCGCCGGTTGTACTTCCGAACAGGCACAGCCTGAACAAAAAAACGATCTGACCGTGTTTGCTGCCGCTTCCCTCACCGGTGCAATAACTGAAATGGCAAAAGAGTACGAAACCAGCCATTCGGATATCCACGTCATCACCAATTTCGACGGCTCGCAGGCGCTCAGGACGCAGATCGAACAGGGGGCATATGCCGATGTGTTCCTCTCCGCCAACACCAAACATCTGTATGCCCTCCGCGACCAGGGTCTCATGGAGAACAGCAGTATCGGGCTGTTTGCAAAGAACCGGTTGGCCGTTATCACCCCCGCATCCAATCCCGGGAATATCATGACCCTTGATGACCTTGCCCGTCCCGGCACCAGGCTCGTTATCGGCACGAAAGATGTCCCTGTCGGGGATTATGCCCGTCAGATTCTGACCAAGATGGGCAACGATACCGCGTATGGGCCTTCCTATAACTCATCAGTCCGCGCAAACGTCATCTCTGAAGAGACGACCGTGACGGGAGTGGTGGCAAAAGTCCAGCTCGGCGAGGCCGATGCCGGCATCGTGTATGAATCGGATATCACCCCTGAAAACCGTAACAAGTTCACCGTAATCGCAATCCCCGACACGTTCAATGTCATCGCCGAATACCCGGCCGGTGTCGTTGCGGCATCCCAGCACAAGGAAGAGGCAGCCGCCTTCCTCGCGTATCTCAATGGCGAGCTGGGCAGAGCAACCTTGGCGAAGTACGGATTTGCGTTGCCGTGAACTCATGAGATCACATGATGGGAAGACGATATTTCAAAGGAAGGAATAACCTTCTTACCATCGGGGCAGGGGTGCTCATCACCCTGCTCGTCATCTTCATCATCACACCGATCCTTGGCCTCTTCTCGCGGATCACGTTCGATCAGTTCATTGCCTCCCTCTCTGACCCTGTCGTATGGAATGCCCTGGTTCTGAGCCTTTTTACTGCGGGTATATCCACGTTTGTGATCATTCTGGTTGGCACTCCGGTGGCATGGATCAATGCCCGGCACCACTATCCCGGGCGCGAGATTGTGGATACCCTCATCGACCTTCCCCTCGTCCTCCCGCCGACCGTTGCAGGTCTTGCCCTGCTCATGGCCTTTGGCAGGATGGGCCTGATTGGAAGATTTTTTTATAACTTCGGGATCAGCATTGCCTTCACGACCCTTGCGGTTATCATTGCACAGATTTTCGTGTCGGTGCCGTTCTACATCAGGCAGGCACGGGCTAGCTTCGAACAACTCGATGCCATGTATGAGAATGCCGCCCGGAGTCTGGGATCACCACCTGTTCCAACATTTTTCACGGTCGTCCTCCCTCTGGTAAAAGCAGGACTGATCGGGGGGGCTATTATGTCCTTTGCCAGGGCTCTCGGGGAGTTCGGGGCGACCATCATGTTTGCCGGGAATTTCCAGGGCCGTACCCAGACGATGCCTCTAGCCATCTATACCACCATGCAGGGGGATTTGAATTTCTCCATCACCCTCTCTGTTATCCTTATCATCATCTCCTTCATCGTGATTGCTGTTGTAAAATTCAAGCTCAGGGGGTATACGCCACGTTAGAGGTACATCTTTATAAAAACCTGCGCGACTTTCCCCTCACGGCCGAATTCAGCGTCAGGGATGGTGAGACGCTTGTCCTCATCGGTGAGAATGGTTCGGGAAAATCCAGCCTCCTTTATCTCCTCTCTGGACTCCTTGCTCCTGAATCAGGATTTATATCGCTTGACAACCGCATGCTCTATGAGGGAAGCAAGGGGACCTCGATCCCGTCAGAAGAGCGCGATATCGGGTTTGTCTTCCAGAATTATGCCATTTTTCCCCACCTCACGGTCTTTGAAAACATCGCATTCGGTCTCCGGCGAAGAAAAGTCCCCGATTCTGAACTTCGTTCAAGGGTTGAGGAATACCTCTCCCTTCTTTCTCTCGATACGCTATCAAGTATCCCGGGGGACCAGCTTTCTGGAGGCGAACGCCAGAGAGCGGCCCTGGCACGGGCTCTTGTCATTGAACCCTCACTCCTCTTACTCGATGAGCCGGTCAGTGCTCTTGATGCAGTGGCCCAGGAGAATATGCGGTCGCAACTCCGAACCTATGTAAGGAAATCAGATATTCCCTGTATTGCAGTAACCCATTCGTTCAGGGATGCGGTATCTCTTGGTGACCGGCTTGGCGTCATGGAGAGAGGCCGCATTGTCCAGAATGGAGCACTGGAAGAGATCAAGGGAAGCGGAAATACCTTCCTCCACCATTTCTTCTGTGGGTGTTCGAAGGATTCGTGCCGGAGGTAAGGATGATGCAATGCTCGGCCAGGACCCCTCTGTTCCTCCGAAAAAACGGATATTAGGTGATAAGGTGACCGGGAAAATCCCAATCATCATAGAATGGCGCCACCTTGACCTCGGTCAGCCCTTCAGCGGCCATTGTTCCGAAACCGGGGCAACCCTGTGGGAGGTGATCACAACACTTGGACAGGAGCACTGGCTTGATGATATTGGACTGGAACTCAAAAATACCATCCTCCTTCCGGAAGATACTGAGGAATCGAACACCGTGCTCGTAAACGGGATCCCTGTTGAGCAGATCCTCAATACAGGTGACACGTTCGGTTGCAGCGGCGGGCAGGACACAGGGAGCGAGGTCACACCGCTTCAACGGGTTCCACCCGGGCGGGAGGTGTTGAAGGGGATCCCCTATGAGGTGCTCCGAAAGGCCATCCTTACCGTTCTGACAAGGACCTAGGGGGGGTCTCAATCATTATTCACCGGATCATTTTTCAATCTCTCGTCATCCCTCATTGAACCATTGACCTCATCTCACAGGACAAAAAGGTCTATTGAGTTGAGATCGGAATAACGATGGACCGCCCATCTATAAAACAAACCTGCTCTCCTGTTGGGACATATATATACCGGATGAAAGTGCCGGAGGCACGTTCCTATAAAATGGAACAGATGATGAAGGTGATACGATGAGAAGATGTTCTGCTGTTCCCATCGAATCAATCTGATAAAAAAAATTGAAAAAATGGTGAGTTGCGGTTACACCCAGACGTTTTCGGGGAACGCCATGTTGGTGTAGATATCTTCGAGCCGGGCCTTGTGCCCCCGCTCCATGTTTGCGAGCTGGGAAAAGAGGAACTGCGTCTCGGTGTCCTTCGCAAGTTTCGCGAGCTGGGTGTACATCTGCATCGCCTGCAGCTCTTTCTTGATCGCCAGAACAAGACCTTCGAGAGGTTTCATCTCGACTTTCAGTTCTGGTGTCGGCAGGTTGTCCCCCACCTTGTAATCGTGCGATGGATCAAATTTCATCTTTGATACATCCTTATCGAGCACGCCCTGCAGGAACTCACGGTGCTTCTTCTCCTCGCCAGCGAGTTCTGCAAACAGGTCCTTCAATGCCTTGTCCTTCACTTTGTCGGCAATGCCACGGTAAAACGTGTATGCCTCGATCTCCTTGTCGATTGCATCCTTAATGATCTTTTTTGCATCGTCTGCTTTCATGGATCTTTCATCTCCCTTTTAAGATTTGTGCATCGTTCCGCCAGGAAAAATTAATTGGTATAGGCTGGCTTCCCGAGCTTCGGCTCAAAGAACTTGTCTGCCTCTGTCCTGATAGCATGCGAGAAGAGCGCCAGCGGTATCTCCGACGGGCAGCCCTCTTCGCACTGCCCACAATTGATACAGGAGTCGGAGATGTGTGCGAAGCGGCGCAGGTGGAACATTGGGTCGGCTGGGATGAAACCCGCACGGACCATCTGGTCGGGCTGCTTCCACTTGTCAGCAATGGTGACACAGACCGGGCAGTGGTCGATGCATGCGTAACACTTCATGCAGCGCCCGGTCTCCTTGGCGATGGTCTCCCAGAGGTTCGGGGCGAGTGCCTCGAAGTCATGCTTGCGCCACTTGTCGCCGAGCTTATACATCGAATTCTCTACTTTGGTCCTGAGCTCGATGCCTTTCTGGTTTGCTGGTTCAGCGGTTAGTTTGTTGGCTTTGACAGCGGCGTTGAGTAGTTTTGCACCCTTGTCAGAGCATACCTCGACGAACGTGGCCTTGCCAGCCTTATCGCCGATAACACCCCAGTTCCCGCACGCGAGGTCCGCCTGCCGTGGTACCTTCAGCTTACATCTGCGACAGTTCGATCGGCGGCCGTAACCGGCTTCTTCCAGTTCATCCATGGAGATGCCCTTGTGGCCTCCCTCATACTCGATAATGAACTGGCCTTTGTCGATCTCTTCCTTAGTGACCGTGTTGGGATCAACGCCGAACTTTTCCTTGATCATCTTCCGAGCAGTGACCGGGCTGACCGATCCACCGCAGTTGACCCCGATCATGACGATATTGTCAAGGTTGACCAGTTTCCGCTTTGAAAGCTCAAGGAGGCCCATCAGGTCGCAACCCTTGACCACCATTCCGAGCTTCTTGCCAGAGAGCCTGGGCACATACTCCATCACCAGTTTGGAGAGAAGGAGGGTACCGCAGTGGAGGGACCCGGCACATGCATCAAGGTCCTTGGGATTCGTAACGATGGTTGGGACTGCATCGTACAGGTCAACACCGCGCTTCACGGCAAGCACGGCATCAACCGTCTTGCTCTCGAGTGCATACTTGAGAAGCTCAGTCACCGCCCCACCGCATTCCGCCTTCTTTGCGAGATCCGCATCATTGGTCCATGCATAGAGCATATCGCCTTTTTTTGCCTCGGCTTTTCCGCCAAAGAGTGCCATTTACTTCGCCTCCGCTATCTTTTCAACCTTCACAGCACAGTGCTTCAGCTCGGGCATCTTTGAGAGCGGGTCGAGTGCAGTGTTGGTGAGCGTGTTTGCACCCTTGTGGAAGTGCATAGCCATGTACAGGACGCCCGGTGCAACATCATCGGTTACACGAGCAAGAGTTTCAATTTCACCACGGCGACTCGAAACCTTGATCTTCTCGCGTTCCTTGATCCCCAGTTTCTTTGCATCTTCGGTATTGATCTGGATATAGGACTCGGGCACTTCATAGTGCAGTTGTGCGGCACGGTCGGTCTGGGTCCTGGTGTGATAGTGGAAAATGACACGGCCGGTCATCAGGGTGAACGGGTATTGGGCATCCGCCACTTCAGCAGGAGGCCTGTACTCGAGACCGAACATGGTGCCTTTCCCATCCGCTGCAGAGAATTTTCCGATGTGGAGGATCGGTGTTCCCGGATGTTCTATGGTCGGGCAGGGCCAGTGGACAGACTCGGGCTTCTCCATCTTTTCATAGGTTACGCCGAACTGGCCTGGAGTGACTGCCCGCATGTCGTCCCAGACATCCTTTGCAGACTTCCAGTCAAAGCCCTTGAGGCCCATCTTCTTCGCGAGCATGGAGATGATCTCCCAGTCGTACTTCGACTCACCGGGGCCGTCAACAGCCTTCCTTACGCGGTTGACACGCCGCTCTCCGCTCGTGAACGTACCGTCCTTTTCGGCAAAGCAGGTGCCGGGAAGGACAACATCTGCATAGTCACAGCTCTCGTTCCAGAAGATATCCTGCATGACGCAGAAGTCGAGTTTCTTGAGCTGCTGCCTGACATGGTTCGAGTCGGGGTAGGATACCGTCGGGTTCAGGCCCATGAAATACATTGCCTTGACAACAGTGCCGGCATCATTGATCTGCTCGGTTAGGGTCGATCCATACCAGTCGGGGAGTGAACCTTCCTTGAGGAACCAGGCCTTCTCGTGTTTGGCACGGTTCTCGGGAACAGCCACTGCCTGGTACCCGGCAAAGACATTCGGGTATGCACCCATGTCGCAGGCACCCTGCACGTTGTTCTGGCCGCGGAGCGGGTTGACACCGACGCCGGGACGGCCGATGTTGCCGGTGACCAGCGATAGGTTGCCCATTGAACGGACGTTATCAGTACCGGTGGTTAACTCGGTGATCCCAAGGCAGTAGATAATGACCGCATTCTTTGCAGTCGCATACTGGCGGGCAATCTCCTTCACCGTCTCTTGCGGGACACCGTGGATGTTTGTGGCATCAGCATACTTCTGGACCATCGCTTTCAGGTCATCGAAGCCTTTCGTCCGTTCCGCAATGAACGCCTTGTCCTCGAGCCCTTCCTTGATGATGTAGTACATCATGTTGTTGGCGAGGGCAATGTGGGTCGACGGGTTGAACCGGACCCACTTGTCGGCAAGCCGTGCGGTTGCACTATACCGTGGGTCAACCACGACAATCGGGATGCCCTTCTGCTTTGCCTGCATGATGCGCCGGCCAGCGAGCGGGTGGGCCTCGACTGCATTGGAACCCCAGATGAGAAGGAGGTCAGAGTTCAGGACATCCTCGAATGGGTTGGTTGCTGCACCCGATCCAAACGAGAGCGAGAGCCCTGCGACTGAAGGGCCGTGGCAGATACGGGCGCAGTTATCAACGTTGTTGGTCAGGAATGCACAACGGGCAAACTTTTGGAGAGCATAGCAGTCTTCGTTGACGGTTCGGCACGATGTCTGGAAGCCAAGCGCCTTAGGCCCGTGCTGTTTGTAGATCTCCGTGAACTTTTTGACGATCAGGTCAATGGCCTCATCCCACGAAGCGTCCACGAACTTGCCGTTCTTCTTGATCTTCGGTTTCGTAAGGCGGTCGGGGCTCTGGACATGCTCCCAGCAGGTCATTCCCTTAGGACAGAGCTTGCCTTCGTTGATCGGGGACCGCTTGTAGGGTTCTACCCCTACCAGCTTTCCATCGCTGACAACAAGGTTGAGTCCACAGCCGACTCCGCAATACGGGCAGGTTGTGGGTACATACTTCAAAGCTTTATCACTCATGGTACTCATATCCCCCTCTTTAGGAGATATCCGGCGTAAAATCCGGACTTCTGATTAACTAGTGTTTATAGTTCAATACTCAAACTTCATGTTATTTAAATATTAATAAATTTAGTTTATTTGTTAATATATATATATTAACCTTTTATGAAGTATCGAAAGGGAAGTCTCTACACAATCCTTATAAAAGCAGGGACCCTTCGCTTTTTATGCAATTTACGACCCACCCCCGCGCTTCCACTGAAATGCGGGAGAGTATGGATGCCTATGGGATCGGTCCTGCCCTTCAGGAACAGTTTACCCGGTGTATCAGTTTCCACACGGTGACTGCACCGGGACTCTTCATCGGCGTCTTCATGGTGGACTATGCGCTGGAACTTCTCGGTGCCCGTCATGGTGAGAAGCTCTATGCTATTGCAGAAACGTACAAATGCATCCCCGATCCCGTCCAGGTCATGGCCGGATGCACATTCGGAAATCACCGCCTCCAGGTTGTACCAATTGGCAAGTTTGCTCTGACAATGAACCGCCCTTCAGAAAGGGAAGCAATCGAGGGAATCAGGGTCTTTGTCGATGCTGAAAAGTTAAGAAAATACCGGATTATTCATGCCTGGTATACCCATAGTCCCGGATTTGACAGCCGGACAATGATCTACCCTCTTATCGATGAGATCCTGAAAGCTGGACGTGATATTCTCTCATATCAACGTGTCAGGGTCAATGTGCCTCTCAAGCGTTCATGGAAATCAGTCAGGTGCACAACCTGCGGAGAGATGGTCCCGGATATCGCGCTCGATGGAGATCAGTGCAAAGGGTGCGGTTCACTATCCTATTACGATGTTGTTCAATAAACCGTGAACAAGGCAGTATTATCCCTTGTTCACTGCGAAACCGTTGATAAGTCATAGTTTCCGCCACACCGGTACGATCAGCACAAAGGCGTTTTTTGGGAATATCTGACAATTTCCGGAAAAAGGGGTTATTTGAATATATCAAAGATCTGGTCACTTCCGGTCGCTGAGAGCCGGTCACGCTCCTCACGCTCCTCGACAAGCGCAAGGAGTGGAAGTGACATATCAACACCAGGAACATGCCCGAACATCTTCTCAAGTTCAACCTGCTGGGCATGCATGAACAATGCATTGGGAATATCCATCGCACAGAGTTCCTGGCACTGTCCGCAGTTCACGCAGGAATCGGCAATATGAGCGAACCTGATGAGGTGGAACATGAAATTGGGTGGGACCTCTCCAGGCTTCACAAGATATGGTTTCTTCGTGCTGCATTCGACGCAGTAGCAGATCGGGCAGTTCTCAATGCAGGCATAGCACTTGATGCACCGCGAGGTTTCCTTTACGATCTTTTTAAGACGCTCCCTTCCCTCACCCAGGCCCTCAAAGTCCTTCTTCCGCCACTTGTCGCTGAGCTTGTACATTGCATTCTCGACTTTGGCCCGAATCTCAAGACCCTTGGGGTTCGGGGCCTCGGTCTTGATCACGCCATCCTTGACAGCCCTGTCAAGGAGGTCGGCTCCCTTGGCGCTGCAGACCTCCACGAACGTTGCCTTCCCAGCCTTTTCCCCGATAACCCCCCAGTTTCCACAGGCGAGGTCTGCCTGGCGGGTCACCTTCATCTTGCACCTGCGGCAGTTGCTCCTCCGTCCATAGCCCTGCTCTTCGAGTTCGTCGATTGAGATACCCTTGTGGCCTCCCTCATACTCGATGATGAACTGACCTTTGTCGATCTCCTCCTTGTGGACGGTGTCTGGATCTACTCCGAACTTTTCTGTGATCATCTTTCGTGCGGTGACCGGGGAGACCGTGCCGCCGCAGTTCACACCGATCATGATGATGTTGTCAAGATTGATCTGCTGCCGCTTGGCAAGCTCGTAGAGCCCCATCATGTCACAGCCCTTCACCGTCATCGCGATCTTCTGGGTGCCAGCCCCGTCAAGGTATTTCTTGACGAGCTTGGACATGAGGAGAGTCCCGCAATGGAGCGATCCGGCAGTTTTATCAATATCCTTGGGATCGGTGATGAATACCGGGACCGCATCGTAGATATCCTGACCCCTGGTGACCGCAAAAACCCCATCGACAATCTTCTTCTCGAGCGCATATTTCAGGAGGCCGCTCACGGCCCCCCCGCACTCTGCTTTCTTTGCGAGGTCAGCATCGGAGGTCCATGCATAATACATGTCGCCTTTCTTGGACATGCTCACTTCGCCTCCGAGATCTTTTCAACGGCAACGGCACAGTGCTTCAGTTCGGGCATCTTGGAGAGCGGGTCGAGTGCGGTATTGGTGAGGTTGTTCGCGCCGTTCGGGAAGTGCATGGCCATGTAGAGCACACCGGGGGCAACCTCGTCGGTTACACGGGCAAGTGGCGTGGTCTCTCCCCTGCGGCTGCGCACTTTGATATGTTCACCCTCTTTTATCCCCAGTCTCTTCGCATCCTCAGTATTGATCTGGACGAAGTTCTCTGGTACTTCGTAATGAAGCACCTTTGCCCGGTCGGTCTGGGTCCGTGTGTGGTAATGGAAGATCAGACGTCCGGTCATCAGGGTGAACGGGTATTCCGCATCTGCTACCTCGGCAGGTGGGCGGTACTCGATTCCGAAGAAGGTGCCAAGGCCGTCAGGTGAAGCGAACTTCTCCTTGTGGAGGATAGGTGTTCCCGGGTGCTCCTCCGTCGGGCAAGGCCAGTGGACGGATCCTGGCTTGTCGATCCTTGGATTGGTGGCACCGAACATTGACGGGGTGACTGATCGCATGTCATCCCAGATCTCCTGCGGTGACTTGAAATCGAATCCTTTCAGCCCGAGTTTCTTTGCAAGAAGGACAAAGATCTCCCAGTCCTCCTTTGCCTCACCTGGGGGATTAACGGCTTTCCGCACCCTGTTGATCCGCCGCTCCCCGCTGGTGAACGTCCCATCTTTCTCTGCAAAGGATGCCCCGGGGAGAATAACATCGGCATACTCGCAGGTCTCGGTGAAGAAGATATCCTGGACTACCAAAAAGTCGAGTTTATCGAGTGAACGCTTCACATGGTTCGAGTCCGGGTATGATACGGCCGGGTTTAAAGCAAATATATACATCGCTTTAATTGGATCGCCGCACTGGGTGATCTGCTCGGTCAATGTCGACCCGTACCATTCCGGCAGCGATCCGGCCGGCATGCCCCAGGCATCCTCCATCTTCTTCCGCATCTCCGGGAGCTCGCACTTCTGGTATCCCGAATAAACGTTTGGATAAGCGCCCATATCACAGGCGCCCTGCACGTTGTTCTGGCCACGGAGCGGATTGACACCGACACCGGGGCGCCCGATATTCCCGCAGAGCATCGAGAGGTTCCCGAGCGACCGGACGTTGTCAGTCCCGGTAGTGAGCTCGGTGATGCCAAGGCAGTAGATAATGACGCCATTCTTTGCAGAGGCGTACTTCCGTGCCATCTCCTTTACGGTCTCGGTAGGTACCCCGGTAATCTTCTCAACATCAGCATAGTTCTCCACAGTCTTCTTCAGGTCCTCAAATCCCTTGGTCCGCTTCTCGATAAATTCCTTATCGTGGAGGTTCTCCTTGATGATCCAATACATCATGGAGTTGGCAAGAGCGATATGGGTCGATGGATTGAAGCGGACCCAGGTATCAGCGAGCCGTGCGGTAGGGCTGAACCTGGGATCGACGACCATGATAGGAATACCCTTCAGCTTCGCCTGCGCAATCCGCCTACCTGCCAGCGGATGTGCTTCCACGGCGTTCGAACCCCAGACCAGGATGAAGTCGGAGTTCAGGATGTCCTCAAACGGATTCGTGGCCGCACCGGACCCGAACGAGAGTGAGAGCCCGGCGACTGAGGGGCCATGGCAGATGCGTGCGCAGTTATCGACATTGTTGGTCTTGAATGCGACGCGGGCAAGTTTCTGCATAATGTAGCATTCTTCGTTCGGTGTCCTGCAGGAAACCTGGAACCCGAGTGATTTCGGACCATATTTATCCGATATCTCTTTGAATTTCGTTGCTACCAGGTCAAGGGCTTCGTCCCAGCTTGCCTCTTCGAACTTCCCGTTCTTTTTGATCAGCGGTTTTGTCAACCGATCGGGGCTGTGGATGAACTCCCAGCAGGTCATACCTTTCGGGCAGAGTTTCCCTTCGTTGATCGGACTCCTCTGCCAGGGGGCGACACCAACTGCTTTACCATCCTTAACGATGAGGTTCAGCCCACACCCCACACCGCAGTAGGGGCAGGTAGTGGGCACGTATTTCAGGGTTTCTGGTTTGGAATTACTCATAGAAATCGTTCCGGAAATCTTTCCTAGGGTCATCGATGAATTGTTGTACAATAGAATAAGCAGGACTTGAAGGTATATAAAATATAAACAATTATAATTAACAATTAGGCGATTTAATTAAATATAATTTATTAACCATCCCCCTCGTCATTCACTGATTTTCAGAGACGCGCAAATTTGTTCACATCATACCATTGATAAGAGAATAATAGTAAGATAATGAGGTTATCATGTCAAGAATTGAGAACGAAATTCAATCGCGGATGGACTCTCACGCCATCTCACCACGATTACAGGATTATTTTAATCGCTGCATTGAATTTCATACCTATCCTGCACCAGGTCTCCTTATCGGGGTGTTCATGGTCGATTACGCAGTCGAGCAACTCGGTGCAACTCCCGGAGAAAAATTGTATTCAGTCTGTGAAACTCAGAAATGCGCCCCTGATCCCCTCCAGGTTCTCCTCCATTGCACGTCCGGGAATCATCGGTTACGGGTTATCCCCATGGGAAGGTTCGCATTGACCCTGAACCGGCCCTCGATTGAACCCTTCACCGAAGGCATCAGGGTATTCATAGATCCGGGAAAATTGGAGAGGTACCCACTCATCAATTCCTGGTTTACCAACGATCCTTCGTTCAATCAGAGAGAAAAAGCATTACCCCTTATCGATGAGATATTCAGGGCAGGCCGTGACATACTCTCCGCTGAAAAAGTCCGTGTGAAGGTGACTCCCAAGCAGAAATGGCAATCGGGTAAATGCCGTATCTGCGGCGAGATGGTCCCGTCAGACCTGTTGGAAGAGGGTGTCTGCATCGGGTGCGGCCCGAATGCGTACTACAAAAAAGCATGACCCGTCAGGAGCGGAAATAATCCAATCAGAATGGAGCGGCCGGAGCTACCTGATTGTTGGGAGGTGATCTGACAAGTGAGGAGATCACCTGCAATAGCAGGGCCGATCCATCAAAGCCTTCCTTATGGGATTCACGGGTGCCAGGTTTGGAAACAGCTGAACGATGGAACAGAATAACCGTATACCGGGATATCTTCATTCCATCCGATAGTGTCCTTGAGTAACTTCCGAATCCGATATGATAATCAATGGTTCCTCCTAAATGTTAATAATGATTAATTTACATATTAGTTGAGTAAATATTAGTTACCTCTCTCTCGTGGATATCCTGGGTCGATGTATCATGTCCGTGAATCCATAATCCTCCTTTGAGGTATAACAGAATGAAGAAGCGTTACCTTTCCCTCCAGACCCTGAGTGCTGCGCTCACTATTATGAAGACGGCATTTCCTCAGTCAGGAGGATCGGTGACGATCTCCATCACCGAATCGGAAGGGAGGGTTGCATCAGAGCCGATCTATGCCCGGTATACCGTGCCCGATTCACCCACTGCAGAAATGGATGGTATTGCGGTGAAGAGCAGCGAAACCGTGGGGGCTGGTGAGCAGCGCCCCATCTCACTCTCCAATTTTATGAGGGTTGACACCGGGAACATTGTCCCCGCTGCTTTTGATGCGGTTATCATGATTGAAGATGTACGCCTGGATGGTTCTTCCTGTACTATACGAAAAGCAGCCCGGCCAGGGCAGCATATTCGGCCTCCCGGACAGGATGTAAGGAAAGGTGATCTGATAATCCCGCAGGGTCACCAGATCCGGTCTTCTGATATCAGCGCCCTGGCCTCGTATGGATATGATGAGGTCGCGGTAAAGGTGGTACGTGTCGGGATTATCCCTGTCGGGAACGAGCTTGTTCAGATCGGTACAATACCCAGGCCTGGGCAGGTGATCGAGACCAATAGCCTCTTTGCCTCCTCATTCCTTTCCCGCCTGGGAGCGATCTGTACCACTTATGATCTTGTACGTGATGATCCCCCTCTGATTGAAGAAACACTGCAAAGGGCCGTTTCCGAACAGGACCTTGTGCTCATATCATCAGGGACATCGGCGGGCAGGCATGATTATTCCGCCCGGACCATCATGAAACTTGGAAGGCTCCTCTTCCATGGCGTTGCTATGCTGCCAGGGAAACCTGCGATACTCGGGGAGATCGGGGGAAAACCGGTGGTAGGATTGCCGGGATATCCTGTCGGCTCCCAGACGGTCCTCCGTGAACTCGTGGCCCCGTTCCTCGTCTCATGGGGTCTTGCCCCTCTTGCCGGATGGATCGTGAGAGGAAGGCTTGCACGGGACATGCCGTCGGAACTAGGATTTGATGAGTATGTTCCCGTCACGGTAGGGTCAGTCAACGGTTCTTCCTGGATCTTTCCTCATCCCCGTGGTTCAGGTCTCCAGATGAACCTGGTCAGGGCCAATGGATATCTCCATATCCCTCTTGCAAGTGAAGGATGGGAGTCCGGGGCATGGGTGAATATCCATTGTACCTCCCTGCCTCACCAGATCGACCGCACCCTTCTCTGTGTAGGTGCAAAAAATCCTGGTATAACCCAACTGGCCTATGCCCTGGCGAATCGTTCAGTGATGCTGCAGAGTTTTTATGATCTCCATTCCCGGGCGCTCCATTCCCTCAAGAACAATTCCTGTAACATGGTTGCATTGAATATACCGGGTCTGGAGTTCAATCCGGGTATGTTTGATGGATTAAAAGACGTCTCTGCTGTAGCTCTGCATATTGGGAGGATGCAGGTGGGAATCGGGTCCCGTACCGGTGCAGGCATTCTGGATCTGGCCAACCTGAGGATCGCGAATGCGCCTCCTGGATCGACTGGAAGGATGGTGATTGACCGGCTCCTTACTGAGCAAACTATCAATCCAGATCAGGTGCTGGGGAATGGCAATTCGGTAAAAACAGAGGCCGCAGTCATATCCGTGGTAATCAACGGGAGGGCTGATGCAGGAATCTGCTCTGTAGTGCTTGCGAGAGAAGCCGGATTGGCATTTGTTCCGATCACCTATGAATCACATGTTCTGGTAGCCCGTAATGAGTCGATTGAGGATGAGCGAATTCATAGCCTTCTGCAGATACTCCAATCTCCGGAATTCAGAGATTCTCTCGATTATTGTTATGATACAACATTGACCGGAAAAGTAGAGGAGTGTAATACTGGATCCTGGCAGGAAGTTTCTTTTTTGGATAATTGGATAAGCGATTCTGGGGGAGGATAATATTGATCAATACCTTCCATTTGCCTGAATAGACATCCAATCGCCTTCCCTAATCATTCTCCTTTCAAGATACCAAAATGCAGAAGGATTGAAATGTCTTCCTGTCCGGGATAATTTTTTTTAAAATGAGGAATTTTTGAATCAGTGTTTCTGTTTCTCCTTCTCCTCATCGGGGATCTCTTCGAAGTAAATGACTTCTGCCCCGACATCCTTTGCGATCTGCTCGATCTCAAACTTCCTGAAATGGGTCAGCTCGATCTGGACGGTTCCTCCGGTTACTGCAACAATCCGGAACATCGGCTGCTTGATTCCTTCGCGGACTTTCATCCGTTCCCTGACATAGATCTTCATCTTCATTGCGATTCACCTGCCGTGTTGGTTAATCAGAGCATCTGTTATACCAACTGGTTTACAGTATATTGTATTAACCATTACAGATATAAATCTATGGGAGACTGCATGAAACGGGACCGGTTTGAAGTTGCCAATAAGCTTCAGGGAGAGTCACTGGTAAGGAAAGGGCTTTTAAAAGCATATGAAGGCAGGAGCCAGCTCAGGATGATGCCCGATCTGAATGTAGTGAAGATCGGGGGTCATGGGATCATCGATTATGGGAAAGAGGTGCTCCTGCCGCTTCTGACCGAGATCGGGGAGCTTTCACGTGAGAACCAGATCCTTGTGGTCACGGGCGGGGGAGTGAGAGTGCGTCATATCCTTGACCTCGGCCTTGACCTCGGGTTGCCGACCGGTGTCCTTGCAGAGCTTGCCGGGAAGATCAGTGAGCAGAATGCGATCATGGTATCAATCCTGCTCTCGAAATACCACGGGACGCGGATCCATACCGGGGACCTTCTCGAACTCCCCATGCTGATGAACCTTGGCGTCCTCCCGGTCATCCATGGGACGCCTCCCTATGGTTTATATGAGCAGCCCGCCCACATCGGCTCGATTCCCCCAAACCGCACCGATACAGGGGCATTTCTTGCCGCAGAGGTACTTGGCGCAAAGAACCTCATCCTCGTGAAGAATGTGGATGGTTTGTTCACAGCAAATCCCTTCACTGATACCACAGCCGAGATCATCCCGGATATCACTGCAGCAGAGCTCCTGGCAATGGAGATGGAGGACATGGTTCTTGAGCCGAGAGTGGTCGAGCTGATGATGAATGCCAAACATGTGCATGAAGTCAAGATCATCAACGGCCATGAGCCAGGGAATCTCCGTCGCGCCATTGCAGGCGAGCGAATCGGTACGGTAATCCGCGCAGTATGAGTTAAAACACCGACTGACAGGAGATCATGCCCCAGGATTCCAAACCCCCACTCAGGTTTGGTATCGGTGAGCTGGCAGGCAGCGTTGGTGATTTCGGGACCATCCTTCCCCTCTCTCTCGCGCTTGCCGCCACTGGTGCCCTCGGGATAGGGCCAGTCCTCCTTTTTCTGGGCATCTGGTTCATCATCACCGGGTATTATTACCGGTACCCGGTCCCCGTTGAGCCCATGAAGGCCATTGCCGTCATTGCGGTCGCTGCCGGGATGTCGGGAGGGGAGATCGCCGCTGCCGGGTATATTCTCGGGGCCATCTTCCTCCTCATCGGTTTCACCAATGTTCTTGAAATAATTGAACGGTATATCCCACTGCCTGTAGTCCGGGGTATCCAGCTGGGGCTGGCCCTTATCCTACTCAAAACAGCAGTGGTATACCTCATTCCTGATCCCGGACATTTCTTACTGGGGGCAATGATCATCAGTGGAGGATTCCTGGTGGCATACCACTTCCGTGTTCCGGATCTCTCATCAATTGCGGTCATCATCGTTGCGATTGCGGCCGGTATCCTTGCACAGGGATTCCCTCCGATCACCACACTTTCCCTCTCCCTTGGTGCAATCCCCACCGGATCAGAGATAATTGCGTCACTCCGGGAGCTGGTCCTCCCCCAGGCTATCCTCACCATCACCAATGCCATTCTCGCAACGTCATTGCTCGCAAAAGACCTGTTTTCAGCTGATATCCGCCCAAAAAAGCTCTCCAAAACAATTGGTCTCATGAATCTTACATCGATTCCGTTCGGGGGGATGCCAATGTGCCACGGTGCCGGTGGGATGGCCGGCCAGTACCGGTTCGGGGCAAGAACCGGTGGTGCAAACATCTATGCCGGAATCTTCCTTATCGGGGCTGCCCTTCTTTTTGCAAGCACCGCATGGGTCGGTCTGATCGCCCCTGGTTTCTATGCTGCCCTCCTCCTCTTTGTGGCGATGGAACTGGGGAGGCATGGATTGAAGACAAATTCTTACCTGGTTACCCTCCCCACTGCGATCTTATCGTTGTTATCTTCAATGACAGTTGCCTTTATTGCTGGTATGTGCCTCGCGTACGGTATCCCCTCAATCAGGAGATGGTTTGCAGAAAAAAGCAGGTGATAGGTGTGCCGGGATAATCCCATTCATATTGACCATGGACATGGGATTCCGGCATGACTCCTGGTGTTATCACAGAGCGATGTACAGGGTCACACATGTTCCTGGGATGCATGACCATGAAAAGATACGAAGAGGAAATATATAAATCTATTTTATTGAAAAGAAGAATTAATCAATTTTAATTAATCCTCTCGTGTCCAGTGAACCGGTCATCAGACAGGGTTGCACTGAAACGGGATTCTCCTGAAGGAAACCAGCCAGTACGCTCCTCGCAGAATGCATCGCATTCAGGAAGATAGGGTTTGATATCAAGGAGGGGGGTATTGTCGAGCATGTCCACTCCGCGGATGTGAAGACTGGTATCTTTGCAGGCGATCAGGGACACGATCGATATCCCGAGGGGATTAGGCCGGTTGGGAGCTCTGGTTGCAAAGACACCATGCGGGCGGGTGTCAAGAAACGGGATCAGGTGAAGTCTGCAGGGCCCTGAACGGTGAAAATGGTAGATGAGAATGATCCGCGAAAAACCATCCATATCTAAAAGCCCGTCAGCAAACTCCGGGAAAATCTCCACGGTTCCTTCAATCTCCTTGCCGCCAGTTGGCTGAATAGGCATCCCCGCCGGCTCCTGAAAAGGGGTATGAATGATGCCAATTGGTCTGAACAGGATGCCCTCTTCCATAACAATTCCTCTCTTGATCAAAGATCGGGCTGGGTACCTATAAGAAGGATGGTATGTCACCTCTTCACCCATCAGGGCGGGTGTGCAGTTATTCAGAAAATCCCCACACCTTACGGATGCTCATCGGTCCGGAAAACCGGGATGATATACTCATTCTGGCATCGGATCCCAGGGATCCACTCAGCACTATGCCGGCATTCCCCCTACGGGATGTAATTGAATCTCTGAAGTATTCAAAACCTGTAATTGTTTGATTCGTCAACAGTTCATTCAGAAGAATTAACTGAGCCTGACTGAGATCAGGGCATACCACATGAACAATAACTACCCTGCTTTCTCAAAAAATAGGATAAGAAAGGAAGATCTCTAGGCCATCACCACGCCGCTCTCTTTTAACGCTGCCGGGACATTGCCATAACCGAGTGGTGGACTGATGACTTCCTGGCCGTCAGCGGCGAGGATATCCTGGCCTGCCTGACTTATCAGGATCTTGATGAATTCGAGTCCAAGGTCCGGGCTCCGTGCATTCTTTGGAACGGTAACAGCATAGATGATCGGTGTACCCGTCTCCGTTGCAGTGGTGGTTCCGCTGATCCGCTTCACTTTAACGGTTGCATACGAATCAGCGTTCTCCTGGGCGGAGAGGTCCATTCCCACCGGGAGTTCGACATACGGCAGACCGTTCTGGATAGCTACGCTGCTGTATTCGATCGCATAGTCAGCCTTCCCCTCTTTTAAGATGGTGACCACATCAGGACCGGATTTTCCAATCACGAGCTTGCCATCAGGGGTGGGCTTGGTCACATCAATGGTATATTTCCCATCAGAGAACGTCCTCGTCATCTTGCTGTGAGAAGCAAGGAGGCTCGAAAATATCGTGTCAACGCCATAGACCCGTTCCGCGAGCTGGACCGACATTACAGCACGGTATCCAGCCGGGTCGGTGTTGGGATCGCTGATCACGTATTTTACATCAGGGGTGTTCAGAATCTCATACCAGTTGTCAGAAGTGATCGTATCGCTGTACTTGCTCTGGTTGGTATACACCACTACCATGTGGTTCTTTGCAAACGTCACATAATAATCGGCGTAGGTCGGGTACATCAGGGTTGGGATGAGGTAGGCATCGGCTGAGGCGAGCACATCGGCCTTCTTGCCCTGTTTTGTGATCTTCTCGATCATCGTGACGCTCCCTCCTCCAAAGAGCTGGGCATCGACCAGCGGGAACTGGCTCTCGTATGCCGTCTCTATTTTGGCAAACGGTGCATTGAGGCTTCCTGCATTAAAGACGGTCATCGGCCGCAGAGCGGTTGCCTCTCCTGTACAGACACAGTTGAACTTTGCGCAGTCACCGTTCATCGCAGAGAAGAGGTTCTTCCCGTACTTATCCTTCCCATAATTCTCGATATCAGCCTGTGTCTGTGGGGAGATCAGGAAGTTGACGAAGTTATTCGCCATCTCGATCTTTTCCGGTGTCGTCTTGTCGTTATAGACCGTGATGACAGAGTAGACGTTGAGCAGGATGGCGCCTTCACTCACGACAGGCTCCAGATCGAGATCGCCCTGGTAAGCAAGGTAGGTTCCCTCGTCGGTCAGGGTGTAAGCCCCTTTTTCTGATGCGAGCTGGAGAGTCTCCCCCATACCTCTTCCTGCTTCGATATACCAGTTACCCGACTTCTGGACATCCTTGGTATAGTTGTATTTTGCCGAGGACCAGACAGCCTTTTCAGCAGAGTGCGTACCGGAATTGTCACCACGGGATACGAACATAACGCCAGGTGTGTTTGCCTTTCCCTTGGTGAGGATGGTCGTGAAGGCCTGTTCTGGGGTCATCCCTTTCACACCGGCCGGATCATTCGCAGGTCCGACGATGATAAAGTAGTTGTAGGCAAAGCACCGCCTGTTCAACCCGGCTCCGTCCTCCATATAGGTAACCTCCTGCGAGGGAGAGTGGACGGCCAGGATATCACAGTCACCTTTCTTTGCGACTTCAATGGCTTTCCCGGTTCCCTGCGATGTGATCAGGAGTTCGGCGTTATACTGCTCCTCAAACTTCGGTTTCAGATAGTCGAGGAGCCCCGTATCGTAGAGACTCGTTGTGGTTGCAAGGAGTACTTTAGTTTTTGGCCCGACGGGAGTTGGTGGAACTGTGGTCGGAACAGTGGTCGCATTGCCAGTCTCACTGGGGGTAGGGGTCACGGTAGGAGTGCCACTCCCCGGCTCGGTCGTTGTGCAGCCGGCAAAGGTTGCAAAGCCAACAACCAAGAGAGTAAGGATTATGAAAATGCTGATCTGCTTCTTCAATGCCATAGGCGTTCGGGTTAACTTTTCGATTGGGAATAAATGAATATTGTTATTTCTTAGGCATCAGTTAACCAATTGTATTATCAACTGGTTATACCAGACAATCCATCGCCCTTACTACTCCAATCTCTCTTATCAATCAGAAAGGAGAGAGAACAGGTTGAAGAGGAGGTCTTTCTGTCATATTATCGTAATCTTCTCTCGTACACTCGGATTTTGGCTAATTGCATGAGAATCATCCTTTTCTCCTGCACAAAAAGAGGAGACCTGCACCCGTCATTCCAGCAATACAGAGAGTCACAGCATCGATACCGAGCCCGGGGTCAGGTATTTTTGTAAAGGTTACATTGGTCTTTGCAAAAGAGACAGATCCTGAGTGAGGAAGGCCGAGAGGTAAGTTCACGACGTATACCGTATAGGTTCCGGGAATCAGCCTGCCTGCAAGGTAGTTGGTATCCCAGATATATCGCCACGTTCCATCGGGGTTCACATATGCCGAGGTGAAGTACCCGTGACCCGCGGGGAGATTCAGGTTCTCCAGGCAGACCCCGCGTTTGTCAAGACCTGGTCCGGATACCAGCAGGAATACCGCGATAGTGCCCTTTGCATCAGTGCTACCGCTCAGCACAAGCCGCTCCCCAATTGCAGAAAGTTCCGGAGATGCTCCGATGGTAAGATGATCTGCAGAACCGCCCTGGATAAGGAGTGCGGACACCAGTACAGCCAAAAACACCAGGCTCAGTCTTCCCTGCACAGGGAAATGTCTCTTGTCGTTCCCGGTTCAAGCTTTCGCTCAGTGATGTGATTCATGGGAAGAGTGTGCCAGTATATTGATGAGGAATACGCGGGCAGCCTGAAACAGTAGAAAACGAATATTCTTGAACAACGGTGAGAGACCAGGTTCTCAAAAAATGTTTTCAGACCCGTGAAAAAATTCAGATGATTGAGAAGAGTGAACCTGATATCGTTGTGGGTAAAAAGGTGTGATAAAACCCTCCTGGCTCTCCAGACGGGAAAAATCTCGTAAGGAGGACATTTTCATCATCGCTCAGAACTCGACGACCATCACCGCTTCTTCTTCTTCCCGAAGCTCCCCTTTCAGATGCCGTGCATCAAACTGGTAGCTCTCCCAGGGATCATATTCCTCATACAGTTCGCATTTGTCCAGGACATCGACCAGCTCTTTGAGGAATATCCGGGGGATGACATCGATCCGCCCCCCGAATTTGCCCGTAAGCCTGTTGATCATAGCCCTGATGAACCGGTGTGAGACTCTGTTCCGATCAACCTCGCCATACGCTTCTGAATAAATGATGATTACCTTAGAGGCTACCTGCTCGAGTTTCTTTGCATCAAACTTGGAGAGCGAGATCTGGGGCTGGCGGGGATTTCTGAATTCACCACTATCAGTAACACCGATCCGGTCAGCGAGAGGTGGGATTGATCGGATCCCCCTCGGGCCTTCAAAAAAGGCTGGAGTACCCGTGAAGAAGAAGTAACAGTAGGGCATCTCGCCCCGGTCTAGAGCATCGATGATCAACCGGAGGGTGGTATATCCCTTCTCACGCTGGTTCCTCGGGAGCGTCTGCGTCGTCTCAAGCTCATCAATTGCAACCGCAAGACCAGCGTATCCTGCATTGACAATAATCCTGACGATTGCACGGAGGAAAATGAGCGCGAAGGTCTCATCAACATCCCCCCTTATTCCTGCCTTTGCCTTGAATTCCCTGCCGATGTTCGGCTCTGCGGAGATCCAGCCGATAGCCGACTGCGCAGTCTGGAAATCGCCGGCATTGTTTGCCCGGTAGTAGGTCCGGAGAGCCGCAGCAAGGGACGAATTCATCTCGGATATACCGGCAAGAGCGGTTTCTATCTCCTTGAGTGTGGCAATCTCGAGACTGTCTTCCGGAAGCGGGTGATCGCTCACTTTCAGGAGACGTTCCTCAATGGAGAAGAGCCACGTGTCGATCACTGCCTTCATGGCATGCTCTTCTTCCCGCGACCGGAGGGTCGCGCAGATCTGCTGGTACATCCCTTTCAACTTGTAGAGGGGGGATGCTGGTGAGATCACCACATGGGCAGTGACAAAGTTCTTCTCCCGTGCTATCTCAAGGGCTCTCGCGACAAGAAAGGTCTTGCCGCTCCCGTAATCACCGCGAATAAATTTCAGGTCTCCTCCGCCATTTAACACATAATCGAGCTGGGAGGCGATAACCCCCTCCTCAACATCAATCCCGACCGCAATCCGTTCAAGACCGCCAGCCGGCACCGTTCCGCGCCGGAGTGCATTGATAATGTTGACGCTCCCGGTCTTTCTCTTGTCCCCATGGTCAGCCAGTATAGGCATATATCTCACCCCCTTTTCCTGAGCCCTTCTTTACAATTATGGGAAACCCGGATAAAGCACCTTTCTGCATAATCCGGTTCATGATTCCAACCACCCTCCGGGTATTCAGGAGCTGGCGGAGATCCATTTCGCTCGCTTCACGGTGGGTCCTGAGGAACTCGATGATCACCCTCTCCTGTTCATCGCATGATTCAATGAAGTTCCGGAGTGCCTCATCCCGTTCATCTTTTACGGGATCTGCCCTTCTTGGTGCAAGGGCAGGGGTGTCGGAGAGCGTCTGCTCTTTGCAGGTTTTGATCAGCTCAAGAAAATCTTCCGGTCTTATATGAGAAGAACCGGATAGGACGATGTCGAGGCCTCTCAGGCAGTATTCCTTGCAGCTCTGGTAATCCCTGCTTTTCAACGACTCACTCGCAGAGAGGAGGTATGCAACCGAAAGGTATTCGAATCCATCCGAACCCAGGGTCGGGATATGTCCCTCAAGCACGCTGACGAGACGGTCAAGGATCCTCTGTTGCGAAAAAAACCTCCATTCCTCATCGAGGATGAATCCGGCGAGCAATTCAAGATCCCTGGTTTTCCGCACATTGTTCAGAATGTAAAGGAGAACCTTCTCGCCTTCCCTCCGTTCAGCCTGCCGGGCAAGGTAACGGGCATACGCAATGCCGCCGGACAGGTAATCGCTCCTGTATGCCCGGTAATAATACGACTGCGCTTCAGCATGATCGCCGATATCTTCATACAGCTTTGCAGACTCGATGAGGCAGACCACATGGGGGGTCCCTGACACCTGCAGAAGGAATCGGGCGACTGCATCCCTGACCGGGTAATACGTCAGGAGATATTCGCGGTATTTGGCCAGAAGGTCGGACAGGAATCCTGGATCATCGATATCTGATAGTGTCTCCCTGATCAGGTACTCAAAACAGCCAAGGGCTTTCTCTTTCTCCCCGGCCATCGCGTTCAGCCTGCAGAGCAGGAGCCGAATGCGCGGGTGGGAACCTGATCGGTCATCATCGAGGAGATCCCTCACCACCTGGAGCGCATCAGCAGGCTTCCCTGCAGAGAGGAGGAGTTGAGCATAATCGTATCCGATTCCCGTATCTTTCAGGGCAGAGAAGAATTCGCGGTATTCCTGCTCCGCAGATCCGGGATGGTCCCGTGAAAGAGCCTGCAGGTACAGCCGGGCACATTCAACAGAGCCTGTCTTCCGGTGTGCCCCGAGTGCCTCGCGGGCGGCTTCCGTAAAAATACCCGCCCCCATGAGGGCAGCGACATGGTCCATGTCAGCACCGGTATGCCGGATGGAAGACCGGTATACCACAAGTGCCTCCCGTGCCTGGCCGGCAGAAGTGAGTGCCTGTATCAACAGGCGTTGGTCTTCCTCTTTTCCGGAGAGTTGTGAAATCTTTTTAAGGATCGGGATGGCTCGGCGGTAGTCGCGCTGAGCCATGAGGCAGGCAGCATAGCTCCTGAGGGCCTCCAGGTTCCCAGGATCGAGCGTGATAGCCCGGATGTATTCGGCAACCGCGGTGTCTTCGTGTTTTTGTTCCAGTATCTTTCCAAGAAAACTGTGCAGGTAAGACGAATCAGGCATCCCGTGGAGAAGGTCCCGCACCAGTGCTTCTGCCTCGTCCATCCTGTCGAGATTGAACAGGTTTCTCGCTGCCAGAATAGGGATCTGGGTGTCGGTACCCTGCTCACCGGCAGCACGGCAGATCTCGAGTGATTCGAGATATTTTCCCTCTTCAAAGAGCCTGAAGGCCATCCTGACGGACTCCTCCCGGTAATCCTTATCCATCTTCTTTACCCCCAAAAAACCGGATGGAGACCAGGTTTTTGAGCATCCGGAAGGAATCCATCCCCCTGACCCGCGATCCTCCCTTGTTCTGCCAGGTGATCGGATACTCTTTTATCGTATACCCCTTCATCGAGAGGCGCCATAACAATTCCACATCGAATTCAAATCCGGTCGCTGCCATTTCTCCTATGACTGCATCGATGGCTGATTTTTTAAATACTTTCGCCCCGCACTGTGTATCTGTCAGGGAGAGACCAAAGAGCAGCCGTATCAGCAGGTTGAACCCCCGGCTCTCCACTCTCCGGGCAATTCCCTGCCGCTCGGGAACAATAGACCCCGGGAGCCAGCGTGAACCCACAACACAGTCGGCATCCCCCAGTTCCTCAAAGAGGGAGACCATCTGTGTAACCGAAGTCGAGGCATCGGCATCCATGAAGCCCACATACGCAGTATCAGCGTTGACAAACCCCTCTTTCACCGCCCCCCCTTTCCCGAGCCGGTGGGGATACACCAGGCATCGAAGGTCTGTTTCCGGATGGGATCTGGCACATTTCATGACAATTGCAGGGGTGGAATCGCTGCCATCGCAGATGAAAAGAAAATGGCCTCCTCTGCGGGGTATCTGTGAGAGGAGGTTCCCTATCCGGTGCTCTTCATTATACGCTGGGATGATGATGCTGAAATCCGGTTTCAATCAGAATCGCCGTTGTCTGTTCTATTGGTGTCCGGTGAGGTGCTCGCGAAGTCCGGTCCCGGGGTGATACTTCTCAGCGATCCTGAGCGCCTCTTCCCGCAGCCTGTTATGATCCCTTATGCAGGACTCCGGCGGAGGGGACTGGCGAAGGATTGATGAGACATTCTCGGTTATCTGGATCAGTTCCGTGGCAATCACTGCATTGAGCCAGACCAGATCCTTCAGCAGTGTGGCTGTCTCCTCATTATCCATGAAGGTACATTGGATGCCTGACGGTTAAATGATGACGGCGATTCTGCAGGCAACCATTATCGGTTTTCAAAAAAAAAACGTTTTTCATCCATGCACTATATCGAGAGAATCCGGTCTTATGGAAGAGATGCCAATCCCTTTTTTACCCTCATGGGGATTGAGCTGGGAGCGATCGGCAACGGCTGCGCCACCCTCCGCATGCCGATACGACCTGACATGTTGAACGGGGAGGATTTTTTGCAGGGAGGCCTCTTCACAGCCCTCGCCGATGAAGCGATGGTCCTTGCCATCTATCCTCTCCTGCTCCCGGAAGAGCGGATTGCCACCATTTCTGAGAGCACGACGTTCATGAGCGGGGCGCAGCGCGGAATCCTTGTCGGGACGGGCAGAGTGATCAAGAAAGGCCGGAGGGTCATATTTGCAGAGGGGGATGTCACCCTCGAGGGATCTGACCGGATACTCTCCCGCAGCACAGCCACGTTCATGGTCACGAAGGTCTGACATGCGCTTTTCCCCAGCTACTCTTCAGAAGAAAAAAGGAATCAATGGTGTGGGGAATAAAAATATCTCCCGATCGGGAGTATATTTAAGACAGAAGAGTGCATCCGGCGGGTAGTTTTCTTTGAAGTATATTTTTGTTACAGGGGGGGTGATGAGTGGACTTGGCAAAGGGATCACCGCTGCATCCATCGGGCGTATCCTCAAGAACCGGGGGTACACGGTCACCGCGGTGAAGATCGATCCCTACCTCAACATTGACGCGGGGACCATGAATCCAGGGCAGCATGGAGAAGTTTTCGTACTCTCCGATGGCGGTGAAGTCGACCTGGATCTCGGGAATTACGAGCGGTTTCTTGATATCGATCTCTCATCCCTGCACAACATCACCACGGGAAAGATTTACCGGAGTGTCATTGAAAAAGAGCGGAGAGGTGACTACCTTGGTGAGACGGTCCAGATCATCCCCCACATCACCGATGAGATCAAATGTTGCATACGAGCGGCTGCCTGTGAGGAGATTCCCGGGGCCGGGAAGGCGGACATTTGTCTGGTCGAGGTGGGAGGGACCGTTGGCGATATCGAGAGCATGCCGTTTCTGGAAGCGGTTCGCCAGATGAGGGGAGAGCTCCCTGTTGAAGACACGGTCCTTATCCATGTCACGCTGATCCCTGAAGACAGCATGGGGGATCTCAAGACAAAACCGACCCAGCACTCGGTGAAAGCACTCCGTGAGCTGGGCTTGTATGCGGATATTATTGTGGGGAGGGGCCACCGCCCGATTGGGTCCAATACCAAGAGGAAGATATCAGCCTTCTGCGACCTTCCCCAGCAGGGCGTGATCAGCGCTGCCACGGTCCCTGACATCTACCAGGTCCCGACCGAGATGGAGAAGGAGGGTGCAGCAGAGGTACTCTCCCGTCACCTGCATCTTGAATCGCGCGGAGTGGATTCAGACTGGTATTCACTGGTCGCGAAAGAATATACCAGCAGGATAGAAGTGGGCATCGTGAGCAAATACGGGATCGAGGATGTCTACATGAGCATCAAGGAAGCCCTCAAGCATGCAGGGCGTGCCTGTTCGACTGAGGTGAAGATCTCCTGGCTCGATGCCGAGCGGTACGAGGATCGGCACCTGGGTGAATTTGATGGCATCCTGATACCCGGAGGATTCGGGAAACGGGGGATGGAGGGGAAGATCGAAGCCATCCGGTATGCCCGCACCGAAAAAATTCCCCTGCTTGGCCTCTGCCTTGGGTTCCAGATGTCAGTCGTCGAGTATGCGAGACATGTGCTCGGATGGGAGAATGCGACGAGTGCTGAACTGGGGGAAGGGAGGCACGTGATCGCAATCCTGCCTGAACAGCAGGGGGTCACCGACCTCGGTGGAACGATGCGTCTTGGCAATTATCCGATCACCATCAAGGAAAGCACCCTTGCGATGCAGATCTACGGGCAGCCGGTGATTGTAGAGCGGCATCGCCACCGGTATGAAGTGAACCCGATCTATATCCCCGAACTCGAAAAAGCCGGTCTGGTATTCTCGGGGTCATGGAAGAACCGCATGGAGATCTGCGAGGTTCCCGATCACCCGTTCTTCCTTGCTACACAGTTTCACCCAGAGTTCAGGTCGCGACCGACGAGACCTTCACCCCCCTTTATCGGGTTTGTGAAGGCATGCAGCGCCGTAAAGTCGGGCGAGGTGAACAGCTGATGGTACAGGCAGATCGGTTTGTCAGGGAGGCGGTTGACGAGATTGCAGCCGAGGCAGGGCACCACCGGGTCGTCATCGCTCTTTCGGGAGGGGTCGACAGCTCGGTCTGCGCTGCCCTTGCTTCGCGTGCCATCGGTGACAGGCTGATCCCAATCTATGTCGATACGGGATTGATGAGGAAAGGAGAGACTGACCGGATTGCCCGGATGTTCGGTCACCTGAATCTCCGTATCATCCATGCCGAAGATGAGTTCATCTCGGCCCTTGCCGGTATCACTGATCCTGAAAAAAAGAGGAAAGTGATCGGGGAGCGGTTCATCAGGGTCTTTGAACGGGAAGCGAGAAAGACCGGGGCCCTCTTCCTCCTGCAGGGAACGATCTACCCTGACAGGATCGAGAGCGAGGGAGGTATAAAAAGTCACCACAATGTCGGGGGAATGCCGGTTGAGATCGAGTTCGAGAAGGTGATCGAGCCCATCCGTGACCTGTACAAGGATGAAGTGAGGGAGGTTGCCGGGGCCCTTGGTCTTCCCCCGGAGATCCAGCATCGGATGCCGTTCCCAGGCCCGGGTCTCGCCGTTCGTATCGTCGGCGAAGTGACAAGGGAGAAACTTGAGGTAGTACGGGAAGCAAACTGGATCGTTGAGGAGGAACTGGTGGACCGGTATCTCCCCTGGCAGTGTTTTGCGGCGATACTCGGGCTTGGTACCGGTGTGAAGGGTGATAACCGGGTTCACGGATGGATCGTCTCTGTCCGGGCAGTGAATTCGAGGGACGGGATGACCGCGGACCCGATCGAGATCCCGTACGATGTACTTGGTATCGTCGCATCCCGCATCACTTCAGAGATTCCGAGCGTGGCAAGAGTGGTGTATGACATCACCCCGAAACCACCTGCTACCATAGAGTATGAATAGGGAATATACCCAAAGATGTAAGGCAGAACATACATGAACGAAATGGATTACCGTGCTTCAGAGGCACGGTACTATATGCCCGCCTTTTCACGGGAGATCATGATTGAGCGTGGTCACCTTTCGAAGGTGTGGGACGCGGATGGGAAGGAGTATATTGACTGCGTGGCAGGAATCGCCGTATGCAGCACGGGCCATTGCCATCCGGAAGTAACCCGGGCTATCTGTGAACAGGCCGCGAGACTGATCCACTGCTCCAACCTTTACTATGTTCCCGGGCAGGCTGAGCTTGCCCGGAAACTGGTGGAGGTTACCGGAATGCACAAGGTATTCTTCTCCAACTCAGGTGCCGAGGCAAATGATGGAGCGATCAAGCTTGCCCGCCTTGCAACCGGGAGGAAGAATTTCGTTGCATTTACCCATGGGTTCCATGGACGCACCCTTGGTTCCCTCTCTGTCACGCATAAGCCTGCGATCCGGGAGCCGTTCCTTCCGCTCGAACCGTCCTGCACGTTCGTGGACTATGGCGACCTCCACGCGCTCGAAAAGGCCGTAGACGGGACAGTTGCCGGGGTCTTTGTCGAACCGATCCAGGGAGAAGCCGGGGTGATCATCCCCCCGGATGGCTTCATTGCTGGTATCAGGGAGATCTGCGATCGGCACGGAGCCCTCATGATCGCTGACGAAGTCCAGACCGGTATGGGAAGGACGGGCAAATGGCTGGCCATGCAGCACACCAGGATAGAACCTGATATCGTCACCCTTGCAAAGGGGATTGCAAGCGGGTTCCCGATGGGGGCCCTCCTCGCACGGGAAGGCCTCGAGTTTAAGCGTGGCGAGCACGGGAGCACCTTTGCCGGGGGTCCACTGGCTTGTGCTGCTGCAAGGGCCACGATAGAGGTTATCGAGAAGGTACTTCCCGATGTCCCGGGAAAGGGGAAGCGGTTTTCCAGCCTGCTCTCCGGCCACCAGCCACGGGCCAGGGGGCTGATGATTGGGCTGCATGTCGGCAATGACTGTCCTGCAGTGCAGAAGAGGTGCGCCGAGAACGGGGTGCTTGTCAACTGCGCGGCTGATGGCAATCTCCGGATCGTACCCCCTCTTGTCATTACAAACGACGAGATTGATCAGGCCGCAGCGGTGATCAATGCGGCCATGGCCAATATCGGGCAGTAATTGTGGGGATTCATCCCTTCAATTCTTTTTCTCAATCCGGCAGGCACCGCAGTTTATCTTCTTTCAGGAGTTACCTGTTATACGACTGGTGCATCAGGAATGGCAGGCAGGATAACCGGGGGAAAGCGGGATGCTCTTCTGGTAAGGGATTGTTTCCGTGCAGGAGGCTATGTCTTTGCCAAAAAAGCGGGAGACCTAGCCCGGGAAAACGGGATCAGCCGTATTGCCCGGCTTGCAAGCAATGAAAATCCGTATCCTCCCTCTCCGGATGCAATCCGTCAAGGTTGTGACGCACTCAGGGAAGCAAACAGGTATCCTGATGAATGCATGGAACAGCTTCTGCAGTGCCTCCGGGAGACCTACGGATCTTACCACTTTGTCAGCGGAGTGGGAATGGACGGCGTAATAGAGACCCTGATACGGATCCTTGTGAATCCCGGTGACGGGGTGGCGATTGCCACCCCGACGTTCTCTTTTTACGGGCTGGCAGCACGGGCCCAGTCTGCCGAGATACACCCCCTCCAGAGAGATGAGGATTATTCCGTTGACCCAGGGGTCTTCATTGATGCAGCAGCAGACGCGAAGATCTCTTTTCTCTGCTCGCCGAATAATCCTACCGGGACGGTCACCCCACCCGAGATCATCGAGGAGATCCTCGCAGGGATTGAAGGCATCCTCTTTCTCGATAATGCCTATATCGAGTTCTGCGATACCGACTACCTGCCGCTGATGAACAGGCACGACAACCTTGTGATCGGGCGGACCATGTCCAAGGCCTATGCGCTGGCAGGTGCCCGTGTCGGATACGCCTTTGTACCCGCCTGGATCGTCCCTTTTTACCAGCGTGCCTCTACCCCCTTTACCCTCAATTCGGCCTCTGCCCAGGCAGCCATCGGAGCCCTCAAGGACAGGGAATTCATGAACCGGTACGTGACGCACGTCAGGACGTGGAGAGAGAGAGTGGCCCGGGAATGTGGCTTTCCCGTTACCCCTTCGGGGGCAAACTTCATCATGGTTGATGTAGCTCCCTGGACAGGAGATGCAATGGTCAGGGAGCTGGCCATGAGGGGGATTCTGGTCAGGTCCTGTGCAAGTTTTCCAGGACTTCCGGACCACTACATCAGGGTAAGTATCGGGGATGAATGGGAGAACGAACTCTTTCTGAAGGAGATACAAGCGATACGGGAGGCGAATTCCGGTCTTTCCCAATAAACCGGACCTGCTATGATGTGCGGAATCACAGGGATCCCCGGTACCGGGAAGAGTTCAATCGCCGGGGCACTTGCGCAGCGGGGTTCTCCTGTCCTGCACCTCTCTGAAACCATATCCCCCTATATAATCGAGGTGGACCAGGAGCGTGACACCCGGGTTATCGATGAAGAGCGGTGGGCCCGGGAATTCTCCCGCTTCAATGGCTTTGTGGAAGGTCACCTCGCCCATCTCCTGCCCTGCGACCGGATTATTATCCTGCGGTGCAGGCCGGATGTCCTTATGGACCGGTTAAGGAGAAGGGGTTATCCGGAAGAGAAGGTCCGTGAGAATGCCCTTGCAGAAGCGCTCGATGTCATCCTTATCGAGACCCTGGAATCCTTCTCTCCGGAACAGGTTTATGAACTCGATACAACAGACAAGAGTATCGCAGAATGCTCGATGATCGCAGACCAGTTTGCCCGGGGACAGGTAAAGGCCTCGTTCGGTGCCATTGACTGGTCAGATTATATCGGACAGATAGAATGACCCTTGATTCGCTCAGACCCCACCTGAAATGGATTTATAAGCCCTTCGTCGATATCGCAATCAGAATTGGGATAACACCTAATCATTTCTCCATCGCTGCATTTTTTGTTGCTCTTTTTGCCGGCATTGCTTTTTATTTTGGGGAAGTGGTGCTCGGCACCTTTTTCATCATGTGCAATGCCGCATTTGACTCAATGGACGGAGCAGTGGCACGGGCGATGAACATCCAGGGCAGGAAAGGGGACTTTCTTGACCATGTGATCGACCGTTATGCTGACATCTTCATCATCACTGGGATCTTTGCCGGCGGCTTTGCCCCCTGGCCGATCGGGGTATTCGCCCTGACAGGGGTGTTGATGGTCTCCTATCTTGGAACCCAGGCGCAGGCAGTAGGAGTTGGCCGGTACTATGGCGGAATACTTGGCAGGGCTGACCGACTCCTCCTTCTCATCATCGCCGGCATCCTGAACATCATCTACCCTGCCGGAGTCTTCGGACTTCCCTTCCTCGGGTGGCTCCTTGTGATCTTTGGCCTCATTGGCCACATCACCGCAATCCAGAGGTTCATCTTTGTCTGGAAAGAGCTAGGGTAAGTTCACCGGCAAAGGCAGGATAGGTGAATGCAGCCCACGATCTCTCTCACAATAGACCCCCCCTTAAGAAATGAAAAAAATAAGGGTATAGTACTATTTTTACCACCAACCCTGTGATTAAATTACGTCTAATAATATTCCATTTTTGCAGTTCCAAAAATCAATGAAATAAAAAGTTAAATCCAATATAGCAATTCACAATGAAGGAAGAATGTGGTTGATATATCGCATCTTGGGGGACGCCACAGCGGCGGGGTAAGGCGAAGGCGCAACCCCCAGGAGCGTTAAGAAAAGATATGAAATCATTTGATGGCGTGAAAAAATGGTGGATGAAATGCCACTATACCCCAAAATAACATGATTCCTTTGAGGGCCACATGCATAAAAGATGAAAATGCCGGGGGCATTTTCATATAAACCTCCTATGAGCCCCGATTTTGGGATATGGGCATAAATTATGAAAATTACGAAGTGATTTTCATTGGAAACAGGGGTTGAGAATTCCACGATACCATGATTATATTCTGACCTTCTTCGGAGATCGGTTCACAAAAGGAGCGATCTGGTTTTCAAAACCATGCATCAAGTGTCTTCTGGCCCTTCTTCACCTGCATCCCTGCAAGTGCCTTTTCAACCCTGTCCGGGGCAAAATCGTACTCGTTGCAGAGCATTTTCATGATACCGTCATGGTCCGGCTCTCCCCATGAGAGGGTGTATTCCGTGGTCACAGGTGGCTGCCTGAAAAAATCGAAAATTGGCTCGCTGTCTATTCCCTGGAGTTTTTCTTCAAGCGTTGTCTCAAATTCACCATTCCTGATGATCTTCAGGGCCGTCTTTGGACCGATACCCTTGATACCGGCATTGAAATCAGTTCCGATGAGTATCCCTATCCGGATCAGATCGTCCCTCGTAAGCCCCAGGCCTTTGAGAAGTTCGGAGAGGACGATACGTTCAGGGGAGACAGAGATCGATCTTCCATGTAGTTTCCGTTTTCCACTTATTGTGAGATTGCGGACAAGGAGGGGGGCTCCAAAGAGGAGGGTGTCATAATCCTGGGAGACGACATACCGGGCATCCCCCCGGGAGACCATCGCTGCTGCCTGTGCCTCCCCTTCACTCGGAGCCTCAACAGTGGGAATGCCAAGGAGGTGGATGAGGGTCTTTGCCGTTGAGATGACCTGCTCATCGACCCGCGATGCAGAGCGTGCCTGCTTGTATGCTTCCGCAACCTCTCCTCGATCGAGGGCCTCTTCCCATTTGGCCTGTGCCTGTTTCCTGGCGGTCCGCCGCTCCTCGATGGTGTCCTGCTTGAATGCCGGAGGGGGGCCGTCAAAAACATAGACGGGCCTGATTCCTTTCTCGATGAAATTCGTGGTACGGAAGAGAATTCCGGAGAGATGAGAGGTCACCCTGCCTCGCTGGTCCATGAGCGGCGTCCCGTCAGGCTGTCGGATGATGCTCAGAAACTGGTATAATGCATTATGGGCATCAATCGCGGCAATCCCCGAAAGAGCCTCCCAGGCAACCGGGATCTTGTATCCTTCAATGATATCCCTTAAGGCGACTCCCATGCGGTGCTCAAACCTCCGGCACTCTGGCTAACGGTATACCCGTTTTGCGACTTCTGCCACCGTCTCTTCAATACGCTCGATGCTGCTGTCGTACCGCTGAGCCATCTTTGCCGAGATCTCCTCCAGGCTGATCCTGACCATGCGCTCGCGGTTGGTGATATTCAGCTCGATAGTGCGGATTTTTTGGTGAATGATCAGAAAGAGCCCGGAGATCGAGATGGCGATCAGGAGTCCGTACGTGATCAATGAAGGTGGCGCCCCGATGGCTGCAAGGGATAGATACGTCGATGAACAGAGAATGATAATGAGTATTATATCCCCCAGATACTCACGTATATCCATGCTTTTACTTGATGAAGACCGGGTAATTAAGTTACCTGAGGATATCGTGGTCATATAATGGAAAGATCCCGGCTCCTTCCCCTTCTCACCATCCCGGCAATGCTTGTGATCGTCGAGCTTGCTGCTCTCTTCCTGTCCCTTCCCATGCAGAGTGCCGGGATAACCGCTTTTGAAGACCCAGAATCGGTGGCAAATCCGTTCATCTTTATCATCATCCTCCTTCTTTTCACCGGTTTTCTCCTCCTTTTACTGCGGTTCCGCTGGAAGAAGCTGATCGGGGTGATCATCGGCCTCTCCATATTCTTCACCTTTGTCTACATTTTTGCCGGAATTGCAGGGTACTTCCTGGGGCTGACCGTGGGCACCCTCGCAATCTCGCTGATACTCTCGGCTGGTGCGACAGTATTACTCTACCTGTATCCCGAATGGTATGTTATCGATACCCTGGGGATCCTCATCGCTGCTGGTGCAGCCTCGATTTTCGGGATCTCGCTCACGATTATTCCAGTGATCATTCTCCTTGTCATCCTGATGGTCTATGATGCCATTTCGGTATACAAGACCCGTCACATGATCACGCTTGCAGAGGGAGTTGTGGACATGAAGTCTCCTATCCTCTTTATCGTCCCGAAGAAAAGGGGATACAGTTACCGGAATGAGGGGATCGGTAGTATCGGGGAGGGGGAGCGTGCCGCCTACATCATCGGAATGGGGGATCTGATTATGCCCTCGATTCTTGTGGTGTCCGCCACAGTCTTTCTCGATGTGGGGAGGATTGGGTTCATCACCCTGCCCTCTCTTGGAGCGATTATCGGTTCAGTGATAGGGCTCTCTCTCCTTCTTCTGGTGGTACAGAAAGGAAAGCCCCAGGCAGGCCTCCCGCCAATCAACGGGGGTGCGATAATAGGATTTTTAGCCGGGTATGGCCTCGCCCTGCTCCTTTGATCGTTCCCGGTAACTGATCAGGGTATCGAGCACCTCGTCGATACCCTCTCCAGTCTCCGTGGACATGTTGAGATAGCCGTCAAAATAGAAAAGATCCGATTTGTTAATGACAACAACGACAGGGACGCTCACCATCTGTTCTATCTCATGGACCAGCCTGACCTGTTCCTCAAGGGGGTACCCGCAATGCTCACTGGCATCGAGAAGGCAGAGCACGATATCGGCAAGGTTGATGATTGCCGTGAGTGCCTGACGCTCGATTGCATTCCGTTCAGGGGCGGGGCGATCGAGCAGTCCGGGGGTATCGATAAACTGCATCCGCTCCGACCCGGCATAACGATGCCCAACGATAATTCCTTTGGTAGTGAACGGATAAGATGCGATTTCAGGAGTCGCAGAGGAGACCATGCGGATAAACGATGATTTGCCTACATTGGGGTATCCTGCCACCACCACGGTGAACTCTTCATCCACATGGGGGAGTTTTCGCAGGACATTTCGCATCTCGTTCAGGAAACGGAGCTCGTCATCGATCTGGTGCACCACTGAGGAGAGGCGTGCCACCGTCCTCTTGCGGATCACAGAGGGTGTCTCTGCCTTCCGTGTCTGGTACGCAAGGCCTGGTCCGTGGTTTCGTGCCCATCGTGCAGCCCAGCCGACTGCCCCAAGTGACTTTTTAACCCGGTCCATCCCCCACATGATATCGACAATATCGCGGTAAAAAGGCGGGAGATCGTTGAGTTCAGGAAAAGACCTGATGATCTGGACGAGCCGGTCATGGATGCCATGGCTCACCGCACGAACGAAATCCTCGTTTGCCCGATCCTTGTTCCTCTTAAGCCGCATCTTCGATGCAGCTCTCCGGAAACTCCGGTCGAGTATCTCATCAGCGGTCGGAACTGTCGGTATTCTCTCGAACTCCACCGGATATTCAACCCAATCTATATATGCGAAATCAGATGATAAACCATTATGGATTTATCCCTCATCCAGAAGGATATCCTTATTACCCTGATCACCCTGTATCATCAGCATTCGCACCCCATCAAGGGGGAAGAGATTGCCGATGTTATAAAGCGGAATCCGGGAACCGTCCGAAACCAGATGCAGGCATTGAAGGCCATCGGGCTGGTGGACGGTATTCCCGGTCCGAAGGGAGGGTATAACCCCACCTCCCTTGCCTACAAGGAGCTGAACCTGGGTATCTCCGAGGGAGAATATGATGTATCAATATCCCGGGATGGTGAGGTAGTCACGGGAGTAAAAGTGGTGGAGATTGCATTCACCACCCTCTGCCATCCGGATATCTGCCAGGCAAGTGTCCGAATCATCGGGAGTGTACGCGCCTTTGAGATCGGGGACAATATCACGATAGGACCGACTCCGGTTAACAAGCTCCTGATCAGGGGGGAGGTTTACGGAAAGGACGAAATATCGCAGACCCTTCTCATATCCACCTACGAGATGATCTCGCTTCCCAAAAAACAGATCCGGTATTATATGAGTGCCCCTCTCATCACCCTCAAGGGCACCGATTCGATTGCAGATGCCATACGTCTCTTCACCACGCATCACATTCACGGGGCTCCGGTGATGGAGAACGGCAGGCTGGCCGGGATTGTCACCATGAGTGATATTGCCAAGGCGATCGGCAATCACAAGACACTCGATGAAAAGGTAGCAGCGGTCATGACCACCGATGTTGTCAAGGCACCTTCAAACGTGCAGCTCTTCGAAGTGATCCGGCGCTTCAAGGAGCGTGAGATCGGGCGGCTTGTGGTGATTGAGGACGATCGCCCGGTGGGGATCCTCACCCAGTCTGACATTATCCGGCAGTTCCCGACCCTCTAGCAAGACTGTATGTATCCGGATCTTGCCTGAATCGACTGTTTTTCCCGAATTGGAGCCCTTATTTTTTAAAAATGCAATCCTTCTGGACGAATTTTGAACATCTTTAAATATTAAAAGCTCAACAGTTCTGTTATGGCCAGAGTATTAGCCCGCAGCCTATCCAAAAAGAAGATTGTTACCAATGAAGGAAAGGTGATCGGTACCCTGAAAAACCTCGTCGTTGATTTTGAGACCGGACAGGTCGTCGATATGATAGTGCAGCCTGACCCCTCATTTGATACTTCAGGGTACCGGGTGGAGGGGGACCGTATGTTTGTATCCTTTGAATCGGTCAAGGATATCAAGGATTATATCATCGTTGACCGCTACCTCTCGAGGAAATAGGGCATATACCGGTCGAGGGCTTCCACAAAGCCATCACCAAATTCTTTTTGAGCAATGTAGGTTGCTACCGCCGCTGCTGCGGGATGAGCATTCTGTACTGCAATTCCGATCCCTGCATACCTGAGAAGTTCAAGATCGTTCTCGGCATCCCCTGCTGCAAGGAAATCGGACGGATCAAGCCCGAACTCAGCGGCAAGGTTCAGGAAAGCAAGCCCCTTGGTCACCCCGTTTGACTGGAGATGTACGGCAAACCCTGTATCCAGCACATCGACAGGAAAATCCTTCACGATCTCCCTGACCTCGTCTACCGGGACAGTCCGGGCAAAAGCGAGATCGGCAAACCGGTAGGTGGGGCTGTAGAGATCGAGCGTGATTCCCGACCGGCTATAAAAATCCTCCACCGCCTTGAGAGCCTCTTTACAGACGGTCTGGTTGCCAAGGATCCGCAATGGCTGGGCATAACCGGTACGGTACACACCTCCGTTCTCGGCAATGAAGGCACCCTGTGTACCGATCATCTTGGAGAGTGCGTCCATGAAACAGGAGGTATTACCGCTTGCCAGCACGACCAGGATCCCTTGATCACAGAGCTTCCGGATGTATTCTATGGCACCGGTGTGGATCCTCCGGTGCCGGTCGGTGAGGGTGCCATCGATATCGGTGACGAGCCCCTTCAGCACTGCCTCAGTCCTGCCTCCTCCACCATGAAAGGCGCCTCGCCTTCCGGCAGGTTCGGGCTGTCTACCAGCCGGGCAATACGCTTGCCTCCCTTGCTCTTCCGCAGGTAGATCCGGAACGTTGCAGTATGCCCCACGATGTTCCCGCCGATGGGTTTGGTCGGGTCACCAAAGAAGACTGCCGGGTTTGAGAGCACCTGGTTCGTGACCAGTCCGACAGCATTGTTCTCATCTGCAAGCTTGAAGAGGTCGTGGAGATGCCGGTTCAGTTTCTGCTGCCGGGCTGCAAGGGTCCCGCGGCCGGCATATTCGGCCCTGAAGTGTGAGGTGAGCGAATCGATGATAAAGAGCCTGACCGGCCTGTCGGAATCCCTCAGTTCGGCAGCCCGTTCCCGTGCCGTGTCCAGCATCAGGATCTGATGGTCAGAGGTATGGGCCCGCGCCACATGGATATGTTCCAGGAACTCTGCAGGGTCGGCATCGATACCGAGGCCGATGACCATCTGCTCAATCCTCTCCGGCCGGAAGGTATTCTCGGTATCGATGTAGATAGCACTCCCGGAAAGCCCCCCTTCCTCCTCAGGCAGCTGGACGTTGACCGCCATCTGGTGCACGATCTGACTTTTTCCTGAACCAAACTCACCGTACATCTCGGTGATAGCCTGGGTCTCGAATCCACCCCCGAGGAGGTCATCAAGCTCGGGCACGCGGGTCTTGAGCTTCCGCACGCCCTTCCGCTGCTCAAACACATCCTTTCCGGTCCGGAATCCGCCGATTTCCGCCAGTTCACGTGCCGATTTGATCATCTTTTTTGCCGTGGATTCTCCAATCTCCGCGGTCTCTGCAAGCTCGGCAGGGGATGCGGTGGCGATGCTCTCTACCGTGATAAAGCCTGCCTCACGCAGCTTCTCTGCGGTGGTAGGGCCCACTCCGGGGAGATCTTCAAGTTCAAGGGGTCCGTTTGTCATTACTCGGGTTCACCTTTTTCGTGGAGAGCATACATGAATCCTCTCATATATCTTCGCGGCCATGCAGCGTGAAAGTATTGGTTCCTTTCACCCTGCCCCGGTAAGGTGGCTGAGCAGCGATCGCACCTTCACCGCATCCTTTTCAAGTTCTTCTGATGTACTGATCGTTATCCGTTCGCCGGAACGTATCCCCCTCACCCTGAACTCATGGCCGTGTGGCAGAGTGCCATTGACAAGATACCGCACCTTCCCGTCATCGAGGAATGTTCCCTCCCTTGTGGCAATCACCGTCCCTTCCATCTCTACCTCTTCCTCAAGCCCGCGTGGCGTGACCACCACAAATCCCCCGTTACCGACATGCAGCTCAGGTTCCCCAGAGCGGCCCTGTCTGAGCTGTGCATTGTATATGGTGAGATAGTCGCCCCTTACAAGAGGCACCAGTGCCCGGTCTCCCCAGAGGACTGCCCGGAGATTTGCCGTCCCGTCCGAGAGGACAATGTTCCGCACGTGACCGGTCCTGCCATCCCGCGAGGAGAATGCCCGGACCGGCTGAAGGGAAGAGATCGACCCCTCAACCGACCAGTCCCCCTCATTTTTTACGGTATCAAGGGTGCTGAATGAGAAGGATATGCAGGTGTCATCAGGTGTCACCTCACTTTTCTCATCGATGACAAACTCTACTCCCCAGTTCCTGGCTTTGACGAGCGCTCCCCTGATAAAAACGGTGGTATCAGGGAGGATATCGTCAAAGATCTCGGGGAGCCAGGTCATCAGCCGGGTAACCGCGGTTCCATCGGTCCCGCATCCTTCGATCAGCTCGGCTGTGCTCCCGTCCCGCCGGGTAATTGTCTTAGGATCCTCGAGATGGAGGATCCTGATCCTGATGTCTTTCCGTTCAGGAGGGGCGAGCTGTGGATGGACTGACATACCACATTCGATTATGCAGGGGGACTTGCGGAGGGCAAGGACGGTGATATCATTCTTCAGCTTTCCCGCAGGCTTTCCAATCACCTCGAGGACCTCTCCGGTCTCTATCTCAGCTGCAGCTCCGGCTTTTTCATCCCAGAGGACTGCCCTTACCTGGCCCGTCTCATCAGCAAGGATCAGATGGGCGATCCACCCTTTCCCGCCATCCTGCCGGGTGAACTCTTTTGGAGGTGTCACGGTGATGACCTTGCCAAAAAAGGAGAAGAGCGTGGACCGTCCGGAAAGCCCGCTGATCTTCACGTGCTGCCGGTCGAGCTCGCCGAGCACCAGCATTGCAGCCGTGACATCATCGATAAGATCGCCACACTCCTGCATCTTCTCTTCTACCCGGCGTTCGAACTCCTCCCTGCTGATCAGGTCGTCGACCAGGGCATAGTGGAAGTGCATGGCAGGGGCTCCTCTTTTCAGTCCTGTTTCTGCCAGGGCGGGGACTGCATGGTACAGGTCAGGTCACTGGTGGTCTCTCCCCTTCGCATAAGTGCTGCCATATTCCCTTTGAGCAGTATTTCGGGGCATCGCGGCCTGCTGTTGTATTGCGATGACATGGCAAATCCATAGGCACCACAGTCAAGGAGTGCGAGGATATCTCCGGCAACCGGATCAGGAAGGAACCGGTCGGAAGCAAGGATGTCCCCGGTTTCGCAGATCGGGCCTGCCACGGTGCAGAGTGTGGTCCCTCGCTGATCTGCCCTGTTCGCTGTGATCACCTCATGGTACGAATCATACATCACCGGGCGGACCAGCAGGTTGAAACCGGCATCGACATTGACAAATGTCCGGTGGGCTGTCTTGACCGAGTTCACCCTCGCAAGCAGGAGGGTAGAATCAGCCACGAGGGACCGGCCTGGTTCGATCCAGAGCGAGGGAGATATTCCTGCTGCGGCAATCCCTTTCCTGAATACCGGCATCACCGCCTCTGCGTACTCCATTGGAGTTGGTGCATGGTCATCCGGGCGATGGTAGGGGATGCCGAGTCCGCCGCCAAGGTCTATGAATTTCAGACGGACCCCCATATCGGTGATTACCCCTGCAATCCTCACCATCACCTCGCAGGCTCTGGCAAACGGCTCCACTGAGAGAATCTGGGAGCCGATGTGGCAGTGGATCCCGATGGGATCGATATACTCGCATCCAAGCGCCTCATCGTACGCTGCGGGAATCATCTCGTGGGCGATCCCAAACTTGCTCGTGGCCAGGCCGGTGGCAATCTTTGGGTGGGTCGGCACATCAAGGGCAGGATTGACACGGAAGGCAATCGCAGCCCGTTTTCCTGCCTGACCTGCAGCAGCATCGAGCTGGTGAAGTTCATCGAGGGAATCGACCGAGACGATAATCCCTTTCTCAACGGCAAGCGCAAGGTCTCCGGGGCTTTTCGAGCTCCCGTTAAAGAGGAGCGAACCGGGTTTCATGCCGGCAGCAAGTGCCAGGTGCAGTTCTCCGGCCGAGAATACATCTGCTCCTGCACCGAGACAGGCAAGTGCCCGGAGTACCGCAAGGTTGCCGTTAGCCTTGGCTGCGTAGAGGATACGGGTATCAGGGTAGTATGGCCGGAGTGCCTGCTCATACTGCCGGTAGTTCCCCACGATCCGGTCTTCGTCGGTCACATACAGGGGAGTTCCATGCCGGGCGGCAAGGGCTACCATATCGTGTTCCCGGATGCAGAGATGGCCGTTCCTGACTTCCATGTGGTCAGGGAGTGTCATGAAACAAGCTCCCCCATCCGATCGACTGCTTCCTGTATGCGCCCGGTTGACCGCGTGAGGGCGAACCGGACATACCCGTCACCCCCTGATCCGAATCCCACTCCCGGGGTGACAACGATACCGGCTTCATCAAGAAGCCGGGTGGCAAACTGCATGCAGTCGTCAACTTCCATCCACACGTAAAAGGTGGCTTTCGGTGCCTGGACTTCAAATCCCAGTGCTCCAAGCCCCTTTATGAGGACATCCCGCCGTTCCTGGTAGGTGCGGCATGCATCCCTGATGCAGTCCTGGGGACCAGTAAGGGCGGCGATAGCGGCTTTCTGGACAGCGTCAAAGACCCCTGAGTCCACGTTGGTTTTCACCCTCGCAAGACCTGCAATGATATCCGGGTTGCCACACGCCATCCCGATGCGCCATCCGGTCATGTTGTAAGTCTTTGAGAGGGAGTGCATCTCGATAGCTGTCTCCATGGCACCTTTGGTCGACAGGAATGACGGTGCCTGATACCCGTCAAACGCTATCTCGGAATAGGCATTGTCATGGACGATGAGTATCTCATGGTCCAGGGCAAAGTCCACAGCCTCTTCAAAAAATCCTGGGAGGGTCACCGCGGAGGTGGGATTGTTCGGGTAATTGAGAAACATCAGCCGTGCTGCCTTTGCCACCTTCTCCGGTATTGCCGAGAGATCGGGAAGAAACTGGTTCTTTGCGAGAAGCGGCATCTCGTATACGTTCCCTTCAGCAAAAAGGGTCGATGTCCGATAGACCGGGTAGCCTGGACTCGGGGCAAGGACGTAATCGCCAGGGTTGACAAACGCCTCCGGGATATGGGCTATACCGTCTTTTGAGCCCATCAGCGCAAGTACCTCTTTTCCGGGATCAAGACCTACAGAGAATCGCGACCGGTACCAGCCGGCTACCGCTGTCCTGAAGGTCTCCATGCCTGCATAGGAAGGATAATGGTGATTTCTCGGATCATGTGCTGCTTCGCAGAGTGCTTCAACAATATGGCCCGGGGTTGGGAGATCCGGGTCTCCGACACCGAGGTCGATGACATCCACCCCGCTCCGGATCTTCGCGGCTTTCATCTCATCGATCCGGGCAAAGAGATACGGGGGAAGCTGCCCCATACGTTCCGCGTACATGCTGGATATAATCTCTTTCGTATGTTCTTTAAAGTGACCTCAGGAGGTGAAGGTGACCAGGAGGTGAAGATGACGCAAGGAAGGGGAAGTGTCCCGGAATGATGGATCGAAGATATCATATTTAGGAGTGAAAAAAAAGGGATGGGACAGGTGAGGTTTCATGGAGAGTGATCCGGTTATCATTCTTTCGACGGCAGGTGAGAGGGAGGCGAGGGGGATTGCACAGGCACTCGTGATGCAGCATCTTGCAGCGTGTGTGAATATCATACCGGTCGAATCGGTGTACCGATGGAAGGGGAAGCTGTGCGAGGACAGGGAACACCTCCTGATCATAAAGACGGTAACGTCAAATGCCGATTCAGTCATGCACGAGATCCGGAACCTTCATTCCTATGAGCTTCCGGAGATGATCGTACTGCCGGTTTCCGGTGGATACCACCCATACCTGCAATGGCTGGCAGAAGAGACGAGATCATGAACACCATCCGTTTCACCGGGATACAGGTAAAAGAGGGGAAGGCTTTACCGATCGATGATACGGTCGTAAAAGAGGAGCGGTTCTCCCTGTTCCTGAACGGCAGTCATTTTACCGATCTGGTCGCAAGCGCAAACCAGGTCGAAGCACTCGGTGCAGGCTTTGTTGTCTGCCAGGGACTCTCAAAGGAGGTGAATACCGTAGCGGTTACGGGCAGTGAGATCCGGGTCCGGGCTCCCATATCAGGAGCCCTGGAGAAGGAGATTGCGACCACTGGATCGATCGGGGTCAAAGGGTGTCCACCGGGGAAGGTGGTCTCAGATCTTTCCATAACCATCGATGAGGTGTACGGGATCACCCGCGAGATCGTGACCGATCTCTGGCGACAAACCGGCGGGGTCCACTGTTCGGTTCTCTTCCATGACGGGGCGATCGTTGCGAGAAGCAGCGACGTGGGGAGGCATAACACGGTAGACAAGGTGATCGGACACGCGGTACTCTCCCGGATCCCGCTCGGGGAGTGTGTCATCGGCTGCACCGGGAGGCAGCCGAGGGATATGGTGATCAAATATGCCAATGCCGGGGTGCCGATCGTCATCTCCCGTGCGGCAACCACCGACCGTGGGATCGCTGCCGCTGACGAATTCGGGATAACGCTGATCTGCTTTTCACGGCAGGAGCGGTTTACGGTATATACTCATCCATCCCGGATCCGCGGTCTTTAGGATTATCTGTAGACCGGAAGAGCCAGCACCGATGCAGAGGGACGGTCGCATTATAAAACGAAGCTGTTGGTGTGAAAATCCGGTAACAGACCTTTGGAAAACCATTTGAGGGACAGCGAGAAAGGTTCTGTGCAGAAGATGACAAACGAACAGGTACATAAGGAGAAGAGTGCGGTCCTCGTGCTCGGCTGCCCCCAGGTCCCCGTCCAGACCGGGATCGCCCTCTACCTGATTAGTGCCCTAAGGAAAAAGGGGGTAAGGACGGTTATTGCAGGGAACCGGGCTGCACGTACCCTCGTGGAGGTTTCAGATCCTGAGCGGCATTACGTAGGTGAGGTGATGGATATCGACCGGTATATCGGCGAGATAGCGGAAACGAAACGTGCCTTTGACTACCATTTCATCTTTATCCATAACGATGCAGGGGTCAGTTATGCCGCCACCGTCCAGGCCATTACCGGGAAGACGGTCGTGGCCCTCATCTACGGCGAACATTTCCAGGAGATTGCAGGCATGATCACGTTCCCCTGCGAAAAGATCGCTGCAAAGGCAGTTCACAATCCGATGCCGCTCAAGAACAAGCTCGATGAGGTGCTCCCATGGGTTGTATCGAATCTCTGAAGTACGAGATCATCCTCCGCGATGCAAGTTTCACCGAATGCAGGGATTATATCAGGTCCTCCTGCAGAGAGTATGTCGATGTTAATCCCGGGTTCAAGATATTTGACAAGCACATCATTGGGGTTCCCCCGATCTCGATCGGATTCGAGGGGGATGTGATCATATTTCCGTTTACGAAACCCTGTTACGGGACGTTCTTAATGAGGATCGAGGACCATGATGAGGCGGAACGGATCCGGAAATCTGCCTCCCGAAAGAAAAAATAATCCGAAATATCGAATAAATTCTTTTTAAAATCTGATAATGGGCGGAATGTATATCATCCCTGGTGTGCACCAGACTGGTAGGTGGAGCAGATGAATGATATATCGGTCCTCACCGGTGGAAGGGCTGGCGATGGTATCAACAGTGCAGGCCTGCTGATCGCCCATCTCTTCAACCAGATGGGATACCAGACGTATATGTATTTTGATTACCCCTCCCTCATCAAAGGGGGACATAACTTCACCATCACCCGTGCAGCGGAACAGAAGATCGGGGCACACAGGGACCGGTGCGATTACCTCCTCGCGCTCTCGCAGGACTCTGTCGATCTCCACCGGCACCTCTTCTCTGAAAACACGGTCATACTCTACGACAGCGGCAGGGTTCACGGAAAGGGGCAGGGGATACCAGTAGAAGCGATCTTAAAAGCAGAGCAGGCACCCCCGGTGATGGGAAACTCCTGCATCATCGGGGCGTTTGCAAAATCTTCCGGAATCCCCTTTGACGTGGTCGAGACGGTTATCAAGAGACAGATCCCGAAGGCAGCCGCGAAAAATCTGGTGATAGCAAGGAAGGGGTACGAGGCGGTCCGCGAGGAGCGGATCATCCCCCGGATCGGCACCACCTGCTGCCCGCTTGTCACCGGGAACGAGGCGATCGGCCTCGGTCTCCTGCATGGCGGCCTCGATGCGTATGTGGCTTACCCGATGACCCCCACGTCAAACCTCCTTCATTTCCTTGCGGGGGCAGCCCGAAATTTCCCTCTTACCGTGGTCCATCCAGAGAACGAGATCGCCGTGATGCTGATGGCGCTCGGGCTCTCGTATGCAGGAAAAAAGACTGCAGTCGGGACATCAGGGGGTGGATTCTGCCTGATGACCGAAGGATTCTCACTCGCAGGCGGATCAGAAATCCCCATTGTGGTGGTGATGGGGCAACGCACCGGACCCTCCACGGGACTCCCTACCTATACCGGTCAGACGGAGCTAGGATTTGTCCTCCATGCAGGGCAGGGAGAGTTCCCTCGGCTCGTAGTAGCCCCGGGGGATCCCGAGCAGGCATACTTCTGGTCCTCAATCGCCCTTACCCTTGCATGGAAATGCCAGGTCCCGGCAGTGATTCTCGCAGACAAGACCCTCTGCGAAGGCACCTACAGCCTCGATGAGAAAGCAATCGGCCCCCCTGAGACCAGTGACCTTCAACAATCCGGTATTTCCGGGCAATACAGGAGATATTCGATAACTGACAACGGGATCTCTCCCCTCCAGTTTCCCCCCCTGAAGGATGCCGCGATCAAGGTGAACAGCTATGCCCATGATGAGGATGGGATCACCACGGAAAAAGCTGACATGGTGCGGTTGATGACAGAAAAAAGGCAGAGAAAATATGAGGCATTGAAGGGTGAGATTGACGCCCTTGAATGCGTGAAGAGTTATGGCACAAGCAGTGCCCGGACCGCCCTTCTCTGCTGGGGATCGACACTCCTGGTCTGCAAAGAGGCTGCAAAGCGGCATGGATTCGGAGTGATCCAGCCCGTCGTCCTCTCACCATTCCCTGAAGAACAACTCAAATCGGTTATTGAAGGTACACCAAACATCATCTCCGTTGAAGAAAACACTGAAGGGCAACTCAGGCTCCTCTGTCACCAGCATGGAATACCTGTCGCCTCACACATTGCCAAGATAGACGGCCGTCCGTTTTCTGTCGAGGAACTGGATGCCAGGCTGGGGGAGGTGCCATGATGCCTGAAAAGAACCTGATCACGGGTGCCCAGAACACCTGGTGCCCCGGCTGCGGGAACTTTACCCTCCAGTTTGCACTCAGGAATGCGATCAAAGGGCTCATTGCAGACGGCGTCCCCCTTGAGAATATCGTGCTCGTCACCGGGATTGGGTGCCACGCAAAGATGGGCGACTATCTTGACATCAACAGCTTCTACTCGATTCACGGCCGGACGATCCCGGTCGCGACCGGGATCAAGCTTGCCAACCCCGACCTTACGGTCCTCTGTTGTGCAGGTGACGGTGACGCCTATGCCGAGGGGCTGGATCACCTCATCTTCGGGGCGAAAAGGAACACCGATATCACCGTGATTGTCCACAACAATCGCGTGTATGGCCTCACCACCGGCCAGTATACCCCAACCTCCCCGCTTGGCTTCCGGGGAAAGTCAACCCCTCAGGGTGCTCCTGAAGAGCCCTTCAACCCGCTCATCCTGATGCTTGCAAGCGGGGCCGGATTCGTCGCCCGGAGTACCTCAAGGAAGATGCCCCACCTGTCGGGGATCATCGGCCAGGCACTCCGCCACAAGGGATTTTCCTACGTGGATGTGCTCCAGATCTGCGCAACTTATTTCAATGTATCAGAACTCTACGACAGGCAGGGATACGAGTTATCAGATCATGACCCGTCCGATTTCTCCGCTGCATGCGCCAAAGCTGAAGAATGGGACTATAACAGCGATGCACCCATTGCGTTCGGGCTTTTTTACCAGGAGGAAAAAACAAGTTTTGAGGAACGTTTCAGCAGGCATCCCGCTTCTCCTGGAAGCCGGAATGAACAGATACGGGCATTTCTTGAAATGAAACGATAACAGCTCTGTGAAAAGAGAGAAAAAACCGGAAACAGGAAGGAGAAGATACTGTGGCGGAACAGAATTTATTCGAGGAAGTCAAGCGGCATCTCTGCAGTTGCAGTGCAGATCTTCAGATCACCCCCAACCTCGAAGCAGTCATGAAGATGCCCATGCGTGAGCTCCATGTCTCCATCCCGGTACGGATGGATGACGGTTCAATCAGGGCATTTTCCGGATTCCGTGTCCAGTATAACGATGCCCTGGGACCAACAAAGGGCGGAATCCGGTTCCACCCGGATGAGACGATCGATACCATCCGGGGACTTGCCGCCATCATGACCTGGAAATGTGCACTGCATAACCTGCCGCTCGGTGGTGCGAAAGGGGGGGTGATCTGCAACCCGAAGAAGATGTCTTCCGGGGAGATCGAGCGGCTCTCGCGTGCCTATATCCAGGCGACCTCCCACTTTATCGGCCCGGATCGGGATATTCCGGCACCGGATGTCTATACCGATTCTGAGGTCATGGCGTGGATGATGGACGAGTACTCCAGGATCTTCCGTAAAACAACGTTCGGGGTCATAACGGGAAAGCCAGTCAGCCTGGGGGGATCCGAGGGCAGGGAAGATGCCACTGCCCGGGGGGGATGGTTTGTTATCAGGGAGGCTGCAAAGGATTTCGGCATCGTTCTCGAAGGGGCAAAGGTCGCGATCCAGGGATTCGGGAACGTTGGTGCACATGCTGCCATCATCGGCCAGGAGCAGTATTCCGTCAGGGTCGTAGCCGTGAGCGACAGCCGCGGGGGGGTGTTTGCCCGGGAGGGTCTTGACGTCCCAGCTCTCCTGGAACATAAGAAGAAGACGGGGAGTGTCATGGACTTTCCTGATGCCAGGAATATCACGAACGAGGAGTTACTGGCACTTGATGTTGACATCCTCATACCCGCTGCGTTGGAGAATGTCATCACCATCGACAATGCCAGCCGGGTGAAGGCAAGGTTTATTGCAGAATTCGCAAATGGTCCTGTCAGCGGTGATGCTGATGCCCTGCTCCATGCCAGGGGGGTTCCGATCCTTCCCGACATCCTTTGCAATGGGGGAGGGGTAATCGTCTCATATCTCGAGATGGTGCAGAACTTCAACCTTGACCACTGGGAAAGGGGAGAGGTCATTGCCAGGCTCGAGAAGAAGATGGTTGATGCCTACCGTGCAGTTTATAATCTTGCTTCCGGGAACAATGTCCCGATGCGCCAGGCCGGGTATACCATAGCGGTCGGGAGAGTGGTAAAAGCAATGAAATATCGCGGTTGGGTCTGAAATATCCTGTAATATGGTGGGAAGGCAATGGCAGATCCTGTAGCATCATCCGATCTCTTTGCATGGGTGATATTACCCCTCCTGATATTCTTCTTCCGCATCTGTGATGTGAGCCTCGGAACGATCAGGGTCATCTTCATCGCAAAGGGTCTGAAGTACATCGCTCCGATCATCGGTTTTTTTGAGGTTATCATCTGGCTCCTTGCCATAGGGCAGGTGATGAACAATGTCTCGAATGTCGCATGCTACATAGCCTACGGGGGGGGTTTTGCGGCAGGGACCCTTCTTGGGATGACTGTCGAAGAACGTCTTTCTATTGGAACGGTGGTCGTCCGGGTGATCTCAAACGAGGATATTTCAGGGCTTCTCCTCTTCCTGAGAGCACACAGCTTCGGGGTTACCATCGCTGAGGGTGAGGGATCCAAGGGAAAGGTGAAGATCATTCTCTCTGTGATCAAGCGACAGGATCTTGATGAGGTTGTCCGGGGTATTCAGCACCACTTGCCGGGGACCTTTTACTCGGTCGAAGAGATCAAGTCGGTGGCGGAAGGGGTCTTTCCCGAGAAGAAGTCGCGGCTCATTTTCAATTACCGAGATCCTTTCGGCTTTTTCAGGAAAGGAAAATAAAATCTTCGCCCTTTTCTTCTTGAAAGAGGGAAAGATTCCTCTGGTCTCCCTGCAATTCCTTTAGTTCCCAACCGTGGAATCAATCATACAATTGCCAGGCACATGAGGAATATCAGGAAAATGCGTAATATCTTGAAAATTCGGTGGCATAGGATTTGGGGAGTTCAGTGGCATGGGATGGTGGGAGTCCTGTATATTTTTTATCAGTCCTGACATATCAGAGAACAGTGGATATCATGACAGACCAGAAGAGCGATCCGATGATGGGTTCGCCTGCTCCGGAGTTCTGCCTCCCTGACGCGGAAGGGGAAGAGTACTGCCTGACCGATTTTGCCGGAAAGTGGCTCGTGCTCTACTTTTACCCAAGGGATAACACTCCGGGGTGTACGCTCGAAGCCCGAGGCTTCTCTGAAGCTATTGAAGAGTTTGCACGGCTCGGTGCCGAGATCGTAGGGGTGAGTGCCGACTCAGAGGCCAGTCATCAGAAATTCACGGCAAAATTGGGGCTCCGCTTCCGTATTCTCTCCGACCAGAAGCATGCGGCCATTGCGGCATACAAGGTATGGAAAGACCGGGCCCTCCTCAAAGGGATCGAACGGAGCACATTCCTCATATCTCCCGATGGCACCATCGCCGCGGTATGGCGGAAGGTAAGAGTGCCCGGCCATGTTGAGGAGGTAAAGGAAACCCTCCAAAAGGTCCGTGGCTAGATGGTTGGGAAAAAGGGGTTTTTCTCCTCCTTGCATGGATGAACGACGTTCGTATAAAAAGACGAACGGTATTCTTCATCTGAATGATCTGAATGCCGCGGTGTATTGTATAACGGTACTAGCAGATCGCTATCTGCCACGGCCCGCTGAAGCTGGAAAACGACCGACGGGCAAGGGATTTAATCCCGGAGCGATGGGGGAGAGCATTTTGTCATCGCATCCTCTGAATGATGCCGGTTTCACAGGGGAACCCTGAAGGGAAAGGGCTGATGTGATTCAGTTCATTTTTCGGAGACAAAGCGGTCAATCCACCCCGTGATCTCGTCGCGGATTTCCCGGAATCCGTTGATAATCTCGTCATCGGTCCCTGAAAATTCCTTCGGATTCCTGAAGGTGGCATGCAGGGTCACCTTTGCCCAGGGAAAGAACGGGCATGCTGACTTTGCTGCATCGCAGACGATGACGGCCACATCCATCTCCCTGCTTGCAAATTCATTCAGGGACTTTGACCGATGCCCGGATATATCCACTCCTATCTCCTGCATGACCCGGATCGCATACGGACTGAGCGTCGATGCCTTTGTTCCGGCACTGAATGCATCAAAGCGGTCACCATGCCTGGCCCGGAGATAACCCTCCGCCATCTGTGACCGGGCTGCATTGTGGGAACAGATGAAAAGAACACGTTTTCTGGTCATATCGTCCGGTTACCTCTTGGTATCAGGTTCTGATATAGTTCCCGGATATGGTGGCGGGATTGTTTCAGCTGAGCGTAGCCTGCCTTGCAGCCTTCGCATTCCGGCCGCCAGGTTCAAGGATAGGCAGTAGTTCAGGGAAAGAATCGATGGCATCGTCCGCACCACCGTCAGACTTCGGGTGGGAAAACCGGTCCCCGTACCTGGCATACACGGTATACATGCCCAGGATACCTGCAGGGGCGATATCCCGCCTCGGGCTGTCCCCGACAAGGAGCGTCTCCCGTGCAGTGGCATTCAACCGGACGAGTGCAAGGAGGAACGGGAGACTGCTTGGTTTGTGTGCCCCGGTCATTTCATGGGTCACCACGTGATCGAAGAACGGTGAAAGGCCGGTTGCTTCAAGACGGGTTGTTGCATCTGCCAGCCATGCATCGGTCACGATCCCTAATCGGAATCCCGATGAGGCAAGGAGTGCAAGGGTCTGTTCCACCCCAGGGTAGGGAGTTAGGTTTCGGGTCTGTATCTCGCGGTAGAGCGATATGCACTCCCAAAAGAGGCCTCTATTGTAGCAGGAGTGGTCCAGCATGAAGTCGCGGATATTTTCAGGATCATCAAACCCCCCCTGCCGGCGGAGAAAGTATGAGAAGAGGTCTTCGGCATCACCAGCATCGAGTCTCGCTGTCACCGCCTTGCACGCCTCGATCTTTGCATTGACAAGGTCAAAGAGGGTGTTGTCCATATCGAAGAGGAGCGTCTTGAACAGACCAGTCATATCCGCCTCAAGGTAGGAGTGATTCAGCAATTAGCTTGACGCCCCTGAATCTCCCTGTTCGAAAACTATATTGGAACCGGAATTCAATTCGGGAACGGGTGTAATAATGATCATCCGGAAGATACCATCGGAAGGGCTCTCTCATTACTCATATTTCATCAGTGCGGCAGGAATGGCCGCGGTGGTTGATCCAAGAAGGGACTGTGAAGCATACCTTGAACTGGCAAGGGAGCTCGATGCCAGGATTACCCATATATTCGAGACCCACCGCAACGAAGACTACGTGATCGGGTCCTTCGAACTTGCATCCCGTACCGGAGCCGCCATCTACCATGGCAGCCAGATATCATTTGCGTATGGGAACGCAGTGAAGGAAGGCGACACGTTCAGGCTTGGACCAATTGAGCTCCGGATCATCGAGACACCAGGCCACACCTTTGAGAGTATATCGATCATTGTGACTGACAGGGAGGTGTCGGACCTCCCCTATGCAGTATTTACCGGGGATGCCCTTTTTGCCGGCGATACGGGCCGCACCGATTTTTTCGGCCCTGAAAGGAGGGCTGAAGTATCAGCACTGCTCTTCGAGAGCATCTGGAAGAAGATCCTCCCGCTTGGGGATGGCACGATCGTGCTCCCTGCACACGGGGCAGGTTCGGTGTGCGGATCCGCGATCAGCGACCATGAGGTTACCACGATAGGGTATGAAAAGCAGACACATCCTCATCTCTCTCTCTCTCAAGGTGAGTTCATACAACAAAAGGTGAACGAGCATCATTATCTTCCTCCTTACTTTGCGAAGATGGAACAGATGAACCAGCAGGGAGCCCCGGTTCTCTCCCATCTCCCGGATCTTCGTCCCTATACGGTGGATGAACTCCGCGATATCCAGGAAAAGTCCCAGGTGCTTGACATCCGTTCACCCACCTCCTTTGCCGGGGGGCACATCGGGGGCAGCCTCTCGATCTGGAAGGATGGTATCCCTGGTTTTGCAGGATGGTTCCTTTCGTATGATCACCCAATAATTCTCGTCGACGATTTCAACTGTCATCTCCGGGAAGTGAGCAGGCATCTCCTACGGCTTGGGTACGATAACCTGGAGGGGTACCTTGCAGGGGGATTTCCGGTATATTTCAAGTCAGGAAGCCCTATAGGGCAGTTCGAAGCCTGGAGTGTGCATGACCTTGCAAGAGAGCGTAAAAAGGGGGACCTCTTCCTCCTCGACGTACGTGATATTGCAAATGTGCGGAAGTATGGCATGATCCCGGAAGCCCACCATATCTATGTAGGAGAACTCCCGGGAAAGGTGGGGGAAGTGCCGATGGATCGTAAAGTGGCAGTCTACTGCGATGCCGGCTTCAAGGGTTCGCTTGGAGCGAGTTATCTCGCAGGAAAGGGGTATTTGCGACTGGCCAATGTCCTTGGCGGAATGGGGGCGTATCTGCGGGCAGGATATCCCGTGGAGCACGTACAATAAGCGTGATGGACCAATCCGGGAACCTTTCACTCGAATCATGGAAGGCCATGTTTCAGCAGAAAAGCGGATTTCATCACTCTCGCATTACAGTATCCCGGCATCATTGTGATTCAGCTCAAGCCCGGCAGAAGGGGATCAGGATCTGCGCTCCTGGAAGGTGAGCCTTCTTCTGCACTATGGCTCCCCTCCATGGGACCCGCCTGAATTATATTCGTGATACACGAACTGAATGGTCCCGCGATTTGGAAGGATGCCTTTTTTTGCTTTTTTTCGAAACCAGGCCTCATTAAAAGGATGATTTCTAAAAAGGACGATACTAAAAGCCCCTCATGATCAGATGCACGAACTCGAATTAAAAAAATTTATGTAACCCCCGCAACTATTGAGGAGAGTAGGAAATCGCATGGACATCGTTAAAATTCCCCGCATGGAAAAGCAGGATTATGACCATCTTATCGAGGAAGGGTATGTCTGCCGCATCGCATTCCAGGGAGAGAAATACCCATACATTGCACCTTTCCTCTATGTCTTCGATGGCAAGTTCCTTCATTTCCTTTCGACAAAATATGGAAAGAAGATCGAGTATTTCAGGAAGAGCCCCCATGTTGCGGTCGAGGTGGAGAAGTACACACGCGACCTCTCCTGCTACACCTTCATCACCCTCCAGGGCTACCTTGAGGAAGTGACCGATTCCATAGACAAGAAGATCATCCGCGAGGATTTTGTGAACCTTATCAAGGGGCGGAAGCTCTCAAACAATATCCTGGCAGCCCTCGGCCATTCCCCCCAGGATCCCCCGGAGGCCATTGCCCTCGAGGAACGATCCCTTGTATGGAGACTGACCGGGGTAAAGGATCTGGTAGCATTGCGGAATCTCTGAATATTTTTTTAAACCCAGGATTTTTTCCGGTCTTTTTCCTTCTCAATCCCCAGGAGCAGTTCTTTTACCCCTTTCACGGGTACTGAGCAGGAGTGACGGCTGCAGAGGTATGCAGCAGTCTCCCCATCGATAGCACCCATGTCCCTGGTGAACGGGGCAGCCTTTGCCAGCGCAGCCTCATTCCTGGAATCTTTTACCAGGATCACGGTAAAAGGCAGGTATCTGCATTCCAGCGCATCCACCATCTCTTCTGCCGTATCACCTTTTTCTCCCCCGGCAATGACGATTTCAGAGGAGGGACCAAAGAGGAGGCAGAGTCCACTCAGGAAAAAGGGGTAGGCAGCGGGTGCCTGTGCGAGGTGTTCAGCATAGGGACCGGAAAGATCCGAAGCGCGGCTTTCGAACGAGGTATTCCCGGTAAGCATGGTGAGCCTCAAAAGGTTGGTGAAAGCAACGGAATTTGAAGACGGGATTGCCCCGTCATAGAACTCTTTCTGGCGTGCAATCAGGTCGGTCTCGGTCCCTGCAGCAGTAAAATATCCCCCGTTTGCGGGATCCCAGAACTGGCTGTCAAGCGATTCCTGCAGGGAAAGGGCAGCAGCGAGATGGGCAGGATCAAACGTTGCCATGTACAGCTCCGTGAGACCAAAGATGAGGAAGCTGTAATCCGCAGCCTGTGCAGTGATCCCCGCCCTCCCGTTCCGGTACCGGTGGAGGAGCTGCCCGTCAGGATTCTTCATCGACCCGAGAATGAATTCCGCTGCCCTGGCTGCCGCGTTCCTGTACCGTTCTTCGTGAAAGATCCGGGCACCTTTTGCGAGAGCAGCAATCATGAGGCCGTTCCAGTCGGCAAGGATCTTGTCATCCGTGAGAGGCGGGGCGCGGTTCTTCCGGGCCGTAAAGAGTGTTTTTTTGGCTGTCTCGATGAGAGATGTAAGCTTTTCGGGGGAGAATCCCATACCTTGCGCAAGGTCTGTTATTTCACGCGTGATATGGAGGATATTCCTCCCTGTTCTCTCCCCACTCACCGGATCGATATAGTTTCCAGCGGTAGTGACATGCCAGGCACGGCATGCAGCTGCGGCTGTCTCCCTGTCAAGGAGGTCCTCCACCTCCTTCTTCGTCCAGAGATAATACCCTCCCTCTTCTCCCCCACTGTCGGCATCCTGCGCTGAAAAGAATCCTCCCTGCGGGGCGGTCATCTCGCGGAGCACGTATTCCAGCGACTCCCTGGCAATAGTTCCATACCATTCGTTGCTGGTCAACTGGTACGCCTCCGTATAGGCAAGGACGTGGAGTGCCTGATCATAGAGCATCTTTTCAAAGTGGGGAACGAGCCAGTGGGTGTCGGTTGAATACCGGTGAAAACCAGAACCGATCTGGTCATACAACCCACCCATCGCCATGGAACGAAGGGTCTTTTCAACCATACTTATCGCCCGCTCTTCGCCCTTCAGTTGTGAATACCGGAGAAGGAACAGCAAGGTGTGGGGGAGGGGGAACTTGGGAGCGCCCCCAAATCCGCCATCTCTCACATCAAAACGGAGAAGGAGCTCATGGTATGCAGCATCAAGTATCGTTCGCTGTAACCTCCTGCCTTTTCCCGTCTCCCTGGAGAGGTGTGCAGCCGTGAGTCCTGCCGTTCTGATAAGCTCGGGACGTGCTTCACTCCAGAGTCTGCTGATCTCCTCGAGAATATCGATGATACCGGGAGTTCCAAAACGCCGCTCCCTGGGCATATAGGTCATGGCAAAGAACGGTTGTTTTTCGGGTGTCAGGAACACATTCAGCGGCCATCCTCCCATCCCAGAGAGCATCTGACCTGCTGCCATGTAGAGAGCATCGATGTCAGGCCGTTCCTCCCTGTCCACCTTTACCGATACGAAATGGGTATTGAGTACCCCTGCCACATCAGGGTCCTCGAACGACTCCCGTTCCATCACGTGGCACCAGTGGCAGGTGGCATACCCGATCGAGAGAAATACCGGTTTATCCTCCGCGGCAGCGTGTGCAAACGCCTCGTCTCCCCATGCATACCATTCCACCGGGTTCCAGGCATGCTGGAGCAGATAGGGGCTTACCTCGTTGATAAGCCGGTTCGGTCTCTTTCTCCCCTGCCGATCATTGGTATCCCCTCGTAGTTCTGGCTCCATCATCAATATCCAATGCTCATCGTCTGAGGGTCCTGCCTATTTCAACCCTTGTGTATGGGATCCTGTTCCTGCTACGATCTGGTGAGGCCTGGTAGTTGAGGTGACCTATTTCACGAATTTTTTTGTATTTACCATGAGGCTGAAACCCCGGACTCTCCTGCTCCGTGTTCTGGATCGGTATGCATTTCTCATCGCACTACGATCATCTGTATAATGGCAAATGGAGAGGAGCATCCCGGACCGAACCATGGCAGGTTGACGCCCGCGATGGCCCAATATTGGGCGATCAAGGAGCAGTACCGGGATGCTATCCTCCTTTTCCACATCGGTGACTTCTACGAGACATTCGGCGGTGATGCAGAGACCGTCTCGCGTGAGCTCGAAATAACCCTTACCTCCCGTTCGAAAGATTCCGGCGGCCAGAAGATCCCGCTTGCCGGTGTTCCCTGCCATTCCGTTGAGGGATACATCGCCCGGCTGATTGCAAAAGGCTACAAGGTTGCCATCTGTGACCAGGTCGAAGATGCAAAGAATGCAAAAGGGATCGTCCGGCGCGAGGTGGTGCGAATAATAACCCCAGGGACGGTGATCGATGAGGGGATGATCGGATCATCCGGTGCCCGCTACCTGATGGCGGTGGCGTCCCTGGAAAGGAATTCTGTGATGGGCCTGGCCTTTCTTGATATCACCACCGGAGAGTTTGTTGTGACAACCTGTCCTTCCGATCGCGGGACCGCTGCCCTCATGTCTGAACTGACACGGTATCGTCCCTCCGAATGTCTGATGCCGGAATACCTCTCGGCGGAACTCGGGGATATCGTAAAGCAGTCCGGGGTGGTGGTCACTGCAGCTGGAAACTGTGCGACTGATCCTGCCAGCGCAAGAAAAATCCTTATCGATCACTTCAAAGTGAGCGATCTGTCAGACTTTCGTATAGAATCAGCCCCCTCCGTCGTTATGGCAGCCGCCATGGTACTCTGTTATGCCAAGGAAACTCAGCGGCTTGATCTCACGCATGTGCAACAGATCTTCTACCGGCAGGCAGGAGAGGCATGCCTGATCGATGGGATCACGCTCAGGAACCTGGAGATCCTGGAGAGCATCCGGGGGAGATCGGGGGATCCAACCCTGCTCTCCCTCCTCGACCGGAGCATGACCCCCATGGGAAGCCGGCTCATCCGGAGCATGCTCGCTGTACCGCTGGTATCACCTGCGGCTATCAACCGGCGACTCGACACCGTTGAATACTTCTCCAGGAAGACGGCCGTCAGGGCAAGGGTCCGTGAGATACTCGGTGAGCTGGCAGATATCAGCAGAATTGCCGGTAGGATAGCATGCACCAACGCAGGTCCCCGCGATCTCATTGCCCTGGCACGCACGCTGGGCCAGCTCTCGGCCGTCCGGGAAACCCTCGACGATCCCTCCCTCCCGGTCGAACTCGCGGGTTCGTGCGGGGATCTCGTTGACGAGGGATGGATCGCTCCCCTGATCCTGAACGCCATTGCCGATGACCCGCCAGCCCTTGCCCGGAATGGCGGGGTGATACGCGAGGGATACCATCCCCTGCTTGATGAACTCCGGAGCAGGGCCGCATCCGGCCGGGAATGGATCATCACCCTCCAGCAACAGGAACGGGAGAAGACAGGGATAAAATCGCTCAAGGTCGGCTATAACTCGATATTTGGCTATTATATCGAGGTCACGAAACCGAACCTCGCCCTTGTTCCCCCGACCTACCAGAGGAAACAGACCACCGCATCGGGAGAACGGTTCACAATCCCGGAATTGAAAGAGCAGGAAGCGCTCATCGCAACTGCAGAAGACCGGCTCTCCTCGCTGGAGCAGGAACTGTACATGGATGTGCTCCGGAAGCTCAATGATGGTGTCCCCTCCCTCCAGTCGGTCGCACGGGGTATTGCCGCGATCGATGCTGCTGCGGCACTCGCCGAGGCTGCCGTTCTGCAACAGTATACCCGCCCTGTCATTGATGAGACGCAGGATATCCTGATCCGGGAGGGCAGGCACCCCGTTGTGGAACCCGGTATGAAAGGCGGTTTTGTCCCCAATGACACCGTACTCTCTTCAAGTGACTCCCAGATCCTGATCATCACGGGAGCAAACATGGCCGGAAAGAGTACCTACATGCGATCCGTGGCGCTCACCGTGGTCATGGCCCAGGCAGGATCTTTTGTCCCGGCAGCCCATGCCCGGGTTGGAATCGTGGATCGGATCTTTACCCGGGTCGGGGCATTTGACGATCTTGCGTCAGGACAGAGCACCTTCATGGTCGAGATGATCGAGCTTGCAAACATCCTGAACAATGTGACTCCGAGAAGTCTAGTCATCCTTGACGAGATAGGGAGGGGAACAAGTACTCTTGACGGGTATTGCATCGCACGGGCAGTCCTTGACTTTCTTCATGGAAGGGGGGCTTCCGGGCCAAAAACCCTCTTTGCTACACACTTTCACGAGATAGCAGCAGCCGAGCATGACTTAAAAAGGGTCCGTACCTACCATTTTGCGGTAAAGGATACCGGCAAGGATGTCATTTTTCTCCGGAAACTGATACCTGGGGCTACCGACCGGAGTTATGGAATTCATGTCGCCTCACTTGCCGGGTTACCGGGGAGAGTGATCACAAGGGCGTCGGCTCTCATGGAAGACCTTATCCGTGGTGAAGGAGGAGGGGGACCGAGGCTCCAGCGATATACCCAGATGTTGCTTGTCGATGCACCCCCTCTCGTCGAACATCCCGTTGTCAGCGACCTGAAAAAGATCGATCCTGATCAGTTGACCCCACGGGATGCCCTCGGGATACTCTACGAATTGAAAAAGCGGGCAGGGGAGAGGAAGCGTGACTGAGCGATGACGCCTGGTCAGGGCACCCGGATACAGGTCCTCGATGAGAGCACGGTATCCCGGATCTCGGCCGGGGAGGTCGTGGAGCGGGCAGCCTCCGTAGTAAAAGAACTCTGTGAAAACTCGATCGATGCCGGTGCAGGACGGATCAGGATCGCTGTGACATCGGAGAAAGGCCGGATCACTTCGATCCAGGTGAGTGATGATGGGTGTGGCATGAGCCCGGACGATGCACAACTGGCTTTTGCCCGCTACGCAACCAGCAAGATTGCCTGCATCGATGACCTGTTCGCCTGTTCCACTCTCGGTTTCCGCGGCGAAGCGCTTGCCAGCATTGCAGCGGTGGCGAAGGTGACCATCGTCACGAAGAGCCGCGAAGGGGCAGGGATATCAGGGACACGAATCGTGAACCAGGGGGGAGAGATCCTCCTGGTTTCTGAGACAGGATGCCCGTTTGGGACTGTGATCACAGTCGAACAGCTGTATTTTAACACACCTGCACGCGAGAAATTTCAAAAAACGGTATCATCTGAAATTGCACGCATTACCGGATTCATCGAGCGCCTTGTCATCACTCATCCAGGGATAGCGTTCGAACTGACTCACAACGATCGGAAGATCCTTTCAGTACCTGGAGGAGGCAGACTCATGGATACTATCATCCACCTTTTCGGCCTTCCCGTATCCCGGCAGATGATCAGGGTGCATGCGGAGAGTGAGGGAATTTTCGTTGACGGATACATCTCGGTCCCTGAACTCACGAGAAAGAATCAGTACCAGATGTTCATCTCGGTGAACAGGAGGAGTATCAGCTCGCGTATCCTTTCAAATGCAGTCAGGGAGGCATATGGCACCCTCCTCCCGACCGGCAGGTACCCGGTGGTATTTCTCGATCTCAGCATTGATCCATCAGAAGTTGATGTTAACGTGCACCCTGCCAAGCGGGAGGTCAGGCTCAGCCGGGAGGAGGAGGTCAGAAAGGTCCTGATATCAGCGATAAGCGAGAGCCTTAGCGGGGCATCCCTTATCCCGGAAGCAGGGTCAAGTGGCGATTCTGTTTCCGGGGCAGAACATCCCGGTCGAATCCGTTACCGTCTGCCAGATCTGGGTGGGGAGACCGGGGTGAAAGAACCGCTCCTCCGGGATCGGATCAGCACTGAGCGTCAGCTCAGCCTGACCGGTAGACAGCCGGATACCTCAGTTGAATCGAAACTCCCCGATTTTCAAATTATCGGCCAGCTAGGGAGCCTGTACATCCTTGCAGGCACTCCCGGGGATGACCTCCTGGTCATCGACCAGCATGCAGCCCATGAGCGGGTTCTCTACGAACAGGTCACGGAATACGCCGAGCAGCACCATGATCTCCAGGAGCTCCTGGAGCCTGTTTTTCTTTCACTCTCACCCGGCGAAAGCGAGGCGCTTTCCGCAGCTCTCCCGCTTCTGGCGGAAGAGGGATTTTGTATCGATGCATTTGGTCCCGGGACCTTTCTCGTAAGGACAGTTCCCGTCCTCTTCGGGCAGAATATCGAACCCGGAGAGATACGGGATATTATCGCTGGGATCATAGGCCCCGGGATGCCAAGGGGCATCGATACACGCGAGCAGGTGAGGCGTATTGTTGCCTGCCGGGGGGCTATCAAGGCAGGGGCGTTCTGCACCCTGGATCAATGCAGAGAGCTGCTTCAGCAGCTTGCCCGGACCAGGAATCCTTTCACCTGCCCTCATGGGAGACCAACGATGATCGTGTTCCGGAAACAGAAGATGGATGACCTCTTTAAAAGGGTGTGATTCAGATGATTGAACCGGGTGGTTCAGTAAGATTATATAGTGCCGGGGTTCTTCTTTCCACTGAACATGATTCCTTCCCGGAACCATGGGAGTATGTCATATGAAGGAAGGAATAAAAGCAACCATCATTCTGATGCTGCTCGCCATTTTTATTGCAGGGTCCGTTGCAGCAGATCTACCCTGGAGTGGTCCAATCTCTACGAGCACGAGCGTTTCTGTGGAGGGAACCGTGAACGAGACGGTATCGTTTACGAAGACTACCATCGGAAGCCGGGAAAAGACCGTATTCACCGATACCTTTACGACCGTGAACCCATCCGGCCTTTCATGGCGTTCACATATCACCCTTCATGGAGATCCGGAGAAGGTGTGGGTGGACTATACCAGGACCGGGGCAGTTCCCCCTATTTCCTGGAGACAATTGTTCAGCAGATAAAAAGATCATTCTTAACCCTCTTTTAGCCAGGTAAATAACAGAGAATGGTAATGTAGGAAGAACGTCAACCATCAGGCAATGATCCCGGAAGAGAGGGTAGCGTATCTCTCGAAAAAATCTGTAAAGAAAGGGCATTACATCCTTTGTTGGATGCAGGCAGCGCCACGGATCACCTGCAACCATGCGTACCAGTACGCGGTCAGGATGGCTGAACGCCATTCGCTTCCGCTCCTTGCCTGTTTTGACCTGATACCCGGTTATCCCGGGGCCACATGCCCGCACTACCGTTTCATGGTCGAAGGGCTGATCGCCCTCTCCCGCGATCTGGAAGCGCAGGGGGTGCGATTCATCGTCAAGACAGGTCCTCCTGGAACCTCTGCACGGGAACTGGGGGTAGATGCGGCGCTGGTGGTGACCGACAGGGGCTACCTGCGGTTCCAGGACCAGTGGCAACAGCAGGTGGCAGGGGAGCTCGATTGTCTCCTGGTCCGTGTCGAAACCAATGTAGTCGTTCCGGCAGACATCGCATCCGAAAAAGAGGAATGGTCTGCTGCAACGTTCAGAAGGAAGATCACCCCTCACATCGACCGGTTTCTTCTCCCGCTGGAAGAAAAAAAACCATCACGATCATCCCTAGGCCTTGAGCGGGGTTTTGAGAGAGAGATGACCGTTGAATCGCTGCTTTCCGGCATTCCGGGAATAATCCCGGAACAGGGCGGCACCCTGCAGCCCTATCCGCTACCCTGGAAAGGTGGTGAGGAAGCGGCCGCCGCCCTTCTCAAACGGTTCATTGCCCGGCATCTCGACCATTATCCCGTAGAGCGGAATGATCCATCGGCCGGGGCGCTCTCCTGCATGAGCCCGTACCTCCATTTCGGCCAGATCTCTCCCGTCTTTATTGCACAGAATATCCTCCGGTCAGGGAGCCTTTCTGCAGCGGCTTACCTTGAAGAGCTGATCGTCAGGAGAGAACTCGCGATAAATTTTGTCCATTACAACCCCCTGTATGATGATTACGCAGGGCTCCCTGCCTGGGCAAAAAAGACCCTTTCCGTCCATTCGGAAGACCGGCGTGAGTATTCGTACGGGTTCTCAACGTTTGAATCGGCCCGGACGCATGATCCCTACTGGAATTCAGCCCAGCAGGAGATGGTGATCACCGGGAAGATGCATGGGTATATGCGGATGTACTGGGGAAAGAAGATCCTCGAATGGTCTGAGACCCCTGAGGAAGCGTACCAGACCGCCCTGACCCTCAATAACCGGTACGAACTGGACGGGCGCGATCCGAACGGGTATGCAGGGGTAGCGTGGTGTTTTGGCAAGCATGACCGGCCCTGGAAAGAACGACCTGTTTTTGGAACAATACGGTATATGAACGCTGCCGGCCTGAACCGGAAATTTGATGCCGGCCGGTATGCCGCCACCATCAATGGGCTTCGTGATGAGAGAAAGACCTGAGCCGACCCGCCAGTACGCGGGCGAGTTCCGGGACAGGATCTACCATTTTTACCGGGCAAACCGGAGGGATCTCCCCTGGAGGGAGACCCGCGAACCCTATCGGATCCTGGTCTCTGAATTCATGCTCCAGCAGACCCAGGTCGCACGTGTACTGGAAAAATATGACGGATTCATTACGAGGTTCCCGGATTTTGCTGTACTCCATGCTGCTCCGGTTGAGGACCTGCTCCGCGAGTGGCAGGGTCTCGGGTATAACCGTCGTGCCCTTGCATTGAAGAGGACGGCATCGCTGATCATGAACGGATGGTCCGGGGTCCTCCCTGACGATGAAGAGGCTCTCCTCTCCTTTCCGGGAATCGGAAAGGCAACAGCAGCTGCCATCCGTGCATTTGCGTTCGGAAAACCGTCGTTGCTCCTCGAGACGAACACCCGGAGAGTATTTATTCATTGCTTCTTCCATGATCGCCCGGTAGTGACAGATAAGGAGATCCTCCCCCTGCTTGAAGAGACCCTTGACAGGGAGAATCCAAGGGACTGGTACTATGCCCTGATGGATTATGGCGCCTACCTGGGGAGAACAAACGAGAATCCGAACCACCGGAGCCAGCAGTATAAAAAACAATCACCGTTCGAGGGGTCTGTCCGCCAGGTGAGGGGAAAGATCCTGGCACTCCTCGTGAAACACGGAACGCTGACAAGAGAAGAACTCTGCAGGGAGACCGGCCTTCCTCAGGACCAGATCGATCCAGTCCTTGCCGTTCTCGCCAAGGAGGGATTCATAGCCCTGGACAGGGATATGGTAAAAATTACCTGATATTCCCTGCAGTTCGGTACCTCCCCACTATGCCGCGGATTGTGGCAGAGTGATCCCGGGATCCCGGTTCAACCCCGGAGATAATACCCTATCATCATGAGCAGAAGCCCGGTGTAGAACATGATTGCCCATGGCCAGGAGAATCCCATATCGATCGTGGAAAATCCCTTGAGATCCTGGATGAGTACGAGAATAAAACCTGCCAGGAAACAGAACAGGCTCAATTGTTTCTTTGTTGCTTTCTCCATGGTTCACCTTCCTTCCTTAAAAAGAGGTAGGCGGTGCTTCCATATATGCCCTTCAGTGGCTCTTCTGGTCCCCAGGGGGGCTTTCAATCCTGCCGACCATGACCGAAAAGAGCGGGGAGACCGGCTGTGGAGGACTTGCAATTGATCCGATCCGGATCTTCTCATCAGGATAGCCAAGATCTTCACAGACCGCAATAGAGATGTCTTCACCTGCTCCCTCGAGCGCTGTGCATAACGCGGTGATTGAGAACTTTGGATCCGCGATGATGAAGGTGTTCTGTCCGCGTTTTACCTCGTCTGCAATCCTGTTAAGCGCCCGGCCATGATCTTTGCCATGGGCTATCACGATGGATACCTGTTCCAGGGGGACATGAAGTCGTGCTGCAGCTACCTGGAGCGATGAGATGCCGGGGATTATCTCACCACCGAGATATCCGAGGCCGGCAAGCTGCGGATCACCGGTTGAGAGGATAACAGCGTTATCAGGGATCGACTGGTTCGGGCTGAACGTGACCATCTCACGGACGATGCAGCCTGCAGGGATATGGGCTGCCACAAGGGCAATTGCCCTTTTCGAGCCGAAGATGATCGCCGCATCAGAGATCGCGCTTGCTGCCTGTTCCGTGAGCATCCCAGGCCCACAGCCTACCCCGACGACTTTCACCCCGAATCACCCATGATAGTTCCGTTGCGATCGACAATTACGACTCTCAGACGGGGATACTGCTCCTTCCCCTTTAAAAATGACGCCTGCATCCGTGCCCTGAACTCCGGCCGTGTGGTAAATTCTTCGACAGTATCAAATCCGGTCATGCTCAAAATCTCCGGGTCCAGGAACTTCAGGATAAGTGCAGGGAGTCCGCAGAGGATGACCTGTCCCTTTGCTTCACCCAGCGCCTCCCTGAGGTGGGACCCTGCAAGTACCGCTTCGTAACCGGGGAAGAGGAGGCGGGCATACCGGAGCCCGGTCCTCCCGGTCGTGAGCACAACCCGGTCAGCGGTCCGGACCCGTTCCATCACGGTCTTTGTGAGGTGATCGTCCCATGGCTCGACGAGCCCGGTAGTGCCAAGGATCGAGATCCCTCCCTCGATTCCGAGTTTCGGGTTGAGCGTGTCTTTCGCAACGATCTCCCCCCGTGGTACCCGGAGATGGATGCTTGCTCCTGGAAGCCCTGTTGTTTCGAGCCCTTCCTGAATCGCGGCAAGGATACAGGAAAGGGCAGGAAAGCTGATGGCTGGGTCGCCCTTCCGATTCCTTGGGGTATCCCTTGTAAAGCGTCCGATACCCTCCCCGGGATAGAGGCTGATCCCGTTGTCGGCAGGATTGCACTCAGCAATAAACTGGATTCCGGCAGTGGCATCCCCAGGATAATCCCCGGGATATTTAAAACAGGATGCAATGCCACAGGTGGCTTCGACTGGAACACAGACCCTTATCCCTGAAGGGGTGAGGACGGATACCTTGCCTGGCACTTCTGCCAGGGAGAGCGTGGCAGCCTTACAGCAGGCTGCAGCCGTGGTGCCAGTCGTATATCCGCGCCTGAGTATCATCCCTGAAGAAGTGAGCACAGCGAGCCCCGCTCTGACGAGATCCAGGCCCTCCTCGTCGCTGCACGCGGCGATCCATGGTCCGGGATAGGCAAATCCTGTCACCGGATCGGTGATCCTATCAGGGCTGGCGCTTGAGCTCTGCATGGATGGTAATGATCTCGTTTATCGCAGCGACCGCGACCGGGGTCCCGCCCCTCGTCCCCTCGTTGGAGATGGATGGGATATCAAGACTCCGCAGCTCTTCCTTCGATTCGGCTGCCTTGACGAAACCGACCGGTGTCCCTATCACCAGAGCCGGCCGGCACCCCTCCCGGACCAGATCACAGATGGCAAGCAACGCAGATGGGGCATTGCCGACCACTATCACGGATCCAGCAAGGTGGTCTTTCAGGGCGAGGATCCCGGCACTGCTCCGGGTGATCTCTCGGGATTCGGCGAGATCTGCTCCATAATCGAGGGCACAAAGAACCGGGCTGCTATGTCCCTTCTTCTGGATGCCTACCTGGACCATCCTGATATCCGTGACGAGAGGGGCAGCTCGGGAGAGGGCAGCAAGGCCTGCCTCCACCGGATTTTTGGTGAACCTGAGGAGCCCTGCCATGGTAAAATCGCCCACCGCGATGGAGCACCGCTGCCTCACCCGGTCTTCGTAGTCTGCATCTCCTATCTCCTTTTGTGCAAGCGCCCTGCTCGTCCGTGATATCTCGTATGCCTCGGCGGTTGTTGCACCAAGGTCAGTATACGTATTTTTTGTGGTAACCCCTCGGGGTGATGATTCCTTTGACATCGTCTCCGTTCCTCCAGATCCTGCTCTCCTCGCCACCCACAATCACGGTGGTGTGCATGTCCACCGCCGCTTCGGCGTGCCCAATCTCTCCCAGCGTGGTGACCATGACCTCCTCACCCTCCCGGTAGGCATTCTTCACTATCCCGACCGGTGTGGCCGCCTCCCGGTATTTCCCGGCAATCTCCATGGCCAGTGCAAAATGATGGGGTCTCCCTCTGCTTTTCGGGTTATAGAGCACCACCGGCGTCCCCATGGAGAACGCGGCATGAAGCCTCCGTTCGATCACCTCAAGAGGAGTGAGGAGGTCAGAGAGGCTGACTGCCGCAAAATCGCCGGAAAGGGGAGAGCCGAGCAGGGATGCTGCCGCGTTTGCAGCAGTGATACCGGGTATCACCCTGACCGGAACACTGCATGGTTCATGCTCGAGGACTTCAAGGACAATGCTAGCCATGCCGTAGATCCCGGCATCGCCCCCGCTCACCATCGCGACGATTTGTGATCGTGAGAGTTCGATGGATCGCTTTGCCCGTTCCACTTCCTGCCCCATCGAGCTCCGGATTATCTCCTTTCCGCTGATGAGTGCCCCGATCTGTGACAGGTAGGTATCGTTGCCGATAATGACCTCGGACTGCAGGAGCGCCTCTCTCGCCTGTCCTGTCATCTGGTCTGGGCTGCCGGGCCCGATCCCGATGATGAAAAGCATCCCCTTCCTGTTACCGTGCAATGGCAATGGTGACTCCTCCGATAACTGTTTTTCCCACGACCAGTTCTCTTCGTTTTGCCGTGGCAAGGGCGCATGGTTCAGCAACTCCTGAGAGCCCGATGCGGGATGCCCGCGACCCTGACCGGGTGGGGATGGCATTGATGGTCAGGTCATCCAGGTAAAGGAGCGGCCGCCCAAGAGCACGGACAGCATCGAGCAGGCCGCTCTCGTGTGTTTTCTTTGCGGTCGTGGCATAGATGAAAACCTGATCGGGCCTGATCCCTGACGTGGCAAGCACGGTCCGGACCGCTTCCTCGATCTCTTTTGCACTGGTATCCTTCCTGCACCCGATCCCGATGCTGTATTCCCCATCCGTGATGAGAAATGCCGTATCCTTGTCCCCGATGACCACGGCCGGACCCTTCACCGAGTAGAACCCGGCAGTCCCGTCAAGGAATCCTGCATTGACTGGTTTTGAAGCGTCCCTGTTGACCAGGGAATATCTCCCAGCTGCAGCAATTCCCTCTACTGAAGGAACCCCTTCCCGCTCGGTGGCAGTGGTGATCACGGGGACAGCTCCCAGTACCGCCAGTTCCCTTGCCAGTGCATTTGCACCGTGGTGGCCTCCCGTTACCGGGATGGCGAGACGGAGATCGGGCGTCACCACCACAAGGGCCGGGTCCGTCCACTTGTCTTTCAGGTAGGGTGCGATTCCCCTGACGGCTATCCCCATCGACATCACCGCTGCAATCTCCCGGTAGCGGGAAATTGCTGTCGAAAAAGCGGTCTCCGAATATTCGAGGAGGTCGGCACCAAGCACCCGGGCAATTCTTCCGGCAGCCTCAGAGAACCGTGGCAGATAAATGACGGCCCGGTTCATGAGTAGAGGATCGACCTCCTGTGGCCTGATCCCGATGGATCTAGGACTCCTCCTACGACCAGGAGCGCCGATCGGGTGATCCCTGCTTCTGCTGCCTTCCCTGCAATATCTGCGACTGTTCCCCTGACAATCTTCTGGTCCGGCCAGCTCGCATGGTATACCACCGCTGCCGGGGTTGAAGCGGGGTACTGGAGTTTTCCCGTGATCTCATCCAGGCGGTCCGCCCCAAGGAAGAAGACCATCGTGGCAGTATGGGCAGAGAGCTCATGGATCTCATCATGTGCCAGGGTTTTTCCTGCAGGGCGGGTCACGATAAGGGTATCTGAAATCCCACCGATGGTGAGCTGTGTCCCGAGCGCGGCCGATGCTGCAAACAGCGATGAGACGCCTGGAATGACCTCGCACGTGATCCCTGCCTCTTCGAGGAGCTGCATCTGCTCGATTATTGCACCGAACAACGCAGGGTCCCCAGAGTGGAGCCTGACAACCAGTGCCCCGTTCTGTGCCTCCCGGATCATGAGCGGAACGATATCCTCCAGTGACTTTCCCCAGCTGTCAAGCTTGATGCGGGCGGATGACCGTTCCACCAGTTCGGGATTTACCAGGGATCCTGCAAAGACCAGGACCTCCGCCCGGGAGAGCAGGTCCATACCCCTGACCGTGATCAGACCGGGATCGCCGGGTCCAGCCCCTACAAAATAGATATGCGGCATTCACCGCTCCGCGTACAGCACGCTCATATAGTCACTCTCTTCGGGGAGTTGATCGTCCCGATATATCTGCATCCCCTCCATGCACATCCGTTCCACCAGGACAAATGATCGGAACCCCTCTCGTTTCAGTGATTCGGCTACCTGGCGTGGGCGCCGGACCTTCAGCATGATCCGGGATCGTGGTTCGACCGGGCCGTCAGTGACAAGGAACCCGCCGGAAAGAGAGATCCCGGCCACCGAGGCGAAAGCAGTGATGGCACTGATCCCCGGCTCGGTCCTGCACCGGATACCGGGGTGGCAGACGTTCAGGATGGCAGTGAGCCGGGAATAGGTGGAGAAGAAGTTCGGATCACCGAGGATACCGAGCACGGCTGTTCCGGTCCGGGCGATCCCAGCGATGCGATCGGCATTCTGCTCCATGCAGGTACGGATCCTCTCTTCATCTCCGGTCATGGGGAAGTCAAGGATCTCTGCATCGCGGTAGGGGGCTACCAGTTCCCTTGCGATCATGCCCGGGACAAACACCGCGTCGGCCTCGCGAAGGATCCGGACTGCCCGGAGCGTCAGGTATTCCGGTTCCCCCGGGCCGAGCCCAAGCCCGATCAGCACGGGGCTCCTCCTACCACGATGTATACGGGATCGAGCGGCCGGAACATCAGCCCGCCACCCAGGGGAGCAGAGCGTGCGACCGAAACATGGATCGCTTCTTTGAACATCGATAACTCCTGCATCGTGGTCACCGCTTCATGGAGGGTCGAGAGGAGTACTGCATTGACGACCACCGACCTCACCTTCTTCTCCGAGAGGAGGGAGAGCATTCCCGCAAGTCCACGGGACCCGCCGACAAACGCAGCATCGATATGGGGTACAGCTTTGATAAGATCCATCCCGTGCCCTAGGCTGACCTCGATATTGGTCATCCCGGCCGCCATGGCACGATCCCTTGTGCAGGAGACGGCCTCCTCTCTCAGATCGACCGCATAGACCTTTGCAACCCTGCGTGCTGCCTCGAGAGAGACCGTCCCTGTCCCACACCCGATGTCGGCAACGATATCGCCGGGCTCAAGCGAGAGTTTTGCGAGGGAGATCGCCATGATCTCATCCTTTGTGGGTCCGCCGGGCAGGCTCATGCAGGCACCTGACTAAAGTACAGTGGTATTAAGGTATTAATACTTGGATAAATCGCCGTAAGGCCTGTTCAGAGGGGGATGATCCCGTCTCCTTCCCGGTACAGATTCACCACGCCGCCCATCACGATGACCGCCGGGGGCTTGACGTGCCGTTCCTTTGCAAGGGCTCCTATTCTCGCCAGCGGCCCCGTGGTAACCCGCTGGTCTTTCCGAAGACCACGCTCGATGATGGCAACCGGGGTGTCCGGATCTTTTCCCTCACGGATGAGCAGGCCGGCGATTAGGGGGAGGTTTTTCACTCCCATCAGGATGACAATGGTCCCTGACTGCTTTGCAAGCAGCGCCCAGTCCAGTGCCGATTCCTCTTTTGTCGGATCCTCATGGCCTGTCAGGATCGTGACCGAGGATGCATACCTCCGGTGCGTGAGCGGGATGCCGACCGCCCCGGGGACAGCAAGGGCACTTGTGATCCCCGGGACGAGCTCGACCTCGATCCCTTCCTCCCTGATCACCTCGAGTTCCTCGCCGCCCCTGCCAAAGAGGAAGGGATCGCCTCCCTTGAGCCGGACGACCCTCTTTCCCTCCCGTGCTTTTCGGACCATCAACTCCTCGATCTCCTCCTGTTCGAGCGTATGGTCAGATCCATATTTCCCGCAGTCGATCTTTTCAGCATGCTCGGGCAGTGAGAGGAGGATCTCCTCCCCGGGGAGCTGGTCGTACAGGATCACCTCGGCCGAATCGATCACTTCCCGGGCACGGAGGGAAAGAAGCCCTGCCCCTCCCGGACCGGACCCGACAAGATATACTTTACCCTTCATCACAAATCCTCAGTTTCTCATATGCTTCCCTGATCAATTCCTCACCTTCTTTCCGGAGATACTGTCCAAATGTCCTGGCATCCTCAAGGGAGCCGACATCATCCTCCCTCCTGATCCTTCTCGTGCCGTCAAGGGAGAGGATCTCCCCGATCAGGTGGCCATGGTGGGCATAGATCCCCTGCGGTGTGAAACAACCTCCCCCTACCTCCTCCATTACCGTGCGTTCCATCTGCACGTCAATCCGGGTCTGTTCATGATCGAGGGGTGCGAATACTTCGCAGAGGGGAGCTTCGTCCCGGCACACTACCGCGATCGTGCCCTGGTTGGGGGAGGGGACGAACCGCTGCGGGGAAAGCCGGGTCCCGGACACCGACAGTCCCAACCTCTCGAGCCCCGCTTCAGCAAGGACGATGGCGTCATACTGCCCTTCGGCCAGCTTACGGAGCCTCGTATCCACGTTCCCACGGAGCTGTTTTACGGAAACCCCCTCCATGTACCTGATCAGCTGTGCCCTCCTTCTCGTGCTTGTGGTCCCTATCACCCGGATCTCTTTCCTTGGAATGGTATGGACCAGGAAGTCTGCAGGAGAATCGCGCTTGAGTATGGCACAGGTGCAGAGGCCGGCAGGCCGTTTTGCCGGGATGTCCTTCATGGAATGGACGGCTGCATCGATCCTTCCGTCGAGGATGGCATCATCGAGTGCCCTCACAAAGACTCCCTGCCCCCCGATCTCGTGGAGGGGAACCCCGTCAACGGTATCCCCTTTGGTGGTGATGACGACGATCTCTGGAGCGGTACCGCAACCCTGTAGCAGGGAGGCGACCCGCTCTGCCTGTGCCAGTGCGAGCCTGCTCCCCCTGGTTCCAATCCTCACAGGCATGACCTATACGCGTCGCTTATCCTCTCGACATCAGCTTCATTGTGAACTGCCGATAGGAAATTGGTCTCAAACTGCGAGGGCGGAAGGAAGATTCCTTTCTTCAGCATGGCTGACCAGAACGAGGAGAACCGGCCGGTGTCGCACTCTTTTACCTCCCGGTAGTTCCGGGGCGGAGCGGTCCGGAAGAAGAACTTGAACATCGAGCCATGCTGGACAAATGACCCACCTTTTCCGGTGACTGCTTCACCGATCCGTTTCCCGGCCGAGTCGAGCTCGCGGTAGATGCCGCGATGCGCATGCAGCCACTGGATGGTCGCCATTCCGGCAGCCAGCGAGAGGGGATTTCCCGAGAACGTCCCTGCCTGGTATACCGGCCCGGCCGGTGCGATACGTTCCATGATATCGCGTCTCCCGCCAAATGCTCCGATAGGGAGGCCTCCCCCGATGATCTTGCCGAGCGTGGTGAGATCCGGCCTGACGTTGTAGTATTCCTGGGCCCCTCCGATTCCGATCCGATACCCGGTGATCACTTCATCAAAAATGAGCAGGACATCATGGGCACGGGTGATTCTGCGGACTTCCTGGAGATACCCTTTCTCAGGGAGGACAGGCCCGATGTTCCCGGGCACCGGTTCGATGATGAATGCCCCGATCTCCGGGTGCCGGAACAGGAGTCTCTCCAGGGCATCGGGATCATTGTATGGGACCTGCCAGGTATGGGCAACAACATCGGCAAGGACCCCTGCCGAGTCAGGGATCCCGAGGGTCGTCGCTCCTGACCCTGCCTTGACAAGGACACCATCATGGGCACCATGAAAGCCCCCCTCCACCTTGACGATGTCAGGGCGACCGGAAAACCCGCGTGCCACCCGGATGGCTGCCATCGTCGCCTCGGATCCACTTGAGACGAACCGCAGCATCTCCATGCCGGGGTGGTCGCGGATGACCATCCCGGCGTATTCGGGCTCGAGTGGGCAGGGTGTCCCATAGAGCCACCCTTTCCCGAGCTGGGTGGCGATCGCCTCCTTGATGAGGGGGTGGGCATGGCCGAGGATGAGCGGGCCGTATGCCATGCAGCAATCGATGAGCTCCTCGCCGTCAACCGTGGCGATCCTGCTCCCCTGTGCCGACTTCGTGTAGAAAGGATGGGGCTTAATAGCCCTGACAGGACTGCTCACCCCGCCGGGCATCAGCATCCTGGCCTGTTCGAAATAATCACTGCTCTTCATCTAGCCACCCCGCCGCATCCGCGGCATAGTAGGTAATGATCAGGTCCGCACCGGCACGTTTTGCACAGATGAGGCTCTCCATCACCACGGTCTTCTCGTCAATCCATCCGTTCATGGCTGCAGCCCGGATCATGGCGTATTCGCCGCTCACCTGATACACGGCAACGGGCAGACCGAGTGCACGGACCGAGGAGACGATGTCCAGGTAGAATCCTCCCGGTTTTACCATGAGGATATCGGCACCCTCCCGTGCATCGATCTCGGATTCGCGGAGGGCTTCCCTGGAGTTGGCCGGGTGGATCTGGTAGGTGCTCCTGTCCCCGAATCCACAGCCCGAATCAGCTGCCTCCCTGAAAGGACCATAGAGTCCGCTCGCAAACTTGGTGGAATAGGACATGATCCCGGTCTCCTGGAATCCCTCGTCATCCAGAGCCGTCCGAATCGCCGAAACCATGCCGTCAAGCATGCAGGAAGGGGCAACCAGATCCGCGCCTGCCCTTGCATGGCTTACCGCGATCTTTGCTATCAGTTCAAGGGAGGGATCGTTCCGGAGATCCATCCCGGTGGGTCCCTCTCCGATGATCCCGCAATGACCATGGCTGGTGTATTCACATGCACAGACATCGGTGATGACGAGGACTCCCGGGGCTTCGGATTTTACCCGTTGCACGGCCAGCTGGATCACCCCGCGGGGATTGTATGCTTCGGTTCCTTCAGGATCCTTCCGGATTGGTATCCCGAAGAGGAGCACGGCGCCGATCCCTCTCTCCTGGAGCTGGCGCACCACCGGGCCAATACCTGCCAGCGGATACCTGAACTGACCGGGCATAGTGGGGATCGGCGTGGGACGTTCTGCAATCTCGTCGATGAAAAGCGGCATCACGAGATCGGTTTTTCTGAGGTGGTGCTCTTTCACAAAAGGCTGGATAAGCCTCCCGCGGAGCCGTCTCATTCTTTGTTGCGGAAACATAACCGTTCACCCCTGGTGATCGCAGCGACAAGCGACTCTGCATAGTCCAGATCTCCTTCCTCTGCGCAGAGCCGTATCGAGAAGGTGACATCGGAGAGAATCTTGTTTGCCAGAACCCTGGTCAGGTCATCAACGATCTCTCTCGTTCTCTCATCCCCGGTTCCGATGCGGCTGATCGCCCGGTCCCTCTCCCGGGTGCGGATCGATTCAGCCCAGGTATGGAGGATGGCGAGTGTGTCATCGGCTGCTTTGCCGTTGAGGAGGCGGATAAAATGAGCGAGTTCATCATCCAGGTAAGCCCGGGCTTTGGCAGCCTCCGATTTGCGGCTGTTCATCGTGTTCTCGTTGATCTGCCTGAGGCTGTCGATGGTGAAGAGATGGACTCCGTCAATGGCTTCAGCGCCCTCCTCGACATCACGGGGCTGGGCGATATCCACAAGGATGAGGGGTCTGGGATGGCCTTCAAGCGGCCAGCACCGCCCTCTCATGATCTCCTTCAGGTCGTCACAGTGGATGACGGGATGGGGGGCCGAGGTGCACGAGATGACAACATCAGAGAGGAGCATATAGCGGGGGAGATCATCCAGCCTCACCGCTTTTCCCCCGATCTTTTTGGCAAGCACCTCAGCACGCCCGTAGGTTCTGTTGGCAACATAGATCGCGGTGAGCTGCTTTGCTGCAAGCGCCTGGGCAACGAGCATCCCCATCTCCCCAGAACCCACGACGAGGATCCTCTTTCCTTCCAGGGAGCCGAGCTGCTCCTCGGCAAGGAGGACTGCGGCAGATCCGATGGATACCGCTCCCCGGTTGATCTGGGTCTGTTTCCGCACCTCAATCCCGGCGTGGACTGCCTTGTTCACGCAGAGTTCAAGGACCGGGCTTGCACACCCCCTCTCCCGTGCAAAATCGAGAGCGGTCTTGAGTTGGCCGATGATCTGGTCCTCACCTATGATCAGGGAATCCATGCCAGCGGCAAGTTCGAGAAGGTGGCGGAGTGCATCTATCCCGGAAAGGACAGAAAAGTCCTCCCTGCCCTCTTCCTGCAGGAGTGAGACAAGGCTTGAAGCCTCGCCGTGAACCAGGATCTCGATCCGGTTGCAGGTCTGGAGGAGCAGGATTCCGCGGAACCGGTCTTTTGCTTTCCTCAGAAACGCCTCTTCGTCAGGGAACCTGAAGGCCTCGAGCATGTCCACCGTTGCCGTGTGGTGGCTGAGGCCGGCGATTGCTATCGGGGAGAAGAGGGCTTGGTTCATTGCAGGTACTTCTCCTCAATGATTTGCCATGCACCCTCTTCACTTTTCGCCAATGCAACCCATACAGAAGGATCATGGAGGACTTTTATCACGATATCTTTCCTCTTCCGCGAATCCGGCTCTATATCCAGGAGGTACTTCCTGAGCCTTCCCTGCAATGCCACCATCCTGTCAAGCTCCGGAAGGGTGGATTGGAGGTGCTCACGGAGGAACCGGGACACCGCAGGGCTCTCTCCCTCCGTGCTCAGGGCAAGGAGGAAGTGATCACCGGCAATCACCGAGGGGATCAGGAGATCGCCTGTATCACCCGAAGCATTGTTGAACAGGATACCCTTCTCCCGGCACAAGGTCCCGATGCGGTTGTTGAGCGACGGATCCGGGGTCGCCGCGACGACTGCAAATGCCCCGTCCAACAGAGCGCGTATCTTCCCATCAGGCAGGTCCCTGATATCGCGGGGGATCCGTTTCACATCAATCCCGGAGAGATGTGGGGAAAATGAACGGGAGATGACGGTCACTTCTGCTGCAGGAGCAAAGAACCGTGCTTTCCGTGCTCCTACTTCACCCCCGCCAATGATCACCACCTTTTTCCCGGTAAGGTCGATCATAAGCGGGCGCATGTGCATATGATCTGGCGTGACGTGAAATTAAGATGTTGGAATCGAGGCGAATCCCGGGATCTTCTGTTCCGATGACTCGGCCAGAACGAACCGGCCTCTCCCAGCCACTTGAACTTGTCCAGGGATACCATTCAGGCGATTATTCGATATCCTTATAATGATTCAATGCCTATAATGCAGAGTCATTTTGCGCCGATAGTGTAGTGGTTATCACTAGGCGTTGCCAACGCCTAAACCCGGGTTCGAGTCCCGGTCGGCGCATCTTCCCCCTTCTTTTTGACAAGTCCCCATGGTATCCGGTCAGGAGAGATTTGGTCATATCGGATGGTATGCACTCCTTCCGAAAGGAAAAATACGTCATTCCAATGGGTGCATTAAATGACCCTTTTCATTATCAGTAAATAGTATGTCTCCCAATTATACAGTTCATGAATACAAGGGTCCCTCGGGATGAACTTGACAACCGGATGAAACGGTTTCGGGTCCAGATGGACACCATACACCCCGACTGGGAGATTGCCACGGTTTTCAGCAAGGTCAACCTCTACTATTTCTGCGGTACCATACAAGACGGCATGCTCCTCATACCCCGGGACGGAGAAGCCTGCCTCTGGGTGAAGAGGAGTTATGAACGGGCTATGGATGAATCCCTCTTCCCGCAGATCAAACCGATGCGAAGCTACCGTGATGCAGTGCAATCAATACCATCGATTCCTGATACTGTCTACCTCGAGACCGAGCAGGTCCCCCTCGCCCTCTTCTCAAGGCTGCGAAAATATTTCCCCTTCAAATACGTCAGGGCGGTTGACAAGCAGATCCTGCAGATCCGTTCCGTGAAGAGCCCCTATGAACGTGGATTGATGGAACGGGCAGGAGAGATCCACCGCATAGTCCTCGAGGAGCTGGTTCCGGGAGCCCTGACTGAGGGGATCAGCGAGGCAGAGTTCACCAACGAACTCTATCGCCTTATGATGGAAGAGGGCCATCATGGGATCGTGAGGTTCGGGATGTCTGAATCAGACATCATGCTCGGACTGGTCGGATTCGGTGAGAGCTCCATCTATCCCACCTACCTTGACAGCCCTGGTGGCAATGCGGGGCTGTCACCCGCCGTCCCGTTGCTCGGGAGTCGTGACAGGAACCTGCATGACGGGGACCTGGTCTTTGTCGACATCGGGTGCGGATTTCACGGGTACCACACCGATAAGACCATGACCTACGTCTTTGGACGGAGCCTTCCAAAAGAAGTTGTCGAAATTCACCTCCGGTGCGTAAAGATTCAGGATACGGTCGCCTCACACCTGAAACCCGGGGCTATTCCCTCACAGATCTATGAGAGTGTCATGGGAGAACTCGAACCTTCGTTCCTCGATAATTTTATGGGATATGGGGACAGGAAGGTCCAGTTTTTAGGTCACGGGATTGGTCTTGAGATCGCCGAACATCCAGTGATAGCAAAAGGATTTGACCACCCTCTCGAGGAAGGTATGGTGATCTCGTTAGAACCAAAGAAAGGGATCAAGGGAGTTGGTATGGTGGGAACAGAGAATACCTTTGTCGTCACATCGAATGGTAGCCGTAGCATCACCGGCAATCACCCCGGATTAATCCCGGTCGGGTAGCGGACAGTTCCGGCCAATCACCTTTCCTCCTTGGGCCTCTGAATGCTCTCTCTGGGGTTGTCATACCTTGGATGTGCCCTCCTGCATTTCACCTTGGGTGCTGGGGAAACCAGTATCCACTACCAATCTCGTTCTTCCCACACATGAATATCGGGACGGAATTCACTTACCCGATGAATCCTCACCCGCGTGATAAATAAGTGATTCCCGATGGTATGTTCTCTTACCCATAGAAATTCAGTGATGGGCATTTTCATCGGGGTTTCTATCGGGGACCAGCGTGTGATCCGGCCATTGACAGAACACAATCTGCAGAAAATGCCATTCAAAACCTCCTGTCCAGGAAGGGTTCTCGACTGGGACAAATCTTTGCACCATCAGATCAGCAAGTGGACCAAAATGAGCAGCAAACCATCTCTACCTCATCGATATCAATCGTTCCCCCGGGGCTGTTGTGGGCGAAGTTCCGGGGAACAAAACGCGTGAGGACATACAGGCACTCTCTTCTTTTGGCATGAATGCTGTGTTCGAGGTTTTTATCAGCGGGAGGAATATGACAAAAATGTCACATCTAGTTCATCGAAACCACTTCTGACCTCCCCCGGTCAGCGAAAAAGCAGGTTACTGCCTAAGGCGGTATCAGTGGAAAGACCACATTCCGGTGAACGGCGCCAAATAAAGGCCTGTATCAGCATTGCAGGATAAAGGAAAGCAGGCGGACCTTTACCAATTATCCCTGAACCCTGTGATTCTCCTTAAAAATCCAGGTATACTTCAGATCACTCTTCATCGTCCTCATTTCCGCAGGCAACTCCTGCCGCATAGAGACCGATGATCGAATCGGCTGTCTCCATGGAGATCCGCCTCGCAATCTCGTCAGCAAGGAGAACGACATGCTCCGGGCGCATGCACCCGATGCTCTCCTTACCGTCCAGAATCAGCCCGGCGAGGTACGTGAGATCTTCATCCGGCAATTGTTCGATGCGATTGAGAAAATCGGCATCATCGGTGGCAAAGTGGTTTGAGACCGGGGGAAGGATCGAGAAGAAATCATGACCTGATCCAGGACAGAGCGGATCCGTCACCTCTGGTGCAAGCAGGGAGAGGATCGCGAGATCTCTTTCAGAGAGTGTACGAGCCATGAATAGCGGGACGTTTCATTTCAGGATTGAACCGGGAGATCATCAGCGTTTTGGGTGTCGGCGCAGTGTTGTCTCCTCTGCTCATCCAGTCGCTGGATCTTTTCTGCTGATTCCTGGAATGCAGTATCGATTGCGCTCTGGTCCCTCTCCTTCTCCTCCTGCGGGAGATTCCGGATCGCATCGTATCCCATCTTGCGGTACCGTTCAAGGCTCCCGATCGATGCCTCCGGAGAGACCGGGTCTCTCTCATACCTCTCGATAACGAGGGGGAAACACTGTTTGATGATCATCGTCACTTTTGGGTTCAGGATCCCAACTCCTTCCAGGCTAGGTCAGGGTTATTTGGTAATAAATGTCGCTCTCTTTCTTGGAAATGGCAAGGAACAATCGTTACCATACTCCTATCATGCCGGATTTCCCCGGCTGTCGCAACAGGAATCCTTATGCTTCCCTTTCCCTCAACATTTTTTCCCTTGGCGGGATGGGCAGAGAATATCCATGGATGAGGATTTGTATCGTGGAAGGGATGTTTTATCTGTGAAAAGCCCCGGTAAAGGATGAACGGGACAGATTCTGGCCAGGATAGCAGGGGGATTCGTAACCTCTCTTTATAGGACTCACGATTATTGCTCACCAGCCTCCCTCTTGATCCCTGCCACCCTTTTCATAATTCATGATCGTCGCAATATCGAGATCTGCCCTCCTCCTGGTCTGAAGGATGGTATACGCCCTGCTTACTGAGGCAGTGCATGATGCAGCGGAAGTCATGACCCCGATAATGATGCGGACAGCGTCGGCAAAGGTGCCGTTCTTCCACTCTTCCTGGATCATATCATGTGCAATACGCTTGGTCACCTCGTTTCCAAGCACCACGAATGAACTCCCTTTCCCTGTCTTCTGCAGGACCTGCTTGCCTTCTGTTACATCGACGATGGCATACGTCCCGCAGGAGACAAAGAGCCTCCGGATCCTCACGGTGGCTCCGTCAGACTCAGACACTTCCCCCACGAGGATCCCACCCTGATCCGAGACCTTGCACTTGTCGTCACGAACCTGCAGAGCAATCCCCCTTTCTGCGGCCCTTTTCCAAAGATCGGTGTCGTTGACGATCTGCCCCGAGTAGAGCTCCTGCTCAAACCCTGCAGTTTCAGCATCGGGACCCTGCATCAGGATCTCCCTGAGATCGCCTGCGATAACCGCCCCGTCATGACCTGAGAATGCAACGACGAGGCTCATAGGATCATCATCTCCAGTACGGCTCGACTCCCTGCCTAGCTTCATTTCCCCTGGGTCATATTCAACCTGTCTTCTCCGTGGATCAGCGAGCCTTCTGCCCTCCATCATGAATTGTAAAACTGCAGGGAAACTGCATAATCCCCTGGAGCCGGTATCCTATTTAAGGGAAAATTGTACACGTATGCTGGAGACAACAATGGTATTCGAGCAGGCCCGGGCAATAGGGTTCATCTATGCCCTTGTGATGTTTTTTATTCTTGCATATCTCTGGTATACGAAAAGGTGGACGCGGCGGATCGGCTGGATAATTCTCCTGATAACGGTGGCCCTCGGCTTCCTGATCTTCTCACCGATCATCCCCTGGCAGTTCCAGAGTCTCGTTCTGAGGGACGCCCGTGGCGTTGGAGGACCCCTGGCGATAGCGGCGGCAGGCCTCATCGTCATGCTGACGCTCAGTTTTGTCTTCGGAAGGTTCTATTGTGGGTACCTGTGCCCTGTCGGAGCCGTCCAGGAGCTGGCCTCCCTTGCACCCGTATCGAAAATAAAAGTGGGGAGTAAAGTGTGGCCGGGAGCGATCAGGTGGATTTTTTTTATTCTCTTCATCATTGCCGGGTATTTCTTCACCTATGGCCTCCTCCGCCTCTTTGGGATTCGTGACTTTTTCCTCCTTCTACTGTCTGCAGGATTCTTTATTTTCCTGGCAATCATCGCAATCTCTCTCTTCCTCTATCGCCCCTTTTGCAGGTTCATCTGCCCGTTCGGGGCTCTTGCCTCGGTTCCTGCCATGGGGAGCCGGTTCAAAATCCGGCGGACCAATGCCTGCATCTCGTGCGGAAAGTGTGAGCGTGCGTGCCCCACAAATGAGGCAAAGAGGGACGATCGGAAAGGGGAGTGTTACCTCTGCCACCGCTGCCTTGATGTCTGCCCGGTTGAAGGAGCCCTCGAATACAGGAGATCTGGGGCAGAGCCGGGGAAACATGGGGCAAAATAACACTTTTTCGAGAGGAAGAACTGCCATTCATATGTGCCAGGAGACGCAACTGATATCCTTGAGAAGAGAGAAGAGAGTGGAGGAAGACAAGGATGGGAAGAGAAGACCGTGAAGAGATAAAGGGAACGGTCCTGCGCTTGAAGGAGCTTGTTGCCTACCAGGACGGGAGTATCGCCAGCCGGATGATCATCAACTCGAAGGCAGGAAGTATCACCCTGTTCTCATTTGACAGGGAGGAAGGGATATCGGAGCACACCGCCCCATTCGACGCGGTTGCCACCATCCTTGACGGGGAATGCGAGATCAGGCTCTCAGGAGTGGTCCACCTTCTGAAGGAGGGGGAGACGATCATCATGCCGGCTCATGCCCCGCATGCCCTGACAGCGATAACCCCGTTCAAGATGATGATTGTCATGATCAGGGAATAACTCCCGCCCTTGTGTCGTGAGAGTCATGTGGGGCACAACCGGAGGTTGGTAAAAATCATCCCCAACCGGACTCCCTTCTCAATTCAGGCCGTTTTGGGGTAGCATACCGCAGATTTGTTGGAGGAGTCCCATGTTCATCATAGGCCATCGTGGTGCCAGAGCAGTGGAGCCCGAGAATACGCTTCGGGCCATGAAGACGGGGATGACCTGTGCTGATTATATCGAGGTGGATGTCCGGCTCAGCTGCGAGGGGATTCCGGTTATCATGCATGATCCGATGCTCGATCGAACCACCAATGGTACAGGACCGGTGAATGCCCATACCCTTGAGGAACTAAAGAGCCTTGATGCCGGAAGGGGGGAGTCCATCCCGACCCTTGAAGAAGTCTGCCGTCTTGTTTCTGGACGCTGCGGCCTTTTTGTCGAGATCAAGGAACCGGGGAGCGAAGAGGCGATCAGCCGGGTGATCAGGGAGTTTGGACTAAAAGACCTGTTTGTCGTCTCGTTCCACCAGGAGAGCATTATTGCTGCGCTCGCTCATCTGCCGGGAGTGAGGACCGGCATTATTGTATCAAAGGAGACGGCCAGCCTGCCAGGTGCCGCACAGGAACTAGGTACCGATGCGGTCCTTCCGAAGTTTGCCCTGTTGAACGATGCCCTGATCGCTGACTGCCATGCCCGGGATCTTCTCGTGGTCTCCTGGACCCTGAACACACTGGAAGAATTCAGGGAGGCAGCACACCTGGGAATCGACGGATTTGCCTCGGATGATCCCTGCAAGGCCCGGAGATACTTTAAGGATCGGAACATTTTCACACGAATCTGATTGAGAAGAGCATACAAATAAATGGAGCATGCCAAAGCCATGTTCCTATAAAAAAAGACCTGAAAAGAGGGAAAGAAGCGTTTCAGACCGGGATCTTTGCCCCCTGGGTGATCTCTTCTTTCCGGTGCTGCTTGAACCAGAACACCCCCAGCAGGGCCACGACAATTGAGCCTGCAAGGACAAACATCATGTCAAGCATGGTATCGTTCAGGCTGTTCTGCATGGGACCGGCAAGGCTACCCCCAAAAAAGAAGTCTACCAGGAATTCGTAGATCTCCCAGGCTGCCCCCATCGCCATACCAAAGATGAGGGTAAAAAAGATGATGAACCATGTGTTCAGGTTCATCTTCATGTACTTGTCAACAAAGATGACTCCGAGAAAACCAAGCACAGCCACAGCTGTACCCGATACGATATGCGCAATCTTGTCGTAGTAGGGGTAAAATGTGGTATAGTATCCCTGCACATAGCCGGCGGTGTGGATCCAGAGGGCAAGGGCAACAAGGAAGAAAACGAACCAGGGCAGGTTAATGTTCATCCGCTTGGCAACGACAAACGGGATCACGGTCATCCCGAGCATAAGGACCGCGGTGACCATGGCATTGTACTCCCCCCTGAAAAGGGCGCGTAACGCATTCAGGGCGATCAGAGCCATGAAAAAATAGGCGAGGTAAATACCATAACTCTTCTCCATGGTGAAGGTATCACCGGGCCGGGTAATTAATTCCTTCTTACAAATCGAAGGACAATCGTGACCATCCTCCCCTTGTTCCGGAGAACGGGTCCATGATCGAAGCCATCTCCTGGCTTACTCCTCTCTCCAGCGCGGGAAGAAAATTACCCCTCATCATGATCAGGGGACAATTCATGGAAGCTGCAGAGATAGGGATGCACTGTTATGGACGTTTGTGTTTTCCGTGAGATGGTCCGAGGAGTACCGAGATCCACCGGGTCTCATCGAAAAGTTCGCAGATCATCTGAACGGAAAGGGTCAGCGGGACTGCAAGAAGCACACCGAAGCCACCGAGGAGCCATCCCCAGAAGATCAGTGAGATGAACACCACTGCGGTGGAGAGCGCCAGGCCTCGTGCTGCCAGGTGCGGGAACATGAGATACTCGGCCATGAGGTTCACGACCCCTGAGCCCGCAAGGACCAGGATAGCGGCGAGGGGGCCGAGATCGAACCATGCAAGGAGCATGGGCGGAATCACCGCAAGCCAGAATCCGATGTACGGTATGAATCCGAGCAGGAAGGCAATGAAACCCCACAATATTGCGTATTTTACCCCAATAAGTGCGAGTATGACTGCTGTCCCGATACCCATGGCGAGGTTCACCTCGGTTCGTATGATGAGATAGTCGACATTCTTCTCTGCAAGGGCGATGAAACGGGGCAGGTCGCCCGGCCTGAGTTGTTCGATGATGATCCGGAGCTTTTGGGAAAATCCCCTGGCTTCAAAGAGGAGAAAGATGGTGGTCAGAATGATCATAACAAAGAGGATTGCGATATTCCAGAGCTGCCGGATCAGGCTTCCGATTTCAATGGAGAGTGAGGTGACGATCTCCTGCAGGGTCAGGGAAGAGGGATCGATCCCGACTGAGATGAGATACGGGCTTATCAACTCAAGACTCGCCTCGAGTTCCTGCTGGTAGCGGGGGAGATCAGACAGCAGCTGGAGAAAGGACCCTGCGATCACCACGATAAAAACGGCAAGAATAGCAAAGAAGATCGCGAGCGTCAGGATGAAGGCGTTTCGGGTGGTGAAGCCTTTTCTCTCGAACCAATGGAGGAGCATCCCGAAGATCACGGTAAGGAAAATTGAGAAGAGTATGGGGCCGACGATCGATACCGCCGCCTTCATTCCCGCAAGGACAATAACGAACGCTGCAAGGGGGATAAGGATCCGGGAGACTTCGGACATCTTCTGGTTCGAATTCATGGGAAAAAGGCTTCCTGTGGCTGGCTGGATGGTTGTTAGTTTAGCACAGGATGTGGCATTAACGTTTTTCTTACATTTGCACGAATTATGTCAGACAGTGAAGATTGTGTCAGACAGTGACGTGGCCTCCCCCGGCTCGCCCCTCTCTGAGGGAAATGGATCCAAATCCGTCCCTGGCCTCCTGTTGTTAAAAAGGATCCGTCCTTTTCTCCCCTCTGGCAGGGCCTTGAATTTTGAATGACATCCGCGATACAGCACGCCTATCCAACATATGAACTGTACGACCCTTCCGGGGAAATCCCGGAAAAGGGAGAAGCGGAATTCGGTGTTTTCAGCGGACGATAGATACCGTCTTTGTGAAAGGAATTTCAGGGGCCAGGTTCCCTGGCAGGTCAGGAACGACCACTCCTCGTATCTCAAGAAGAATCTGTCTGCTATCGGCAAATAAGAGGAGCGATCCGAGCAGATCGGCGTTCTTTATTCTTATGGGGATAGTGACTGGGTTCTCTCCAGGATTGACCGGGATATCTGCCTGTTCTCCGTGGGCCAGATACTTCCACTCATCACCATTCCGGTAATACACATCAAAGGAAACAGACTGGAGTGTTATTGCCACCGGATATGGATTGTCGACAGTCAAAAAGACCTCGATGGCTATTTCTGCCAGGGAGATGGATGATATGGCTGCCCCCTTCACCTCCACCTCCGGCATCGGGGCAAGAGCACTGCATCCGGTAAAGAGCAAACCGAAAAGTACCAGGATACAAAATAAGAAAACCCTACGAAGTACCATAGGAAATACATCATCCTGTACTGATAGAAAACAGTGCCCCTCCCCAGGGAAAAAAATCACATGATTCGCATTAAGCTGCAAGCATACAAAAAGCTGCAAGCATACAACGTGAAAATGGCGTAGCAATGTTCATAGGAGCCTCTCACATGACCGCTGTCCGGTCTGTCAGGAAACATAAGGTGAGGCATTTCCATGAGAGCTGAGGCTCGTGTCCATTAGAGGTCACGTGCTGGATTGCGTTTTCCTTCTTTTTTGTTCTTCCGGTAGAGCCACCCTCCCGTAATGAACATGAAAACGATCCCGAACACTGCAATCACAAGGACCATGAAGAGGATCTGGGGATCGGTGAAGCTTGCAGAGACCACCACCAGTGCTGCCGAGACATTCCGGAATCCTGTCCCGAATGCGAGGACCTGGCGGTTCTGCAGTTCGGGACCGCCGAGGGTATACCCTATTGCAAAAGAACCGAGGATGAAGAGGATCGCAACAGCGATGCCTTCAAGGCCAAGGAGGGTCCCGGCCTTCACCGAAAAATCACTCATGAAGAGGGCGACTGTATATATGATAAGGACCACTACGATGGACAGGTCCGATACGCGATCGACAACGGGATACAACCGATAGGCAAGGAGCGGGAATTTTGCCCGGATCGCCATAGTGAGGAGGAGCGGGACCAGCATGAAGACGATCAGGTACATCGCTGTACTGGTCTGATCTACCTGGACCCCTTCGATCAAGTAGGGAAGCATGAATGGCATGTAGAAGATCGTAACAAGGATCAGGATCATCGTGAGGCCTACAGCATAGGCAACATTCCCTCCGACCAGTTCCATGGCCTTGGGGAGCGAGGGGGCTCCCGCTGCTGCGGCTACGAGGATGAGCCCGGTTGCAAGCTCAAGATCAAGCGGGAAGAGATAAAGAATAAAGAGGGCAAAAAGAGGGACCACCACGAAGTTCGCGATGAGGGAGATCGAGAGGAGCCATTTCTTCTTCCATGGTGCAAGGACTTCAGGGACCGTGAGGTTGAGACCCATTGCAGCAATGCTGGTGACCACGAAGATCCAGATAGCATAGTTGCCGATCTCAAAAAACAGTTCAAACATGGAATCCGTGACCTCTTCCGTGCAGTACCATGTGCATTCGTACGCTGATTAGGTTTGATGGAACTCCCTTAATAGTCTGGCGAAGGAGAACCGGCTCATTCCACAGGGAACGGAAAAAAAGAGAATATGGTGTGGTTTTCAGGCTGCGTTCTGTTTTGACCGTACCATGAATGCCCCGATGATGGCGGCAAAACCGAGGACAATCCCGAGAACCCCAAGCACGAACGGGAGAGCCAGTGTGGCAAGGTACGGGTGAACCAGGAGGATCAGGCCGAACAATACCGAGAGAAGGCCGATGATTCCAACACCCCAGCCACCGCCGGTAATCCCCTGGTAGATATGGATCGCCCCGATCACCAGTGCCCACACCCCCACCATGATGATGAAGATAAACGGCACAATGAACGCACTATAGAACGGGTAAGCAAGGATGGCAAGTCCGAGAATGATTCCGAGAATGCCAAGAAGGATTTTCATTCCCCTGTCTTTCTGTTCTCCGGCTGCACTGAAGAGCGTGAAGATCCCGCTGATAAACCAGTACGCACCAAGGAAGGTGATAAGGACGAGTACAGTCATTGCAGGGGAGGTCAGGAAGAAAATACCAAGGATGAGGGCGACAATCCCCTGGATAAGCAAAACCCACCAGGGGAAGAATCCTCCAAAAATATTACACATGCCCATTGTTGTGGTTGTTTCATCAGTCATAGTAGTGCTCCAATAACAGAACATGGAAGATTGATACCAGGTAATATAAAATTTTTTCAGTTTCCAGTGAAAAAAAGGCTGGAAATTGTTTTATTATCACGAAATTACTATCTCGAATCCGTATTACCAGGACAGAACAGGGGCATGGTCCCTGAATGCCAAAATTGGCCTCCTTTCCCTGCTCTCATTCCTGGCATACAGGTGCCTGATTTTTCATCCTGCCATGACAATACAATTGGGAAATCATCTCGGGTGATGGTAATAGTCAGAATGCTGCTTGGGATCGGAAACAACCTCCACGGTGATGACGGGATAGGGAATTACATCGCATCACGGTTCCGTGCCCGGGGCTGGATATCGCTCGACTGTGGGACGATGCCCGAGAACTTCACGGCAGTGGTACGCCGCCACCATCCCGAAATGCTGGTCCTCGTGGATGCAACCGATCTCGGCCTTGAACCCGGCGAATTCAGGAGTGTCGGTGAGGACCAGATCGAGGAGGTGAGCATTGGCACTCATAACCTGCCTCTGTCGTTCCTCATCAGATACCTTGCCGAATCGGCAGGACAGGTGATCTTTATTGGTATCCAGCCGGGGCATCTGGGAGATAGCGAGGGGATCAGCCCTGCCGTGACAGCCGGGGCAGAACAGTTCATCGCACTGCTTGCACAGAACCGTATCCCTGAAATTAAATCCTTTAAGGGGAGGGAAAAACGTGATGAGCGGGGGGATTGATCAGTCTGGGTTGATGGCCGGAAAAATGATGACGGCCAGATTGTCATTCGACAATCTGGCTCTCTGCGTACCGGTCTTCGGTTGCGAGCAGGAACTCATGACTCATGTGTAGTGCATTTTTTGGGCAGACATCATTGCACTGGGAGCAGAAGATACACTGGGTGACATAGATCCTGACCCGTTTTGTCTCTGGAATAAACTCGATGGCATGGGCAGGGCAGACCCTGAGACAGAGGGAGCAGCCGATACACGCCTCACGGTCATAAACAATTTTTCCACGGAATTTGGGGGGGGTTGGAATGGGTGGGTGGATTGTTGCCTCTCCACGGGCGACCTTTGCCAGGAACCCGGTTATTGATGAGGGCAGGTGCCGTGATGGGAATGCATTGGTTGCCGGCCGGCTGAAGAGCTGCCTTACCAATTCGGGGAGAAGGGGGAGCCCGGCCATTTTAGACCACCCCCATGATCTGGTCAACCATGACAAGGAGGAGTCCAGCCAGACCAGCTATGGCAAGATAGATCCAGTAGACCGAGACAACCTGGTTGATCCGGAACCGTGCCATTGAGACCCTGATCACGCTCACTGAGATAAAGGCAACGAGGGTGATCAGCAGGATATAAAACAGGAGATCAATAACCGCTCCTACAAATCCGGATATACCTGCTATTGCGGCGAGGCGGTAAGGGAAGAAAAGTGCCACCACGAGAGAGGCCATCGCCACGGTCTTTACCCCTTGCGTCAATGAAAAGAGGGCGAGGTTCTTCCCGGAGTATTCGACAAGGATCCCCCCGGCAAGCTCAGTCTCTGCTTCCGGAGTGTCGAAGGGGACCCGGGAGAGCTCTGCCGGGGTCACGATAAGCAGGACGATCAGGAGGATCAGGAGCCCGATAGCCCCAAGCGGACCGACAAGGCCCCAGACTGGATTGGCCCCAATGGTGGCAAGCGAGAAGGGAAGGGAGATGCCTGCGGCAGCGAGTCTCCACGCGATGGCGACTACCACGATAGCAAGCGGGAACTCGTATGCTATCATCGTCACCATCTCGCGCTGGGCACCGACCGTTGCATAAGGTGAACCGGATGCAAATCCCCCGGCAACCAGCGCCAGGGCAGGCAGGGTCAGAAGATACATCACGAGGATGAGGTCGCCGCCTCCGGATAATACGGGGGCAAAGCCACCGATCGGAAGATAGAAGAGGATGGTGATCGCCGAGGCCAGGGCGATGATGGGCGCGAGGTTGAACAGCCATGGTATCGCATTTTCTGGCACGACGTTCTCTTTTGCAAGGAGTTTCCTTACGTCGGTGAATGGTTGTGTCAGGGGAGGACCGATCCGTGCCTGCATCCGTGCAGCAACGATCCGGTCAAATCCCATGAGCAGCAGGCCGATAATGATCGAGAATGCTGCTACCAGTACAGCCCCGGCCAGGAGGGCAGGCAGGGTTTCGATCATTGCATCATCCTCCGGGTCTTCTCCCGCGAGAGTCGGGTCAGGTCTTCCTTGGTGAGGATGTCAGATCGCCCGTTCCTGGTCACTGCTACCCGGTCGGTGCAGGAGAGACAGGGATCGATGGATGCGACGATGATAGGGATATCAGCCAGCTGCTCCCCCTGAAGCATCGGGATCCAAGACATCAGGTTGCTGTAGGAAGATGCCTTCACCTTCCAGCTGTCCGGCGCCTCCTTCCCCGCCATTTTCACGTAATGCATGCATTCGCCGCGGGGCGCTTCCACCCTGCCGATCCCCTCTCCCTCGGCCTTCTTCAGGACTGAAAGCAGTTTTGCCATTTTTGGCTCCCAGAGGATCTCCCCTGCTGGAAGCTGCCCGAGGCACTGCCTGATGATTCCGATTGACTGGCCTACCTCAAGCAGCCTGACAATGATCCGGTCATAGACATCCCCTTGTGGTCCGCCGGTTTCGGGTGGGGGGAGGATAGCTTTGACATCGAGATCGCCATAGGCACAGTAGGGGTAATCCTGCCGGACATCCATATTCAGGCCGGATGCCCGGGCGGTGGGACCAACTGTGCAGAGCAGCCGGGCATCATCCCCTGAGAGGATCCCATGGCCGCGGCACCGCATCAGGATCGTGCTGTCCTTCAGGAAGAGGGTTGCCATCTGGTCCAGAAGTCCCTGGTAATAGTCGAGGCCTTTCTCAACCAGTGCCCGTTGTTCATCTGAGATATCTCTCCGGACCCCGCCAATCTGGACGATACCGTAGTTGACCCGGTTCCCGGTCAGGTTCTCGATAAGGTCCATCGACTGCTCCCGGACTCTCCATGTCAGGTAAAAGAGCGAGTCGAATCCGAGCTCGTGGGCAGCAACTCCAGCCCAGAGCAGGTGGGACTGTATCCGTTCCAGTTCATGTAGGATCGTCCTTATATAGTCTGCCCGCTCGGGGACCTCGATCTCCGCGATCTGCTCGACCGCCCTTGCGAACGAGAGCGAATGCACGATCCCGCAGATACCACAGATCCGGTCGGTCAGGTGCACGATCTGGACGGGATTCCTCCTCATTCCCATCCATTCGATCCCCCGGTGGGTCTGTCCGGGGGCAAAATCCACGGTCCTGACGATCTCTCCCTCCATTCCGAAGGTGAACATCACCGGCTCCTTGAGAGCCGGGTGGACAGGGCCGATAGGGACCGTGTAGGGGACTGTTTTCTTGGCCTTTTCAGCACTCATGGGGACTCACCTCCCTCTTTCTTCCCTTCCGGAGCAGGTGCCTTCTCGGGGATAGGGGGTACCGGCCGGTCTTTCGGCCGGTCCACCTCCCAGAGGTTCTTGATCATCTCGGGAGGAATACCGGTCTCATCCTTTCTCCAGGGATAGACCCCCTTCGGGAAGTCCTCGGGTAAAAAGAGCCTTCTCCCATCTGGAATTCCCGTGACCGTGATGCCAAAGAACTCCTGCTTCTCCCGCTCAGAGAAGAGAGCTCCCGGGATCAGGTCGGTGATTGTTGGCACTGTCAGATCGCTCTTCGGCAGCCGGATGGCGATCGTGACCATATACTCTCCGAACTTCTGCCCGTAAAAGACCGAGAAGATATAGAGGAGCTCGATATCAGTTCCCAGGTCATTTCCTGCGATGACCGCAAGATGGGGGAACCGTATCGCGATCAGCTCCTCGATGGCCGGCCTGACCTGTTCCCGGTCAATTCTGAACCAGAGGTTGTATGCCTTGACCTTCCTGGTCCCTTCGCCCCGTTCGGTCACTTTTGCCTCGGAAAGTCCGTTCCCGAATCTCGCGCTGAACCGATCGATGATCTGTTGCGGGGTAAGGTAAGGGGTTGCATTCATTGTTCTGCCTCCAGCCGTTCCAGTTTTTGGAGTGCCTTCACAACTCCGAAGACGATTGCCTCTGGCCGGGGCGGGCATCCCGGAACATAGACATCGACCGGGATCACCTGGTCGATGGGGCCGTCCAGGTTATATGAGTCATAGAAAACTCCCCCTGACTGGCCACAGGTGCCGATGCACATCACGACTTTCGGGTCCGGGACCTGTTCGAACACCCGCCGCACTCTCGGGGCCATCTTCTTCGTGACGGGCCCGGTCACGAGGAGCACATCGGCATGCTTTGGTGATCCGACAAGGCGTATCCCAAACCGTTCCGGATCGTAACGGGGGGTAATCGTGGCCACGATCTCGATCTCGCACCCGTTGCAGGACCCTGTATTGAGGTGGAAGACCCAGAGCGACCGGTTGAATGATGTAGGAATCTTCATGTCAGACCACCATCACGATGACGAGGAGGATTCCGGCGACCCAGAATATCCAGAGGAGGTAATCCGTCGCGATTCCGGTATGCAGCGGGACAATTCGCTGATAGTACCCCTTTATCCCTTCCGTGAATCCCCAGTAGAGGTTGCCTGCCCTGATGTGGACCTCTCCCTTGGGGGGTTCGGCATTTCCTGAAAGATATGGTCGTGCCTGTTCAGTTCCTTTCTTGTACGTGGAGACGCCTGAACTCCAGAGGATCCAGGCTATGACAAGGCCGATAAAGATGGCTAGCACCCACAAGATCGGATCCCAGATCCCGAATCCGCTGGTAAGGGATGTTGCAGATACCATGATCATGCCCCTCCGAGCACTGCTGAAATGTATCCTGCCTGGTCGGTGAGCGCATGAGCAGCTGGGGTTATCAGGTTCTGGACAAAGAATTCCGGAAAGATCCCGGAGATGATCACTATTGCGGCAAGGATGGTCATTCCGATGAGCATCGTACGCGGTGCTTCTCTGACCTGCTCATTCCCGGGAAGGGGAGGGCCCATGAAGACAGAATGGAACACTTTTACAAACGAGGCAAGGGTAAGGATACTCACGACCATCGCTATGATTGAAAGGAGGGGACTGAAGGCAAACACGGACTCGTATATCAGGAATTTGGAGGCAAATCCGTTAAAGGGTGGTATCCCGGCAATGGCAAGCGCCCCGATAATAAAGAAGATCATCGTCCATTTCATCCGGTGGCCGAGACCTCCCATCCGGTTCAGGTCGCTTGTCCCCACCTGGTAGATGATGGCGCCAGCCGTCAGGAACAGGAGGCCCTTATACATTGCATGGTTGAAGATGTGGAAGATCCCGCCTTCCATCGCAGTCATCCCGTAGGAGTTGAGGAGCGCCTGGTCGCCGAGGACGGCAAGTCCTACGCCAACCCCAAGGAGCATGTATCCAGTCTGGGAGACGGCATGGTAGGCCATCAGCCTCTTGATATCCTTCTGGGGGATTGCCATCGTGACTCCTATGATCATCGAGAGGATACCCAGGATGATGATCACCCACCCGATCGTTACGTAGTTGAGCGTGATGCCGTACAGGGTGAAGCAGATCCGGAACAGCCCGTACAGGCTTGCCTGGCTTGCAACCACCAGCATTGCCGTCACCGCAGAGGGGGCCATTGAATAGGCATCCGGTGTCCAGAAATGCATCGGGACCGCTCCGCATTTTGCTGCAAGGGCTGCGACAACCAGCACGAGAGCGAGTTTGTCGAGAGGTGTCCATTGGATCATGTCCGCAAGCATCGCCATGTTCAGGGCGTTATACTGGCCATACAGGATGCCGATGGCGAAGAGGAAGAATATACCCCCGATTGTACTGACAAGCAGGTATTTGAGACCTGCCTCAACGGCACGACCTTTTTCCACCTTGTAGGCAACAAGCCCTGCCGATGCGAGGGAGGAGATCTCGAGGAAGACAAAGAAATTGAAAAGGTCTCCGGTTGAGACCATCCCGAGGATGGCACCGATCATCAGGAGAAAGATGGTGTAATAGGCTTCGAGCCCGGACCTCTTGGCATCGCTGGTGAGGGAGTAGAGGATAACGGCAAACCCCACCGTAACGGCAATGGTCACCATCAGGGCACTCATTGCATCGAGGGTGAAGATGATCCGGATTGGTATCCCGCCAGAATCAGGGGGAACGGCAAGGGTGGCATTCGTTGCACCAAAGACATAGAGCAGCGTCCCCTCCGTATATACAAGGAACGCTACAAAGTAACCGATAAGTGCCGTCAGGGTCATGACAGCAAGTACCCAGAGTGCCCGTGCATCCCGTGATATCTTTCCGATCAGAGGTGAGAGGAATGCCCCGAGCAAGGGGACTGCGATCAGCAGAGCCGGTGCATTGGTAGTAATATATCCGGGGATCATTCTTTCAGCTCCTTTATCTCATCGACATTCACAGTCCCGTAGGTCTTGTAGATGATCACGGCAAACGAGAGCATCAGTGCACTCGTTGCAACCCCGATCACGATCGATGTGAGAGTCAGAGCCTGCGGGGTTGCCATCACCATGTTCTCAGATACTGCGTAGGTGTAGATCGGTGCGATCCCTCCCTCACGATATCCGAGGGCAATAATGAAGAGGTTCACTGCCGAGGTTAGGATGCTCACCCCGAGGAATATCTTGATGAGGTTTCTCTTCAGGAGGATGGTGGCAAGCCCGATCACGGACAGGAGTACGACCGCGATATAGGGAAGGTTCCAGAACATGGTCAGGCCTCCTTGGTCTTCCCGATGCCCGAGAGCATGTACAGGATGACGATGGCGAGACCGCCCCAGACCTCGATCCCGACAGCGATGTTCATCAGCGGGAGTACCCCGCCCGTATTCAGCTCACCGGGGTTCGGGCCGAAGGGGACGGTCATCCCGAAGAGTGAGCCGCTGTTTGCGAGGAAATTGAAAAAGAACGTGGTCCCAAGCCCGATGGCAATGAGTGCCACCCCGGCAAACATTACGAGCCCCGCGGACTCCTGGGCCATGAGTATTGTCTTTTTGATCATCCCGATCACCTCTTCATACGAATAGGCAACGATCACGAGTGCCGCCCCGGTTGCGACCACAGCCCCACCCTGGAATCCGCCTCCCGGGGTGAGATGACCGTGCATAATCACGTAAAGGCCGAAGATAACGATCGCACCAAAGAGGACATCTGCCCCGAAGCGGACGATCTTACTCATTCTCATCGGCATCACCCCTTACCAGCTTCCGGTACATCAGCGCTACCCCGACAACGGCGGTGAACAGGACGGTGGATTCACCGAGCGTGTCGAAACCACGGTAATCGAAGACGATTGTGGTCACGATGTTGTTCGTTGCAGCCTGCTCCTGCCCGTTCATTATGAAGTAATCGTCCATCGTGGTGTTGTCAGGTTCCCCGAATGTCAGGTCGAGGGCGATCAGGCCCAGGAAGAGGCCGAAAATGATGATGATCAGGATCGAGAGTTCCTTTCTCATGGCGCATCCTCCTCGTAGCGTTTGGTCGAGCGGATTGCAATGATAAAGATAGCCGTAGTAAGACCTGCCCCTATTGCCGCCTGTGAGATCGCGACATCGGGCGCCTGGAGGATATAGAATTCAAGCGAGATGAGGAAACTGAAGAGGCCCGAGGCGAGTGCGGCGGCGAGCAGATCCTTGAAGTGGTACACGAGAACTGCCGAGACAATAAGGCCGGCAATAACGAGGATATGAATGATAGTCTCGATCATCGTCCCGCCTCCTTCAGCCGGTCGACCACTGCAGGGGAAGGCAGGATGCCGCTCCGGTGAGCAGCCCTCGCGATGGCATGGGAGCCGATAGCGTTTGTGAATGCCAGGGCAAATGCGGCGATAAAGGCATGGACGCCGAGCACAATGAACTGCGAATCGATGGTGCTCAGGTAAAGGGAGATTGAATAGACGATCACGGCAAGGGTAGTGAAGACCGACCCGAAGGTGGTTGCTTTCGTGGTGGCATGCATCCTTGTGTACAGGTCCGGGAACCGCAGAAGGCCGATCACCCCAAGCGAATTGAAGATGATCCCGATCGCAAGGCAGATGATGATGAGCCACTCGGCAATCATCAGAGTTCCCCTCCAAGGTATTTCGCAATGTAGAGGGTGCTGACAAACGAGAGCAGTGCATAGACGATTGCCACATCGATAAAGATGACCTCCCGGTAGATCAGGCCGAGGATAACGAGCGATGCGACGGTCAGGGTATTGACCGTGTCGACAGCGACGACCCGGTCACCAGGGGTAGGGCCGAGGATAAGCCTGATGAAGCAGAGGCAGATCAGGATCACAAGGACCAGAACTGCAGGGTAAAACGGATCGATCATTCGGCAATCCTCCGGATCCACCGCGGGAGATCAGCGATGGAGAAGAGCTCATGGTCACGGATGACCGGTGCAGCCTCCTCACCCTCTCCGACATTGATGTTGTGGATGAACAGATCATGCGTATGCTCATCGATGTCGACGGTGATCGTCCCAGGTGTAAGGGTGATAGAGTTTGCGAGCATGAAGATCCCGAGGTCTGACTTCAGGTCTGAGGAGACCCTGATGATCCCTGGCCGGATCCGCAGGGTGATCACCCGGTAGGCAACATCGAGGTTTGCCTTGATCACTTCCAGGAAGAACGGCCCAAAGACATAGATCGGGATGAGCAGGAACCGCAGGGGGTTTGCCATCCGGTAATTTCGTGCCCGGCAGAGGAAGTTCCGGGCAACTGCAGCGGTTAAAAGGCTGAGAACAACCCCTGCAGTGAGTTCTGATGCCGACCAGAGCCCTATATTCCCACTCCCTGCAGTCAGGACAAGGTAGACAAAGAGGGAGAGGAGAAAGGTGAGGATAAAGGCGATCACCCGATCGCCTCCGGCCGTTCATCGTTTGAGCATGTCAAACACGTTCCATTCATAGGTATCACGCGAATCTCCAGAGGTTCCGGTGCGGTCCTGATACAGCTTTCATTGGTGAACACCGATCTGCCGCATCACATGGTATAACTACGAATATTGGTTCTCCGAATCTTAAACAATACGATTTGCTCCGGATAAAAAACGCATTTTATCAGTTCTTGGAAAAAATTACGTCTAATTATCAGTTTTTACCCACTACACCGGGATCCCGGCAAAAATATATCGCCCGTATCCCTCTGGTATTTATCGTTTCATTGCCAATGGTAAGGGTGAATGCGCCCTTCGTTCCTGGGAAAAATGCTCCTTCACTGGTGCGATATCTGCCACGCACCAGTCCTCTCGGAGACCTGTGCCTGTGGTGCCGTGACACGGAAAGTACAGGTCACCCCTCCAGGTGATATACGGCCTGCGTTTCCTGCGGATGTCTCCCTTATCAACCGTATCTATTCTGCCCATTTCGGGGCGCCACTCATACCCGAAGGGCATGTCGTTCTCCTTAACAAGGTTCCGGACACTGACCGTATGGAAGAGATCATCATGGGAGGGGCCGTCGTCGGGGCAATACGGTACAACCCGTCTGACAGGGCCTGGGAGCCCCTCCCCAGGCAGGAGTCTGCCCTTTACCTGACCCCGCTGCTCCGGTTTGTGGTCGTGGATCCCGGTGCGGTTGCCTCGATTCGGAATGAAGGGGCTAGCGTGCTTGCACCCGGGCTTATCTCAATACACCCCTCGGTCCGGTCGGCTGATGAGGTGTTCATCCTTGATCCCGAAGGAAGGGTTGCGGGAGTCGGGAGAGCCCGTGCTGATGCAATTGATGCGGCCTCGATGACCCGGGGGCAGGTGGTGAGAACCCGGAAGAATGCCCGGTCGACCTGCATCCCAGGTCCATCCACGTGGGATGCGGTGGTCGGGGCGAACGCGAAGGTGCTTGAGGAGGCCGAGGCAGAAGCAATCGGTTTCATCCGGAACGTCTCGTCGAATTACGCTGGGCAGGCGACCGTATCGTACTCGGGCGGGAAAGACAGCCTCGCCACCCTCATCCTTGTGCTGAAGGCGATAGGCAACGTCCCGCTCCTGTTTGCCGATACCGGGTTCGAATTCCCGGAAACGTATCAGAATGTCTCTGATGTGGCAGCCCAGTACGGGCTTCCGGTCGTCCGTTCCGATGGTAAAAGCAGGTTCTGGGAGGCATACGACCGGCATGGTCCTCCTGCAGTTAATCACCGCTGGTGCTGCAGCGCGTGCAAACTCCTCCCGCTAAAAGAGACGATCGGAGAAACATGGGGTGGCTGTCTCTCGTTTATCGGCCAGAGAAGGTATGAATCGTTCAGGAGGAAGGAGAGCAGCCGTGTGTTCAGGAACGGGATCGTGACCAACCAGACCTCGGCTGCCCCTATCCAGAACTGGACCGCCCTCCATGTCTGGCTGTATCTCTTCAGGGAAGATGCCCCGTTTAATCCGTTGTATGCGAAACGCCTCGATCGTATCGGATGCTACCTGTGCCCTTCAAGCGATGTGGCCGTGCTCGAGGATATCAAGAAGAGTTATCCCGATCTCTGGGATACGTGGGAACTTAAGCTCAAAACGTGGCGCGAGGATCATGGCCTGCCCGCTGCATGGATCGATGAAATGAGGTGGAGGATAAAGGAGGGGGTGGCAGATGAAGCGGATAGTAATTGTTGATTACGGGCTTGGAAACCTAAGGAGTGTCTACCGGGGGCTTGAAAAATCAGGAGCACGACCGGTCGTCACCTTCGATATCGAGGAGATTGCGGCGGCAGATGCCATTGTCCTTCCCGGCGTTGGTGCCTTCAGGGACGGCATGGAGCAGATCGGCGAGATGCAGCAGGTCCTCACCGAGGCAGCCGGGGCCGTCCCTATGCTAGGCATCTGCCTCGGTATGCAGATGCTCCTTGAATGGAGCGAGGAGCATGGTCTCCACGCAGGGCTTGGGATCATCCCCGGGACGGTCCGGCGGTTCCAGGGATCACCCGGGTATAAAATTCCCCACATGGGATGGAATTCGCTCGAGTCCCCGATGACTGACCACCCGCTCATGGAAGGGATCAGGGAAGGTTCCTACGTCTACTTTGTCCATTCGTATTATGCCGATACCCGCGCTGAAAATACTCTCACGTCCACCACCTACACCCGCTCCTTTGCTTCATCAATCACGAGCGGAAATGTCTTTGGTGTCCAGTTCCACCCGGAAAAGAGCGGGGCGACGGGGCTCCGGATCCTTGAAAACTTCATCAGTCTCATATGAGATGATGCACGGGGAAGACCGGCCCTGATTCTGTTCCAGAGAACAGAAACTAATTATTACCCACGCTCCAAGAGCTGGATATGAAAAAGCGCTTTATAGTTCTTCTTCTCTCTCTCGCGCTTCTTATCGGGGCTGTTCAAGCCTATGTCGTTACGATCGAGGCACCTCCGGAAATCCAGGCAGGGGCTCCCCTTGAAGTGACCGGTACTACCACGTTCCCGGCCGGGACCCAGTTTGACATTATCCTCTACCGGACACAGTTCACGACACCCGAGACAGTTGACCGGAGAATGATCGTCGTCGATGAGACCAAGGAGTTCGATGCTTCATTTCCAACAACTGCCCTCCCTGCCGGGCAGTACAAGCTGGAGGTCCAGTTCCTCGAGGATCCGGGGTCAAGCCTGGGGTCGTCATCGGTCACCCTGCTTCTTGTGAATCTCATAGACAGGTCTGCGGAGATCGTCCTCACCGCTCCAAAGGAGCAGACCCTGGACCAGGCCTTGCTGATCGAGGGATATATCCCTGATCTGGGGGTTGCCACCATCACGATGAAGGTCGATGGCCCCAAGGGTTTCTCCCTGCCTGATCAGAGCATCAGGACGACCACTACCCTTGGATCCAAGGACGGACACTTCTCAAAGAAGGTCAACGTGACCGAACCGGGAAACTATTACGTGAATGTCTATGATGCAAAGGGCTTCATCACCCAACTGCGATACTCGGTAAGTGAGTCAACCAGCCCGGCGGGAACAAACCCATCGACCACGGAAATACCATCCACATCCCTCCCGCAGACAGCGGGAATGCCCGTTCCGCTTGCTGGAATGATCGCCGGCCTCGGCGTAGCTGCCGCCCTGGTCTCCTGGAAGAGGAGCTAATTTTCACCGGAACCGGAGTAGTATCTCCTTTTTCTCCCGTAATCCAGCTTAATCTTCACCAGTGGGACAGATAGCCATGGCCATTTTTTCCCTGCAATCACAACTGAAGGGGGAAAAAAGGGTGATGAGGAGCAGATCACCCGAAATCTCGTGGAATTGAGCATATAACGTAAAGAAGGGTACGCACAATTTTTACCACCTGTCTTTCTCATACCCTATGACAGAAAATTGACCGTGCCCGGCTCTCATATATCTGTAAAAAAAAGTGATACCCCGCTCAATATCAAAGAGGAAGATATCTTGCTTATGCGCAATCGCATCGCAGGGGACTCAACAGCGGCAGGGGGGAGCAAAACCCAACCCCCGGGAGAGTCTGCTACGCAATGGAACCTCTTAAATAATATGAAAAAAATGGTGTCGGAAAGGACCACTCTCACCAGGAGTATCACGGGGAATAGCCTTTCTGCCACCGGTATGCTTCATACAGGATGAGGACCAGCAGCACCAGGCACCCTCCAAGGAAGAATGCCAAGACCATTGGAACAGAGGAGGGTAGTACCGGTGCAGCAGCGGGTGCAGTGGCTTTTTCGGCAAGGATTGAGGCACCCTCACCCCCGCCAGCAGACCGATCGATCTGGAACGAAGCCGGCTCCGTCATTTGGGTGGTCCCCATGTCAAGCAGCGGAAGGATTGCAAACATCGCCATCGAAGCGAGGACAACGATCGCAAAGAGTGATGCGTACTTGAGGAGGATCGAACGGACGCTCGTCACCTTCGGGGCAACGATCAGCAGCTGGTCGCGGAGGGCATAGACCTTGACCTCCCGACCCTTCACGCTGTAACGGGTCTCGGCAATCTCGATCAGGCCGGCCTCGAGCAGGTTGTCGATATGGTATTTCAGGGTCCCCATCGGGATGTTCAGGAGATCCGTCAGGTCGGATGCTGTCTTTGGACCCCCGGCAAGGATCTGCAGGATCTCGTTTGCCATGGGGCTCCCAATTGCCTTTCCTATCTTCTGTGCCCGTTCATCCCCGGGCTCGATAACGATGATCTCTTCAGTCATTGAGTGCTGCCAGGATCCGCTCACGTCCCACTTTCAGGGCGAGCCCTAACTGGTCGGTGATGGGCCCACCACCCTGGGCCATGGTCTTCGAACCGCCACCTTTCCCGCCGAGCAGCACGCAGACCTGCCCGATAATTTCGCCGGCATCGACCATCTGGCTGCCGGACATCAGCACGACATGCGCACGGTCTTTTGCACTGGCAAGGAGGGCTACCCCACCCTTGTCAGCCACATGAGAGGCGATGGAGGTGAGGTCCCTGGGAGGGAGGTCAATCTGCCGGATGACGAGTGGAACCCCCTTGATCGCCTCCGGGGCGAGGTTCCGTACTTCCATCTCGACCAGCTGCTGGGAGAGGCGTTCGATCTCTTTTCTCTGTTCCTTCCACTCGGAGAAGAACCGCGACACCGATGAAGGCAGAATTTCCTGTTGCACGGAGAGAATTGAAGCAGCGTCGGCTACGATTTGCTCAAGGCGCTGTACGTACTCAACGGCCGCCATCCCTGCAGCAAATTCCAGGCGCTCGATCCCGTCCTGGATATGCTCCACCCGGATGATCTTGATCATCCCTATGTCCCCGGTTCCCCGGCAATGGGTCCCGGCACAAGCTTCGACATCACCGGCGACCTGGACGATGCGGATATCTTTGCCAGGAGGCACCCCTCCCTGGTAGAGGGCAAAGCCATATCGCTGCTCAGCCTTCGTCCGTTCCTCATGCATGATGTCCACCTTCTGATCGGCCATGACCATCCGGTTGGCTGCCACCTCGATCTTCCGGAGCTCTTCAAGGGTGATATGCTTGTAGTGCCTGATATCCAGCCGGGCACTCTCGACGCCTTTCTGGGCGCCGGACTGGTGGATGTGGGCCCCGAGCACCTCCTTTGCGGCATGAAGCAGGAGGTGGGTAGCGGTGTGATGGCGCATCAGAGACCAGCGCCGCTCTTCATCGATGATGCCCTTGACCCGGTCACCCCTCCGGAGAACTCCTCCGGATATATGGTGGATGATCACGTCACCGATCTTCTGGACATCGTCCACACGGACCATGCTCTCTGCCCCGATCAGCATGCCGGCATCGGCGGGTTGGCCACCCCCCTCAGGGTAGAAGAGGGTCTGATCCATGACGACATATCCCTCAAAGAAGTCGATGACCATGGCATCGAACTCCATGCTGCAGGGCTGCTCGTAGAAGAGCTTCCGGGTCGTCGGGAGGCTCCCGATACGGTCTCTGAACCGTGCAAAGGGATCATCGCCCTGGTTCTCCCCTGACTCCGAGTGGAGGTCGGCGATAAGCGAGTAGAAGTTGTCAGGCAGTTCGACTACTGCACCCTCAGCAACCGCCACGTCTCTGGTAATTTCAGGAGGGATACCGTGCGAGTCGTACAGGGTGATGATCTCCTTGAGGGGGAGGCGCTCCCGCTTGGCCTTATAGGTGCGGGCTACCTTCTGGACGATCTTGGTCCCCCGCTGGAGCGTGGCATTGTATTTCTCCACCTCACGTTCAACGATTTCCCGTACGATGAGAATATCCTGTTCGAACGATCCGGTGCCCACGATCCGCATCTGCTGCTCGATAAGGTCGGCAAGGTTGTCCCTGATGCCGAGATCGTTTATCATGCGAAGGGTTCTCCGGAGCACCAGGCGGGCGAGGTATCCTTCCCTCACGTTGGATGGTACGATGCAGTCGCCGAGCATGTAGGCAAGGCACCGGGAATGATCGACGACGGCATATACCTTCTCGATGGGGGTGATCATCCGGTCGAGTTTCTCGATCGGGACATCGATGGCGGTGGCGACCTTCTTCCTGAGCTGGTACAGGTTGGTACCAGAGATGTCCATGACGCCGGCAAATTTCGCATTGAGGGAGAGGATCTTGGTGTATTCCTGGTTATCGAGAAAGTGTTCAAGCCCTGCCGATTCCATCACCCTGCTGACCATCTCAGGGAAGACTGCGTCGTAGATGGTCGGGGATCCCCGGGAAGCCCAGACGAGCCGTTCAAGACCGTACCCGGTATCCACGATCCAGTTCTTCATCGGGTAGTAGAGCTGCCCGTCGAGATCGACCGGTGGTTTACCGGTGTTCTGTTTTCCCAGGTTCATGAAGACGAGGGTGGCAACTTCCAGACCGCCTATCAGCACCTCGAGGCTCGGACCTGCATTTCCCCCTCCGATCCACGGGTGCTCCTTGTAGGTTACCTGCTCAAGGTTCCCCCCGATTGAAGAGAGGAACTGCTCGCAGAGTTCGACGGTCCTGTCCTTCCAGTAGACCTCCTCGAAATCCGAGTTGAAGGCATGGTGTGCCATCATCTCGAAGAGGGTGAGGTGCCTCCCGGAACGTCCGACCGAATCGAAGTCATTTAACCTGATGCAGGGTTGCGAGATGGTGAGGGGATTTGCGGGTGGGGGTACCACACCGCTGGTCACCCAGGGCTGGAAATCAGCAATTGAGGCGATCGTCAGGTAAATGTCGTCCCGCCACCGGGCAACGACAGGATACCGGTTGATCCGGGTGTGGTGGTTCTGCTCAAAGAACGAGAGGTAAGCCTCCCTCATCTCGTCGACCGTGTGTCTCCTGAACACAGGGTTGCCGATGAAATTGTAGGTCTCGCAGGGGGCATCGCCACAGATCTCCTGATCCGGATTCCGGGTCCAGAATGCTGCACCGCACCGGGTGCATACCTTGCGGGTCATCCCCTGGATTTTGAAATATTCGAGCTGATATTCGTCCTCGAGCATGGATAACCACGTTGTACCTCTTATTTTTAGGTTTGTTACGATAAATACTGTTTGTCAGGCGGGGTTTTAGTGGTCCAGGCGGCCTGATACCAGAGATCGACCTCTTCGAACGAGTCGATGGCAGCAGCGATACGCACGGCAAGCTCATGCCAGCAGCGGCCTTTCCTGAAGATGAAATCACGGCAGGTGCAGAAATCGTCATCCACGATATACTCATCCGAAGTGCCGACCACCACGAAGAAATCGTGGTATCTCTTAATCCGCCGCTCATCAATTGCCTGGAGGGCTTTTTTCCCCCTCGCCCCGAATATCCGCGTGATCTCGTCCCGCAGTTCCGGGGTGAGTTCTTTCTCCTCCATCAGGGCTTCAAACAGCTCGTCTATCTCCATGTTTCCATTACCGGAGGATCATCGATAAATGTCCACCCCATTCGTTCCGCGAGCTGGCGCATACCAGGGACTTCGAGGGCGTAATGCGTCGATTCGATCAGCGGGAGCGGGGAGCCCCGTGCAACTGAATGTCTGAGTTCCGCAGAGAGGTAAGCTGTGGCCCCAAGAGAGGCGGCCTCTCCGATGAGCTCCGGATCAAACCCACTCCCGCCAACCGCCCCGATCCGGCAGGGAAGGGTAACCAGCCCCCAGGTTCGAAGTGGGAAACCAAGACACCTGGCAAGGCCCGGGAGATCGAGGTTGCAGTCACCGCAGACGCCGAGGCTCATCTCTTCCACAGAGGTAAGCCCGAGGAGTCCGGCCAGGGCATCGTTGATCCCTCCCTTTGCATGATCAAAGTTGGTATGCATCACGTAGATGTTCAGGTCCGCTGCCAGCACCGGCTTGAGGAAAGCGGCCAGCGCCTGCGGGACAGCGGTTACCGGGGACCAAAGCGGGGTATGATGCACGACAAGCATATCGGCACCAGAACTGACCGATGCCTTGACTACGGCCGGGGTGGCATCCAAGGCACAAGCTACCCGTCCGATCTCCCGCGTTCCTGCAATGATGAGGCCGATCCTGCCGCTGTCCATCTCTTCGGCACCATCGGGAGGAGCGATCTCCTCGAGCTCCCGGATCACCGCCCTGATATCCATGGGAAGGTATCAGTGCCACGGGGCTAAAAAGTATGTAATTACCCTTGGTAATAAGCAACACTTATAAATATTCATAAAAAGACATCATGGCTATGGAAAAGACCATCAGCCTGATCAGGGAGCGGATCAGGGACGGAAACGCACGGGTGGTCACGGCAGAGGAGATGCCGGCGATCGTTGCTGAGCTCGGTGAAGAGGGAGCGCTCCGTGAAGTGGATGTGGTCACGACAGGTACATTCGGGGCGATGTGCTCATCCGGCGCATTCCTGAACTTTGGCCATGCAGACCCCCCGATCAAGATGGAGAAGATCTGGCTGAACGACGTCGAGGCGTATGGCGGCATAGCAGCTGTCGATGCCTATATCGGTGCGACGCAGAAGTCCGCTACCCGCGAGGAGAGCTATGGCGGTGCCCATGTCATCGAGGACTTCATCGCGGGAAAGACCGTCGAACTCAGGGCTCTCTCCACCGGGACCGATTGTTACCCGAGGAGAACTATCACCACCGAACTCCTCCTCGAGAACCTGAACCAGGCCATCATGCTCAACCCGAGGAACGGGTACCAGCGGTACAATGCCGCTTCGAATTCCACTGACAGAAGCCTCCGGACCTACATGGGACTGCTCCTGCCGAACTGCGGGAACATAACGTATTCCGGATCTGGTCTGCTGAATCCCCTGGCAAACGATCCCCATTTCCGTATGATCGGCGGAGGGGTCCCGGCATTTCTTGGGGGAGCCCCGGGGATGGTGGTCGGGGAAGGTACCCAGCATTCTCCTGCAGGGGGCTTTGGCACCCTGATGGTGACAGCCGACATGAAGCAGATGTCCAACGATTATATCCGGGCCGCCACCATGGCAGGGTATGGGGTGACCCTGTACATGGGGCTCGGCATCCCGATTCCCATCCTCGATATCGAAGCGGTGCGGGCGACCGCGATCCGCGATGAAGACATTATCGTGGACGTGATCGATTACGGAATCCCCACCCGGTCCCGCCCATCGCTGCGCAAGGTCAGCTATGCCGAACTGAAGAGCGGGGTGGTGGACCTGAACGGTGAGGAGGTGCGGACTTCGTCGCTCTCAAGCTTCCGGAAAGCCCGCGAGATCGCAGGGGTTGTCAAATCATGGGTGGAGCAGGGCATCCTCACCCCGGTGCAGCCCGCACGGCCTATCGATCCGCTGAAGAGTGCTATGCCGCTTCGGGAGACCACCCGGGGACCCCGTGTACTCGATATCATGGACCGGAAGGTCATTGCCATCCGGGAGGACGAGGAGATCCGGGCAGCTGCGCAGAAGCTCCTGAAAGGGGAGACCAATCACCTCCCCGTTATCAATACTGCAGGGAAGCTGGTCGGGATTGTCACTACGTATGATATCTCGAAGGCAGTGGTCAGCCCTGGCAAGGCGTCCCTTGTCAGGGACATCATGAAGAAGAAGGTGATCACGACAACGCCCGAAGAAGCCGTCGATGTTGCCGTCCGGAAGCTCGAGCAGTATAATATCAGCGCCCTTCCCGTTGTCGATGGAGAGAAGCGGGTGATCGGGATGCTCACCGCGATGAACCTTGGAAAGCTGTTCGGGAGGTGGCTCAAATGAAACTGGTCGTGACCTTCTCACGGAAAGCAGGGAAGAAACCCATCATCGCACAAGTCGTCAGGGACACCGGGGTGCTGATCAATGTCGAGAGGGCGCTGATCGATTCATCGGAGGGCGAGGCGCTGATCGATATTCCGGATGAGTCCTGTGCACTTGTAAAAGAGCGCCTGGCCGATCTCGGTGCAGCGGTCAGGGTGCTCGAGGACATCATCTCGCTTGATGAGAGCCGGTGTGTTGATTGTGGCGCCTGCATCAGCATATGCCCGCAGGAAGTGTTCTCGTTCGATGATGACTGGAGACTCCGGATGGATGAGAAGAAGTGCGTCCTCTGCGGCCGGTGTATCGAGATCTGCCCGCACAGGGCTCTCTCCCACAAGGGAGAGGGATGACGGGCAGACACTCCCTTTTTTCAACACATGGAATCCTGTGAGGATAAGGAGATGATGTGTCAGGAATCCCTGATACGGATCCTCCTCCCGCAGCTGCTCCCCGGTTCCTGCCTGGGATGGATGGTAAGGATCCTTGAACGATGAATCGCTCCTATGAAGGATTATCTTGACCTCATATCTGGAACATGCAGAGGTGAGATTCCATAAACATGGTATTCTCACAGCGAATCATCAGGGAGCTGCCCTTGGTAAATCCGATCCCGTGCTTCTTTCAGGGTACCTACCTTCTCACCGGGCTTGATCTGTTTGAGGATAGTGCAAAGTTCATCGATACTGATCGGGATAAAATCCAGCAGCTCTGCGCTGATGTTGACCGTCCGGGTGCGGGCGTTGATGAAAGGATATGTTTCCAGGTCGTTGTTGTGGTGATGGCCATGGATTACCCATCCGGGAAAATTCAGGGGTGCTTGTGCCGGATCATGGATCAGGCAGAACTGCGTAGACCCGCTGTGGATTATCATGCTGGTGACGGACCCGGTAATCACTTCGTCATGGTTTCCCGCGATGAAATGGATAGTTCCATTGAGGCGTGCGAGGTATGCGGCTGCCGGAAGCGCGTCCCTGCCATGGCAGAGGTCGCCGAGGTAAAACACTTCATCGGCGATGCCGACCCGGTTGTTCCAGTTCTGTATAAGGACATCATCCATCTCATCGGGGGAGAAGAATGGCCGGCGGCAGTAATGGATGATATTTCCATGGCCAAGATGGAGGTCGGAGATCAGGAACTGCCGGGATGGAGTGCTATGCTTGCTCTCGGGCAGCTCCAGCCCTTCGTTCTGCCGGAACGTCTGGTAGGTCCTCTCCCATTCGCCCGTGTCTGCCGATTCTCTCCTTGAGAGCCAGGTCTTTTGCGGGAGATCGTACTCTCTCCAGAGCGATCCTCTGCGCATGATCGCTATCCGGAATATGCTGACCGGGGAATCACAGGCTTTGAGGTAGGTCCGGACAGCAGGGATGGGGCTCCTCCCTTCCCCAGGTTCGTACTCTTGCGATGGAGTGATCCCAAGCGTCCTCTCCCAGAACAGGTCGAAATCGCGGAAGGGAATGTTGAAGCGGAGAGAGACGTGGAAGATACGGTGGCCGGGGGGGGTGTCGATCCAGGTGCACCATTCTGTCAATGGGGAAAAGGCCGATACCAGCCGCTGGTAAAACGCGGAAAATTCCTGGTCAGGTTCAAGGCTCATGGCGATAGCCCCGCCCCGCAAACCTTTCAGCCGGATCAGATCACCTATTCTGAAGGTCAACCGGTTCAGGTCTCCCGCTCCCTCTTCAACCCGGGCGAGGAGAGTAACGCCATTGATACGGGAACGGAACGGGCCAAAGAGGGTGACATGGAGTTCGCGTGCCTCACCGGATGACATCCCGGTAAGTGCGGGAAAGTGGCTGATCAGTTCGTCCAAGGCCTGGTCCCGGAGTCGGGCCATGATGATATAATCGGCTGCTTTCCGGGTGCCGATCCGCAATGACCGTTGGGCCCTGAGCCCTCCCATGCCCATACTCACTTCATGAAAGGCTCAATCATGATCCGATAAATAGCTCCCTGTTTGGTCAGGGCGTTTCCGGTTCGACGGGTATTTGTCTCGTGAAAAGAGAGAAGTACTCCTATGATCAGGCACCGGTTCCACCTCCGCGAGACCATCGCCACCATCCTTGCCGACGAGGAACAGCACGTGGAGGCGGCCAGGCAGGGAATAACCCGTGCCCGGCAGGAACTGGAGCACTATATCGCGGGGGATCCCTTTTTTCTCACCACCTTTGAGCCATATTCTGTTGATACCGGGATCCTGGTGGTTGACCGAATGTCCGGCGCGTCCGGAGCCGCAGGGGTGGGGCCGATGGCAGCAGTGGCAGGGTCGATTGCCTGGGCAGGGGTTGAAGCGATGGAGGAAGCGGGGGCCTCCTTCGGGATCGTGGACAATGGCGGGGATATCGCGCTCCTCTGCGACCGGGAGGTGCGAATCGGGATCCATGCCGGCAGCTCGCCACTCTCCGACAGGTATGCCTTTGTCACCGGGCCTCTCCCGGGGATATCGGGGATCTGCACCTCCTCAGCGACCGTCGGGCACTCTATCTCTCTCGGTGTCGCGGATGCGGCCGTCGTATTTTCCCAGAGCCCGGCGCTCGCTGATGCCTGGGCGACCGCGATCTGTAACCGGGTGAGGATGGATGACACTGCGGTGGTCGATGAGGCGCTTCTTGGCGGGATCGAGGGAGCCTGCATCATCATTGGGGAGTGGCGGTACCGGAAGGGAACTCTCCCGAAGGTCGTGAAAGCACACGTGCGGCACAATCTCATCACGGGAGGGCTCTGGTAAGAAGAGAACTTTGTCAGAACGATTCATCGAGAAATTGGAGTGCCTTTTGGTAGGCATCAGCTCCCCGGAATCGGGCAACGACCCGGTCTCCGTCGCTCACTGAAAAGACCGGTTCCCCTGCTTCGATGGAGAAGAACAGCTCAAAGAGCTCGGTCTCGCTCATCATCACCCCGGTCATGAGTGCCGACGCCGGCTGGAGGGTGAGCCTGTCCTGCTCGAGATAACCAGGATCCTCCCTGAAGAAGTAGAAGAAGACCTGGTACGCGTTGAGGAGATCCGAGGTGAGGAGCTCGTTCCGGATCCCGGGAGCAAGCCCGTCCAGTTCCTGTGCAAGGATTTCCGGATCATCCTCTGCCTTCTCGAGTATCTGGTCGGCTATGCGGGCAAGCTCGCTGAATGAAACGGAGGTGGTATCGTTCAATGTATCAATCGTATCGGAGTTTTCCTGTATATAATACCCGCTTTCCCTGGCGGAACGAAAACCTATAATCATCGACCCGCGGAATGTGTAAAGGTGAAAAAAGAGGATCTGGACTGGTGGATCTACCACCTCCTTGCAGACACACCAGATCAGGATATCGAGGCACTTGCCATCGCAACCGGCTGCCCCGGCGACGCTCTTGCCGATTCCCTCGACCGTCTTGGAACAACATTCCTCATCGAAGGCTGCAACGGGAGATACCGGATCCGTTCGATGCATGAGATGCTCCTTTCATGCCAGGCGAAGTACGATGAGACCACCCCGTTTACCATCGAGAACGGGATCATCAGGGAGCGGAAGAGGAAGGAGTGACAATGCCGGAGATCGTGGTGCTCCGGATCGGGCACCGTCCTGAACGCGACCAGCGGGTAACCACCCATGTCGGGCTGGCAGCCCGGGCGCTCGGCGCGAAGGGGATGTATCTTGCAGCCGATGACAAGGGAGTCGTCCGGAGTATTACTGACGTGGTCGAACGCTGGGGCGGCGACTTTTTCATCGAGGACAAGGTCTCGTGGAAGCGGTGCATCAGGGAGTGGAAGGAGTCAGGAGGGTGCGTGGTCCACCTGACGATGTACGGGGAGCGCTTTTTGGACAGGGAGGAGGAGATAAAGTCAAGGGAGAAGATACTCGTGGTGGTCGGTGCCGAGAAGGTCCCTGGTGAACTGTATGGCCTGGCGGATTATAATATAGGGATCACCGGCCAGCCTCATTCGGAGATCTCAAGCCTTGCCGTCTTTTTGGACCATCTCTTCTCCGGGGCAGAACTCGGGCACGAGTTTCCAGGTGCAGCGATCCGGGTCGTTCCTTCCCCTCTGGGAAAGCATACCGAGGAGTCATGAAGGTACTCGTGGCCGGTTTTGCCACCCGGCATATTGCCCAGTCTGCCCATGCTGCCGGCTACGAGGTCTACTCCGTTGATCACTTCTGCGACCAGGACCTCGGGTTCTATGTCCGGGAATCGTGGTCGTTTGATGAACTTGGCGACCTGGAAGGGGTTGTTGTGGAGATGTGTGAGCGGGTCTCCCCGGATCTCGTCATTGTTTCATCCGGTGCCGAGCTGATCGGCACAAGGGAACTCTGTGGTACTCCCCCTGAAAGGGTGGAGCGGTTCCTGGACAAGGTCTCTACTCACGATTTTTTCGAGGAACTGGGAATCCCTGTTCCCGGGCTCCTCCCCCCGGGGACCTACCCGGCCATGATGAAACCGCGGAAGGGTTCGGGAGGGTGGAGGAATGCCATCGTCAACAATGATGCTGAATTCATCGAGTGGGACGGGAAATTCGGTGACCTGCCGTATCTCGCCGAGGAGGTGGTCGGTGGGGTTCCGTCATCGGTCTGCTGCCTGGGGACTGGGTCATCTGCCATGGCGGTTGCTGTCAATCGCCAGATCCTTCGGGGAGGCGGGGAAGCGGCGTTCGGGTTCTCAGGCTCGGTGACCCCATTTTGTAATGATGCCGCGCCGCTCATGGTGCGGTATGCCGAGCGGATCGCATCAGCGAGTGGCTGCGTAGGCACGATCGGGATCGATTTCATGACCGGGGATACGGTCCACGCGATCGAGGTCAATCCCCGATTCCAGGCAACGCTTGATACAATCGAGATGGCAACAGGATTCAACCTCTTTGGAGCGCATGTTGGTGCATGCCACGGAACACTCCCCTCCCGACGGCCTGCATGCCGCCAGGTGGCCGCACGAAAGATACTCTTTGCCGAAAAGGACATGGAGATCAGCCGGAACCTGGTTCGGTTTTCACCGCTGATTGCCGATATTCCCTGGCCGGGGACATCGTTCGAGGAAGGACAGGCGGTGCTGAGTGTCTACGGATGGGGACCGGGGGAGGAAGAGGTGGAGGCGATGCTGGATAAGCATATTAGAATAGTACAACAATATATGGGTGGAAGGCTTTATGGATGAGATCCTGGAACAACCGGCGGTAAAGGCATACCTTTTGCGCTTGATCGGTGAAGAGGGGATGGCGCTCCTCCAGAAATTCCCAGAGGAGGGAGAGTGGAGCGATGAACAGCTCGCTGCCCAGACCGGGATCAACCTGAATTCGGTCCGCCATACCCTGTACACCCTCTACGAGAAGCGGCTCGCGGAATACCGTAGGATCAAGAATAACGAGACGGGCTGGCTGACCTATCTCTGGCACCTGCGCACCGACTCGATCTTTGATGTGATCCGGGAAGACCTTGAAACCATCCTCGAGAAACTGAAGACGCGGGAGAAATACGAGGAGGAGAACGACTTTTACATCTGCAAGTCCTGCGGTGTAATCGTGACCTTCAACCAGGCATTCGATGTCTCCTTTGTCTGCCCTGCCTGTGACCTGCAGCTCGAGCACTACGAAAACGAGATGCTCCTCCGTGCCCTCAAGAAAAGGATAGAGGAGATCCAAGAAACCCTCGGTCATGCGTGAGGACGATTCACAGATCGATACACTTCTCAGGGAAGCCGGCTGCAGCATGCGGGTGATCGCCCATTGCCACGCCGTCCGCGATCTCGCCCTTGCCTCTGCTGATGGGGCGGGAGTCCTCGATCGTGAGCTCCTGAATGCCGGAGCCCTTCTTCATGATATCGGGCGGGGCTTCACCCATTCGCTGCACCATGCCCAGGCAGGCGCAGCCTATCTCCGGGACGCCGGGATCTCTCCCGGTATTGTGAGGATTGTTGAACGTCACATCAGTGCCGGACTGACATCCGATGAATGTACCCTTCTTGGGATCCTCCCCATCGACTGCATGCCAAGTACAGGAGAGGAGAAGGTCGTTGCCAATGCTGACAATCTTGTCAGGGGAAGCAGGGTGGTCAGTATCTATGACCGGCTGGAATCGTCACGGTATCTTGGACGGAAGATCATGTTCCGGACCTATCGGTTGTGGCTGTTTTGTGAACAGATCCGGCGAACCCCTGCCCCCGAAAAGTGAAGGGGTCGGTTCCTTTTTTTTTTAAAAGATGGACGGTTCACCCGAAGGATGACCCGTTTCACCTAAAGGATGACCCTCTTTACCTGTGGGAGGCTTTTTATTTCCTCTATCACCACACCGGGGAGAGTGCCATCGATGATGATCACCAGCCTCGGTTCTTCCGAGAGCACCGGGTCGGTCACGAATATTTGCCGGATATTCAGGTTATGGGTGGTGACGACCTCCACTGCAGCTCCTACGATTCCCTTCTGCCGAGCGTCTTTCGGGATGACGGTGATAACCGAGAGTCCGAGTGGTCCGGCCAGAAGCGAGAGGTCGGGGGTTGCCCTGATGTTGGCAAAGATCTCTCTTAAAGACGGTGAATCGAGGATATGGCGGGCCGTAGCGTCCACTACCCTCCGGTCAGTCCCTATCGCCTTTGCCACTTTCGTTGCAGACACCTCGATGCCGTTGCATTCGATCCTACCCTCGGGGTTCACTCCGAAACCGTTCTCGAGCAAGAATCGGGCAA
>ERZ1026800.60-NODE-60-length-104403-cov-13.717107_pt1 | contig 104403 bp, 92 predicted proteins | sample MGYA00520873_ERZ1026800 | MGnify/ENA primary metagenome ERZ1026800 (study PRJEB33270, sample SAMEA104284475) | anaerobic digester metagenome | biome: Anaerobic digester microbiome; feature: mesophilic sludge digester; material: Anaerobic digester biomass | place...
CCTCGTCCGGGATGGCGGCCAGCAGCATGGCGAAACGGTCGAGGTCCGAGGAGCGCTCGACATCGGTCCAGGAGAACAGGTATGGGCGTAGAATGGTGGCCACGGCGGCTCCTTTGCGGAGGTCAACTTCAGCGAGCCGATTCTACCGTACTGTGGGCCGCTGTTCTACTATCTCGTCTACTCTGTGGACTCAGCGATAACACAACCATAGCAACTATGCGACTAAATCTCCGCGTCATCACAGTGGGGTGAAATCACGCCCTCACACGCCTCCGCCCCTCCCCAACTCAGGTCCTACCTACCCTCCGTGGGGTGACTCCGCACCGCCCCCTCCGCAAACCCCAAGTGCTTCAACACCCCCGAACAGCGCTACGGCCTCGGGGACGGCCAGGGTATTGACTCTCCCCGTGTGTGTGGTACATTGCACGACCTGCCCAGTCGGCGTGTGCCGGCTGGTGCTCTTTGGCAGAAGGAAACGCACGGGTGGCTCGCTTCGCTTCCGCTGGCGTAGCTCAACTGGCAGAGCAGCGGATTTGTAATCCGCAGGTTACGGGTTCGAGTCCCCTCGCCAGCTCCAGTCTGGATGCGAGGGCGGCATCCGCGGCGTTTGGCACCGACGTGAAACCGAGAGGTGCGGGTGTGGCCGAGCGGTCAATGGCAGCAGACTGTAAATCTGCCGGGCAATGCCCTACGGTGGTTCAAATCCATCCGCCCGCACCAGCTTCATCATTGGGCGGGAGTAACTCAGGGGTAGAGTCACAGCCTTCCAAGCTGTTGGTCGCGGGTTCGAATCCCGTCTCCCGCTCCATCGGATATGGTCGGCTGGAGAGGGCCCACGTAGCTCAGTCGGTAGAGCACGTCCTTGGTAAGGACGGGGTCACCAGTTCAAATCTGGTCGTGGGCTCCATGTCAGATTCGCAGCAAGGTGTCAGGTGGTCCGTCACCTCGCGGACCGGGGCCGCGGCGACGGCCCGCGAACGTAGGGGAAAGAGGGAGGCAAAGCGTTATGGCCAAGCAGAAGTTTGACCGGACCAAGCCACATGTCAACGTGGGGACGATTGGGCACGTTGATCACGGCAAGACGACGCTTACGGCGGCGATCACGAAAGTGATGTCGATGAAGGGGTTGGCGGAGTTCAAGCCGTACGACGAGGTGGCGAAGGCATCGATTGCGCACGGGCGGCGCAACGAGATGAAGATTTTGACGATTGCGACGTCGCACGTGGAGTACCAGTCGACGTTGCGGCACTACGCGCACGTGGACTGCCCCGGGCATGCCGACTACGTGAAGAACATGATCACGGGTGCGGCGCAGATGGACGGCGCGATTCTGGTGGTATCGGCGGAAGACGGGCCGATGCCGCAGACGCGGGAGCACATCTTGTTGGCGCGGCAGGTTGGGGTACCGTGCATCGTGGTGTTTTTGAACAAGGTGGACAAGGTTGAGGATCCGGAGTTGTTGGATCTGGTTGAGTTGGAGGTGCGGGAGTTGTTGTCGCAGTACGACTTCCCTGGGGACGAGATCCCGGTGATACGGGGGAGTGCGTTGAAGGCGGGGACGGCGGCGAGTGTGGACGCGCCGGAGGCGGCGTGCATTCAGGAGCTGATGGATGCGTTGGACAGTTACGTGCCGGAGCCGGTGCGAGCGATTGACAAGCCGTTTTTGATGCCGATCGAGGATGTGTTTTCGATTTCTGGGCGTGGGACGGTGGTGACGGGGCGGGTGGAGCGGGGGGTGGTGAAGGTTGGGGAGGAGATGGAGATTGTCGGGTTTCGGCCGACGTTCAAGCGGGTGGTGACCGGGGTGGAGATGTTTCGGAAGTTGTTGGACCAGGGGCAGGCTGGGGACAACATCGGGTTGCTGCTGCGGGGGACGGAGAAGACCGATGTGGAGCGTGGGCAGGTGGTGGCGAAGCCCGGGTCGATCACGCCGCACACGAAGTTCAAGGCTGAGGTGTACGTGTTGACGAAGGAAGAGGGTGGGCGGCACACGCCGTTTTTCAAGGGGTACCGGCCGCAGTTTTACTTTCGGACGACGGACGTGACGGGGTCGGTGACGTTGCCGGCGGGAGTGGAGATGGTGATGCCCGGCGACAACATTGCGGTTGAGGTGGAGCTGATCACGCCGATTGCGATGGAGAAGGGGTTGCGGTTCGCCATTCGTGAGGGTGGCCGTACCGTCGGCGCCGGCACCATCAGCGAAGTCGTCGAGTGAGGGTGTATCGATGCGCGATACCGTCCATCTGGCATGCGGCGAGTGCAAGCGGCGCAACTACAATGCAACCCGCAACAAGAAGAAGCAGACTGAGCGACTGGAAGTGCGGAAGTACTGCCGCTTTTGCCGCAAGCACACGCCGCACAAGGAAGTCAAGTAGAGGTGTTGGGCGCAGGCCAGTAGCTCAATTGGCAGAGTTCCGGTCTCCAAAACCGGCGGTTGGGGGTTCGAGTCCCTCCTGGCCTGCCACTCACTCCGAGCGCCAAGGAGGCGCGCCTGATGAGCTTTTTCCAGAAAATCGTCAGCGCCTGGCAGCGACTGCAGACCTTCCTGCGCGAGGTCGTGGTCGAGACCCGCAAGGTCACGTGGCCGAATCGGGAAGAGGTCATTGCCACGACCGTGGTCGTCATCGCGGCATCGTTCATTTTCGGCATCTACCTTTATGTGTGTGACGCCGTGTTCTATCGCGCCGTCCACTGGGTGATCAGGTCGCTCTCCTGACGCGGAGGCCAAGGCATGACCAAGCAGTGGTACATCATCCACACCTACTCCGGCTTCGAGGAACGTGTCAAGAAAACCCTCGAGCAGCGTGTGGAGGCCTTGGGGATGCGGGACCTCTTCGGTGAGGTTCGTATTCCGACTGAAACCGTCGTCGAGATACGCAACGGCAAGAAGCGCGAGGTCCAGCGCAAGTTTTTCCCGGGCTATGTGCTGGTACAGATGGAGATGACCGACGAAGCGTGGCATCTGGTCCGTAACACTCCCAAGGTCACGGGGTTCGTGGGATCGGGCAAGAAGCCGACGCCGTTGACGGAGGAGGAAGTCAACCAGATTCTCCACCAGGTGACTGTGGCGAAGGAGAAGCCTCGCCCCAAGCACGTATTCGAGAAGGGCGAGCCGGTGCGCATCACCGACGGGCCGTTCTCCAACTTCACGGGGGTCGTCGAGGAGGTCAACCTCGACCGCTCTACCCTCAAAGTGATGGTGACGATTTTCGGGCGGTCGACTCCGGTGGAGCTGGAGTTCAGCCAGGTCCAGAAGACCGCGTGAGGACGTTCGAATGGCAAAGAAGATCACAGGCTACGTCAAGCTCCAGATTCCGGCTGGTCAGGCCACGCCGGCGCCCCCCGTGGGGCCCGCTCTCGGTCAGCACGGCGTCAACATCATGGACTTCTGCAAGGCGTTCAACGCCAAGACGCAGAAGCAGGCCGGGACCATCATCCCGGTGATCATCACGGTCTACTCGGACCGAACCTATACCTTCGTCACCAAGACGCCACCTGCTTCGTTTCTCTTGCGCCAAGCAGCGGGCGTCGAGAAGGGGTCGGGAGAGCCCAACCGAAAGAAGACCGGCAAGGTGACCAAGGCTCAGGTCGAGCAGATCGCCAAGACCAAGCTATCCGACCTCAACACGACCTCGCTCGAGGCTGCTGTTCGGATCATCGAAGGCACGGCCCGCAGCATGGGTATCGAGGTTGTTTCTTAAGGAGGCAGGCCGTGAAGCACTCGAAGAAGTACTTGCAGGCGCGAGCCAAGGTGGAGCCGAAGCGCTACCAGCTTCGTGAGGCCGTCGAGCTCGTTCGGGAAATCCGTTACGCCAAGTTCGACGAGACAGTCGAGGTGGCGATGCGCTTGGGTGTCGATCCGCGCCATGCCGACCAGATGGTGCGCGGCACCGTGGTGCTCCCGCACGGAACGGGCAAGTCCAAGCGGGTCTTGGTCGTGGCTGCCGGCGAGCAGGCCAAGGAGGCCCAGGAGGCCGGCGCAGACTTCGTGATGGGAGAGGAGGTCATCGAGAGGATCCAGGGTGGCTGGCTCGACTTCGAGGCCATGGTCGCGACGCCGGACATGATGCGCCACCTCTCGAAGCTGGGCAAGATCCTGGGTCCCCGCGGCCTGATGCCGAACCCCAAGACCGGGACGGTGACCACCGAGGTGGCCAAGGCGGTACGAGAGATCAAGGCGGGGAAGGTCGAGTTCAAGGTCGACAAGACCGCCATCATCCACGTTCCGGTCGGCAAGGTGTCGTTCTCGATCGATGCCCTCGAGGAGAACGCCCGCTCCCTCATCCTCGCCGTGCTGCGCGCCAAGCCTTCTGCCGCCAAGGGCAAGTACGTCCAGTCGGTGTTCTTGAGCTCGACGATGGGCCCGGGCGTGGCGCTCGACATCTCGCTGCTCGAGACGAAGTAGGAGGCAGGTATGCTGACGCGGGCCGAGAAGCAGACACAAATCGACGCCCTGAGGGATGCCCTCGCCGGCGCCCAGGGGCTGTTCGTGATGGATTTCACCGGGCTGTCGGTGGGCGAGGTCACCGAGCTGCGCCGCCGGGTTGCCGAGGCGGAGGCCAGCTACATCGTCGTCAAGAACACGCTGGCCAGAATCGCCGTCTCCGGCTCCCGCAATGAGGCCGTGGGCGCTCTCATGCTGGGACCGACCGCGGTGGCATACACGACCCGGGACGTCGTGCCTCTGGCCAAGGCCCTGGCCGATTTCGCCAAAGGGCACGACAAGCTGAAGTTCCGGGGTGGCCTCGTGGAAGGCCAACTGCTGACGGGAGTGGAGGCGCAGCAAATCGCCACCCTGCCGTCCAAGACTGAGTTGGTGGCGAAGCTGCTGTTCATCCTCCAGTCGCCGATGCGCCGGCTGGTGACGGCCCTCAACTGGCCGCTGCGTAGCCTAGCGGTGACGGTGCAGCAGGTCGCGGACGAAAAGGCACGCCAGGCGTAAGGCGTCGGAATTCCAAGGTAAAGGAGAATCGAAATGGCACAGATTCAAGAGTTGGTCGGGCAGATCAAGACGATGACCGTGCTCGAGCTCAACGAGCTCGTCAAGGCGCTGGAGAGCGAGTTTGGCGTGTCCGCCGCCGCTGCAGCCATGCCGGTGGCGTTCATGGGAGCCGCCGGGGCTGCTGCCGGTCCGGCCGAAGCGGTCGAGGAGCAGACCGAGTTCGATGTCATCCTCGACAGCGCGGGCGAGAAGAAGATCAACGTCATCAAGGTGGTGCGTGAGGTGACGTCGCTCGGCCTCAAGGAGGCCAAGGACCTCGTTGAAGCGGCGCCGTCCAAGGTGAAGGAAGGTATCTCGAAGCAAGAGGCCGAGGACATCAAGAAGAAGTTCGAGGAAGCCGGCGCCAAGGTCACGATCAAGTAGTCCGTCGCAACCGGGAGAAAGGTCGACGACGGCCGAGGCTTTGCATGCAGATCGCCGGGTCGGTTCGACCCGAGCGAGAGGATTCTCCTGGTTGTTGGGGTTCGAGCAGGGAGGCTGGGGGGCGTGCGCCCCCCGTTTACCCATTCGGTCGTTGACGGGAGGCTTCCCGCCGCGGAGCTTCGGGACCGCACCGTCTGAGCGGCCCCAGACCGTGAGAGGAAGCGCGAAGGAGTCCGACGTATGAGTCAGACCCAACTGGCCCTGGCGGGTGAGCGGAAGAACTTCTCCAGGATCCCGAGCACCATCCCGCTGCCGAACTTGATTGCGGTCCAGCGGACAAGCTACGAGCAGTTCCTGCAAATGGATCTGCTCCCCGAGGAGCGCACCAACACCGGTCTGCAGGCGGTGTTCTCGAGCGTCTTTCCGTTTTCCGACTTTCGCTCGTCGTGCGAGCTGCACTTCGTGCGCTATGAGCTCGGGACGTGGGAATGCAAGTGCGGGCGCCTCGCCGGTCTCGAGCACCTGCGCATCCATTGCCAGCACTGCGGCACCCGTATCAAGGCGGCGGACCCGCACGAGGCAACGGTGGTCTGCACGGCCTGCGGCCAGTCGACGCCGAACGCCGTGCCGCACTGCTCGACCTGCGGGAACCCGGTCGGCCTGCGGCTGACCTACTCGGAGAGCGACTGCCGCGAGCGCGGCCTCACCTACTCCCTGCCGCTCAAGGTCACCTTCCGGCTCGTATTGTTCGACGAGGAGAAGGGTGAGGAACGGCAAGTGCGGGACATCAAGGAAGAGGAGCTGTACTTCGGCGATCTTCCGCTGATGACCGAGACCGGTACCTTCATCATCAACGGCACCGAGCGCGTTATCGTCTCGCAACTGCACCGCTCGCCCGGGGTCTCGTTCACCCGCGAGACGGCCACCTCCCTGCTCGCCAAGGTGGTACCCTACCGCGGCTCGTGGATCGAGTTCGAGTTCGACAAAAAGCAGGTCCTGTACGCGCGCATCGATCGCAAGCGTCGTTTCCCCGCCACGGTGTTTCTGCGTGCCCTCGGGCTCGAGTCGAACGCCCAGCTCCTCGAGGTGTTCTACATGTTGTTCCCAGCGCGGCCGAGTGGTGGGAAGGTAAAGCTGAAGCTCGATCGGCGTGTGCTGGCCGCCGAGGAGGAGCGGGCGGCCTCGCAGCGGGCCCGCCGCGGCGTCACGCCGGAGCTGTTCGCTGGCCTCAGTCTCGATGCCAGGCTGCAGCGAGCCATCGACAAGCACGGCCAGGATGAGGTCGAGCTCGATCCCGAGTCGCTGGTCGACGCTGTAGTGGCAGAGGACCTCATCGACCCGACCACCGGTGAGCTCGTGGTCGAGGCGGGATCGACAGCCTCTCCCGAGCTATGGGAGAGGCTCAATGAGCTCGGCAAGACCGAGATCCTGCTCGCTTTCCCAGGCTGGGACCTGATCGGTGAGATCCTCACCAAGACCATCGAGAAGGACCAGATCCGGTCGAAGCTCGACGCCATCATGGAGGTCTACCGCCGTTTGCGACCGGGCGACCCACCCACCGAGGAGTCGGCGACGACGTTGTTCGACGGGTTGTTCTTCGACACGCGAAAGTACGACCTTTCCGAGGTCGGCCGTTTCAAGTTCAACGTCAAGCTCGGGCTCAGAAAAGACCTCCAACAGCGAGTCATGGACCAGGAGGATTTCATCGCTGTCGTGCGGTACCTGCTGAAGCTTTCGCGCGGCCTCGGTCGGCTCGACGATATCGACTCGCTCGCGAACCGCCGGGTGCGGGCGGTCGGCGAGCTCCTCGAAAACCAGTTCCGCGTCGGGTTGGTTCGCATGGAGCGGGCGATCAAGGAGCGGATGACGATCCATCAGGACATCGACAACGCGATGCCGCGGGACCTTATCAACGCCAAGCCCGTCATCGCCGCGGTCAAGGAGTTCTTCGGCTCCTCTCAGCTTTCCCAGTTCATGGACCAGACCAACCCCCTCGCCGAGGTGACGCACAAGCGGCGGCTGTCGGCCCAGGGGCCGGGCGGCCTGTCGCGCGAGCGGGCCGGGTTCGAGGTCCGCGATGTGCACTCCACGCACTACGGTCGCATCTGCCCGATCGAGACCCCGGAGGGCCCGAACATCGGTCTCATCTCGTCGCTCTCGTGCTACGCCCGCATCAACTCGTTCGGGTTCATCGAGTCGCCTTACAAGAAGGTCGAGAATGGGCGGGTGCTCAATCATGTGAGCATTTGCGAACGAGGCGATACGCCGTACGACCTCAACCAGGTGGTGCTGCTCGACGAGGTGGAAAAGCTCAACCGCAAGCTGATCAAGGATGGTAGGCGGCCGGCTCGCTTCGAGCCGCACGCCTTCTACCTCTCAGCGTGGGACGAGGAGACCCTCAACATCGCCCAGGCGAACGTGAGCATCGATGAGAATGGGCAGATGGCCGACGAAAAGGTGATCGCCCGCTCAGCCGGGGAGTTCGTGCTGATCGACCGAGAGAAGGCCGACTATATCGACGTCTCGCCCAAACAGGTGGTCTCGGTGGCGGCGGCACTCGTTCCGTTTCTCGAGCACGACGACGCCAACCGAGCACTCATGGGTTCCAACATGCAGCGTCAGGCGGTGCCGTTGCTGCGCTCCGAGGCGCCGGTGGTCGGCACCGGCCTCGAGTCGGTGGTGGCTCGTGATTCCGGCTCGGTCATCGTCTGCTGGCGGGATGGGATCGTCGACACCGTTGATGCGCGTCGCATCATCGTCCGGGTCGAGGCTGCGGAGGGCGACACCGGCCGCCCCTCGGTCTTCGGCGCCGACATCTACCAGCTCATCAAGTTCCGGCGCTCCAACCAGAACACGTGCATGAACCAGAAGCCGATCGTGACCCCTGGGCAGCGGGTCGTGAAGGGGCAAGTGCTGGCCGATGGTCCCAACACCGAGGGCGGCGAGCTGGCCCTTGGCCGTAACGTGTTGGTGGCGTTCATGCCGTGGCGTGGCTACAACTTCGAGGACGCCATCGTGGTCTCCGAGAAGCTCGTCAAGGAGGACTACTTCACCTCCGTGCACATCGAGGAGCTCGAGGTGGCGGCCCGCGACACCAAGCTCGGGCCCGAGGAGATCACCCGTGACATCCCGAACGTCTCGGAGTCGGCGCTCAAGGATCTGGATGAGGCTGGGATCGTGCGGATCGGCGCGCATGTTCGGCCGGGCAGCATCCTGGTCGGCAAGGTGACCCCCAAGGGCGAGACCCAGCTCACCCCCGAGGAGAAGCTGCTGCGCGCGATCTTCGGCGAGAAGGCCGGGGACGTCCGTGATGCCTCGCTGAAGTGCCCCCCAGGGATCTCCGGCGTAGTGGTGGACGTCAAGATCTTTGCCCGTCGCGGCGCCGACAAGGACTCGCGGGCCGAGGCCATCGAGCGCGAGGAAATCGCCCATATCCGCAAGAACTCGGATGATGAGCGGCGCATCATCATCGAGGAGCGCAACAAGAAGCTCGGTCAGATCCTCGACGGGGCCAAGGTGAGTGAGGACGTAACCTCTGCCCGCAGCGGGGAGATGCTGGTCCGCAAAGGCGGCAAGCTCGGCCGCGCCGCGGTCGCGGAGCTGACGAGAGCGGAGCTGCTCAGCCTCCCGTTAGCCGACCCGACCCTGCGGGAACGGGTTCGTCTGCTCGTCAACCAAGCCGAGTCGCAGCTCGCGGTGCTCGAGAAGCTCAGCGAAGAGCGCGTGAAGCTCCTCACGGCCGGTGACGAGCTGCCGCCCGGTGTCATCAAGCAGGTCAAGGTCTACGTCGCCATGAAGCGCAAGCTCCAGGTAGGCGATAAGATGGCAGGTCGACACGGCAACAAGGGGGTGATCTCGGTGGTGCTTCCGGAGGAACAGATGCCGTTCCTCGAGGACGGGACACCGGTCGAGATCGTGCTCAACCCGCTCGGTGTGCCGAGCCGCATGAACGTCGGCCAGATCCTGGAGACCCACCTCGGGTGGGCCGGCAAGATCCTCGGCCAGCGCTACGCCTCCCCGGTCTTCGATGGGGCTGTCGAGGAGGACATCAAGGACCTGCTCATCCAGTCGGGGCTGCCTGAGGATGGCAAGACGATCCTGCGAGACGGCGTCACCGGTGACCCCTTCGAGCAACGGGTGACGATCGGCTTCATCTACATGCTCAAGCTCTCGCACCTGGTGGACGACAAGATCCATGCGCGGTCGATCGGACCCTACTCGCTGATCACCCAGCAGCCGCTGGGCGGCAAGGCCCAGTTCGGCGGCCAGCGTCTCGGGGAGATGGAGGTGTGGGCGCTCGAGGCCTACGGCGCGGCGTACACACTGCAGGAGCTGCTGACCGTGAAGTCCGACGACGTCGACGGTCGCTCGCGGGTCTACGAGGCGATCGTCAAAGGCAAGGTGCCCGAGCAGCCGGGTCTGCCCGAGTCGTTCAACGTCCTGGTGCGCGAGCTGCAGAGCCTCGGGCTTGATGTCGAGCTCATCAAGCACGAGGGAGAGTGAGGTGCAGGCCATGAGTAGCATGCCTTCCGACGCCCGTGCCTTCTTCGCCCGGCCCAAGGCCATCAACGACTTCGACGCTATGCGTGTGTCGCTGGCCTCACCGGAGAAGATCCGCTCGTGGTCGCATGGCGAGGTCGTCAAGCCCGAGACCATCAACTACCGGACGTTCAAGCCCGAACGCGACGGTCTTTTTTGTGCTCGAATCTTCGGCCCCGTCACCGACTGGGAGTGCCTGTGCGGCAAGTACAAGCGGATGAAGCATCGGGGCGTGGTGTGTGACAAGTGCGGTGTCGAGGTAACGCGCTCGAAGGTCCGACGTGAGCGGATGGGCCATATCGAGCTCGCCGCACCGGTATCGCACGTGTGGTTCTTCAAGGGGCTACCGAGCCGTATCGGTCAGCTGCTCGACGTCACCATGCGCGACCTCGAGCGCGTGCTGTACTTCGAGGTGTACGTGGTGGTCGACCCGGGAGACACCACACTCGAGGAGAAGCAGATCCTGACCGAGGAGCAGTACCGGGAATACCGGCAGCAGTTCGGCGAGTCGTTCGTCGCCAAGATGGGCGCCGAGGCGATCCAGGAGCTGCTGCAGCGGATCGACCTCGATGAAGCGGCTGGTGAGCTCCGCCTGCTCATGCGCACCGAGTCCTCGGTCGTCAAGCGGCAGAAGGCTGCCAAGCGGCTGCGGGTGGTCGAGGCGTTCCGCAAGTCCGGCAACCGACCGGAGTGGATGATCCTCGAGGTTGTCCCGGTCATCCCTCCGGAGCTTCGACCTTTGGTACCGCTTGACGGCGGCCGCTTCGCCACCTCCGACCTCAACGACCTCTACCGGCGGGTCATCAACCGCAACAACCGACTCAAGAAGCTGCTCGAGCTACGCGCGCCCGAGGTGATCGTGCGCAACGAGAAGCGCATGCTTCAGGAGGCGGTCGACGCGTTGTTCGATAACGGCCGACGGGGCCGCGTCATCAAGGGCTCCAATGGGCGGCCGCTCAAATCGCTCTCCGATGCCCTCAAAGGCAAGCAGGGTCGATTCCGCCAGAACCTCCTCGGTAAGCGTGTGGACTACTCCGGCCGCTCGGTGATCGTCGTCGGCCCGGAGCTCCAGCTTCACCAGTGCGGCCTGCCCAAGGAGATGGCGCTCGAGCTGTTCAAGCCGTTCATTTACCACGAGCTCGAGAAGAAGCAGCTCGTCACCACGATCAAGATGGCGCGGGAGCTCGTCGACCAGCGCACCCCGGACGTCTGGGACGCGCTCGAAACGGTGATTCGCGAGCATCCCGTGCTGCTCAACCGCGCCCCGACCCTGCATCGCCTCGGCATTCAAGGGTTCGAGCCGGTGCTGGTGGAGGGCAAGGCAATCCGCATCCATCCGCTGGTGTGCGCCGCCTACAACGCCGACTTCGACGGCGACCAGATGGCCGTGCACGTGCCACTATCGCCGGTGGCGCAGCTCGAAGCCCGCGTGCTCATGCTGGCTCCGCGCAACATCCTCTCGCCGGCTTCCGGCAAGCCGCTAGCCGTGCCCTCGCAGGACATGGTGCTCGGCATCTACTACCTGACGTCCGAGAAGATCGGCGCCGATAGCAGTCGCCGCAGGTTGTTCGCGAGCGTCGACGAGGTCCTCCTCGCGCATGCCAACGGTCGGGTCGACACGCTGCATCCGATCGAGGTCATCGTCAGCGGCAACCTGCTCGACATGACGGTCGAAGCCGACAGCCAGGACATCCTTCATGCCGAGGCCAAATGGGTCGAGGGTTTCCACCTCGAGACCACGGTCGGGCGCGTGATCCTCAACGCCTCACTGCCACCCGAGATCCCGTTCGTCAACGCTCAGCTCAAGAAGAGCGGGCTCCAGAGCCTCGTCTCCTTCGCCTACCTGCGGTTCGGGCACCCAGTCACGGTGCGACTGCTGGACGCGCTGAAAAACCTCGGCTTCATGTGGGCTACCCAGGCGGGTATCTCAATCGGATCTGGCGACATGATCGTGCCGGACAGCAAGGGGGAGATGATCGCCAACGCGCTGCGCGAGGTCGACATGGTAGAGGGACAGCGAGCCCAGGGCGTCATCACCTCGGGCGAGCGCCACAACCGCATCGTCGACATCTGGCATCGTGTCACGGAAAAGGTGTCGGACGAGATGTTTCGCCAGATGCGGCGGCGAACGGAGCTGTCGGGGGAGGCCAACCCCATCTTCATCATGGCCGACTCGGGCGCCCGAGGCTCCAAAGAGCAGGTGCGCCAGATCGCCGGCATGCGCGGCCTGATGTCCAAGCCTTCGGGCGAGATCATCGAAACCCCCATCACCGCCAATTTCCGCGAGGGGCTTTCGGTGCTGCAGTACTTCATCTCCACCCACGGTGCCCGCAAGGGTTTGGCCGACACGGCCCTCAAGACAGCCGACTCCGGGTACCTGACGCGCCGTCTGGTGGACGTGGCTCAGGACGTCATCATCACCGAGGATGACTGCGGCACCGATCACGGGATCTTCGTCACGCCGATCACCGAGGGTGGCGAGGTGCTCGAGAAGCTGCGCGACCGCCTGGTCGGTCGCGTCGTGGCCGAGGACATCGTCGACCCGGTCGAGGGGACGATGATCGCCCCGGCCAATACCCAGGTGACCGAGGAGGTCGCCAGCGCCATCGAGGACGCGGGGTACGAGCGGGTCAAGATCCGCTCGCTGCTCACCTGTGAGACGCGGCGAGGCGCGTGCCGGATGTGTTACGGTCGGATGCTCGCCACCGGGCGCCAGGTGGAGATGGGTGAGGCGGTCGGCATCATCGCCGCCCAGTCAATCGGTGAGCCGGGCACGCAGCTCACGATGCGGACCTTCCACTACGGCGGCGCGGCGACTCGCGCCACCGAGCAATCGCAACACAAGGCGAGCCGCTCGGGCACGGTCAAGCTCATCAACGTGCAGGCGGTCGTCAACACCAAGAAAGAGACGGTCGTGGTGGCTCGCAACGCCAAGGTGGCGGTGTGTGATGACCGCGGCCGGGAGCGCGAGCGCTACAACCTCGTCTACGGCTCTGTGCTGCAGGTGAGCGACGGGGATTGGGTGGAACCAAACACAGCGCTGTCCCGTTGGGATCCGTTCACCTCGTCGGTGCTGACGACGGTGGCCGGACGGGTCGCTTTCGACGACCTGATCGAGGGCGAGAACGTCCGCGAGGAGACCGACAAGATCACCGGCCATACCCAGAAGATCGTCATCGAGCCGCTGGGCGCCGACCGCCGCATCCCGACGATCGTCGTCCATACCGAAGACAACACCGAGCGTCGGTACCAGCTCGCCATCGGCTCCCATCTGATGGTGGCCGAGGGCGACACCGTGAGCTCCGGCGATGTGCTGGCGAAGATTCCGCGCGAGACCACCAAGACCAAGGACATCACCGGTGGGCTGCCGCGTGTGGTCGAGCTGTTCGAGGCGCGCCGGCCGAAGGATGCGGCGGTGGTGAGCGAGATCTCCGGCATCGTCCACATCGGCGAAGCGAGCCGTGGCACGCGCAAGGTGATAGTCGAAGGCCGCGAGCAGATCAGCCGCGAGTACGCGATTCCCAAGGCCGCCCACCTCATCGTGCAGGACGGCGAGTGGGTGCAGTCGGGCGAGTCGCTCACCGACGGACCGGTGGACCCGCACGACGTCCTGGCGGTCCTCGGAGAGACCGAGCTTCAACGCCATCTCCTCGATAAGATTCAGGAGGTTTACCGTACCCAGGGCGTGACTATCAACGACAAGCACATCGAGACGATCGTGCGTCAGATGTGTCGGTTCGTGAAGATCACCGACCCCGGCGACACCGACTTCCTGCTCGAGGAGCAGGTGCCGCGCTACAGGGTGCAGGAGGAGAACGAGCGCATCGAGCGCTTGGGTGGGCAGTCGTCACGCTTCGCGCCGATCCTGCTCGGCATCACCAAGGCGGCACTCGCCACCGAGTCGTTCGTCTCGGCGGCCTCGTTCCAGGAGACCACCCGGGTGCTCACGGAAGCCGCGGTCTCCGGTCGAGTGGATCATCTGCACGGGCTGAAGGAGAACGTGATCGTCGGGCGGCTCATCCCGGCCGGGACCGGTGTCAAGAGCTACCACCACTTCACGGTGGCGCCGGTCGCTCCCGAAGAGATGCCTCAGCTCGAGGAGGTCGAGGGAATGGAAGAGGTCCCCGACCTCGACGATATCACTGCCGCGCTGCCCGCGCGGCCGCCCGAGTGTTGACAGAGTCGGGAGCCTGGGCTAGAGTTTCCGACCTGCGCCCACGAGGCGCTGGTGTGTTGCAACCGGGCCCAAGCGCTGGAGCCTGCTTGGTCCTTCGATTCGAAGTGAGGAGACGATGCCGACGATTGCCCAACTGGTACGCCACGGCCGCGAAGTGGTGCTCGACAAGACGAAGAGTCCGGCGCTGAAGGCGTGCCCGCAAAAGCGCGGGGTCTGCACGCGCGTTTACACCACCACGCCCAAGAAGCCGAACTCGGCGCTCCGCAAGGTTGCCCGGGTGCGGCTCACCAACAACCTCGAGGTCACCACCTACATCCCTGGCGAGGGGCACAACCTCCAAGAGCACTCGGTGGTGCTGATCCGCGGTGGCCGTGTCAAGGACCTGCCGGGTGTGCGCTACCACGTCATCCGGGGCGTCATCGACGCCCAGGGCGTGGCCGGACGTAATCAGAGCCGGTCGAAGTACGGAACCAAGCGTCAGAAGCAGGCCGCCAAGGCAGGAGGTAAGTAGTCATGCCGCGCCGTCGCTACCCGCAGAGGCGGGAGGTCATCCCCGATCCGATCTTCAACTCGCAGCTCGTCACGCGCTTCATCAACGCAATCCTGCGCCAGGGCAAGCGCACGGTGGCCGAGGGCGTCTTCTATGGCGCACTCGACATCATCCAGGCGCGAACTCAGGACGATCCGCTCAAGGTCTTCAAGCGGGCGGTGGACAATGTGAAGCCTCAGGTCGAGGTGAAGTCCCGCCGGGTCGGCGGCTCCACCTACCAGGTCCCGGTCGAGGTGCCGCCTGGCCGGCAGCTCTCGCTGTCGTTCCGGTGGCTCATCGATTTCTCCAAGGCACGAGGCGAGAAGTCGATGAGGGAGAAGCTTGCCGGCGAGTTCATCGACGCCGCGAACAACCGTGGCGGCGCGATCAAGAAGAAGGACGATACCCACCGCATGGCGGAGGCGAACAAGGCGTTTTCCCACTACCGTTGGTGAGCCACCGGTAGTCGTGCAGTGAACCGTTGTCAGGTCGTACCCGCGCCCAGGGCGCAGAAGGCTCTTTGACAGGATGCCCCGACTCGCACCGCTTGAGAGGACTCGCAATATCGGCATCATGGCGCACATCGATGCCGGTAAGACGACGACTACCGAGCGGGTGCTCTACTACACGGGCGTGAACTACAAGATGGGAGAGGTCCACGAAGGGACCGCCACCATGGACTGGATGGAGCAGGAGCAGGAGCGGGGCATCACGATCAGCTCCGCTGCCACTACCTGTTTCTGGCGCGACCATCGCATCAACATCATCGATACCCCGGGCCACGTCGACTTCACTGCCGAGGTCGAGCGGAGCCTGCGGGTGCTCGACGGCGCCATCGCGGTCTTCTGCGCCGTCGGTGGCGTCGAGCCGCAGTCGGAGACGGTGTGGCGGCAGGCCGACCGCTACTGCGTACCCCGCGTCGCTTTCGTCAACAAGATGGACCGCGTCGGCGCCGACTTCTGGGCCGTCGTCGAGCAGATGCGGCGCAAGCTCGGTGCCCATCCGGTCGTCTTGCAGATCCCGTACGGTGTCGAGGAGGCGTTCAAGGGAGTCATCGACCTCGTCGAGGGCTGCGCATATGTGTACAACGAGGAGAGCCTCGGATCCCACTACGACCGCCAGCCGCTACCGGCGGACTACGAGGCGGCGGCGGCCGAATGGCGGGAGAAGATGGTCGCCGCCCTCGCCGAGAGAGACGAGGAGCTGCTCGCCAGCTACGTCAGCGGCGAGCTGGTCGGCCCGCAGGCGCTGCGCGCGGCGGTGCGGCGCCAGACCGTGGCCGGGCAGATCACTCCCACGATATGTGGGTCGGCGTTCCGCTACAAGGGCGTCCAGCAACTGCTCGATGCGGTTGTAGATTACTTGCCCTCCCCGCTGGACGTGACCGCGATCGAGGGGCACACGCCGAGCGGTACCACCGAGACACGGCCCGCCGACGACACCGCCCCCTTCGCTGCGCTGGTTTTCAAGATCATGACCGACCCGTTCGTCGGGCAGCTCTCGTTCGTCCGCGTGTACTCGGGCCACATCGCCAGCGGCGATCAGGTGCTCACTGCACGCACCGGCAACGCCGAGCGGTTGGGCCGCATCCTCAAGATGCACGCCAACAAGCGTGAGGAGATCAGGGAGCTGTTCGCCGGCGACATCGCCGCTGTCGTGGGCCTGCGCAATGTCGTCACCGGCGATACGCTGGCCGATCCGAAGCACCCCATCGTGCTCGAGGCCATGCAGTTCCCGGAACCGGTCATCGACGTGGCGATCGAGCCCCGCACGAAGGCTGATCAGGATCGCCTCGGGGCGGTCCTGGCCAAGCTCACTCAGGAGGACCCGACGTTCCGCGTGCAAAGCAACTCCGAGACGGGACAGACGATCATCTCGGGGATGGGCGAGCTGCATCTCGAGGTGATCGTCGACCGTTTGGTGCGGGAGTTCAAGGTCAACGCTTCGGTTGGCAAGCCGTATGTCTCGTACCGCGAGACGATCAAGCTCGAGGCCGTGGGCGAGGGCAGGTTCGTCCGGCAGGTGGGCGGCCGCGGACAGTACGGGCATGCCGTGGTCCGCATCGCCCCGTCGGCCGACGGGGCGGAGTACGAGTTCGTGAGCCAGGTCGAGGGTGGGAAGATCCCGCAGGAGTTCATCAAACCTGTCGACCAGGGAATCCGCGAAGCGATGCAGCACGGTGTCCTGGCCGGCTTCCCGATGATCCGGGTGGCGGCAACCTTGCTCGATGGCTCGTTTCACGAGGTCGACTCGTCGGAGATCGCCTTCAAGGTGGCAGGCTCGATGGCGTTTCAAGCAGCGGCCAGCAAGGCCGAGCCGGTGCTTCTCGAGCCGCTGATGGAGGTCGAGATCGTCACACCCGAGGAGTACATGGGCGATGTCATCGGAGATCTGAACGCCCGGCGCGGCAAGATCACGAGCCTGGAGCAGCGCGGTGGCGTGCGCGTGATCACCGCATGGGTTTCCTTGGCGGAGATGTTCGGGTATGCTACGCAGCTCCGCTCCATGACACAGGGGCGGGCGACGTACACGATGCAGTTCGATCGCTTCGAAGAGGTACCGAAAGCCATTGCTGACGGGGTGATAGCCAGGGTACGGGGTTGGGTCTACTGACAAGGGGGCACGTATGGCCAAGCAGAAGTTTGACCGGACCAAGCCACATGTCAACGTGGGGACGATTGGGCACGTTGATCACGGCAAGACGACGCTTACGGCGGCGATCACGAAAGTGATGTCGATGAAGGGGTTGGCGGAGTTCAAGCCGTACGACGAGGTGGCGAAGGCATCGATTGCGCACGGGCGGCGCAACGAGATGAAGATTTTGACGATTGCGACGTCGCACGTGGAGTACCAGTCGACGTTGCGGCACTACGCGCACGTGGACTGCCCCGGGCATGCCGACTACGTGAAGAACATGATCACGGGTGCGGCGCAGATGGACGGCGCGATTCTGGTGGTATCGGCGGAAGACGGGCCGATGCCGCAGACGCGGGAGCACATCTTGTTGGCGCGGCAGGTTGGGGTACCGTGCATCGTGGTGTTTTTGAACAAGGTGGACAAGGTTGAGGATCCGGAGTTGTTGGATCTGGTTGAGTTGGAGGTGCGGGAGTTGTTGTCGCAGTACGACTTCCCTGGGGACGAGATCCCGGTGATACGGGGGAGTGCGTTGAAGGCGGGGACGGCGGCGAGTGTGGACGCGCCGGAGGCGGCGTGCATTCAGGAGCTGATGGATGCGTTGGACAGTTACGTGCCGGAGCCGGTGCGAGCGATTGACAAGCCGTTTTTGATGCCGATCGAGGATGTGTTTTCGATTTCTGGGCGTGGGACGGTGGTGACGGGGCGGGTGGAGCGGGGGGTGGTGAAGGTTGGGGAGGAGATGGAGATTGTCGGGTTTCGGCCGACGTTCAAGCGGGTGGTGACCGGGGTGGAGATGTTTCGGAAGTTGTTGGACCAGGGGCAGGCTGGGGACAACATCGGGTTGCTGCTGCGGGGGACGGAGAAGACCGATGTGGAGCGTGGGCAGGTGGTGGCGAAGCCCGGGTCGATCACGCCGCACACGAAGTTCAAGGCTGAGGTGTACGTGTTGACGAAGGAAGAGGGTGGGCGGCACACGCCGTTTTTCAAGGGGTACCGGCCGCAGTTTTACTTTCGGACGACGGACGTGACGGGGTCGGTGACGTTGCCGGCGGGAGTGGAGATGGTGATGCCCGGCGACAACATTGCGGTTGAGGTGGAGCTGATCACGCCGATTGCGATGGAGAAGGGGTTGCGGTTCGCCATTCGTGAGGGTGGCCGTACCGTCGGCGCCGGCACCATCAGCGAAGTCGTCGAGTAGGAGAAGCCATGGTCAAGGACAAGATCCGGATCCGGCTGAAGGCGTATGATTTCAGGCTGCTGGACCAGTCCACGGCGGAGATCGTGGATACAGCCAAGCGCACCGGGGCGAGCGTGTCGGGACCGATCCCTCTGCCGACGCAAATCCAGCGCTTCACCGTCCTCCGCTCTCCTCACGTCGACAAGAAGTCGCGTGAGCAGTTCGAGATCCGTACGCACAAGCGGCTGTTGGATATTCTCGACCCCACGCAGCAGACGGTGGACGCCCTCATGAAGCTCGAGCTTCCGGCGGGCGTCGATGTCGAGATCAAGGCCTACGGGAAGAAGTGAGGCGGCCATGGTCAAGGGCATTATCGGCAAGAAGATCGGCATGATGCAGTTGTTCGACGACCAGGGCAAGCTGGTCCCGGTAACCGTCGTGCAGGCTGGCCCGTGCGTGGTGGTGGTGCGACGGACGGCCGAAAGGGACGGGCACGAGGCGGCGCAGATCGGTTTTGTCGACGGCAAGCCGCCGCGCAAGGTGACCAAGCCGCGGGCCGGCGCCTTCGCCAAGGCGGGTGTGCCGCCGACCCGTGTGGTGGCGGAGTTCCCGGTCGACTCCAACTCCGAGGCCAAGCCCGGTGACACCGTCTTGTGCGACATCTTCGCCGTTGGCGAGTACGTGCGGGTGGTCGGAACCTCGAAAGGCAAGGGGTTTCAGGGCGGGATGAAGCGGCACAACTTCCGGGGCGGTGAAGCCTCTCACGGCTCGATGTTCCACCGCGCCCCCGGCAGCATCGGCGCATCCGAGGACCCGTCCCGCGTGTTCCCTGGTACCCGCATGGCCGGGCGCATGGGGGCCGACAAGACCACGCTCAAGCGGGTCATGGTCGTCAAGATCGACCTCGAACGCAACCTGATGTTCCTGCGTGGCGCCGTCCCGGGCGGTCCCAACGCCCTGCTGCGCCTGGTGAAGGCGTGAAGGGAGGAGGGTCATGAAGCTCGAGGTTCGTAACTGGGACAACGACGTCGTGGGCGACATCGAGTTGCCGGACGAGCTGCTCGCCTACCCGGCCCGCCCGCATCTCGTGTACGAGGTCGTCAAGGCGTATCTGGGCGGTCTGCGCCGCGGCACGCATGCAACCAAGACCCGGGCCATGGTGTCCGGCGGCGGCAAGAAGCCCTGGAAACAGAAGGGCACCGGTCGCGCCCGCCACGGCTCGACCCGCTCGCCCCATTGGCGCCACGGCGGGATCGTATTCGGTCCGCAGCCCCGTTCGTACGCGGCCAAGGTCAATATCAAGGCCAAGAAGAATGCACTGCGTTCCGTGCTGTCCGAGCGCCTCTCCGAGGGGCGGCTGAGCGTTCTGGAGTCCCTCGACGTCGAGTCCCATCGCACCAAGGAGATGATGGTGCGGCTGGGCACGCTCGGTCTGGCCGGCAAGAAAGTGCTGTTCGTCGACAGCTTCGAGAATCTCAACCTGATGCTGGCGACGCGCAATCGGCCCGAGCTCGGCACCGCCGACGCTCTCCACGTGAACGTCTACCAGGTGCTGGGCGCCCAGCAGGTCGTGTTCTCCCGCCGGGCTCTGGCGCAGCTTGCGGAGGTTCTGGCGCCATGAAGGATGCTCGCGAGATCATTCTGCGCCCTATCGTCACCGAGAAAACGGCCGATGCCAAGGAGGAATCCAACATCGTCTGCTTCGAGGTGGCGCGCCATGCCAACAAGATCGAGGTTCGCCGAGCAGTCGAGACGCTGTTCGGGGTCAAGGTGGTCGAGGTTCGAGTCGTCAACATGGTCGGAAAGAAGCGGCGCTTCGGACGGTCCGTCGGCCAGCGGCCGGACTGGCGGAAGGCGTACGTACGCCTCGCCGCTGGTGAGAAGAGCGTCGAGTTCTTCGACCAGGTGTAGGGGGTAGGGTCATGGCAATCAAGTCCTATCGTCCGACATCCCCGGGCATCCGCTTCATGACGCGGCTCGACTTCGCCGAGATCACGAAGGAGAAGCCCGAGAAGTCCCTCACGCACGGGTTCTCCCGTTCGGGAGGGCGCAACAACGACGGCCACGAGACCAGCCGTTTTCGTGGCGGTGGTCACAAGCGGCGGTACCGGGTCATCGACTTCAAGCGCGACAAGCATGGTATCCCAGCTCGGGTCGCTGCCATCGAGTACGACCCCAACCGTTCGGCTCGCATCGCGTTGCTTTTCTACGTCGACGGTGAGAAGCGCTACATCCTGGCCCCCGAAGGGCTGGCGGTGGGCGCAACCCTCATCGCCGCCGAGAAGGCCGAGATCGTGCCCGGTAACGCACTGCCACTGAAGAGCATCCCACTCGGCGCCATGGTCCACAATATCGAGCTGCACCCGGGGCGTGGAGGCCAGCTCGCGCGCTCAGCCGGAGCCGGAGCCCAGCTCATGGCCAAGGAGGGAGCGTACGTCACGCTGCGCATGCCCTCGGGTGAGATGCGGCAGGTCCTGGCGGTGTGCTGGGCCACGGTCGGCATGGTCGGCAACAGCGACCATGCGAACATCGCCGTGGGCAAGGCCGGGCGCACCCGGTGGCTGGGGCGGCGCGGCCACGTGCGCGGTACGGCGATGAACCCCATCGATCATCCGCACGGTGGTGGCGAAGGCAAGACCAAAGGCGGCCGCAACCCGGTGACTCCGTGGGGCCAGCCTACCAAGGGCTACAAGACCCGGAGGAACAAGCGTACCCAGCGTTTCATCGTCAAGCGGCGGAAGTAGGGGAGGTCGGGATGGCACGCTCAATCCACAAAGGACCTTTCGTGGATCAGCACTTGGCTCGCAAGATCGAGCAGCTCAATCAAACCCGTGAGCGGCGTGTGGTCAAGACCTGGTCCCGCCGCTCCACCATCGTGCCGGACATGGTCGGTCATACCATCGCGGTGCACAACGGCCAGAAGTTCGTGCCGGTGTTCATTACCGAGAACATGGTCGGCCACAAGCTCGGGGAGTTCGCGCTCACGCGGACCTTCCGCGGCCACTCCGGCACCAAGAAGGACAAGGGCGCCGCCCATTAGGGGGACCATATGCACGCACATGCACGATTGCGCTACTTGCGACATTCCGCCCAAAAAGTGCGGCTGGTTGCCGACACCGTGCGGGGCCGGGGCGTCGCGCAGGCACTCAGGATGCTGCGGCTGACCCCGAAGCGCTGCGCTCGCGACTTGGAGAAGGTGCTGCGCTCCGCGGTTGCCAACCTGGAGCAGCGGCAGCCGGGGATCGACACCGGCACGTTGGTCGTGAGCTCGATACAGATTGACCAGGGGCCGAGCCTGAAGCGCTTCCGAGCCGCTTCGATGGGGCGCGTGTTTCCCCGCCTGCACCGGTACTGCCACGTCACCGTCGAGGTCGAGGAGCGATAGGAGGAGTCTCGTGGGTCAGAAGACGCACCCGTACGGTTTTCGCCTTGGCTACAACAAGACCTGGCGCTCGCGCTGGTTCGCCGACGCCGGCTACGCCAAGCTGTTGCACGAGGATCTCCGTTTGCGCAAGGAGCTCAAGACGCGCCTCCAGCACGCCGGGGTGTCCGAGATCGACATCGAGCGGACGGCCAACAAGATCCGTGTCAACATCTTCTCCGCCCGCCCGGGGATCATCATCGGGCGAAAGGGCGCCGAAGTGGACAAGCTCGGGGCCGGCCTGCGCGCCGTTTACGGTCAGGACATCCACATCAACATCCAGGAAATCCAGCGGCCCGAGATCGAGGCCCAGCTCATCGCCGAATCGATTGCCTCACAGCTCGTGCGGCGCGTGACGTTCCGCCGCGCGATGCGTCGGGCGATGGAGAACGCCTTGCGTTTTGGCGCCCAGGGTGTCAAGATCCGCTGCTCGGGCCGCCTGAACGGGGCGGAGATCGCGCGCTCCGAGTGGTACCAGGAGGGGCGGCTTCCTCTCCACACGCTGAAAGCGGACATCGAGTTTGGCTTCGCCGAGGCGTTCACGACCTACGGCGCCATTGGCATCAAGGTCTGGGTCTACAAAGGTGAGCTGCACCGCAGCAAGGCCCACCGGCGTGCCCTGTGAGGAATGAGGTGCTGTCATGTTGATGCCGAAGAAGGTCAAGTTCCGCAAGCAGCAGCGGGGGCGCCGCCGGGGCCAGGCGCTGCGCGGCGGCGAGCTGTCGTTCGGTGACTACGGCCTGCAGGCGCTCGAGCCGGGCTGGATCTCGGCCCGCCACATCGAGGCGGCCCGTATCGCGATGACACGACACGTCAAGCGCGGCGGCAAGATCTGGATCCGCGTCTTTCCGGACAAGCCGGTTTCCAAAAAGCCGGCTGAGACCCGTATGGGCAAGGGCAAGGGAGCTCCGGAACAATGGGTGTGCGTCATCAAGCCCGCCCGCATTCTCTACGAGATGGAGGGTGTGAGCGAGGAGATCGCCCGTGAGGCGATGCGGTTGGCGTCCCACAAGCTGCCGATCAAGACCCGTTTTGTGGCCCGGGGGACGGTGCGATGAAGGCGCGAGAGCTGCGGCAGAAGTCCATTGGGGAGCTCACCGATGCCGAGGAGGAGCTTCGTGAGCAGCTTTTCAAGCTGCGGTTTCAGAAAGCCACCGGACAGATCCAGAACCCGATCAAGATCCGGCTGGTCCGCAAAGAGATCGCGCGGTTGCTGACGATCCGCGCCGAGCGGTTGCGGGAAGCGGAGTAGGTCACATGGAGAGCACACACAAGGGCCGGAAGAACACCAAGATCGGCGTCGTCGTCTCGAATGGAGGCGACAAGACCGTGACCGTGAAGGTTGAGAGCGTGATCATGCACCCGCTCTACCACCGCTTCGTGCGGCGGTCCCGCAAGTTCCGCGCGCACGATGAGCTCAACGACTGCCAGGTCGGCGACAAGGTTCAGATCACCGAGAGTCGTCCGCTCTCCCGCAGCAAGCGGTGGCGGGTGAGCCGCGTGGTCGAGCGGGCCAAGTGAGGAGGCGGCCATGATCCAGATGCGAACCATGCTGACGGTGGCCGACAACTCGGGGGCCAAGAAGCTGCAGGCGATTCGGCAGCTCGGCGGCTCCAACGCCGGCCAGTATGCCGGCCTGGGCGACATCATCGTCTGCACGGTGAAAGAAGCGGCTCCCGAGTCGCAGGTCAAGAAGGGTACGGTGGTGAAGGCGGTGATCGTCAGGACGCGCCGCATCCACCGTCGCCGAGATGGGTCGTACATTCGCTTCGACGACAACGCAGCGGTGTTGGTGAACGCACAGAAGGAGCCCGTCGGGACCCGCGTCATCGGCCCGGTGGCCCGCGAGCTGCGCGAGCGGCGGTTCATGAAGATCGTGTCGCTGGCGCCGGAAGTCCTGTAGGAGGCGGCGATGGCGACGAGCGGGAAGATCAAGAAGGGCGATCAGGTGCAGGTCATGGTCGGTAAGGACAAGGGCAAGAAGGGCAAGGTCCTGCGGGTGGACCGGCCTACCGGCCGTGTTGTCGTGGAGCACGTGAACATGATCAAGCGTCACTCCAAGCCCAACCCAGGCAAGGGCGTGACGGGTGGCATCGTCGAGCGAGAGGCCCCGGTGTCGATCGCCAACGTCATGGTGATCTCGCCCGACACGGGCCGGCCTTCACGCATCGGTTTCAAGCGCCTGGAAGACGGGCGCCGGGTCCGCGTGGCCAAGGTCGACGGCGCGATTCTCGACCAATGAGGAAAGAGGGTACGATGGCGCGCTTGAAGGAAAAGTACGAGCAGGAAGTGATCCCAAAGCTCAAGAAGGAGTTCGGGATCACCAACATCATGGCAGTCCCGCGCATCACCCGCGTGGTCTGCAACATCGGCCTCGGTGAGGCGCCACGGCAGCCGAAGCTGCTGGACGGCGCGATGGCTGAGCTGAGTGCCATCGCCGGGCAGCGGCCGATGGTGCGGAAGGCACGGATGTCGATCGCCCAGTTCCGCCTTCGGGCTGGAATGCAGATCGGGTGCGCGGTGACGTTGCGTCGGGATCGGATGTACGAGTTTCTTGACCGGCTGATCAATATCGCCCTTCCCCGCGTGCGTGATTTCCGGGGGCTATCGGCCAAGGGCTTCGATGGCCGTGGAAACTACACGCTGGGGATTCGCGACCACCTGATCTTCCCCGAGATCGACTACACCAAGATCGAGCATCCCAAGGGTATGAACGTGACCGTGGTCACTACCGCCCGAACCGATGACCAGGCCCGTTTCCTGCTGCAGGAGCTGGGCTTCCCGTTCGTGAAGAGCTAGGAGGTCACGATGGCCCGTACAAGCATGATTGCCAAAGCCCTGCGGGCGCCCAAGTTCGCCATCCGGCGGCGCAACCGCTGCAAGCTGTGCGGTCGGCCGCGTGCCTACATTCGCAAGTTCGAGCTGTGCCGCCTGTGTTTCCGCAAGCTCGCCCTGGAGGGCTACCTCCCGGGCGTGACCAAGGCGAGCTGGTGAGGGGGTGACGCGATGACCATGACCGATCCCATCGCCGATTTCCTCACCTGCATCCGCAACGCCGTGCAGGCCAACAAGGACCGCTGCGATGCCCCCGCCTCGCGACTCAAGCTCGAGCTCGCGAAGATCTTGCAGGAGCAAGGCTTCATCCGGACCTTCAAGGTGCTCCAGGAGGGCTCGCAAGGAACGCTGCGCCTTTATCTCCGTTACTCGGGCGAAGGTGAGCCGGCGATCCAGGGGCTCGAGCGGGTATCGCGACCTGGGCGCCGTGTGTACCGGGGTGTCGAGGAGCTACCGAAGGTGCGTGGCGGCATCGGTATCGCCGTGATCTCAACCTCCAGGGGGCTCATGACCGACGCCAAGGCGCGCGAGGAGCGCGTGGGCGGCGAGGTCATGTGCCGCGTGTGGTAGGAGGCGTACATGTCACGAATCGGCAAGTTGCCAGTCCGAATCCCGAGCGGCGTGCAGGTGCACGTCGGCAACGGTGTGGTCCAGGTCAAAGGCCCGAAGGGCTCGCTGCTGCGACCGATACCCGACGGTATCACCATCACCGTAGCGGGTGAGGAGATCACGGTCCAGCGTGGGAACGATCTGCCGGCGGTGCGGGCCCTGCACGGCCTGACTCGCGCGCTGCTCGCCAACGCCGTGCTGGGTGTCACGACCGGGTTCCGCAAGCAGCTCGACATCCAGGGCGTGGGGTACAAGGCCGAGTTGCGGGGCAGTGACGAGCTCGTGCTCTCGCTGGGGTTCTCCCACCCCGTCGTCTTCAGGGTTCCGGACGGCGTCACCTTGACCTATGACGCCAAGGCGAACCGCATCACGCTGGAGGGCATCGACAAGCAGAAGGTCGGGCAGGCGGCGGCGGAGATTCGCAGCCTCCGTCCCCCCGATCCATACAAAGGCAAGGGCGTGAAGTACACCGAAGAGGTGCTCAAGCTCAAGGCCGGCAAGTCGGGAGCGTAGGCCATGGCGCAGAAAAGAGATCGTAAGCAGCGACGGCATCGCATTCACCTGCGGATCCGCAAGCGCTTCTCCGGGACTCCGGAACGTCCCCGTTTGGTGGTCTTTCGTTCCCTGCGGCACGTCTCGGCGCAGCTCATCGACGACGTCAGCAGCCGCACGCTGGTCTCCGCCTCCACGGTGGAGAAGGAGCTCCGCGAGGGGCTTGCACACAGCGGCAACAAGGCGGCGGGCCAAGCCGTCGGCAAGGTCATCGCCGAGCGGGCGCAGAGTCGGGGCATCACGACGGTGGTGTTCGATCGGTGCGGCTTCCGGTATCACGGAGTGATCAAGGAGCTGGCGGACGCAGCCCGGGCAGCGGGTCTGCGGTTCTAGGGGCGAGAGCAATGAGCGAGCGCGAATCCCAGTTCATCGACCACGTGGTCTCCATCAACCGCGTCACCAAAGTCGTGAAGGGTGGCAAGAACTTCTCGTTCTCGGCTCTCGTCGTCGTGGGAGACGGTCAGGGCAAGGTCGGCTTCGGCTCCGGCAAGGCCCGTGAGGTTCCTCAGGCTATCCGCAAGGCCACCGAGGCGGCGCGGCGGGCCATGATTTCCGTGCACCGCGAGGGCTCCTCCATCCCGCACGAGGTGGTGGGCCACTTCGGGGCCGGGCGGGTGCTCCTGCGCCCCGCTTCTCCCGGTACCGGCGTGATCGCTGGCGGCGCCGTTCGCGCTATCGCTGAGGCCTGCGGCATTGGCGACATCCTCACCAAGTCGCTGGGGACCACCAACCCCCACAATCTGGTACGGGCGACGTTCGCGGCGCTGGAGCAGCTCACCACGCTCGACGAGTCGGCGCAGCTCCGCCGCGCCGGCGGTGAGGCCGACGTGATCGAAGAGAGCGAGCCTCGTACCGGTCCTTTGCCGGAGGTTGAGGTATGACGACGCGAAAGAAGGCAGCGGTGAAGAAGCTGCGCATCACGCAGGTGCACAGCGCCATCGGCAACCAGGAGCGCATCAAGCGGGTGCTCCGTGATGGTCTCGGCCTGGGGCGTATCGGTTCGTCTGTGGTGCTCGTCGACACCCCGTACACCCGTGGCATGATCGCCAAGTGCGCGCATATCGTCAAAGTCGCGCCGGCAGAGGAGTAGGCGATGGAACTGCACAACCTCACGCCTCGACCCGGGTCCACCAAGGACCGCAAGCGCGTGGGCCGCGGCCCCGGCTCCGGCCACGGCAAGACCGCCGGGCGCGGGCACAAGGGTGCCCAGTCCCGCTCGGGCTACAAGCGCCGTCGGAACTTCGAAGGCGGCCAGATGCCGTATGTGCGGCGCCTCCCCAAGCGCGGATTCACCAACATCTTCCGAACTGAGCTCACGATCGTCAACGTCGGCCAGCTCGACCGCTTTCCGACCGGTTCGGAGATCACTCCCGAGCTGCTGCTGGCGGAGGGCGTCATCTCCTCGCTCGGTGACGGGCTCAAGGTACTCGGGCACGGCCGGCTCGAGAAGATGCTCGTGGTCAAAGCCCACAAGTTCTCGCGGAAAGCCCTCGAGGTCATCCAGTCGGTTGGCGGGCGTTGTGAGGTGATTGCCAAATGATCGAGAGCCTGCGCAACATCTTCGCGATTCCGGAGCTACGCAAGCGGGTGATCTTCACCTTCCTGCTTCTGGCGGTGTACCGCCTCGGCGCGTTCATCCCGACGCCGGGGGTGGACCCGGTTGCGCTGGCCGAGTTCATCGGGCAAGCCAAAGGCACGATCCTGGGCTTTCTGGATCTGTTCTCGGGCGGAGCCCTGGGGCGCATGACCATCTTCGCCCTCGGTATCATGCCGTACATCTCCGCCTCGATCATCTTGCAGCTGCTCACCGTGGTGTGGCCCTACCTCGAGAAGCTCTCCAAGGAGGGCGACCTCGGACGGAAGAAGATCACGCAGTACACCCGCTACGGGACGGTCGTGATCTCCATCATCCAGGCGCTCGGCATCTCGTTCTTTCTGGAGAAGACTACGGCGCCCGGCGGCGCGCACCTGGTCGTCAACCCCGGCTGGGGGTTCAGGCTCCTCACCGTGCTCACGCTCACCACCGGCACTGCCTTCGTCATGTGGCTGGGTGAGCAGATCACCGAGCGCGGCATCGGCAACGGCATCTCCCTGATCATCTTCGCCGGTATCGTGGTCGGCCTGCCGAGTGCGATCATCCGGACGATCCAGGACGTCAAGATCGGCTCGATGGGCATCCTCACGATGCTGGCGTTCGTCGTGTTCGCCGTCATCGTCGTCGCGGCGATCGTGCTGATGGAACGAGCCCAACGGCGCATCCCCGTGCAGTACGCCAAGCGGGTGGTCGGCCGGCGGATGTTCGGTGGCCAGAGCACCTACCTGCCGCTGCGCCTCAACACCGGAGGGGTGATCCCGGTGATCTTCGCGGCCTCGATCCTGTCGTTCCCGCAGTCGATCGCGCAGGTGGTCAAGCACCCGATCGTACAGGGTATCACCCGTCGTCTGGCCTACGGCGAGCCGCTGTACAACCTCGTCTACGTCGTATCCATCATCTTCTTCTGCTACTTCTACACCTCGATCATCTTCAACCCTCAGGACACGGCTGAGAACATGCGGAAGTACGGCGGGTTCATTCCCGGTATCCGACCGGGGCAGCGGACCGCCGACTTCATCGACATGACCCTCACCCGCCTCACGCTGGTGGGCGCCATTTACCTGTCGCTGGTGGCGATCTTGCCCGAGATCCTCATGACCGGTTTCAAGGTCTCGACGATCCCCTTCATCGGTGGAACGCTCGACGCCTTCCTGCCGCGCTGGTTCACGGAAGGCCTCGGCGTCAAGTTCTATTTCGGCGGCACCTCGCTGTTGATCGTCGTCGGCGTGGCGATGGACACGGTGCAGCAGATCGAGGCCCAGATGGTCATGCGCCACTACGACGGCTTCGTCAAAGGTCGCCGCATGCGGGGTCGACGGGGATGACCGCAATGGTGACGCGCGCGTGCGACATCGTGCTCCTGGGGCCTCCGGGGGCTGGCAAGGGCACGCAAGCCAAGCGTCTGGCCGCCGCGTTCGAGCTGCTGCACGTCTCGACCGGTGACCTGCTGCGGGACGAGATCGCTCGTCGTACCGAGCTCGGCTCCGAGGCCAAAGCGTTCATGGTCAAAGGCGAGCTCGTTCCCGACGAGCTGGTTGGCAAGATGCTCATGGGGCTCCTACACAGCCAGGCGGCGAGTGGAGGCTGTGTGTACGATGGGTACCCCCGCACCACGGCCCAAGCCGCGCTGCTGGACGGCGTGCTGGCCGAGCTCGCGCGCCGTATCGACGCCGTGCTGTTCATCGGCGTGCCCGACGAGGTCATCATCAGCCGCATGGACGGCCGACGCTCATGCTCCGAGTGCGGCGCTGTTTTCCACCTGACGGGCAACCCGCCACGACAGGACGGAGTCTGCGACGCCTGCGGAGGGGCTCTCGGGCAACGCGAGGACGACCGCGCCGAGGTGGTCGTCGAGCGTTTGCGTGTCTATCGGCATTACACCCAGCCGCTGCTCGACCTGTACCGTCACCGCGGCAACCTGACAGAGGTCGACGGACTGGGTGGTGTGGACGAGGTATTCGGCCGGCTGCGAGCTGCCCTGGAGAGCTGCCGGCGATGATCGTGCTCAAGACCGCCGCCGAGCTGGCCGCTTTGGACAGGGCCAACCATCTGGTCCACGAGGCGCTCACCCGCGTCGTGGCGGCAGCCGTGCCCGGCGTCTCAACCTGGGAGCTCGATGCGTTGGCCGAGGAGCACCTGGGCTCACGGGGAGGGAGGCCGGCTTTCAAGGGCTACCGTGGGTACCCGGCCACCATCTGCACCTCGGTCAACGACGCTATCGTCCACGGCATCCCGTCTCGGAGCGTCAAGCTGCTGGCGGGAGACGTGCTCTCGGTGGATTGTGGCGTGGTGCTCGACGGCTTCGTGGGTGACGCTGCGGTCACCGTACCGATTGGCGACATCTCGCCAACGGCGAGGCAGCTCCTGCAGGTCACCCGGGAGTGCCTCGAGCGAGCCGTGGAGGTGATGCGGCCGGGCAAACGTCTGGGCGACGTCGGCCACGCCGTGCAAGCCCACGCGGAGGCGCACGGGTACGCGGTGGTGCGGGACTTCTGTGGACACGGGATTGGCCGAGCCATGCACGAGGAGCCGAGCGTGCCCAACTATGGGCCACCCGGTCGCGGTCCCGAGCTGCGACCGGGACTGGTGCTGGCGATCGAGCCGATGATCAACCTCGGCAAGCCGGGCGTCATCATCGACCCCGACGGCTGGACAGCGCGGACTGAAGACGGTAAGCTTTCCGCCCATTTCGAGTACTCGGTGGCTGTCACCGACGACGGCCCCTGGGTTCTGGGCGTGGACGGAAGGTAAGGAGAGAGGCATGGCGAAAGAGGAGGCCATCGAGGTGATGGCCACCGTGGTCGAGACCCTGCCGAACGCGGTTTTCCGGGTCGAGCTGGAGAATGGGCACGAGGTCTTGGCTCACATCTCGGGGAAGATGCGCAAGCACTTTATCCGGATCTTGCCCGGTGACAAGGTCCTGGTGGAGCTTTCGCCCTACGACCTCACGCGGGGGCGGATCGTCTACCGGTACAAGTGAAGGGGTTGCGGCGATGAAGGTTCGTTCCTCGGTTCGGAAGATTTGCTCGAAGTGCAAGATCGTGGTCCGGCGTGGGGTCATCCGGGTGATCTGCGAGAACCCCAAGCACAAGCAGCGCCAGGGTTAGTGAGGAGGTTTCGCTGTGGCACGCATCGTAGGTGTCGACCTGCCCCAGAACAAGCATGTGGAGATCGGCCTGACGTATATCTATGGCATCGGCCGGTCGCTGTCCAAGTCGGTCCTTCAGCGCGCCGACGTGGACCCGATGGTGCGCGTCAAGGACCTCTCCGAGGATGAGATCCGCCGCATCACCAAGGTGATCCAGGAAGAGAAGACGGAAGGCGACCTGCGCAAGGAGGTCGCCATGAACATCAAGCGGCTCATGGAGATTGGCTGCTATCGTGGGGTTCGCCACCGCCGTGGGCTGCCGACCCGCGGGCAGCGGACCCACACCAATGCCCGCACCCGCAAGGGCCCGCGGCGCGCCACTGTGGCCAAGAAGAAGAAGACCGGCAAGAAGTAGGACGAGTGAGGCAAAGCGATGGCAAAGGCTGCGAAAGCTGCAAAAAAGGGGCCCCGTCGCCGCGAGCGCAAGAACGTGCCGCATGGCGTGGCCCACATCCAGGCGACGTTCAATAACACCATCGTGACGATCACCGATGCCACCGGCGGCGCCATCTGCTGGAGCTCGGCCGGGCGCATCGGCTACAAGGGCTCGCGAAAGGGCACGCCGTACGCGGCCCAGCTCGCGGCGCGCAACGCCGCGGAGCAGGCGCAGGAGCACGGCCTGCGCACGGTGGACGTGGAGATCAAGGGCCCCGGAGCGGGCCGCGAGTCGGCGATTCGAGCGCTGGCCGCGTCGGGACTGGAGATCAAGAGCATCAAGGATGTCACCCCCATCCCCCACAACGGCTGCCGCCCGCCCAAGCGGCGTCGCGTGTAGGACGGCGAGGAGGTCGCAGTGGCACGGTACCACGAGCCGGTTTGCCGGCTATGCCGACGAGAAGGTATGAAGCTCTTCCTCAAGGGAGAGCGGTGCTTCAAGGAGAAGTGCGCGGTCGAGCGACGCTCGTACGCGCCGGGGCAGCACGGCAAGCGGCGCAACAAGATGCAACCATACGGCTTGCAGTTGCGCGAGAAGCAGAAGGTGCGGCGCGTCTACGGCGTGCTCGAGCGTCAGTTCAGGCGCTACTTCGCCGAGGCCAACCGGCAGAAAGGTGTGACCGGCGAGAACCTCCTGCGCTTGCTGGAGACACGGCTGGACAACGTGGTGTATTCGCTCGGCTTTGCGTCGTCGCGGAGCCAGGCGCGCCAGCTCGTTCGTCACGGTCACGTCACGGTCGACGGGCGGCGCGTGAACCTCCCGTCGTTCCGGGTCAAGCCCGGCATGGAGGTCGCCCTCAAGGAGGACGTGCGCACCAACGCATTTGTCGTCGAGGCGCTCGAGACGGCGCAAGGTCGCGGCGTCCCGCCATGGCTCGAGCTCGACAGCGCCAACTTCCGGGGTAAGGTTGTGGCGCTGCCGACCCGCGAGGACATCCGCCTCCCCATCCAGGAGCAACTGATCGTCGAGCTGTACTCGCGGTAAGGAGGTCGTCATGCGAGGTTTGGAGTTTCACCGGCCGCAATCCGTCGTGGCCGAGGTGGATCCGGATAACCCGAACCACGGGGTGTTCGTGGCTCAGCCGTTCGAGCGGGGCTGGGGCGTGACGGTCGGCAACGCGCTGCGGCGCACCTTGCTCTCCTCGATCGAGGGGGCCGCCGTGGTGGCAGTGCGCTTCGCTGGAGTCGACCACGAGTACGACTCGATTCCAGGGGTCATGGAAGACGTCACCGACATCATCCTCAGCCTCAAGCGGGTGCCGCTGCGCCTCATCGGTCCCGAGGCGCTGACCGCGACCCTGAAGGTTGCCGAGCCAGGTGAGCTGCGAGCCAACTCGATCGACGGGGGGTCGGAGCTCGAGGTCATCGACCCGTCGGTGTACCTCGCGATGCTCTCCGAGGAGGGCGCGGTGGATGCCGAGCTGGTGGTCAGGCGCGGCCGCGGGTTCGTGCCGGCGGACGAGCAGGAGCGGCGCGATCTGGGGGTTGGGTTCATCTTCCTCGACGCAGCGTTCTCGCCAGTTCGCAGGGCCAACTTCCGCATCGAACCGGCTCGTGTCGGGCAGGCCACCGACTACGAGAAGCTGGTACTGGACGTGTGGACGAACGGCGCCATCACCCCGGCGGCCGCGGTGGCCGAGGCTGGCCGGCTGGTGGCCGACCATCTGCCGATTTTTGTGACCCTCGAGGGGCCCCCGCTCGACCCGACGCCGCCGGTCCAGGACAGCGCGCTCGACAAGCCGATCGATGGCCTCGCGCTGGGGGTGCGAATTCTCAACATGCTGCGGGCCGCCAACATCGCCACCGTGCGCGATCTGGTCGCCTACAGCGAGGACGAGCTCCAGAAGCTGCCCGGCCTGGGCAAGAAGGCCGTGGCGGAGGTCCGCGATCGGCTCGAGATGATCGGGCTGAGCCTGGGCATGCGTTTCGACTTGCCGCAGTCGTAACGGAGGTTGTGATGCGCCACCTGAAAGCAGGTCGAAAGCTGGGCCGCACGTCGGAGCATCGGCGGGCGCTGTTTCGGAATCAGTTGCGTTCTCTCATCGAGCATGAGCGGATCATCACCACGCTCGTCAAGGCCAAGACTCTCCGGCCGATCGCCGAGAAGGTCGTGACCCTCGGGCGCAAGGCGGACTCGGTGCACGCCCGTCGTCTGGTCGGTCGCTGGATCGAGAGCCGAGATGTGATCAAGCGCCTGTTCTCGGAGATCGGACCGCGTTTCGTCAACCGGCCGGGTGGCTACACCCGCATCGTCAAGCTGGGACCCCGCAAGGGCGACGGCGCCGAGCTCGCCATCCTCGAGTTCGTGGACTTCAAGCTGCCCGAGGTCAAAGCTGGGAAAGCGGTGGAGTCGAAGAAGGAGAAGAAGGCCAAGCAGCCCGCCGCGGCCAAGGCGACGGTGGAGACCCCACAAGGCGTCTGACGGCCAGGACGAAAAGCAACGGTCACGAGCGACGCCCGGGTCATCCCGGGCGTCGCGGCGTTATGCCCAGCCTCAAAAGCCGCCTTACCTCGGCAGTCGAAAAGCCTTCGCTGCGGCGAACCCGCCGATGGCAGCGGTGCCGATCGTGGCTCCCAGGGCTTGACACGAACTTTGTGAGGATATATAACTATATGCCGATGGAGGGCGGCTGTATGCGACAGGTGCTCCTCGTGGGTATGGCGATCCTGAGTGTCGGGCGGCTCGTCGCGGCCGAGCCACTCTCGCTGCGAACGGCGCTCGAGCTGGCGCGGCAAGGGGCCGGCGAGGCGCTGGCTGGCCGTGAACGCGCCCAGGCAGCAGCCGAGCGGGTCCGACAAGCCAGGGGGTTCCAACTGCCGTCGGTGAGCCTGCAGGAGATCTTCACCCGCACCGACTCGCCGGCCGAGGCGTTCGCGCTCAAGCTCAATCAAGAGCGGTTCTCGTTCGCCGATTTCATGACCTCCGATCCCAACCGGCCGGACCCGCTGGACACGGCGATAACCCGCGTCGAGGCGACGATCCCCCTGTTCACCGGCGGCGAGCTCTCCGGGCGGATCGCCCAGGCCGAGCTGGCCGCGCAGGCGGCTGACCGGCAGGCACGCTGGGCCGCCGAGCAGGCGGCGTTGGCGGCGGGCGAGGCCTACGTCATGGTGGAGCAGGCCCGCGAGTACGTGGCGCTGCTCGAGAAGGCACGCGAGACCGTAGCGGCGCACGTCGCGCTCGCCGAGGCCTATGCCGAGCAGGGGATGCTCGTGCGGTCCGAGCTCCTCCGGGCGCAGGTCGAGCTGTCGCGCCTCGACGATCTGGTGACCGAGGCGAGGGGTCGGACACGCGTCGCCGAGGCAAACCTCGCGTTCCGCCTCGGCCAAGCACAGGGATCGCAATGGGAGCTCGAGCCGCTCCCGCCTCCGGCGGCGGTTACCGATACCTTCGAGGCGTGGGCTGCGGCGGCGGACTCGCGTCTCGATCTGCTTGCCGCACGGGACCTCCTGTCGGCCGGTGAGCGCGAGGAGCGCGTGCGGAAGGCCGCGTACCTCCCGAAGGTGGGCATGGTGGCGCGGGCGGACTGGGTGGACGACACGTTGTTCGGGACGCACGGGTCCTCGACGGCGATCATGGCCGTGGCGTCGATCAACCTGTTCGCCGGCGGCAGCGACCGGGCGGCGGTGGCGGCGGCACGGCACGAGGCAAGGGCAGGGCGCGAGGACGTCAAACGCTTCGCGGAAGGTGTGAGGCTCGAGGTCCGACAGACTTACGAGGAGGCGGTGACGGCCCGGCAGAGGCACGCCACGGCTCGCCAGGCGTTGGCGGCGGCGCGCGAGGCGGAGCGTATCACCGGCGAGCGGTTCCGCTCCGGAGTGGTCAAGATGCTGGATCTGCTCGACGTGGCGACGGCCCGGCGCGAGTCGGAGACTCGCGAGCTGGTGGCGCGAGCCGAGGCGCAGCTCGCGCTGATGCGCCTGGCGGTGCGGGCCGGCCGGACCGCCGACTCGGTGCTTCCCGACTGAGCTCGATTCCGAAGACACGAAGGAGCGATGCAATGACTCGAAAGCTCGTGGCTGTGGTGGCGACTGTGGCCCTCGGGGCCGTGACGATGGCGTGCGGCGGCGGACACGGTTCGCCGGAACGCGTGAACGCGGGCACGGTGCAGGCCCGCGTGGCGCAGGCGGCGGTGGTGACGGTGCCGACGACGGTGGAGCTTTACGGCACCGTGGAGGCCGGGCGGTCGGTGGCGGTCTCCTCTCGGGTGATGGCCGCGGTGACTGCGGTCCTGGTGAAGGCCGGAGACCCCGTGAAGAAGGGCCAGGTGCTGGTCGAGATCGATCCCCAGACGGCGAAGGGCCAGGAAGCCCAGGCACGTGGCGGGCTCGCCCAGGCGCAGGCGGCGCTTGCGGTCGCCGCCCGCAATCACGAGCGATTCAGGGTGCTGCACGACAAGGGTGCCGCCTCGGAGCTGGAGCTCGACCTCGCACGGATGCAGCACGAGCAGGCTCAGGGTGCGGTGCAACAGGCACAGGGCGCGGTCGAGGCGGCCTCGTCGGTGGCCCGCGAGTCACAGGTTGTAGCGCCGTTCGCCGGGCGGATCGTGAGCCGGATGGTGGAGGTCGGCGATCTCGCCGCGCCCGGCCGGCCGCTCGTCATGGTCGAGTCGGACCAGGGCCGGAGGTTGGTGGTTGCGGTTCCCCAGAGCGCGGCACTCGCCGGCGGTCTGGGGATCGGCAGCGAGCTGCCAGCCGTTCTCGACGCCCTCGGCCGCGATCGCGTGCTGCCTGCGAAGGTGGTCGAGATGACCCCCGGCGCCGATCCAGCCGCCCACACCTTCCTCGTCAAGCTGGATCTCGGCGACCTCGAGGTCGTGTCCGGGGCCACCGGACGCGCTCGGCTCACCACGGGGCAGCGTCAGGCGGTGGAGGTGCCGCGACTGGCGGTGCTGAGCTCCGGCGGCCTGTCGATGGTCGTGGTACGGGACGCAGCGGGTCTCGCGCGCAGCCGCGCCGTCACACTCGGCGGGATGGACGACGGTGAGAGGATCGAGGTGCTTTCCGGGTTGCAAGGGGGCGAGGATCTGTTGCTGGGCCTGTCGGCTCTACCGGGCGACGGTGCTCGGGTGGAGGAGGTGCGGTGATGGCCGGTACGCCTCCCATCGATCGAGAGCAGGCTCGACGCGAGGCGCTGCGCCTGAAGATGACGCGTCGTCCGCTGGGGGCCTCGGGCCGTATCGCCCGGGCGTTCCTGACCTCCAAGCTAACCCCCCTTCTCGTGGTCTTCTCCCTGCTCGTCGGCGCATTCGCCGTGCTCATCACGCCGCGCGAGGAAGAGCCGCAGATCAAGGTGCCGATGATCGATGTCTTCCTGGCTATGCCGGGAGCAACCGCCTCGGAGGTCGAGCGTCGCCTCACCTCACCGGTCGAAAAGGCGTTGTCCGAGATCGAGAACACCGAGTACGTCTACTCCACGACCCAGCCCTCCGGTGGGATGGTGATCGTGCGCTTCAAAGTCGGCAGCGACCCCGATCAGGCCGCGGCCCGGGTCCACACCAAGGTCGCGGAGCTGGCGCCGCAGTTGCCGCCCGGCGCGCTGCCGCCGGTGGTGGTGCCGCGGGGGATCGACGACGTGCCTGTCGTGGCCTACACCCTGTGGTCCGCGAGCGCCTCGCCGATGCAGCTTCGGCAGGTCGCCGACGAGCTCGCGACCGAGCTCAAGCGCCACGATCGCGTGGCCCAGGTGTGGGTGCTCGGCGGCCAACGGCGGGTCGTGCGGGTGACGTTCGACCGTAACCTATTGGCGGCCCACCACGTGTCGCTTCTGCAGGCGTATCAGGCACTGGCGGGGCTCAACTGGCGCCTGCCTGCCGGCTCGTTCGCGAGCGGCGACCGGGAGATGGCGGTCGACGTGGGCTCGCTCTTCCGCTCCGCGGAGGAGGTGGGCAACGCGGTCATCGCCGTGTACGGCGGCCGCCCGGTGTATCTGCGGGAGATCGCGGCGGTGGTCGATGGGCCGGAGGAGCCCGCGCAGTACGCATGGATGATCGGCGGTGCGGGTGGGTCACGGTACGGGCTTGCGGCAGGCACCGACGCCGCGGCGGTCACCGTCGCCGTGGCCAAGAAGCCCGGGACCAACGCCGTGGACATGGTGCGCGACCTCAACCGTCGCCTGGAACGGCTCAAGGGACCGGTGATTCCCTCCGACGTCAACCTCACGAAGACCCGCGACTACGGCTTCACAGCCAACGAGAAGTCCTCCGAGCTGATCTTCCACATGGCGCTGGCGACGTTATCGGTCGTGGTCCTCATGGCCTTCGCGCTCGGTCGCCGCGAGGCGCTCGTGGTGGCGGTCGCGGTGCCGGCAACGCTGGCGCTGACCCTCGCCTCGTCGTTCCTGTTCGGTTACACGCTCAACCGGGTGACGCTGTTCGCCCTCATCTTCGCCATCGGCATCCTCGTCGACGATGCCATCGTGGTGGTGGAGAACATCCACCGGCACTACGAGCTGGGGTGGGGCGAGCCGCGCCAGTCCACGGTGTATGCGGTGGACGAGGTGGGGAACCCGACGATCCTCGCCACCTTCACCGTGGTCGCGGCACTGCTGCCGCTGGCCTTCGTCTCGGGGCTGATGGGGCCGTACATGCGGCCGATCCCGATCAACGCCTCGGCGGCGATGCTCTTCTCTTTGGTGGTGGCGTTCGTGGTCTCTCCGTGGCTGACCTTCCGACTGTTCCGGAAGTGGGCGGAAGCGCACGTGCACGGCGAGTCGACGCCGCACGCCTCAACCGCCAAAGAGGATCGCCTGCATCGGTTCTACCAGCGTCTGTTCACGCCGCTGCTCGAGAAGGCGTGGCGCCGCTGGGTACTGCTCGGGGGTGTGGCGCTGCTGCTCGTGGTTTCGGTGGGGCTCCTCTTCGTTCGGATCGTGACGGTCAAGATGCTGCCGTACGATAACAAGAGCGAGCTGCAGGTCGTGATCGACATGCCGGAGGGGACGACGCTGGAAACCACCGCCGCCGTTGCCCGCGAGCTCGCCGGGGCGGTGCGCAACCTGCCGGAGGTGAGCGACCTCCAGGTGTACGTCGGAACCTCGGCGCCGTTCAACTTCAACGGGCTGGTGCGGCATTACTTTCTGCGCTCCGGTCCGCTGGTGGCCGACCTCCAGGTCAACCTCCTGCCCAAGCATGAGCGCGACACCGACTCCCATGCGTTCTCGCGACGGGTGCGCGAGCTGATCACGCCGATCGCGACCCGTGGTGGGGCCAATGTCAAGGTCACCGAGGTGCCACCGGGACCGCCGGTGCTCTCGACGCTGGTGGCCGAGATCTACGGGCCGGATCTCGAGCAGCGAGTGGCGCTCGCCGCGCAGGTGCGCGAGATCTTCGAGAACACCCCGGGCGTCGTCGACGTCGATTGGCAGGTCGAGGACCCGGCGCCGCGCATGGAGGTGGCCATCGACCGGGAGAAGGCGGTGCGGGCAGGTGTGACCCCCGAGATCATCGTGCGCACTTTGCGGGTGGCGCTGGACGGCGCCGAGGCCGGTCTGCTGCGCGACGAGACCGCCCGGGCGCCGGTGCCGCTCGTGCTGCGGCTGGACCGCACGCAGCGCTCGTCTATCGAGGGGCTGCTCGCCACCACCGTTCACGGTGCGGAAGGGCGGCTGGTGCCACTCTCGGAGCTCGTGAGCGTGCGCTCGGTGCCGCGGGAGCGGTTCATCTACCACAAGAACCTGCGGCCGGTGAGCTACGTGTTGGCCGAGATGGCTGGGGTGGCCGAGGCGCCGGTATACGGCATCCTGGCCATGCAGGACCGTCTCGCCGCCCTCGAGGCCCCCGACGGCACGCCGGTGCCACTGCTGTCCAGCACCATGCCGGAGGGAGGCACGGGCTACGCGATCAAGTGGGACGGCGAGTGGCAGATCACCTACGAGGTGTTCCGCGACATGGGGATCGCCTTCGCCGTGGTGCTCGTCCTCATCTACCTGCTGGTCGTCGGGTGGTTCCGCTCGTTCGTGACGCCGCTCATCATCATGGCACCGATTCCGCTCACACTCATCGGCATCCTGCCGGCACACGGGTTGGGTGGTGTCTTCTTCACCGCCACCTCGATGATCGGGTTCATTGCTCTGGCCGGAGTCATCGTCCGCAACTCGATCCTGCTTGTGGACTTCATCAACCTCGAGCTGGAGGCGGGTGAGCGGCTGGATGACGCGGTGATCAAGGCCGGCGCGGTGCGCTTCCGACCGATCGCTCTCACCGCGGCGGCGCTTGTCGTCGGCGGCGGGGTGATCCTGCTCGACCCGATCTTTCAGGGTCTGGCTGTGGCGCTCATCTCGGGCGTCGTGGTCGCCACCGCCCTCACCCTGATCGTGATCCCGCTGCTGTACTTCATGTACCTCAAAACTGTGGGGATCGACCACGCTGTCATGGTCGATGGCGACCCCTCGACCTGACAAGAAAGGACGGCCACGATGACCATCAACGAGTACCTGCGCGCAATTGCTGGATTGTTCGTCCTCCTCTCGGTGGGGCTCGGCTACTTCCTGCACCAGCCGTGGTTTTTCGCTTTCACCGCGTTCGTTGGTCTCAACCTGTTGCAGTCGGCGTTCACCCGCTGGTGCCCGATGATCTCGATCCTGCGGGCCCTCGGGGTCAGGGAGTGAGGCCATGAAGCTGCTCATGATGATCGTCGACGAGGCACGCAAGGAAGAGCTCGAGGTATTCCTCCACCGGGCCGGCGTCGAGGGGTACACGGAGGTCCCGCACGCCCTTGGGCTCGGCTCGACCGGTCAGCGTCTGGGCTCACGTGCTTATCCCAAGACCTCCGCCATCATCTTCACGCTGGTGGAGGAGGACCGCGTCGAGGCGCTGCGTGCGCAGGTCCGAGCCTACTGCGCCGACTGCGGCGAGAAGCTCAAGATGTTCGTGTGGACCGCCGAGGAGGTCATGTGATCCGCGGAGGGCGGCGGGTGGAGCCGAGTAGTTGCGCCTCCATGAGCGAGTGGTTATACTCTCTCGTGGGAGAGAACATGAAGACGGTGTCCACCCAGCTCCTGGAACGCATCGCCGACCGCCTCAAGGCCATGGCCGACCCGATGCGGTTGCATATCCTTCACTGCCTCCAGTCCGGCGAGCACAACGTCAACGATATCTTGCAGCTCGTCGGCTCGAGTCAGGCGAACGTCTCCAAACACCTGGCGGTGCTCAAGAAGGCAGGCCTCGTGAGCTGCCGCAGGTCGGGCACAAGCGTGTACTACTTCATCGCCGACGAGGATATCTTCTCGATCTGCCGCATCTGCTGCGACGGGCTGCAGCGCCAGCTCGATGCCGACCGGGCGACGATCGAGCAGGGGCGGGCCGAGATGATGCGGGGGAGCGGCGAATGACGACCGACGTGTGGTGGCTACTCGGCATCGTCGTGGCGTGGGTACTCCTACAGTGGGTGGTGCTACCGCGCCTCGGGGTGCCCACTTGAGCGGTGCCGGATCCGACCGGGCGTCGGAAAGGTGGCAGGTGTGCGGTTGGGAAGGTGGACGACGAGGAGTCTACCCGGACGGCTGGGGAGGAGAAGTGAGCACGGAACAGAAAGAGAAGGCGGCAACGATCGGTGTCTGCCGGCGGTGCGGCGGCAGCCTGCGGCCGGTCCCGACATGAGGGGCACTGCTCTGGCGGTGCCGGAGCTGCGGAGCCATGTTCTCGAGCTACGAGGTTTACCCTGAGGGCATTCCCGAAAGCGCGTGGAGCGCGATCCAGGGCGGATGTGGAGGCTGAGATGCCGCTGTACGAGTACGTATGCCAGCAGTGTGGGAAGCGATTCGAGGTGCTGCAGCGCGTCGGTGCGACAGCGGATGGTCTGTCCTGCCCCTCGTGTGGCGGACAAGAGGTGACGAAGGCGTTCTCGACCTTCGCTTCCAGCGTACCCACGGGCAGCGGCGCCGCGTTACCGTGCGGCAAGCCTAGCTCGGCGGGGTGTGGAGGGGGCTTCACCTGAGCGTCCTGAGCGGGGCCCGTGCGGCCCCTTTGGGCAGCTTCGTCGCGTTCACCGGTACCTTGAGAGTCGAAGCCCCCGGCCGCCTGTACAACGCATGGGTTTGGAGGTCGAGATGCAGATCACCGCGGTTGCCTACGAGGCGGTGTCCTCGCTGTCGTTCGACGACGCCGTGGCCAGGGTGCGCGAGGCGCTGGCCAGCGAGGGTTTCGGCGTCGTCACCGAGATCGATGTCGCGGCGACGATAAAGAGCAAGCTAGGTGTCGAGTGGGAGCCCTACGTGATCTTGGGTGCCTGCCACGCGCCGTCGGCCCACCAGGCGCTCACCGTGGCGCCGGAGGTGGGGGTGCTTTTGCCATGCAACGTCACGGTGTCGGTCGAAAACGGGCGGACCGTGGTTCGAGCGATGCGTCCCGACAGCGTGCTCGGTCTGCTACGGCTCCCCGAGCTCGCCCCGGTTGGGGAAGTCGTCGGCGCGGCGCTGCGCCGGGTGCTCGTAGCCTGCGGCTGACGCTCCGGAACCGGCCTCCCCGCCAACCGTCAACTTCTTCTTCGACCAGGGCGAGCCCCGGACTCAGGTGGTCGGGGGTAGGCGGTGGGGCGGTGTGGGATGGGTGGGGGGCTCGTGACTGGCGGCTTTCGACCGGGTGGCGCCGGTTCAGCCTGTGTACTCGCCGTCGGGAACCGGGGTGTTGTAGTAGAAGGTGATCGTCACCCCCTCCCGCTCGACGCCCAGGAGATCCGTGGGGAGGGGCGGCAGCGGTGAGGCGTTGAGGATGGCGTCGCGCGCTGCGAAGTCCATCGGCGGGTGGGCGGAGGGCATCTCGATCTCGAGGCCGGTTACCCGCCCGTCTCGCTCGATGAAGAAGTGGATGCGAACCACCCCACCGACGCCGAGCCGCGCGATTTCGGGGATCTGCCAGTGGTAGCGGATGCGCCGCAGCATCTCGGCTGCGTACGGCCCCCAGTTGTACCACTGGGTATCGAACGACAGCGGGCCGAGGTCGACACGACCGCCCTTGCGGCTCGGGACCGAGCCGCCGATGGAGCCCGGCCCGACCCCTCCCAGGCCGCGTAGCAACGGTCGCTCCCGACCGCCGCCGCGGGCTCCCAGGCGCAAAGCCTCGAGGCCGGCATCGGCCGTCCCGGTGCCTGGAGTCGCTCGAGCCTCGGAGCCTTCGCCTTTGCCGGTCGCCACCCCTTTCCCCTCGCCTTCACCCGCGGTACCCTTGCCGACCACCTGGAAGCCCTCGGCGGTCGTCGTTCCGCCGGCGACACCGGCACCGGGCGTCTCCAAGCGCAGCTCCGGGGTGTTGCCATGCGAGCCGGGGCGGTCGGACGGGGCGCCCTCGCCGCCATGCGCACGGCGGTCCATGTCGGAGCCTGGTGCGTTGCGGCGGGAGGGCTTTTCTTCCTTCTGGTCGGGTAGGTCGACGACCTCGAAAAACGCAGGGACCTCCTCGTCGAGCTGCGGGCGCGGGGGTGGACTGAGCGCTGCGACCATGGTTTGCAACGCACTGCCTTGCAGAAGCTGGGAGAGCACGAGCAGGTGCAGGAGAATGGAGATCGAGATGGCGAGCCACACCGAGCCGTCGCGCCACCGCCAGGCGATCGGTGTCACCCGCTCGTTGAGGAAAAAGGCGTGGCGCGTGTCTCGTCCGAGCGGCCACGGCAGCTCCTCGTCGCTGCTCTCGGGCAGCTCGGCCAACCGCTCTTCGAGCCGCTCCAGATCAGACGCGGGGACGAGATCGGGGGCCCCGAACATAGCGAATCGAATGCTACAAGACTCGTGCCACTCCTGGGGAAGGAGGTGATGACAGAAGCGGCTGCGGCCACGGCGGTCGTCGCGTCTCGGACGCCTTCATGGCGGGGTGCGTGATTGGGTTGGTCGAACGTCGAGGCGGGTCGGCAACCACGCTTCGCATGGTCGTGCGCCATCATCGAGGCGTTCTCGGCCATGGTGTGCGGAGTGCACACACGCCAACGCCCCGGTTGCCCGGGGCGTTCAAGGATCTGGTGCGAAAGGGGGGACTCGAACCCCCAAGACCTTAAGGTCACAAGATCCTGAATCTTGCGCGTCTACCAGTTCCGCCACTTTCGCACGCGCACCGCGTATTCTAGGGGTGGGCTTCGGGGCTGTCAACAGAAACGGCAGTTTCGTCGCCCCGGAAGTGAGGCGGTGTGGGCGAGATCCGACGGCAGGACGTGCTCGAGCTGGTACGGCAGACGAAAGGCGACGGAGCGACGGCGGCGCGCCTGGTGCGCCAGCTCGGGGTGCGGGCAGGGCGGGAAGCCGCACGCGAGGACGTGGAGGCCGCGCTGGCCGAGCTCGAGGCCCGCGGCGAGGTGGTGCGAGGCAGCTCCGGGCGCGTCACCGCGGTGGAGTTCACCGACTGCTATCGCGGGACGCTCAGGCAGACCGCATCGGGGTACGGTGTGCTGCGGGTCGTCGAGGCCGAGTTGCCCGACATCGTGATCCCCCCCGAGAGCCTCGCTACTGCGCTCGACGGCGATGAGGTGCTCGTCTACCGCGGGCACAAGCGCGTGAAGGGCCGCCTGGTGCCCGAGAAGTACGGGCAGGTGGTGCGGGTGCTCAAACGGCGCCGTCTGACGATGGTGGGGCGGTTCGTCGCCAACCGGGTGCAGCCGGTGGTGCTGCCATTCAACCGTCGGGTCAAGGCGCGGGTGCTGCTGGCACCGTGGGATGGGCCGTCGCCGCGCCAGGGGGAACTCGTCGAGGTGGCGGTGAGCGAGTTCGGGGACGGTGGGCTCCTCGAGGGCCGGCTCCTGCGCCGCCTGGGGCTCGCCGAGGAGCCGGGGGTGGCCGAGGAGGTGGTGTTGGCCGAGTCGGGTATCCCGGTCGAGATGCCGCCCCGAGCGCTCACCGAGGCGGCGGCGCTGCCCGCTGAGGTGCTCCCGCACGAGATCGAGGGCCGACGGGACTTCCGCGCCCAGCCGGCGGTGACGATCGACCCCGAGACGGCGCGCGATCACGACGACGCGGTGGCGGCGTTCGAGCACCGTGGGGGCGCCATCGAGGTGTTCGTGCACATCGCCGATGTGGCGCACTACGTGCGGCCGGACAGCGCTGTCGACGCCGCGGCGCGGGAACGCGGCACCTCGGTGTACCTGCCGGGGCGGTGCGTGCCGATGCTGCCGGAGGCGCTGTCGAGCCAGCTCTGCTCGCTGCGCGAGGGGGTGGACCGACTGACGTTCTCGGTGCGGTTTTTCGTCACGGCCAAGGGCGGGGTGGAGGGGTACCGCGCCGAGCGCGGGGTGATCCGGGTGCGGCGACGCTGCGCGTACCCCGAGGTGCGCGCCTGGCTCGAGGACGGAGCATGGCCCGACGATCTCGAAGAGGACGTCCGCCGTTCGCTGGCGCTGGCGGCAGAGGCAGCCGAGCGGCTCGGCCGACGGCGGGCGGCGCGCGGATCGATCGACTTCGACCTGCCGGAGCCGGAGATACTGCTCGATTCCGCGGGCTTCATGATCGGCATGCGGGCCTCGGAGCACAACCTCGCCCATCGGCTCATCGAGGAGCTCATGGTCGCCGCCAACGAGTGCGTGGCGCGCATGCTCCAGCTCGGGCGGCAGCCGGCGCTGTTCCGCATCCACGAGCGGCCGTCGCCGGCCAAGCTCGTCGAGCTGGCGGCGATCCTCGCGGAGTTCGGGATCGAGCTCAAGGGCGACTTCGAGGACTTGCCGCCGCGCTCGCTGCAGCGGGTGCTGGCGCAGGTCGAGGGCCGGCCGGAGGAGCGGCTCGTCCACGCCCTGACCCTGCGGGCACTCGCCCGCGCCGCGTACCACCCGGAGTGCCGCGGGCACTACGCGCTCGCCACCGAGTACTACCTCCACTTCACCTCGCCGATCCGGCGCTATCCCGACCTCGTGGTCCACCGGATGCTGGCCGAGCTGCTGACCGGGCGGGTCCTGCAGGGCGGGGCGCGCAAGCTCGTGGAGTCGGAGCTCGAGGAGCTGGCGCCCCACTGCTCGTTCACCGAGCGCCGAGCTGCCGACGCCGAGCGCGAGGTGGTGCGCTGGAAGCAGGCCGAGTACATGCAGGGTCGGGTCGGGGAGGAGCTCACCGGCCACGTCACCGGGGTGGTGGCGTTCGGCTTGTTCGTGACGCTCGACGAGCTGTTCGTCGAGGGACTCGTGCACGTCTCGGCGCTCGCCGACGACCTGTATCGGTACGACGAGAAGGGACACCGGCTGGTCGGCTCGCGCCTCGGGCGGGTGCTGCGTCTCGGCGACGCGCTGCGGGTGCGGGTGAAGGGGGTGGACGAGGAGACGATGGAGGTGAAGCTCGATGCGATCCTCCCACCTTTGCCGGTGGGCCGTGGCCCCCGGGCGGGACGGCGCCGCGACGTGTCCCTGGCGCGGACGCCAGCACAGCCCCGCAAGGCTCGCCGTTTGCGTGGCTGACCCTCCGCAGCGAGGCCGTCACCGCGGCGAAAGGCCCGAGCCTCCGGGCCGCGCCGCTCGCGCGGGTCGTGAGCTCGCGCCCTGACCTGGAGGTGGCCTTGACCGCAGGGCGGGTGGGGGTTGTGCCGGTTGGCAGTCGTGTCAGCGTGCCTTGGGTCGCTGATCGAGTCGATGCTCCGGCCCAGCCCCGCGCCCAGGTGGACGATGCAGTGGCGAAAAAGCCACCGAGAGCCGAGACCCGGGCGGGTGGGCAGCCCTACGGTAAGCAGGGCGATGCGAAGATCACCCGTTCGAGCGTGGCGCCGGGCTGGCGCGACATCCAGAGGCCGGCCGACTGGCACGTCGCGCGGGCGTCGAGGAGCTGCTCGATCGCGGACTCGAACGGCGCTGGCACCACGACATCGACCCAAACCGCGCCCGCCCCTTCGCCGGCGAACTGGAGCGCCCATCCGAGTGCCGCGAGCGCCGCCTCGCGCGTGGTACCCACCACCGGGCCGCACTGACCGGCCCCGCCGTAGGCATACGCGGCCAGGCGCTGGCCCTCCTTGACCTTAGCCAAGCGGAGCTGGCGCGAGGTGAGCCAGTAGTCGTGGTCCATCGGCCGGGAGATGCTCCGCGCCAGACGGTCCAGCCGTTCGAGGTCGGCGGCGCCGCTGCGCCGGGCCAGCTCCTCGGGGTTCAGCTCCTGGCCTGGAAGAAGCTTGGCGAGCTCGGAGCCGACCCGGCGCGCCGGCTCGGCGGCCAGCCGCAGGCGGTACACCGGAAAGCGCGGGCGGAGCCCGAAGCGGAATGCAGCGGCCTGGTCAGAAGCGCCGGCGAGGAGGTGGGCGACGAAATCGGTGGTTCCGGAGCGCTCGCCGAACGCCAGGGCGCGACGGAAAAGGACCTCGGCCACTCCCTCCTCCTGTGCCTCGGGCAGTACCCACGGCTGCGTGAGCACGAGCTGACGGGACCGTACGAAGGCGGGGATGAATCCGAGCACGGACGAGTCGTGAGAGGCGATCAGAAAGCTGTCGGCGTCGTTGTGGGCGAGATGGGTGAGGTCGAGGCGGAGGTCCGAGGGGTTGCGTTGGCCGTCGACTGGAACCGTGCCCTCCCAGCCCGGCAGCATGGCCCGGATGTGCTCGGCCATCTCCACCACGGGCCCAAGGCCCACGCGTGAGATCGGCTGTACTTTCAACCTCGAACCCATGCCTCGCCTCCCCGTGCCAGAACCACGAACCGTCGCTTGCGAGCGGCTGATTGTAGCAGTGGGCAACGTGGTCCCGGCCCCAGGTATCATCTCCCGGGAGGTTGGGCCATGGAGCATCACGCGACCGCGGGGACCTTGCTGGGGCTGTCGGGCACCGTGTGGTTCTATCTGCTGACCGTCGCCGCCGTGGTGGCGGTCGTCTACTCTTTGAGCCACAAGATCCAGCTCATGGCGGCGGGTCGCCGCGAGGTGGTCCTCGAGGACTGGCCCGCCCGGGTGCGCGGGTTCATCGTCTGGGCGATCGGCCAAAAGCGCCTGTTCGCCGAGCCGGTCGCCGGCCTCATGCACGCCCTCATCTTCTGGGGGTTTCTGGTGTTCGCGGTGCGCTCGCTGTCGCTCATCGTCGAGGGCCTGACGAAGGGGTGGGAGCCTCCACTGCTGCGCACGCCGCTGGGGGCGGCGTACTTGTTGACCAAGGAGGCGTTCATCGTCCTGGTGCTCGTGGGGGTCGCCATCGCCGCCTGGCGCCGCCTGGTGACCCGGCCGGCACGGCTCGAGTACTCGGCCGACGCTTGGGTGATTCTGGGGCTCATCGCCTTGCTCATGGTCACCGATGCGCTGGCTGACGGCGCGCGCATCGCTGGCGGGGCTCCTGGGCCGTGGCAGTGGACGCCGGTCTCGCGCGCCGCGGGCTCGCTCCTGGGCGGGAGCTCGCTGCACGCGGTGTATGCCTGGAGCTGGTGGATACACCTGGTGGCGCTCTATGTCTTCGCCAACTACCTCCCTTTCTCCAAGCACTTCCACGTCTACACCTCGCTCCCGAACGTGTTGCTGCGGCCGCTCGAGGCGGCCGGCAGGCTCGAGAAAATGGACCTCGAGAGCATCGACGAGGGGACCACGCTGGGAGCGCAGAAGGTCACCGACCTGACCTGGAAGCAGCTCCTCGACGTGTACACCTGTACCGAGTGCGGGCGCTGCACCACCGTCTGCCCGACCACCATCACCCACAAGCCGCTCGTCCCTCGCGACCTCACGATCGACCTGCGAGATCACCTCAACGCCGCGAGCGCCGAGATCGTCGGCGAGCCCGGGGATCGGCCCGGCACACCGGCGCGCGAGCTGGCTGGCGACGTCGTCGAGCCCGAGGCGGTGTGGGCGTGCACCATGTGCCGCTGGTGTGAGGAGGCCTGCCCACTGTTCATCTCGTACATCGACAAGATCGCCGCGATGCGGCGGCACCTGGTGCTCGAGAAGGCCACCTTTCCGGAAGAGGCGGAGATCGCCTTCCGGGGCATGGAGGTCAACGGCAACCCCTGGCAGCTTCCGGCCGAGCAACGTGCCGACTGGGCGCGGGGGCTCGACGTGCCGCTGGCCAGTGAGGGCGGCTCGTTCGAGTACCTGTTCTGGGTCGGGTGCGCCGGGGCGTACGACGAGATCGGCCAGAAGACCTCGGCTGCGCTCGTCAGGCTCCTCAAGGCGGCCGGGGTGTCGTTCGCGATCCTCGGCTCCGAGGAGACCTGCACCGGAGACTCGGCGCGGCGGCTCGGCAACGAGTACCTGTTCCAGGTGCTGGCGGCGGCCAACGTCGAGACGCTCAACCGCTACGGCGTCACCAAGATCGTCACCAACTGCCCGCACTGCCTCAACACCTTGCTCCATGAGTACCCGGACTTCGGCGGTCGGTTCGAGGTCGTGCACGGCACGCAGCTCGTCGCCCAGCTCGTGGCCGAGGACAGGCTCGCGCTCACCCGGGAGGTCCACCAGGTTCTGACGTATCACGACCCGTGTTATCTCGGGCGCACCAACGGCGAGTACGAGGCTCCGCGGCGGATTCTGGCCGCGATCCCTGGCCTGGTGCTGAAGGACGCTGAGCTATCGCGTGAAAAGGCGATGTGTTGTGGCGCCGGCGGCGGCCGGATGTGGCTCGAGGAAAAGCTCGGCGAGCGCATCAACCGGACACGGGTCAAGCAGCTCCAGGGCTCGGGTGCGGATGACGTCGCGGTCGCGTGCCCATTCTGTGCCGTGATGCTCAGCAACGGCCAACAAGAGCTCGGCTGCGAGTCGGCAAAGACCGTGGATGTGCTGGTGTTGGCCGCGCAGGCGTTGGAGGGACCGGCTCCCGATACGCAGTTGCCAGCCTAGGGCTGCTGGCTCACCGTCCTGCGCCCACCGTGGCTCGGGCGCGAGTGGAGAGCCGGCAACCGGTCGGGCGGGTGGAGGACAATACCCAAGTGAGCGGGAGCCCAGGCAGGCGGCGGCGGTCCCTGGCCCGACGCGGCGAGGCGCTGGCGGCGCTGTGGCTGCGGCTGCAGGGGTTCGTCATCGAGGCGCGCAACTGGCGCGGCGGGTTCGGTGAGATCGACATCGTCGCCCGACGCCGGCAGATGTGGGTGTTCGTCGAGGTCAAGACGCGCCGCGCCAGCGACCGCTTCGAGCCCGAGGAAGCGGTGGACCGCCGCAAGCGCGAGCAGATCGTGCGGCTGTCGAGAGCCTACGTCGCCTCCCGGCATCTCGGCGATGTTCCTTGCCGTTTCGACGTGATCGCCATTCGCTGGGCAGGCTGGCTGCCGCGCCTGCGCCACTACCGCGACGCCTTTCGCGCCGATGGCCTGGTGTGAAAAAAGTCCAGTAGGTCGGCGGGCTGTCTGGTGGATCGGGGTCCGGAGTAGGGGCGCGGGGCGCCCGCGACCAGGTCCACGACCGCACACGGCCCCAAGGGGCGGGTGGGAGGGGGTTGGGTGGTCGTACTGGGTGGGGGAAGCGGGGGAAACCTCTCGACGCTCGATGCTCGACCGAGTGGGCAGGTGGTCAGAACAGGCCGACGCCCCACAGGTCGTGGAGGTGGAGGATGCCGAGCACTCGGCGCTCGCCGTCGGCGACCACGAGCGAGGTGATGCGGCGCTTCTCGAGCACCGTCAGCGCCGCCGTCGCCAACGCGCCGGGCTCGATCGTCACGCCGCCCGCCTTGACCACCTCGGCGGCGGTGTGGTGGAGCGGGTTGGGGTCAGCCTCCATGAGCCGCCGCAGGTCGCCATCGGTGATCACGCCGATGAGGCGACCGGCCTCGTCTTGAACCGTCGTGATGCCCAACCCTTTGCGCGACATCTCGTAGATCACGTCCTTCATGGCGGTGTCGCGGTCGACGCGGGGAACGCCGTCGCCCTTGTGCATGAGATCCCCGACCGTCATCAGGCGCTTGCCCAGCTTGCCGCCCGGGTGGAGACGGGCGAAGCTTTCCGGATTGAAGCCCTTGCGGACCGCGACTGCCATCGCGAGGGCGTCCCCAAGGGCGAGCGCGGCGGTCGTCGAAGCGGTGGGGGCGAGGTTGTTGGGGCACGCCTCGCGCGTCACGCCGAGGTTGAGGTGGAGGTCGGCATGTCCAGCCAGTGGCGAGGCAGGGTTGGAGGTGACGGCGACCAACGTCGTGCCGATGCGCTTGAGGACCTCGACGAGGCGCAGCAGCTCCTCCGTCTCGCCGGAGTTCGAGACGGCCGCGACCACATCTCCCGGAGCGAGCATGCCGAGGTCGCCGTGAATCGCCTCCGCAGGATGGAGAAAAAGCGCCGGCGTGCCGGTCGAGGCCATGGTCGCGGCGATCTTGCGGCAGATGATCCCCGACTTGCCCATCCCGGTCCACACCACCCGGCCCTGGCACCCGGCCAGCATGTCGACCGCCCGTTCGAAAGCGGCGTCGAGGCGGTCGCGCAGCCGGAGGATCGCCTCCGCCTCCGTGGTCAGCACCTGTCTCGCCAGCTCTACCGACATGCGAGCCCTCCTCGGGGAATACTACTCCCTCCCTCCCAATGGCTGGTGCACACCGGTTGGCGAGCGGGGGATCGCAGCGAGGTGCAAGGCTCATCGCTGGAGGCTGGGCGCCGACCGGCGGGCCGTGGCGAGCGTGGTCGTGGAACGACTGCCCCGACGCTGGGCACCGGGTGGTGGGGGTGAGGGGCTGTCCCTTCCACGTCCAGGCGCTGGCCAGCGATGCCGACCGCGAACGCAATGCCCACGCCTGCCCCGGCGTTGTAGCTGGCGGGGGCGGGACCGATAATCCCGCTTCGGAGGTGAGGTCGTGAACGCGAGTCCGAGCGTCGAGGTGTTGCAGCGCGATCCTGCGTGGCTGATCGAGGAGATCAGACGGCTCAAGGCCGAGCGAGGGGCCATTCTGCTCGCGCACTACTACCAGGATGGCGACATCCAGGACCTTGCCGACTTCGTGGGCGACTCGCTCGAGCTCGCCCGTGCGGCGCAGCGCGCCAACTCCAAGGTCATCGTCTTCTGCGGCGTGCGTTTCATGGCCGAGGTGGCGAGCATCCTCAACCCCGAGGCCGAGGTGCTGATCCCGAGCCTGGAGGCCGGCTGCTCGCTCGAGGACTCCTGCCAACCCGAGGACTTCCGGCGTTGGCGCGAGGAGCACCCGGGCGCCGTGTCGGTCACCTACATCAACTGCTCGGCCGCCGTGAAGGCGCTCTCGGACGTCATCGTTACCTCCTCCTCGGCGGAGAAGATCCTCCGCCAGCTCCCCGAAGACCGGCCGATCCTCTTCGCGCCCGACCGCCATCTGGGCGCCTACCTGCAGCGCAAGACCGGGCGCGACCTCATCTTGTGGCCGGGCACCTGCGTGGTCCACGAGCAGTTTTCGCTCGAGGCACTGGCCGGCCTGCGGCTCGAGCACCCGCGGGCGCTCGTGGTGGCCCACCCCGAGTGCCCGGAAGGGTTGCTCGCGCAGGCCGACTTCGTCGGCTCGACCTCGGCGATCCTGGGCTTTGTCGTCGCCAGCCCCGACGACGAGTTCCTCATCGCCACCGAGCCGGGGATCATCCACCAGATGGAGAAGAAGGCCTCCGGTAAGCGCTTCATCCCGATCCCCGGCGGTTCCGGCGAGTGCGCCTGCAACGTCTGTCCGTTCATGAAGAAGAACACCCTCACCAACCTCTGGGAGTGCCTGCGTGACGGCCGCCCGACGTTGCGCCTGCCCGAGGAGCTGCGCCTCGCCGCCCTCAAGCCGCTCGAACGCATGCTCGAGATGGCTTCGCGGTAGGAGCCGGGCGCGGGACGAGGTCGGTCGGTTGCGGCCATCGACCGGCCAGGTCCGAAGCCCGGCGTGAGGTATACACCCGCGGTCAGGGGCGGGCCGACGGCTCGTACACACCGCCAACCGGTCGGGCCTCTCCCTCGGACCAGTAGCCGGCAACCGGCGGCAGCGGGCCCGAGCCTGGCCGATTGGAGAAGCAGAGCATCGGCGTTCCGTCGTGGAAATGGGCGTACGCGCGCTCCATCGCCGCTGGCCACTGTGCCGCGACGGTCGACCGAACCTGGTCGGCGAGCTCCGGGCAGCGGATGAGCAGCACCGTGGCCGGCCGGTGGGTATGCTCCGCGAGTGCCGACGCGAGGTCGTCGGGCTTTACGAACGCGTATTTCTCCGGCGGCACGTCGACCGCGGCGAGGGCCTCGCGGGCGAAGTGGGGACTGACCTCCGGGCACTCGACGACGAGCAGCTCGTGCCCGAGCCCCTTCGTCCTCTCGACCATGAGCATGAGCAGGCCGCGGTCTCCCAGCGCGCCGTCCATCGGCAGCCATTGGCTCGGTCCGAGGCAGATCCAGGTATTGGCGATGCCAGCGACCAGGCAGGCGCCTCCGAGAAGCAGCCGCCGACCGGCGTGCCGCCTCTGCCCGGACCCGGGGATCAGGCCCCGCGCCAGGGAGTCGAGCCCGACTGCGCCCGCCAGTGTCCAGAACGGCAGCAGGATGAACATCCGCGTGTTCGATGGGTAGTCGTGATTCTGGAAACCTCCCACGAGGACGCAGGTGGCGATATACATGCCCAGCCACGCGAGAGCCTGGCGGGCTCGGCGGCGGGACGCGGTGAGCCAGACCCCGAGGCCGAGTACCACGGCCGAGCCGGTGAGGGGATCGGTGTCGGCGCACTGGACGAAGTGCGTGTGCCACACGTTGTGGATGAACAGCAGCGGTGAGACTGCCGCCCGGTGCAGGGTCCCCCTGAGGACGTCACCGGGTTCGATCTCCGAGGCGAAGGGCGACGTCTCCCGGATTGCCGACCAGAACTCGAAGTTGAGCAGCATCGGGGTGGCCACCGCAACCGAGGAGACGACGACAAAGCTCCACACCGCAATCCGACGGCGACTCGTCGGCGCAAGGTGCGCCAACATCCACACGGCCAGGATCGGGCCAAACAGACGCGCCGTCCCGTACAGAAAGAACCCTTCGCCGAGCGCCACCCCGAGTAGCGAGACCGGCAGCCAGCGCCCACTGCTCGCGGCCCAGGTCGCAAAAGCGAGTGTAAGGCCCAGCCAGGGCAAGGTGACCAGGTTCGAGTAACCGATCTTCCCGAAGCACTGGAGCATGTGCGCCGAGCTCAACAACGCGGTCGCCACCAAGGCGGTGCGCACCCCCACGACCCGTCGGAAGCAGTAGTGCCAGAACGGGAGGGTCAGGCCCAGGAGGAGAGGGTTGGCGAGCCGGAACCCGACGATGCCGGTCCCGAAGAGCCGACTGGTGACCGCGAACGGCAGGACCTCCTGCGCCGTGTGATACGTGCTGACTCCTGTGCCGGTGAGCGCCCAGGCACTGGGCTGGGAAAACATCAGGCGAGCGAGGTCGAGCCGGCAGCCCTCGTCCTCGCGGATCAACCAGCGCCAGGAGTCGAGTCCGTAGCCGACCAGCGCAACCTGCGCCACCATCAGGGCCAGGAGGATCAACCGCTCCTGCCGTTCCAGGTTGGTCCAGCGGTGCCGCAGTCGGCGCCAGACAACGACGCCGACCCCACCAGCCAAGGTGCCTGCTGCGACCGCCGCCGCAGGCTGGCCCGTGATGGTCAGTGCGACGGCCACCAGCAATGCGGCTCCAACGGCGAGAAACGCGAGGTTCGCACCTTGCTCCGCGAGCGGTCTCGCTCCGTTCCGATGGTCGGCGAGCCAGCCGAGGACCAGGCACGTACCGACGACCGCCAGCCACGCCCAGGCCGCCGGTGGTCGTTCGGCGGCCAGCGTCTGAGAGAGCGTCACGAGATACGCGCAGAGGCCCCCGATCAGCAGCGCGAGCCCTGTCCTGCTGGTGAGTGCAGGCAGGCACGGAGGGTGCTCGCGTGTGGCCAGCGCCAGGACCCGTCGGTGGGCGCCCAAGAGGCGAGCCCACACGGCGAAGAGCAGGGTCGCCGAGACGATCGCAGCGAGCGCCGAAAGACCGAACTCGTCGAGGTCGAAGACCTCCGGGAGCCTCGGCAGCCCGCTCAGACACTTCGTGATCGGACGCGGGATGGGAGGCAGGATCCTCGGGTTGAGGATGAGCTGTGCCAGACCGACGAGGCCGAGCGCGGCCGCCAGCACCGGGAAGAGCAGCAATCGGCGCAACGGGGACGCGCTGGGGCCCACGGGCATCGCGCGATTGTAGCGCCGGTCATCGTTGTCTGACGTGGCTGCGACGCCTGCAAAGCTCTCCTCCTGCGATCCCGTTCGAAGATCTTGAGTGCCTATTGCTCATATTCGTGGCGACCACCCTTGACAGAGTGCGGTTCGGGAATTACGATTTGGCAGTCGCCGTTGGAGAGTGCCAGAGGCGGTCTCCTGGCGAGAACGCAAGGTAATAAAGAGAAAGGGGTTATAGGCATGAACGTACGTCCACTCAACGATCGGGTTCTGCTTCGGCGCCTCGAGCAGGAGGAAGTCGTCCGCGGCGGCATCATCATTCCCGACACCGCCAAGGAGAAGCCGCAGGAGGCCGAGGTCATCAACGTCGGCCCCGGCAAGCTCGACGACAGCGGCAAGCGCGTGGCCTGCGAGGTCAAGAAGGGCGACCGCGTGTTGATCGGCAAGTACTCCGGCACGGACATCAAGATCGGTGACGAGGAGTTCGTCATCGTGCGCGAGGACGAGATCCTCGGCGTGATCGAGAAGTAAGGGAGGGACATCATGGCTGCAAAGAGCATCTGCTACTCCGAGGAAGCCCGTCAGGCGGTGCTGCGCGGCGTCAACGCGCTCGCCAACGCGGTCAAGGTCACACTCGGCCCGAAGGGCCGCAACGCTGTGTTGGAGAAGAAGTTCGGCTCCCCCATGATCACCAAGGACGGGGTCACCGTGGCGAAGGAGATCGAGCTCAAGGACAAGCTCGAGAACCTGGGTGCCCAGATGGTGCGCGAGGTCGCCTCGAAGACCTCCGATGTGGCCGGTGACGGCACCACGACCGCCACCGTGTTGGCGCAGGCGATCTACCGCGAGGGCGTCAAGAACGTCACCGCCGGCGCCAACCCGATGGACCTCAAGCGCGGTATCGACCTGGCCGTGAAGAAGGCGGTCGAGGCGATCGCCGCCCTGTCCAAGCCGGTCGAGGGCAAGGCGATCGCCCACGTCGGCACGGTCTCGGCCAACAACGACGAGGAGATCGGCTCGATCATCGCTGAGGCGATGGACAAGGTCGGCAAGGACGGCGTGATCACCGTCGAAGAGGCGAAGACCATGGAGACCACCCTCGAGGTGGTCGAGGGCATGCAGTTCGACCGCGGCTACCTGTCGCCCTACTTCGTGACCGACCCCGAGCGTATGGAGGCGGTGTACGAGGGCGCCAAGATCCTCATCTTCGAAAAGAAGATCTCCTCCATGAAGGACCTCTTGCCGGTGCTCGAGCAGGTAGCCAAGCAGGGCAAGCCGTTGCTCATCATCGCCGAGGACGTCGAGGGCGAGGCCCTGGCGACCCTGGTCGTCAACAAGCTGCGCGGCACGCTCCAGGTCGTCGCCGTCAAGGCCCCGGGGTTCGGTGATCGTCGCAAGGCCATGCTCGAGGACATCGCGATCCTCACCGGTGGCAAGATGATCTCCGAGGACCTCGGTATCAAGCTCGAGAACGTCAAGTGGGAAGACCTCGGCACGGCGAGGAAGGTCACCATCGACAAGGACAACACGACCATCGTCGTCGACGACGCCGACGCCAAGAAGAAGGAAGCGATCGCCGGGCGGGTCAAGCAGATCCGCAAGCAGATCGAGGAGACGACCTCGGACTACGACCGCGAGAAGCTGCAGGAGCGGTTGGCCAAGATCGTCGGCGGCGTCGCTCAAATCAAGATTGGCGCCGCCACCGAGACCGAGATGAAGGAAAAGAAAGCGCGCGTCGAGGATGCGCTGCACGCGACCAAGGCAGCCGTGGAAGAGGGCATCGTCCCCGGCGGCGGCGTGGCGCTGCTGCGGGCCATGGACGCGGTCGAGAAGCTCTACGCAACGAGCGTGGGCGACGTGAAGACCGGCGTGCAGATCGTGCTGCGCGCGCTCGAGGAGCCGACCCGCCAGATCATCCACAACGCCGGTATCGACGAGGCGGCGGTGATCGTGCGCGAGATCCGCGCCAAGGGCGGCAACTTCGGCTACAACGCCCAGACCCTGCAGATGGAGGACCTGGTTGCCGCTGGCGTCATCGACCCCGCGAAGGTGGCCAAGAACGCCCTGCTGAACGCGGCGTCGATCGCCGGGCTGATGATCACGACCGAGGTCCTGGTGGTCGAGATCCCCGAGGAGAAGAAGGACATGGGTCACCCCGGTCACGGCGGTGGCATGGGGGACATGTACTGAGACGGCCGTGACCCCGTGGTCGGTGGCCGGTGCCACCACCCTGGGGACACGCCAGGCAGTGACGAGGGCGGGGAGCGATCCCCGCCCTCGGTTTTTCTTGCGGTGGCCTCAGTGCTGCGAAGCAGTCTTCTGCCGATAGGCAAGAGCCACTTCCTTGGCACAGCGGTCAGGGTCGGCGAGGATGGTACGGCCCCAGAAGGTCAGAACTGTCCACCCGTGGGTTTGGAGCCAGTTGCGCTTCTTCGCGTCGAGCTCGAGGGTGGAAACGTTGCCGTGGACGGCGAAGCCATCGCAGTAGACGGCCAGTTGCGCGTCGTCCCAGGCGAAGTCCGGGACGGTGATCAGTGCCCCGGTCGCCTCGTCCTTGATCTCACGCTCACGGTTGGGGGCAGGAAGATCCGAGATCCTGCCCAGCGCAGCAGCGAGCGGTTCCTCGATAAAACCCTTGCGGTAGCGCCTTTTCTTGGGGTCGACACCGTCGCCTCGCCCGGCCTCGGCCGCCCGCTCCCCGAGCATCTTCCCAAGCACGTCCGACGCCGCTCCTACCGGCCCAGCCTTCGGCTCGACTGCCTCCTGGACACCGAGTTGGAAGAGCAGGTCGCGCACCCGCTCCTTGTCCAGGAACCCGTGCCAGCGCTGGTTGTAGTAGTGCTTGAGGCAAAGGTAGCAGGCGCGGGAACACTCGTGACCGTAAAGCCGCCTAGCGGCAGCGGCGGCTACCTTCGGGAGTCGCCGTGCCAACTCCGCAACATACCCCGCACCTCCGGGGACCGTCTCGTAGAACACGATCTGGTCGAATGGTACGGTGCCGACCGCCGGGCGGGCAAACGACCGGATCTCGTTCGACTCGAGCTCCAGCAGGTCCGAGGCACCGAGAAGCAGTGCCTCGGCCAGGGTCACGAGCGTCGGAGAGTTCTGGTTGACACCGACCTTGGTCGAGTCCGCAAAGCTTGGCAGCGAAAGGACGAGGCAGTCCGTCTGGAACTTGTACGATAGGACCAATGCCTGGGGCACACCGCGACAGATCCGGGCGTGCGACTCCGCCCAGCGGCGCGCACTTCGGGCCTGGGTGGGCTTGTTCGGGTCCGAGGCCCGGTGCCTGCCGCACTCCGGGCATAGCCAGAAACGCTCGCCCTCACCACCTTTGGACTCACTTCGCCCCCAGTTGCTGATGAGGATTTTCGATAGCTTCTGGTACTCCACCGGCGCAAACGCAAACGGGTAGAGCCACGCATCACCCTGAGTCGAGCACAAAAGGTTCTCGCGGCGGACGAACCTCTCGCGCTGACGCGATTCCTCGTCGGCGCCGATGCGCAGAGCTTCCTCCGCCTCGAACGCGTCTACGGTCACCGCGTCTACCCCTGTCGAAAGCTGTCCGCCGCAACGCGGGCAAGCGTTGCGCACGTCCTCGATGACCTCGTCGCAGACCTCGCAGTGATAGAGCCGGGAGAGCCGACCCGAGGTCTCGGCACTGCTGCGGCCGCCGGACGCTGCCTGTGAGCCTGGCCCCCCCGCGTAGAGCACCCGGATCGAGCGGAGCTTGTGGCCGTTTGCGTAGACGTAGTTCCCAGGGGCGAACTCCTCGATCGCGATGGCCGCCGAGCGGTAGATTGTCGGTGTGTCGACGACCCCGGGGTCGAGTGAGAAGGTCTCGATCGGGAATTGGTAGGCCGGCAAAACTCCATGTGTCGCCAGATAGTTGAGCAAGTATGCGCGTTCGGGATCGAGCGTCAGCTCCCTGAATGCGCGCTGGCGTGCTGCCGCTTTCTTCATGTCGTCTCTCGTAGCACCCACCTGCGAGTACTCCTCGAACTCCCGCCCGAGCTGCTGCACACGGGCCCACCAGCGCTCCAGGACCTTGAAGACCGTGTCTTTGAACTCTTCGACGAGGCGCGCAGCCTCCGTTCGGTCGTATCTGGCGGTTCGTCCGGCACGTCGGTCTCCGTCGAAGACGTCTGCGAGGGCGCCCGCCAGCTCTTCTCGGCGTGTCGCCACCTCGGACGTCAGGGGAAGCAACCGTTCTCGGCTCCACTGCGTTGGCTTCTGAGGATCGTCCAGCAGCTCACCGAGCAGGTGAGGCAAGCGCATATCGAGTTTCTCGAGGATGAACGACCGAAGGTGCCGCTCGACCACGAACGGGTTGTCGAGTCGCAAAGCCGGGGGATCGAACTCGCCCTTGACCAGCCATAGCGGCTCCTCGAACGCGTGCCGATCATGGGCGCCGCCGGCACAGAACGTGGACACGAACCCGATTCGCAGCCGCCGGCCGGCGCGGCCGACCCGTTGCACGTAGCTTGCGGGAGTGGGTGGTGCGCCCCGGAGGGCGACCGTGAGGAGCGGACCGATGTCAACGCCGAGCTCGAGGGTCGGTGTGCAAACAAGAACGTCGAGCTTCCCATCTTTGAAGTCGCTCTCGCGCTGTGCCCGATCGTCGCCCGAGATCTGGGCGCTGTGCTCCATCACCCGCATGCGCTGTGGCGGGCGGGCCGTGTAGAGGTTGACGTAGTAGTTCTCGGGCTCGACCTCTGCCGCCACGAGCTGACCTTCGGTGCATCGAGGTGTCGGACAGGTCGCAAGCGGATAGGGCCGCCACGTTTGACAAGCCGAGCAACGGTAGCCCTGTCCGGGTGGCACGAGTCGGATGCGCGAGGGATCAAGCTGGAGCGGTCGAAGTGTGGCAAGCCGTTCGTTGGCAGGAATCGGGAAGTGCGGCACGTGAACGAGAAGTCCCACGTCTTCGCAAAGCAGCAGCTCGACTGCGCGCCGCAGGAACGTCTCCGCGCGCTGCCGATCACCGACCAGCCGCGCCACCAGCTTCTGGGTGGCCGTGAGCTGCCCGGCGTGCGGGTTCTCCTGGCAGAAACCGATCAGGCGCGAGCTCTTGCGGATGTGGTCGGGTCGATCGAAGGCAAACGCCTGGGGCTTGCGATAGTGCTCCGGGAAGCGGACACAGAACGGCTCCTCCTCGAGCTGTCGATAGCGTGCCTGCCGGTTGGGGTCGATGTACTCCTGGAAGAAGGCCACTGCCACGGCGCGGCTCTTGCGCACCTGGTCGAGGACGGCTCGGATGAGCCGCACGGCTTCGGCAGGGTCGAGCCCCGCTTCCCCTGCCAGCGTCTGTAGTTCGTCACGTGTCACCAGGTCATCGAGCCCCTCGTACTCGACCCCTACGATGCCCAGGTTCTCGAGCGAGGTGCGCTGCCGGCTGTACTGCGAGAACTCCATGGTGATCTGGTAGCGAAGTGCGAATAGCCACTGCTCGCGCTCGGGCCGGGAAGGGTTGCGACGGATCAATCCCTGTTCGACAAACGAGTCGAACACCTGATGCACGACGTCATCGAGGTAGAGCCCAGCGGCCCCGGCCGCGCGGACGCGATGCGCCAAAGCGTGCCGCAGCACGAACGCCCGGTGCTTGTCCGCCGTGTACCCTGCCTGATGTGCCACGTCCTGACGGTTGTCCGCAAACAACAGGAGCTTGCGGTCGTCCTTCTTGAGTAGGTCCAGATGATGGGTCGCGATCACCGAAGTCGTGGAGGCCGTACCGGTCCGCAGCGGTGTGACAATGTCACCTCTGGTGAAGCGATCCCCGCAGGCCGGACAGGTGTTGAGCGGGCCGCGGTGTGCGAACATCGTCACGCCGCGAAGCTGGCACACGGCACACGAGGCGCCGACCGTGAGGAGTCGCCCGCACTGCGGGCACAGGTCCTGCTGGCCGAGGCTAGCGGGTTCCTTCTTTCTCGTTTCCTTGGATTCTCTCGTTGGCCCCGGCTCGGTGGGCTCCTCGTCCCCCTCCGCTTCCTCCCCCACCTCGGTCAGCTGGTGGAGCTTGTGCGTGAGGAAGAGCGTGCTCTCGTTGCTGAAGAAATCCCCTGTCCCCGCCAGTGGCGACCCCTCGTCGCCCTCGTGCCGGGCCTTGACGAAGTCCTGCCCACAGGTGCGGCACAGCGCGGCTGGGAAGGCGACACTGCCACACCGGGGACACTGCGACCCGCCGTGAGGCACAAGCGAGCGGCATTCGGGGTTCACGCACAGCCCAACGTCGTAGACGCCGTGGAAGAACACGTGGAGTTTCGGCCGGAGCCTGGGAGGCGTGGTTTCCGTGCCCACACTCCCGGCGATCAAGTAGCCCTCCACCTCGCGTCTCACCGCCTCGAGCGCCAGCCCTTCCCGATCCGGAAACCGCGAGCGGATGGTCCGCGCTGCCTCGTCCAGCGAACCGGGAGCCTCCAACACCTCCTCGAGCGCCCCGACCACAGCGTTGCCTTCGAGCACGGCTCCGACACGCTCGGCGATCGGTCCATCCGGAGGGCAACGCCGGCCAGTGAGGCGCTCGGCGAGCGCCACGACGGAGTCGTCACGGTCAGGGTCCACGCCGAGGAGATCCTCGTCGCTCACGTGTGGCGGTCGAGGCACCCAGGTCCTGGGAGCCTCTCTCCGCGGCAAGTACTCCTCTCCCAGGATGCATGTGGCATCGAGCTCCTCGCCGAACAACGTGCCTGCGAAATCAGCCAGAGCTTCTTGCTGGTTTGGTCGGGACGCCACGGTTGCAGAGGTGCCGATTGCGATGAGCTGCCCGGGTTGGAGCCGAGCGTGGGCCTTGAGCCGTCGGATCAGGCAGGCGATCTCGGTTGCCAACGCTCCCCGGTAAGAGTGCAGCTCATCAAGTACGAGGTAGCGCAGCGCCGGGGTGAACATCTCCCGGTCGTCGTGGCGCACCAGGAGGAATTCGAGCTGCTTGTAGTTGGTGAGGAGGATGTCAGGCGCATTGAGGCGGATTTGGGCGCGCGTGACGCGCTCGGTCTCGGCCGGTGCCTCACGGAGGTTCTTGCTGGCCGTGTCGCTGTCGCCGGTGTACAGGCCGAACGAGATGTCGGTGCCCGTGCCCCGGGTGAGCCGCCGCAGTCGTTCGAGCTGGTCGTTGGCCAGGGCGTTCATCGGGTAGAGCAGCACAGCCTGAATCCCGGTGATCCCGGAGCGCTTGCGGGCGAGGATGCCGTCCAGGACACCCAGCAGGAACGCCTCGGTCTTGCCCGACCCAGTGCCAGTGGTGATCACGAACGAGCGGCATGCGCGTGCCAGGGCAAGTGCGCGTTCCTGGTGCCGGTACACCGGCTTGTCACCAAACGGCCACTTGAGGTCGAGTAGCCCGGTCTCGGCCTCGCCTCGGGCCACGAGGTCAGGCAGCGCCGTCCCCGGTGCCAGATCACGGGAGAGGGTCACGAACGGCCCCTTGACGATGAGGTCGGCGCCGTCGAGGTGTTCGTCAAACTGGCGGCGCAGCCCGTCGTCGAGGAACCGGTAGGTCGTACGCAGGAAACGCCGGTACTCGGTGATGAGGTGGCGTACCGCCTGGGGGATGTTGGTGCTCACGGTGGTCCTCCTGCCCGCAGGTGTCCCCGTACCCGATCGAGGACCCTTGCGAGGTGCTGCACATCGTCCCGGTCACGAGCCCCTGTCGCGCGCTCCGTAAGCTCGGCGACCCGGCGTTCGAGCTGGTCAAGTGTAGTGAGCTGCGCACCGATCGTCTCGGCGAGGAGCGCCGCCGTCCGCACCAGGTGGTCTTCCCCGACCAGGCGTCGGATCTCCCGCATCAGCGCGCGATGGGTCTCATCCGAGGCAATCAGGGTGCCGCGGTGATGGGCAATTGCCAGGCATGCGGCCTCGCCCTTGCCGACGACCTCCAGGAGCTTGGCGAATTGCGCCTGCTCCTCGATCGATTCGAGCGCGACCTCGCGGATCGCCCCTCCCTCGATGAGATGCTCGAGGGTCTCTGCCTGATCGGGGCGCACCAGCTCCGCTTTCACCTCCGCAACGATCAGGAGAGTGTACGGTTGAAGTTGCGCCACGACCGGCAGGGCGTCCAGCTTGAGAAGGTCGATGACGACGTTGGTGTCAAGCAGAAGCTGACGGGAGGGGTCGCTTGCGTCGGGGTGCACGTTACTCATCCTCCCGCCGCGCGAGCGGGATGGTGTACACCTCCTCCTCGGACAGGCCCACCAGCTTCAGGAGCTCGACGAGCTTCTGGCGCGAGATCTCACCCGCGCGTGCCGCGTCGAGCGCGAGCGTGAAGAGCCGCTGCTCTGCGGGTGGAAGGCGTGGCCGTTCGGGCGGTCTGAGCTCGGCGTCGAGGTCGCCGATGAATCCTGCGAGTTGCCTGCCGTAGCCCTTGGACTCCTCCTCGGAGAGACGCTTTCGCCGTGGCTTATTGATCATGTGCAGGTTGAACAGCCGCCAGATCACCGCGGTTCGGCTGGTCCCGAAGTAGTTGGCGAGACGGGTGACGTCCCAGATGTCGATTTCGCGCCCCTTCGTGATCCGGCGCGGCTCGTAGACAGCCTCGACCTCGCGGACCTCACTTCCGGTGCCAGCCCGGCTACGCTGTCCCTTCCCGAGACTCGCGAGGTAACCCCTGAGCCCTTCCGCCGGCATCAGGAACGCGGCAGCAAAGGCATCGGCGCGAACCTCCTTGGGGTCCTTTCGCTGCCCTTCCCGGCTCACGATGCCTGGGGCGCCAGCCAGGTCGCAGATCGCATGGCAGTACTCATGGGCGAGCGAGTAGCGCTGCCGTACCGGCGCATCCTTCGAGCTGATCACACAAACCATGGCGCGTTTGGCCTGAAATGTGAGGCCGGAAACGCCCTGCGGGAGGTCGAGGGAAAGCACGAGCACGCCTTCGCTTTCGAGCAGTGTACCCGGGTCTGCCACCGGGCCGCTGCCCAGGCGCAACCGCTGGCGTTCCTGACCCGCGAGTTCATCCCCTTGCCCCACTGCCTCCCGGGTCGTCGTCGCTGGGGCGAGCCTGTACTGCGGCAGGCGTGGCGCCAGCCGCTCGAGACCAAGCACCCTCTCCAGATCCAGGATTGCGTTGATGATCTCGATTCCTCGGGTCATCCCCTCCTGCGCGGCTGGGTCTTCGCGCGTCTCCGGCAAGGCGCGCCAAACGAACGCCACCCCGTCGCGCTCGAAGGCGTCCTCGAAGAAGTCGTGCATGGAGCGTCCGAACAAACGGGCCAGCGTGGCCAGCTCCACGCTCGTTACCTTGCGGTTGCCCGCCTCGATCTGTGCGACCGTGGGGCGCGACGTCGCCAGGACACGGGCCACCTCGTCCTGGGTGAAGCCAGCGGCTTCGCGTGCCTGCCGGATGCGCTCGGCAAGCTGGTCGTGGGTGATTACCATCGGGTTCCCTTTCCTTCAAGCTAGCTCTCATCTTGGTCAGAATAGACGCGGCTGCCCGGACGCTTCATCATCTCGCTGAAAGCACGAAACGACGTGTGGCGTCGCATGCAGTCGTGACTAAACATCTCGTCGGCACGGACCTGGTGGGTACCATCCAAGGCGCGAGCGCTTGTCTCGAGGTCCTTTCGCTTCCTGCTCAGTTGGTCCAGACCTTCGATCTTGAACGACATACCCTCTTCTCCCTTCGGGCTATTGGCACCCACGTCCTTCCACTTCTCAACGAACAGATCGCCGCTTGGTGCCGCCCATGTTCTTGACCGTGCCACGGACGCCAGCCCTTCGCATCGCCTGCGCGGCGTCTGCCATGTCGTGCTGAGGAACTTGGAGGACCTTCTGAGGTTTGCCACTCGCTTTCAATCTCTTGGCTGCTTCCTCCAGCTTCTCCGGGGACCCGCTGCGCTCGATCTCCGTGGCACGGCCGCGTGTTGCGGCGTCGAGGCGACGGTTGCCTGGGAGCGGCTTCTCAGTCTGGCCGGACGGACCGGCGGCCTTGGCCTTGGCTCGCTTGTGGCTTTGGGATTCCGACATTTCGAACACCTCCGAACCGATTTCAGTCGTTTTGATGTTAGATATTCTAACGTCAGATATCAAGTTTCCGCGTGTGACGGTTGTCACCCTGAGGCCGTGCTAGGCCTCGGATGACCACTCGGCGAGGCGGGAGAGGAGGTAGGCGAAGAAGGCGGGGCGCTTCTTCTTGACGCCGGGGAAGCTGTCGAGGATATGGGCGAGGTCGGTGGGGCCGAGGCCGTAGGCTTCGGCCACGGCACGGTTGGCGTCCCACAGCAACGGCCAAAGAGACTCGTCGTCGGTGATGTGTAAGAGACCCGACTCCCAGGCCAGGCGGGTGGGGATGCGCGGGAGCAGGTTGGCAACCTCGGCGGGCGGGACCGGCATCGGGCGCATGTAGGTGAAGCTTACGTTCGTCCCAGCCGTGCGCATGCGAAGAGCGTAATCAAAGCAGAAGGAGTTAAGCACAGTAGCGGCCGCTTCGATCTCGAGGTGATCGACGAGAACACCGGTCAGCTTGTGCGAGGCGGCCGAGTGCGGCGGGAGCACGGCGGCGATGCAGGTGCGCTCGTCTGTGTTGCGGGCGGTCTCCCGAAACACGAGGGTGGCGGCCTCGCGCTGCGGGCGCTGGTACTTCTCCGCGGCCTGCTCAACCGAGAGCCACCAGCGGATGGGCTTGGTGCCGACGAGGAACTGGTCGAGGTGCTTGCCCTCGAACACAGGCCAGAAGCCCTTTTCACGCATGCGCAACCTGGTTTCGCTAGGGTCGGCGGGGTGGTGTCCAAGCACGGTGACCGGAGTCCAAAGGTGGCCGCTTGCGGGGTTGGTACATAAGCTCAGGTCCTGGTTCCTCGAAGTGTCGAAGATATTCAGGCGGTTCCGATGCCGGAAGAACGATACACCCCACCGCCCAGGCTCGTCACCGGCGAGGGTGGGGTGGTCCTGGTGCATGCGATGGAGGATCTCCTGATCACGAGGGGAGCGGTACTCGAGTAAGGCCAAGGTCACCGGAGAAAGGCGCTCGATCTCCTCACGTGTGATGCGCACCTGCCATGGTTTGGGCGCGTCGTCCTCGAGCTCGGCCAGATCGTGACGCATGAAGCAGGCGGTGAAGGCACCGTCGGGGTTGGGCTTGCGGCGCGCCACGAGGCTCACGAACTTGTAGCTGGAGTGGATCGGGAAGATCTTCTTGCCGTTGGTGAAGCCGTAGAAGCGCTCGATCGTCGCATCGCGGAGGAGGAAGCGGCGGATGCCGACACAACCGTCGCCGTTATAGACGACCGACGGTACCACGAGCGCCGCGGCGCCTCCTTCCCGCGTGAGGCGAAGGGCGCGGTCGATGAAGTATTTGGACACGTCCTCGTTGGCGTCATGGGAGCGTGCCTCGGACAGTGGGAAGTCCTGACCGCCGCGGAGCCAAGTAGCGGAGGTGGTAACCCGCTTCCTGTGGTCTTCGAACAGCATCTGGAGTGCCGGTGTCCTGCTGTCGAGCTCGGCAATCCGTTGCTCGGCCTCGCCACCACAATAGGCACGGATTAGCACATCATACCGGCCGTAGAATTCCTTTGTGTCGGGCTTGAGCTTGTCCCACGGCGGGTTGCCGAGGACCACGTCGAAGCCAGGCCGCTCGCCGGTCAGCAACACCTCGGGGAACTCCAGCTCCCAGTGGAGGAACCGCTCGCGCGACCGCACTTTCTGGAATTCGTTCCACCATGGCCGTGAGCGGGCATACGGCTCGAGCTCGCCGGCGGCGAAGGCGTTGAGGGCAAACCCGAGGCCCGAGAACTCGGCCCAGATCGTCGGAATGAACGCCGAGGCGGCACGCAGGTCGAACAGAAGCTTGGCCTCGGCGAGGATGGCCTCGGCCTCCCGATGCTGGCGCTTTTTGTGCTCGAGCTCCTGCACGCTTTCGGGCTCGAGACCCTGGCGCAGCAGCGCGTCCGCCGCGGTCTCGTCGATGCCGCGGCGGAGCGCGATGGCGCTGGCGATGCGCTCGCGGACCGGGGCCTCGACCGTGGCCTCGAAGATCGGGCGGACCATCGCCGCGCCGAGGCTCGGCACGGGCGGATGACTCACGCGGTCGAGCCAGGTGCCGAGCAGCGAGTTGCCGCAGCGAACGTGGTGCTCGAAGTAGGTCAGGGGGCGGTCGCCGGCCAATGACTCGATCCACAGCGCGACGCGCGCGAGGCCCACGGCGGTGGGGTTGAGGTCGATTCCGAACAGGCAACGCTCGGCGATGCGGCGCTTGCACCAGGCGCGGGCCTCCGAGTTGCCGGCCCGCGCGGCCTCGTCGCTGGCTCGCCAGTCGAGGTCCCAGGGCTGTCCCGTGGTGGGGCGGAAGTGCTCGGGGGGCCGGCCGCCCAGCTCGTCGACGTAAGCCCGGTGCAGCTCGCGGCCGAGGAAGCGCATCGCCTCGACCAGGAAGTGGGCACTGCCGCACGCCGGGTCGAGCACACGCAACCGCTCGATCTCGGCTGGCGCCTTGCCGGCCACGAGCGGGCCCAGCCCGTGGCGCACGAGGTCACGGACGAGGGGGAGCGGTGTGTAAAACGACCCCGAGCCCTTGCGCGCACCCCCCGGTACGAAGTGAAAGCTTCCCCGCTCGAGCCGCCGTAGCAGCAGACAGGGGGCGCCCTTTTTCACTCCCTTTTCTTCGGTTTCCTCGCCGGTCTCGTCCGACGTGTCGTCGCTGTCGTCCTCTTCTGCGTCCGCGGGTTCTTCGACGGCGACCGAGTCGGCGTGCACGGCAGCCGCTACGGTGCCTTTGACCAGGCCGTACTCGCCCGTGAGCGAGAGGCCCTTCTCGCTCACCAGACGGACGAGCTCCGACGGTGCTAGGGCGTAGGTCTTGCCCTGGATCCGCACGTCGAGCGTGGTATCGGTGGCGACGCGCGGCTCGTACTCGAGCAACCCCTCGTAGACGGCGCCGAGCTGCTCGATGTCGAGCTCGCGGAACGACACGCGCTCGCGGCCGACGCCGTGCTGACCGGGGGTGGTGGTGAGATCGACGAGGAGGTGCGCCACCGTGCGGTCGGGCAGGCGCGCCTGGGCGAGGAGGCGGCCCTCGCGGGTGGCGGGCTTGAAGAAGTCGCCGCCGCGGGCCGGGATGTTCTCGTACTGGCTGATCCTCGGTAGCCCCTCGTCGAACACACGAAAGGTGGCCAGCAGCCGCTGCCACAGCCCGGAGCGGTTCTCGGGCCAGTCCCGGGCCGGGTCCTGGAGCAGCAGCTCCCGCAAGCCGTGGATCGAGTACGACTGCAGGTAGACGGTGTGCGCGTCGAGGCGGGGATCGCGCGCCTCGGCGTAGAGGATGAACAGGATGCGGTACAAAGCGGTGAGCGCGGCATCGCGGAAAGCCGCGAGGTCGGTCTCGCTCAGGACTGCCGGAGAAGCGATGCGACCGTGCTCCTCGGCGTCGGCCAGCAACCCCGCGACGAGCGTCTCGGCTGCCTTGAAGACGGCGCGCTTGAGGTCCTCCGAGACCTTCTCGGCGTGGCGGCGGCTTTCCGCCTCGATATCGTCGATGGGGAGCCGCCCGTCAGCGTTGGGCACGAAGTTGGGACACGACACCAGGCGCACAAACGCAGCGAACGATTCCGGGTCGTCATGCTCCACGAGACCGGACAGGTCGACCTCGACAAACGCCCTCCGCGGGCCCTCGCCTTCGGCCCGCACCAGCCGCAGCACATCCGGCGTGGCGACGATCCCCCAGCGCAGGTCCGCCTTGCCGAGCGCCTCGCGCAGCCGGTGCATGGGGCCGGAGCGGGCATCGAGCTCCTCTTCCGCGGCGCCGCACCACGCCAGCAGCAACGGTGTGGCCGCCTCGACCTCCTCGCCGGCGTTGCGGAACAGCCCGTGGACGCGGTTGTCGCCGGCGCCGAGATGGAAACCCAGTACGTCCCGCAGGAGCGGGCGAACGAAGCGCTCGCGCGCGGTGGCCGGGTCGACGAGGCCCTGGCCAGCCCTGTCCGCGAGACGGCGCAGGCGGAGGTAGGCGGTGTCGGTGTCGCGGTCGGAAAGGGTCTTGCGGCGTCCCTTCGCGCCCTCGCGCCCGAAAACGCTGCCAAGGTAGTACTCGGAGAAGAACCCGCCGACGTTTCGGAGGTGGCGGAAGCTCATGGGTCGAGACCCTTCGGCACCAGCAGCACCGCCCCCAGTGGCTGCGGTGAGCCAGCCTGGCGCACCTCGCCATGGGCTTGCAGCTCCTCGCGCCGGGTCTGGGCGAACGAGTCGACCGCCTGCCGCTGGCTGCGGAAGTGGGTCAAACCGCCTGGATCGATGGGGAACAGGCGGAGCTGGCCGGTGGCCTCTTCGACGAGGCCGGCCGCGCGTCTCTCCTCGTCGTCGATTTCTCGCCGACGGTCTGCCAGGTCGGCCGCCAGCTCGGTGAGCAGCAGCTCGATCTGGCGGCGGCGCTCGCCGCGAAGCTCTTCGCACCGCCTCGCCAGTTCGGCCTCGGCGCAGGCCTTGGCCGCCTCGAAGAGCGCAGGAAAGTGCTCGCCCAGGAGGGTGCGGACAAGCGGCGCCGCGACCTCGCCGGGGTGATCGACCGAGGCCAGGATCTCGAGCGCGTCGGACGGGGAACCGACGGGCCGGCCGTCGAGGGAAAGGCGGATCGCCAGCAAACGCTCTTCGATCACACCGCCCACCCCGATGAGGCTGCCAAGGAACGTGAAGACGACCGAGGGGCGTTCGTGCCCGAAGACCCGTCGGGCTGCCAGGCGTTGCGGCGTGAAGCCGCCTGCGCTCGTGTACACCTGCAACAACTGCCGTCGGGCCTCGGTGGCCATTGCGCGCACGAGGGGGTGTAGCGGGGTGATGAACTCCACGTCGCGGGGTTTGGTGCGTACGGCTACTGAGCGTCGGAACGTGGCCTGGGGGTAGCTCGGCTTGACCCCCGGCCCACGCAGGTCGATCGGGACCTCGAGGCGGTAGAGGCCCGGCGCCCCTTCGATCGGGATCATGCGACCACCGAGCGCGCTGTGGACGAGCTTTTCGATGCCATCTTCGTCCGGCAGCAGGGGCACTGCCTTCGACAGCAGCGTGTGGAGCTCCTCGGTCTTTCCCGTCTGGCTGTGGGCGAACGCGAGGAGCGGCTGGACGGTGCTCACGAACTCGGAGGTGCGGTCCTCGAACAATGCAATTAGCCTGTGCGAGGTCTGCTTCGCACCGGGGCTCGCCGGGTCGAGAGTCACCAGACCTGTGCCGAGGGCGTCGAGCCCCTGCACGATGCCCAGGATGTCGGGGGTTGAGACCCTGTCCTGCTGCATCTCTTCGATCTTGGCGACGAGCTGGTGAAGGATGTCGTCCTCGGGGCTTCCGGGGAAGAAGAGATAGCGGATGATTGGCTCGCGCTCCTGCCCGTAGCGATCGATGCGCCCGTTGCGTTGCTCGAGCCGGTTGGGGTTCCAGGGCAGCTCGAAGTGGATGACACGCCGGCAGGCGCGTTGGAGGTTGAGGCCCTCGCTCGCGGCGTCGGTGGCCAGGAGGACGCTGGTCCCGGGGCTTTCGAACGCTTCCTGTACCTTGAGGCGCTGGGGACCACTCATGCCGCCCTTCATCACCTTGTAACGCCCCCGGAGCGAGGGTGACTGCTCAATTCGGTCAGCGATGGCCATCAGTGAGTCGAGATACTCGGTAAAAACGATGACCTTCTCGGTGGGATCCGCGGTGACGCTCTCGATCTCCGCCACCAATGCCTCGATCTTGGGATCGGTGCTCGGGAGCTTACGGAGCAGCGAGCGGATGCTGTTGACTGCCTTGAGCTCGGCTTGCCGCCGCTTCTCGTCGGGGGGTATGGCGGAGCGGAGGAGCTGCCACGACGTCCGATCGAGCTGTGCGTCGCCAAGGGGCAATTCGGCCTGGAGATCACGAAGCTCAGCGCGGGAGGGTGGAGCTTCCCGCACGTCCTCCTTACGGAGCGCTTCGATGCGGTGCGTTAGCGTCGACTCGAGCGCGCGGCGGCTCGACAGCGCGCGCTTTTTGATCACCTGCATCGCAAAGGTGACGAGGTCTTCGTCGTCGGTGCCGCGGGCGGCCATGGCGGTCCGCGAGCAGTAGGACGCAACCTTGGCGAGCAGCTCCGCTTCTTGGGGCGTGGTCTCGACCCGGATTGGCGTGACCTGACGCGGCCGGAACAGCGGGGTCGTTGCGCCGTCAGGTTGCGTGCGGGTGATCTGTGGCTTGAGGCGGCGGACCATGGCGCGATTGATGCGCCGCTGGAGGGCGGCCTTGTCGCCCCGAAGGGTTGCTGCCGTGGGCTCGACCAGCTCGATGAGGGAGCGGAAGCTGTGGCTGTAGCCGTTGTGCGGCGTGGCAGTGAGCAGCAACAGGCCCCGCGAACCCTCGCGGAGCGCGCGTCCCAGCTTGGTCCGCTGGGTGGCGTAGGGGCTTGCCGGCGAGCCCGACTCGGCGAGGGCGTGAGCCTCGTCGACGATCACGAGGTCCCAACGCTTGCGAAGGGCGCGCCTTCGCACGGTGTCCTTTTTGATGTAGTCAACGGAGGTCAGCACTCTGGGGAGAGCGTCCCACGGGCTCACGCCTGCCGGCAGGTCTCTCATTACCCGTGCCAGGCCGGTGGCGTTTTCGATCAGCGTGAACTCGAGGCCCAGCTTGTCGAGCATTTCCTGCTGCCACTGAAGCAACAGTCCGGCAGGTGTGACGATCAGGACGCGGTGGGCTCGCCCGCGCGCGGCAAGCTCGAGCAACGCCAGCCCGGCCTCGACAGTCTTGCCGAGGCCCACGTCATCCGCCACCAGCAGGCTCGGCCGCGGCTGCGCCAGGACCCGCAAGGCCGGCGCCAACTGGTACGCCTCGAGCTGGACTCGCCCGTACCGGCAGCCAGTGAGCACGCCGGCCTCCGCCTTGAGCGTGGCTGCCAGGGCCTGATGCCAGCGTCGCCAATGTGACCACGGCACGAACCCCCGCTCGTCGTACGTCAAGTCGGCAGAGGGGAGCGCCGTGACCTCATCAGGGGGAGAAACCACGGTGAGTGAGCCGGGCTCCTCCTGATCGAGCGCCTCCAGCTCGATCAGCAGTGCCTCCCCGGTCACCGTCTGCACTCCGATCACACGCCAGGGACGGTCACGCACGACAACGCGATCGCCGAGGTGCGTCGTCACCCTTGTCGCCCGGGTTCTGGACCAGAAGTCCGAAAGCAGCTCGCCATCAACCAAGAAGCGTACAGTGCAGGAGGTTCAGCCGCAAACCACACTCCCTCGCACGGCCTTGCGTGCAGGGGTCGAGCCCGATCTGGGAGATCAACCACGTACAGGACCAAGCCCGGGCTGCTACCCTCGCTGCCACTTGGGGCCGGTTGCAGCTGCCCGGTCACTTGCACGGTCTTCAAGCTCTTTGCGGAACGATCTCGCCCGTGCAGAACCCGCATCAGTGTTCTCATTAAATACTACGTTAACTCTGTAATATCGCAGTATTACAGCAAATATTTAGAAATATCGTTTGCGGTTGATGTAGTCGCTGCAGCCTGCAGACGGGCCTCTGTGGTATCGACGAGGCGGCGGTGATCGTGCGCGAGATCCGCGCCAAGGGCGGCAACTTCGGCTACAACGCCCAGACCCTGCAGATGGAGGACCTGGTTGCCGCCGGCGTCATCGACCCAGCGAAGGTCCGGCGTCAGGCGTGAGGCGCTCCGGCTGCGAAGCCCGCTGGCATCCCGCTGGCGGCGTCATCCTTCGCGGCAGGTGCTCGACGTAGCGCTGCTACGCCTCCGCGCCTTCCGCTCGGCTTCCTTGCCATCGGGCGCCATCTGGCTTCTCGCTCTCGTCGCGCCTCACACCTGACGCCTCCAAGAACGCCCTGCAGAACGCGGCGTCGATCGCCGGGCTGATGATCACGACCGAGGTGCTGGTGGTCGAGATCCCCGAGGAGAAGAAGGACATGGGTCACCCGGGCCACGGCGGTGGCATGGGGGACATGTACTGAGACGGCCGTGACCCCGTGGTCGGTGGCCCGTGCCACTACCCCGGGGAGACGCCAGGCAGTGACGAGGGCGGGGAGCGATCCCCGCCCTCGGTGCGTCTGGAGCGCGAGGTGCGGGTAGGATCGGTCGAGGAGGGCGAGATGCTGCGAGAGATCGCGCGACGCTGGATCGAGGGGCTGTGGCAGGGAGCCGGGTCCGACCTCGGGGTGCTGGAGGAGCTGCACGCACCGGAGTTCATCGATCACAGCTCCGCTGGGCGGGGAACCGACAACGCCGCGTTCCGGGCGATGCTGGAGGATTTCTACCGCGCCTTTCCCGATTTCCGCACGACCGTCGAGGACCTCGTCGCCGACGAAGCCGCCGGCAAGGTGGCGATCCGCTGGTCGGCGACCGCCTCCCAGGCCGGTGCCTACCTCGGTGCCGCGCCCTCGGGGCAGCTCGTGGTGTTCCGCGGCATCGAGATCCTCGCGGTCCGCGACGGCCGCATCACCGACCGCTGGGGAGAGTGGGACGGCATGAGCCTGCTCTGCCAGCTCGGGCTGTGGAGGCCCTGAGCCTTACCGCCGGGCGCTGAGGCGGGCCTGGGCAGCCTCGAGGTTGGCCTGCGCCTTCCAGAAGTCGGGGCGCAGGGCGACGGCGGCGCGGAAGTGCACGATCGCCTCCGGCACGCGGTTTTGTCGCATGAGCGCGGCGCCCAGGCTGTTGTGAGCGAGGTAGTCGTCGTCGGAGGGGTGGCGCAGCGCCTCCTCGAGGTACTGCACGGCCTCGCCCACCTTGTCCAAGCGCAGGTAGGTCGTGCCGAGGTTCAGCAGCACGACGGCGTTGCCGGGCTCGATGGCGAGCGCCTGCTCGAGCCGCTCGGCGGCGTTCGGAAGGTCCCCGCCCTCGTCTGCCGCGCGCGCCAGGTTGAGCAGTGCCAGCACGTTGTCGGGCTTGACCCGGAGCGCGGCCTCGAAGTGCTCGACCGCCTCGGCGACCCGCCCCTGCTCGTACAGCGAGTGGCCGTAGTTGGTGTGGCACATGTAGCAGTTTGGGTTGTCGGCGATGGTGCTCTTCCACAGCGTGTCGGCGTCGGCGAAGCTGCGCGCGTGGGCGAAGCTGCCGGCCGCGAGCGCCGGCAGCACGCCAAGACCGGCGACGGCCAGCGCCCGCGCGAGCCGTGGCCGCCCGGCCGGCAGCCATGACGCGATCCCGCAGGCGACGAGCGCGCACCCGGCAGCCACCGCCTGGTAGGCGAAGTGGTCCGCCACGTACGAGTAGCGCATGGCGTACACGTTGAAAAACCCCATCGCCGGGAACACCAGGCCGCCGAGCAGCAACGCCCCGGTCAGCGGCCCGCGGCCGAGCCGTTTTCGCCCGAGCCAGAGCGCGGCGACCAGTCCGAGGGCGCCAGCGGCCGGCAGCCACTGCCACCACACGGCGGGGTTTGCGACCCAGCGCGGGTAGACGAACATCAGGTCGGTGGGCCACGCGAGCTTGCCGATGTAGAACCAGAAGACGCGGCCCGCCAGCACGACGCGGCCGAGAAGGCCGAGCGCCCACTCGCTGCCTTCGGCGCGCACCATCGTCCGCTCGAGGTGCGCGGTGTGGTACGCCAGCGCCGCGCCGACGAGGAAGAAAAGGATCAGCGGCTGCAGGTCCTCGCGCCGCACCCGCCCGTTCCGCCACCAGGCGATCAGGAGCAGGACCGCCGGCAGCAGGCTGGCCGTGGTCTTGGCGAAAAGCGCGAGGGTGAACGAGACCAGCGCTGCGGCGTACAGCGTGCTCGCTCGGCGGTGCCACGGCACGACGACAGCCTGGCCCTTCCTGCCCTTGCGTGCCGGCGCCGCCGGCCCGAGCGCCGCCCGCGAGGCGAGGTAGGCGTGGGCCGCGAGCAGCGTCAGGAGCAACGAGAGCGTGTTCTTGCGCTCGGTGACCCAGGCCACCGACTCCACGCACACCGGGTGGAGGGCGAACAGCGCCGCCGCGAGCCACCCTGCCGGGAGGCCGAGGCGGTGCAGCAGCCACCACAGCAGCAGCGCCGAAGCGGCGTGCAGCAGCACGTTGACGAGGTGGTAGCCGAACGGTTGCAGCCCCCAAAGCTGTTTCTCGAGCCAGAACGTCGTGAACACCAGCGGGTAGTACTGCTCGCTCGCCCTCGGCTCGGTCCAGATGAGCGAGAGTGCGTTGGGCGCCTGGAGGGTCGGGTTTTCCGACAGGTACGTGTCGTCGTTCCACACGAAGCCGGCCCTCAGCGCCGGCAGGTACGCCGCCACCGTCGCCACGACGATGGCCACCGCGATGCCCAGACGGACGTTCCGGCTCACCCCCGCACGATAGCAAAGCCGCGCCGGTCCTCGAGGACGGTGGCCTCACCCGCTCCGCCCCTCGACGACGATGGGTCGAGCCCCGAGCGCAACCGTTGCCCGGAAGCGGCGTGCCAGCAATAGCCAACCGCCTCGCCGAACGCCGCCAGGTCAGCGGCGGGCAGCCGCCGATCGCCGGCAGCTCCCCGATGGAGGTCTTGGTCCGGGTCATGAGCGACGACCCGGTGCCGCTGCGCCGCCACCGATCCGTGCCGCCCGCCCGCCCCACCAACAACCTGGACGTGGACGTGGTCGTGCCCTCGTCCCGCCCGCCCACGCAGCCATTGGCGAGTCGAGCACGCGGAGGTCAGGCTTGCCAGTCTGAAGTCACCAGTCACCAGCCACGGCCCCCGGACCCCAGGCCCCGGACAACGCGTGACACCCCTCGTCCGTATGCTCGGTGTGGCTGGCGTGGGCAGGCTCGTGCGGGCGTGTGGGTGGTCGGCGCTCGGCCTGGTGATGATAACGAGCCGGTTCCTCGCCCGCCAGGCGACGGTGTGGGAGTGGGACGACGTCGTGTTCGGGGTGTCGCTGCACGTCTTCTCCCCGGACGCCAGGGTGCCGCACCCGCCCTACTACCCGTTGTACGTGGGGCTCGGCCGGCTCGTCCGGCTCCTGGTGCCCGACGACACCGCGGCGCTGACGCTGCTCGCGGCCGCTGCTTCGGGCGCGGCGCTCGCCTTCGTTTTCCTCCTCGTCCGCGAGCTGCTCGGTGATGTCCGCGTGGCGGCCACGGCAGCGGCCACGTTCGGGTTCTTCCCCGCCGTCTGGTTGCACGCCGGCGTGCCGCTCTCCGATCCGGCCGGGCTCGCCGCCGGGCTCGGCGCTGCGTGGCTCGCGCTTTCGGCGCGACGCAGGCCCGGCCTGCTGTGGCTGGCTGCACTGGCGTTCGGCGTCACCTGCGGCATCCGGCCTCAGGCCGCGCTGATCGGGCTCGGACCGCTCGGCCTGGCGGCCTGGAGATCGCCGCGGCGGCACGTGCTCGTCGGCCTCGGGGCAGCGGTAGCAAGCCTGGCGGCGTGCCTCGTCGCGCCGGTGGTACTGGCCTCGCACGATCTCGGTGTGCTCTGGCAGGGGCTGCGGTATCAGACGCGGTTCGTCGTCGGCGTCGACTCGCTCGCCGCCCACTCGTTCGACGTGGCGACCCGGCTGCGGCGATTCGGGGTGGACCTCTGGGCGTACCCAGCGCTCGCCGCGCTTGGCCACGCCCTGGCGCTGGCGGGTGCGGTGATCCTGTGGCGGGACCGCCGGCGGCGGGAGTTGGCGTGGCTCGTTGCGGCGTTCGCACCGTACACGCTGGCCGCGCTCGTGATGCTCGACCCGGCGACGATGGGGCGCTACGCCCTGCCGGTGCTGCCGGCGTGGGCGGTGCTGGGGGCGGTCGCACTGACTCGCACCGAACGGTCGGTCATGCCGGGGCGGGCACCCGTGATGACGGGGGTGCTGGTGGCGTGTCTGGCGGTGCCGGTTTGGCCCGCCATTCGGCTCGTGCACACGCGACCGTCGCCGCCGGTCGTGGCGGCCCGCGCGATCCGCGCTACCGCTGGCCCGGCGCCGTTCCGGGTGGCGTACCGCTCGGACCTGTTCGTCTTCGCCGAGACGCTTTTTGCCGACGTCCCGCGGGTCAAGGTGAGGACGCGCTCGGACCTGACGGCGCTGGCGGCCGACCCGCTGCCGTTGTGGGCCTACGGATTCGAAGGCGCCGCTGGCACCGGCGGCGCCGCGGTCTGGCCTGAGCTGCCGGTGCTACGGCGCGTGGGCCGTGGCCGCTACCTGTCGGTACCGTACGGCCGGATTGCCGGCCCGCTCGCGCCACCGCGGGACTGAGCCGCGTCGCAAGATCCGGCTCGTCTCCGCCCAACGCTCCCGCGGGGCGGCGGCCTCCACCCCCCCGCTCGGCCGCGGTAGGATTGACGGCGGGCCGGCGAAAGGTGGTGGAGGTGGCCGGGTGAGCGCTGAAACGGCGGGAAAGCTCCTTCGGAAGGTGCCGGCGGTGCTGGGACCGGTGCTGTTCGTGGCGGCGATCCTCGTCATCGACCGCGAGCTCAAGGCGCTCCACTTCCACCAGGTGCTGGCCCAGCTGCGGGCGATCGGGGCTTGGCGTTTCACGTTCGTGGCGCTCGTCGCCCTCACCTCGTACGGGCTGCAGACCACCTATGACTTCCTGGCGCTGCGCTACCTCGGCACGGCTATGCCCTACCGGCGGGTTGCCCTCGGGTCGTTCATCGGCGTGTCGCTCTCCAATAACGTCGGGCACTCGCTGTTCACCGGCGCCTCGGTGCGCCTGCGGCTGTACGGCGACTCGGGGATGACGGCGAAGCAGATCGCGACCCTCAACACGTTCTGCAGTGCCACCGTGTGGCTCGGGTTTCTCACGCTCGCGGGCGTGGGTCTGCTGGTGGAGCCGGCAGGGCTCGAGAAGGGGCTCTCGCTGCCCATCGGCATGCGCGGCCTCGGCGTCGTCTTCGCTGGTCTCGTGGTGGCGTACCTGGTGCTGGTGACGACCCGCCGCTCGGTCTCGGTGCGAGGGGTCACCGTGCCCCTCCCGACCTGGCGGCTGGCGGCGCTGCAGGTGGGCGCCGGGGCGCTCGACTGGGGGCTCGCCGGGACGGCGCTCTTCCTGCTTCTGCCGCGAGACGTGCCGCTGTCGCTCGCCCACTTCCTGCCGCTGTTCCTGCTCGCCCAGGTGACGGGTCTGGTGAGTCAGGTGCCGGGTGGGTTGGGGGTGTTCGAGTCGGTGCTGGTGCTCTCGCTGGCGCCGTGGCTGCCCTCCGAGCAGACCCTGGGGTGCCTGGTGGCATACCGTGTCGTCTACTACCTACTCCCGCTCGGTGTGGCGTCGGCGCTCCTCGGCAGCTTCGAGCTGCGGCAGCGCCGGGAGGCGGTGTCGCGCGTGACGCGGGCCGTGTCGCGGCTGGTGACGCCGCTCGGGCCGCCGCTGCTTGCCGTGTCGACGTTTGCGGCCGGGGTGGTGCTCCTGGTCTCGGGCGCGCTCCCCGCGGTGCACGGGCGCATGGCGGTGCTGCGCGACCTGCTGCCGCTGCCGGCGCTCGAGCTCTCGCACTTTTTGGCGAGCCTCTCGGGGTTCGCGCTCCTCGTGCTGGCGTGGGCGGTGTACCGGCGGGTGGACGTCGCCTGGGTGGCCTCGCTGGCGTTGCTCGCGGCCGGTGCCGTCTTCTCGCTGGCCAAGGGGCTCGACTGGGAGGAGGCGACGATCCTTGGGGTGTTCTTCCTGGCGCTGCTGCCGAGCCGGCGCTATTTCTACCGCCGGGCCTCACTGCTCGCGGAGCCGCTCTCGGCCGGGTGGGTGACGGCCGCAGTGCTGGTGGTCGCCACCACGACCTGGCTGGGGCTGTTCGCGTACCGCCATGTCGAGTTCTCCGGCGACCTCTGGTGGCGGTTCGCGTTTCACGCTGACGCGCCGCGCTACCTGCGCGCCACGGTGGGCGTCGTGGGCGCCGCCTTCGCCTTCGGGTTGGCTCGGTTGTTCCGGACGGTGCGGCCACGGGTCGAGGTCTCGCCGATCGCCGCCGACGACCCGGTGCGGGCCATCCTCGCTGCCTCCCCGAGCAGCACAGCGAACCTCGTGCTGCTGGGCGACAAGGCGGTGATGCTCAACGAGGCCCGGACGGCGTTTGTCATGTACGCGGTGGCGGGACGGAGCTGGGTGGCGATGGGCGACCCGGTGGGCCCAGCCGCGGAACACGCGGGCCTGGTCTGGCGCTTCCGCGAGGAGAGCCACCGGCACGGCTGTCGCGCGGTGTTCTATGAGGTCGGCCGCGAGAACCTCTACCTCTACCTCGACCTCGGCCTCGCGCTCCTCAAGCTCGGTGAGGAGGCCGTGGTGCCTCTGGCCGGCTTCGCACTCGACGGGCACGAGCGGAAGCCGCTGCGCTACGTCGTGCGGCGCCTCGAAAAGGAGGGGCTCTCGTTCGAGATCGCGCCCCAAGAGGCGGTGCCGAGCCTCCTCCCCGAGCTCGAGGAGATCTCGGACAGCTGGCTCGAGCTCAAGGCGACGCGTGAGAAGCGCTTCTCGCTCGGGTTGTTCGACCCCGGCTACCTGCGGGAGTTCCCGCTTGCGCTGGTGCGCGCCGAGGGACGGCTGGTGGCGTTCGCCAACGTCTGGACCGGCGCGCGCGAGGAGCTGTCGCTGGACCTCATGCGCCACCGGCCGGAGGCGGCGCGCGGGGTCATGGACTACCTGTTCGTCAAGCTCATGCAGTGGGGCGCCGAACAGGGGTTCGCCCGCTTCAACCTCGGGATGGTGCCGTTCAAGGGGCTCGAGAGCCGGGCGCTGGCGCCGCTTTGGCACCGCGTCGGCGGGATGCTCTTCCGGCACGGTGAAGCGTTCTACAACTTTCGCGGATTGAATCAGTTCAAGGAGAAGTTCAACCCCGAGTGGACGCCGCGGTACCTGGCGGTGCCGGGCGGCCTGGCGCTGCCCTCGGCGCTCGCCGATGTCGCGGCGCTGGTCTCGGGCGGGCTGTCGGGGGTGGTGCGGAAATGAAACGAATGTGCGTGGCGGTGCTGGTGGTGCTGGCGGCAGTCGGAGTGTGGGCCGAGGAGCCGACCCTCGAGCTCGGGCGGTTCGGGACGGTGCACCTCTACCGGCCCGCCAAGCCGCCGACCACGGTGGTGCTGTTCGTTTCCGGCGACGGCGGTTGGAACGCCGGGGTCATCGACATGGCGCGCGACCTCCAGGAGCTCGGGGCGCTGGTCGTTGGGGTGGACATCGTCCACTACCTGGGTCAGCTCGCCAGGGGCGAGGAGAAGTGCTCGTACGCGGCGGCCGACTTCGAGGCGCTGTCCCAGTTCGTCCAGAAGAAGCTGGACCTGCCGGCGTACCTCTCGCCGGTGATGGTCGGCTACTCCTCGGGTGCGACGCTGGTCTACGCCGTGCTCGTGCAGGCCCCGCCCAACACCTTCCGCGGCGCGATCTCGCTCGGGTTCTGCCCCGACCTACCGCTCGTCAAGCCGATGTGCAAGGGTAGCGGCCTGGAGTGGACGGCGGGGCCGAAGGGCAAGGGGGTCGTGTTCCTCCCCGCGCGCGGCCTCGCCGCACCGTGGGTGGCGCTGCAGGGCACGATCGACCAGGTCTGTGACCCCTCGCAGACGGAGGACTTCGTGGCCAAGACCCCGGGCAGCGAGGTGGTCGTGCTGCCGAAGGTCGGGCACGGCTACTCGGTGCCCCGCAACTGGCTGCCGCAGTTTCGCCAGGTCTTCCAGAAGATGGTGACGCCGCCTGTACCCCGGGCGACCGCGACCGCGGCGCCGGAAGGCGCGGGCAACGTCCCTGTGGCGGATCTGCCGGTCGTCGAGGTGCCGGCGGAGAAAGCCGGCGACACGTTGGCGGTGTTTCTCTCCGGCGACGGTGGATGGGCTGGGATCGACCGCGAGGTGGCCGAGGCGCTCGCGCGCCAGGGCGTGGCCGTGGCCGGGCTCGACTCGTTGCGCTACTTCTGGACCAGGCGCACGCCCGAGCAGGCCGCCGCGGACGTCGCTCGCGTCGCGCGCCACTACCTCGCGACGTGGCAGCGTGGCCGCCTGCTGCTGGCCGGCTACTCGCGGGGCGCCGACGTGCTGCCGCTGGTGGCCAACCGCCTGCCGGACGACCTGCGCCGGTGCCTCGTCGGCCTCGCGATGCTGGGACCCTCCCACCGGGTCGAGCTCGAGTTTCACGTCACCGACTGGGTGGGCGGCGGCGACAGCGGGTTCGAGACGGCGCCGGAGGCCCGGCGCCTGGCCGCGCTCGGTGTGCCGGTGCTGTGTTTTTTCGGCGAGGACGAGACCGACACCCTGTGCCGGGATCTCGCGCCGCCCACGGCGGTCGTGACGATGCCGGGCGGACACCATTTCGGGGGGAAGTACCAGGAGATCGCCGAGCGGATCCTGAAGGCCGTCAGTACCGGATCTCCTCCAAGTTGATCACGATCTGCCCCAGCAGGCGGACCTGTCCGGAGATCCGCAGCGGCACCCGCCGGTGGGGCTCCCAGACCACCTGGATGCCGTGCTCGAGCCCGAAGAGGCGGAACGAGCCCGGGGCGTTCTCGTCGACCGGCCGGCTCACGAGCTCCAGCGTCAGGGTGTCGAGCGGGCCCGAGACCGGGTGGTCACCATCGCCACGATGCTCGACGAACGCGGCAGAGTAAGGCGACGCCGCGACGGCCGCGACGGTCACCGCTTCGAGCTGGCTTTGCACCAGCACCAGACAGGACACCCGGTCGCCGGGCGCGCGCAACGTGGCCACGAGGTCGGAGCCGAGCAGTGCGAGCGCCCCGGTGACCACGGCGGTGGCCGGAGTCGCCCCGGGGTACCGCACGACACTGCGCTGGACGTCGGTCCAGGTTGCCGGGTCCCTGCCCTCCTCGCCGTGCCCGGGCAGGCGCTGCTCGTAGATGAACCCGCCGGTGAGCAGGCGGTACACCCGCCGGTGGTCTCGGGCGCCGGTCTCGGTGTCGTCGATCTGGATCGCCGCTCGGCTTGCGGGGTCGAGCCACAGCCGCTCGTTGAGCACCCGCCCGGCAAACGCGGTGCGGCTCTCGAACAGCAGGACCTGTGTCCCCGCCGGCCTGACACCGCCGGTTGCCCCGGCCGGCAGCCACTCTCCAGCCGCGTCCGTGGTGGGCTGGAGCGACGCGTGGAGGTGGATCGCGGCGTCGAGGCCGAGCTTCCGGCCTTCCAGCACCAGCTCGCGCCACGGCAGTGCCGCGCCGGGCGGGGTGGCCACGTCGGAAGCGGCCACCCAGGTGGCGAAAGCAGCGGCAGCGATCGCGAGGTGAGCGCGCATCGAGACTAGGCCGCCCGCGACTCGAGGTAAATCGCGGTGGTGCTCTGATCGTAGGCGAGGATCTCGGCGTACCGACCCCAGTTGACGAGGGCGTCGAGCTGGCGTGCCGCCTCCTCGGGCGGGAACTCGAGCTCGAGGGCGGCCAGCACCACATCGTGACGAAGCGACCGGCGCTCGGCGGCGCCCAGCATCGCGACGAGCCAACGGACGAGCGGCAGCCGACGCATCCGGGTGGCGAAGATCTCCTTGCGGGCCAGGATGCTGGCCTCGGCGAACGTCTCCCCGAGCGAGGTGAGGGTGATGGCGCCGTCGCGAATGGTAGCGAACCCGAAAAGCTCCGAGGACTCGGTGAGCTCGATGAGGTGGTCCGCATCCAGCTTGAGGTCGGCGGCGAGCTGGTAGAGGTCGGCGCGGTCGCCCGGCGCCGCGGAGAGGTGCTCGAGCAGCCCCGAGAGGTCGGCGATGGCGACGTGGGGTAACCGCCGGGTGCGTCCGGGCTCGCCGGGGGCGCTGCCCAGCTCCTCGGGCTCCTCCCGCGTCTGGCCGGCGAGCGTGGCGTAGACGCGGTCGACGAGAGCGGTGAACGCCGCCGCCTTGTGGTCGCGCGGGTGGGGCAAGTCGACGGTGATCTCGGCCGCGACGCGTCCCGGTTCGGTGGCCATCACCAGCAGTCGGTCGGCCATCAGCACCGCCTCCTCGATATTGTGCGTAACGAGAAGAATGGCACGTGTAGGGATCTTGCCTCCGAGCCACAGCTCGAGCAGCTCGCCGCGCAGCGCTCCGGCCGAGAGCACGTCGAGGGCGGAGAACGGCTCGTCGAGGCACAGAAGCTCCGGCTCCACCGCCATGGCGCGGGCGAAGCCGACCTTCTGGCGCATCCCGCCCGACAGCTCGCGCGGGTACGCGGTCTCGAAGCCGTCGAGGCCGACCCGGTCGAGGAGCTCGACAGCGCGCAGGGTGCGCAGCTTGGGCGGCACGCCGCGAGCCTTGAGCGCGAGCTCCACGTTCTCCTGTACGGTCAGCCAGGGAAACAAGGCGAACGTTTGGAAGACGATGGTAGCGTGGGGGTTGACGCCGGAAAACGGGGCGCCCCTGTACACCACCTCGCCGCGGCTCGGGACCTGAAGGCCGGTGATGATGCGCAGCAGCGTGCTTTTCCCGCACCCGGACGGGCCCAGCAACGCCATGAACTCGCCTTCCCGGACCTGCAGGTGGACGGCCTCTACCGCCACGTGCACGCGCCTGCCCGTAGTGTACTCCTGGGTGATGCCTCGCAGCTCGACGAGGGGTGGTGAGGCCATGATCACTCCAGACGGAAACGCTGCTCGGCGAGCCGGTAGAGCCGACGCCAGAGCAGGCGGTTGATGAGCACCACCGCCAGCACCATGGCGAGGGTGGCGGCCAGCAATAGGGGGTAGTCTCCGTTCGCGGTAGCCTGGGCGATGAGCGCGCCGATGCCGCGTACGGCGATGACGGTGGTGCCGAAGGTGGCGTGCTCGGCGACTACCGAGGCGTTCCACGCCCCGCCTGAGGCGGTGATGGCCCCGGTGACGAGGAACGGCGCCAACGCCGGGAGCACGAGGGTGCGCCAGCGCTGAAGGCGGTCGAGTCCCAGGAGGTCGGAGGTGTAGCGCAGGTCCTGGGGGATCGCCGCAGCGCCGCCGATGACGTTGAACAGGACGTACCACTGGGTGCCGAGCAGCATCAGCAGCACGGCGGCGACCTCGAGGCCACCGGGCCGCTGGGCCAGTGCTGCGAGCACAATCGGAAACAGCGCCGTGGCCGGGACGGAAGCTGTGACCTGCACCACCGGCTGCAGCCACGCCGCTACCCGCGGCTTGGTACCGATGGCCACCCCGACCGGGATGGTCCACAGCACCGCGACCGCGAGTGCCGCGGTGACGCGTGCGAGGGTCGCGGCCACGCCGCCGGCGATCGCTACCCACTCGGTGCCCGGGACCTGGGCCAGGAGGTGCATGGCCCGGGAAGCGCCCCAGGCGAGGACGAGCACCACGACCACCGTGACACCCCACCTCAGGAGCTTGAGCATGGGTCCGGGCGGGTGTGGCTCCCAGGGGTCCGAGGGTCCGCGGTCGAAGACGTCGAAAAGCCGCGAGGTGGCGCGCTTGGCAAGCCGCACGAGCGCCGAAGCCCGCAACCCCTCGAGAACCCAGGACCGCGTTGGTGCGCCGCTGCGCACCATCTCGAGCTTGAAACGCTCGGTCCAGGCGAGCAGCGGCCGCCACACCAGCTGATCGAGCGCCACGATGACGATGACGAGGGTCGCGATGCCCTGCCAGATCGCGTGCCCGTCCCCGCGCTGTGCGGCTTCGTGCAGGTAGCTTCCGAGCCCCGGCAGGCGAAAATCGCGCGAGCCGACGGTGAAGATCTCGGCCGCCATCAGGAAAAACCAGCCACCGGCCCAGCTCATGACGCTGTTCCAAACGAGCGGGATGGCAGCGAACGGCAGCTCGAGCGAGCGCAGGCGCTGCGACCGGCTGAGCCGGAACACGGTCGCGGCTTCGTGTAGCTCCTTGGGGATGGTGCGCAGTGACTGGTACCAGCAGAACGTCAAGTTCCACGCCTGGCTGGTGAAGATCAGCACAACGGCGGCCAGCTCCACGGCCCAGCGCAGTGGCAGCAGGGCAGCCAACGACAGCAGCACCACCGGGAGGAACGAGAGAATCGGCACGCTCTGCAGCACGTCGAGGAGCGGCAGGAGGATCCGCTCGGCGGAGCGGGAACGCGCCGCCCACCCGCCGTACAGAAGCGAGAACCCCATCGACAGAGCGTATGCGGCAGCCATCCGACCGATCGAGCGCAAGGCGTACCACGGCAGCATCGCTGGAGCGAGCGAGATCTCCGGCCCCGGAAGGACGGAGGGCGCTTCCCGCCCGAGGTGGAGGCCGATGTAGAACGCCCCAGCCAAAGCAACGAGGATCGCCCCGTCGACCCAGGTGAAGCGGCGCCAATATGGCTGACTCTGCTCGAAACGGCGGGCGGTCATGCGCGGTCCCTGTAGATTTGGCCATCGTCGGCTGTGGAAGTCAATGCGCGGTGTGACGCAGCGAGTCGGACCCACCGTCGACCGGCAACGCGGCAGGGCGCCAGCAACCGCACGTACAATGGGGTCGGGACGTCGATGGAAGCAGGGCGGATCATCGGGCATTTCGAGCTCGTCGGGCTGCTCGGGCGGGGCGGCATGGGTGAGGTGTGGCGGGCACGCGACCTCACGCTCGGGCGCGAGGTAGCGCTCAAGGTGCTCCCCGAGCGGCTCGCCGACGACCCCGATTACGTGAGCCGGTTCGAGGGCGAGGCGCGGGCGCTCGCGGCGCTCAACCACGCCCACGTAGCGCAGATCTTCGAGCTGGCCGAGGTGGCGCTGCCAGACCGGTCCGGGGGGCGGATCTGGGTGATCGTCATGGAGCTGGTGGAGGGCGACACCCTCACCGAGCGTCTGAAGCAGGGCCCGTTGTCGGTGAAAGAGGCAGTGCGCATCGCCCTTCAGGTGGCCCAAGCGCTCGGAGCAGCGCACGCGCGCGGCGTCGTCCACCGCGATCTCAAGCCCGCGAACGTCGCCCTCGACGCCGAAGCGAGCGCCAAGGTGCTGGACTTCGGGCTGGCACAGGTGCGGCCGCCCTGGTACGCCGGCGCCGAGGTGGAGGAGACCGCCAAGCTCACCGACCCGGGTGTCCTGGTCGGCACCGCGGCGTACATGTCACCAGAGCAGATTCGGGGCGAGGTGTGCGACGAACGCTGCGACGTCTGGGCGTTCGGGTGCCTGCTGGCCGAGATGCTTGCCGGCCAGCGCTTGGTCCCCGGCGCCACGGTTCCCGAGATCGTCGGCAACGTGCTGGCGGGTCACCTGGCGTGGGACGCGCTGCCGCGCCGTGTGCCGGCGGCGCTGCGCCAGCTCCTGTACGAGTGTGTGCAGGCAGAGCGGACGCGGCGGCCCTCCATGGCGGTGGTGGAGAAGCAGCTCGCACGGCTCGTGGCGGGTAGGTCCGGGGTGCACCGATGGTGGCGGGTCGGAGCTGCCGCTGCGGTGGCTGCGATGGTCGTTGCGCTGGTGCTCACCCTGCGTCCGCGGCCCGTCGCGCCGAGGCTCGGCGCGGACGGGCGCCTTCTCGTGGCGGTCGACGAGCTGGGTGGCGCTGGGGCCGGCGAGAGCGCGGCGGTACGATCGGAGCTGTTGCGCACCCTCACGACGTCAGCGGCGCTCGAGGTGGTGCCGGCGGACGACGCGCTGGTGCGTGTGCGGATGGAGCAGAACCGCGAGACAGCGCCCACCGAGCTCCACCTCACCGTCGAGGATCTGCGCTCGCGGGTGATCCTTGCCGTCTTCGACCTTCCCCTGGCGGAGGGTGGCGCGAGCGGCGCGACTGGAACCATCGGGAAGGTCGTGGCCGCGCTGGAGCTCGAGCAGGTGGGCCGGGAGCTCGAGCGGGACGACCCCTACTACGGCTTTCTCGTCCGCCGGACCCGGGTCTTGGCGGCAGCGCAGGCGTTTCGCGACGGGTTGCGGCTGACCGAGCGCAGCCGCAACCGCGAGGCATGGGAGGCGTTCGAGCGCGCGGCGGTTGCCGACCCGGCGTTCTGGCCGGCGCCGGTGTTCCTTGCGCTGCTCGCCAAGGCCAACGCACGGTTCGAAGAGGGGCACGCGCTGATGGCCCGAGCGCGGGGGCTGGTGCCACAGCCGAGCGCGACCGAGGCGGTGATCCTGGAGGCGAGCAGCGCCCACATGACCGAGGACAACCAGCGCGCGCTCGAGACGCTGCAGCGCACCCTCAAGCTCTTCCCCGGGTCGGGCTACCTCGCCTATCGCACTGCAGTGAGCCTGCGCCTGCAGGATCGGCCGGAGGAGGCCATCCCCCTGGTGGAGAAGCTCCTCGACCGCGGATGGCGCCCCGACTGGAGCCCGACGCTCGAGCTTTTGGCGCAGTGCCAGCTCCTCGTCGGCCGATACCGTGCGGTCCTGGCGACCTGCGCCACCGGCGAGGATCGGTTCCCGACCCGCCACCGCTACCCGTTGTTTGCCGCCTGCGCACTGCAGCAGCTCGGTCGGCGGGAACCGGCGCGCCAGGCGCTCCAGCGGGCGATCCGCAAGTACCTCGACTACTCCGGTACGGCGCCGCTCGCCGTCCACCAGACCGCGCAGTACTGGGCCGCGCTGCTGCGCTGGCCCGAGGAGCGCCGCCGCCAGTGGGAAGGCGCGCTCGCGGAGGCGGAGAAGGGGCTACGCGAACAGCCGGACGACCCGGAGCTCAGGCAGGTGCGTGCCGAGGCACTGCTCGAGCTGGGGCGCCCGGCCGAGGCCGAGCCGATCCTCAGCGCGCTGGCGGCGCAGGCGCAGCCGCCGGTCTACGCGCTGCTGCCGCTGGCGAGGCTCCAGCACGCCTCCGGGAACGACGCGCGGGCGCGGGAGACCCTGATCCGAGCCGGTGAGATCTGGCGAGCCGGCAACGATCCTGCGCGCGGCACGCTCGCCTACAACATCGCCACCGTTTGGGTGCTGCTCGGCGACACCGCGCAGGCGCTCGAGTGGCTGCTGCGGGCGCGCGACCTCTACGGCGTGGACCGCATGGACCTGGCGATGGACCCCGACCTCGACCCGCTGCGCGCTGCCGGCCTGCTCCGCACGCTGCCCCCGCGGCGTCCGGCCGGGTGAGAGTTGCGGGTTCTCACCCCGTGCATTAGAGTGCGAGCTGTCGACCCGGAAGGAACCCTGACATGCGACGACCCTCCAGCGTCCCCCTCGTGCTCGTGCTGGCTGCATCCACGGTCTTCGCCGCCGACAAAAAGAAAGCGTTCGAGTGGCCGCCGTTGCCCGACCAGGCCACGCTGCAGAAAGCCTCGGCGCTGCGAACCGACTCGGGTCTGGTGATCCTCGAGCGCCGGTGCCTGGTCGAGATCCTGAGCTTCGACACGCCCAAACCCGGGTTCCGGCGCGAGGAGACGATCCGCTTCCTGGTCGCCAACGAGCAGGGGGCGCGCAACGCCGTGCTCGAGGTCGCCGACGCCTTCGACGCTACGGTCGGCACGATCGCCGCGCGCACCGTCGCCCCGGACGGCGCGGTGACGGTGGCCGACGAGGCACGGGACATCAAGCGTGTGTCGGTGACGACGAACCGGCGGCGCGAGCCGCTGGTGAAGCTGGCCACGGTCTCTTTCCCAGCACCACAGAAGGGCGCGCTCCTCGACCTCCACTACGAGACCTCGGCCAGCGGTGAGATGCTGATGCTGCTGCAGCCGCTGGCCTGGCGGGACACGCCGTCGCTGGTGGCCGACTTCGAGGTCCGGATCACCACCCGCTACGCCGAGGTCCCGTGGTCGGCGATGACGTTCGGCGACAGCCAGAACGCTGTGCAGCTCACGGCGCTGGGCACTTCGTTCACCGGCAAGGTGCTGGCCGGGCAGCAGCACGGGGTGACGGCGCACGTCGGGCAGTTCGAGCCGCCGCGGCGGGAGCCGCACGGCCTGCCGTCCCACCAGCTGATGCCGATGCTCGTCTGCTTCGTGGACATGGCGATCCTCCGCGAGCCCGACGTTCCCGGTGGGACGGCCCTACGGGCGATGACCATGGTCGACGGACGGGGCAGGCTCATCACCGCGGGCTTCCCGACCGCCAAGCACCGGGAGTTCTGGGGTAAGTTCCTCGCCAAGGAGGCCGAGGCTGAAGCCAAGTTCGTCGTCGGCGGCCGCGACGTCAGTTTGCAGGACCTGCCGGCAAAAGACGTGTCGCAGCCGCTCGAGCAACGCCTGGCAGCGCTCTACCGTCACACGCAGGAGCTGCTCCGCTACGACCCGGACGCCACACCGGGCTCCGTCGCGCAGGTGCTCAGCAAGGGCATGGGCCGGCGATCGAACGGGGCGCTGGTGCTGTCGGCGGTGCTCAAGCGGGCAGGGATCGCCCACCAGGTCGGCGAGGTCCTCAACCGCTACGGGCTGCGCTTTTCCTCGGTGCTCCGGAGCGAGTACCTGTTCGACTTCCAGAAGGTCGTGGTCGTCGACGTCCCGGGCAAGGGGCCGGTGTTCATGATGCCGGGGTATCTGAGCCTGCCGTTTGGCGCGTTGCCGGTCGAAAACCAGGACTCCATGGTGCTCCTCCCCAAGGCGACCAACGACGTGTCGACGGTGATGACGCCGGCCAACCCGCCGCAGCTCGACAGCGCGGTGTTCCGCTACGACCTCGCGCTGGACACCGCAGGCAACGTGAGCGGCACGGTGTCGCTGGCTGCCAAGGGGGCCGCGGGCCTCGACGTGGTGCGGGAAGGCGCCTACCGCGAGTTCCGCAAGACCCATCCGGACAAGGCCGATCGCAAGGCCACCGCGGCCGCGAAGCGGGCGGAGGAGGAGGACTTCCAGCGGCTACTCGCGGACCAGTTCGAGCTGGTGGACAACCGGCTCCATCTCGAGGGCCACGTCCTCAAAAGCCTCCCGAGCACGGCGGCGGACGCCGTCGAGCTGACGTGCACGGCGCGCGGTGAGGGGATGGCCCAACAGGTCGGCGACCGCTGGCTGGCCTACGTGACGCCTCCCCTCGCGGGGCTGCAGAGCCCGTTCACCGAGCCAAGCCGCACGCAGCCGATCTGGTACGACACCGGCGGCACGGTGGTCGTCGAGGGCGACCTCGAGCTGCCGGCGGGCGCCGTGGTGGCGGAGCTGCCGGCGCCGCTGGAGGTCAAGGGTCCGGAAGGTGTCGTGCTCCGTCGGACGGTCGAGAAGGTCGAGACCGAGGGCCGTGTCGTTGTCAGGTCGAGGCTCGAGATGGAGCGGCCGGCGATCGTCGCCAACCTGGACTACGTCGCCTGGCGGACGCTCCAGGAGGCGCTGGCGCGCGCCGGCGAGGACCGCTTCGTGCTCACCATGAGTGCGTCCAAGGTGCTGGATTGAGCTCGACGGCGCGCGTGTGGTCGCTCGCGGTCGCGGGGACGCTCGTCCTGGCGCTGCGGGTCGGTGCCGGCACCCCGGACTGGGTCGACGTACGCGCCGACACGCCGACGCCGACCGGCGCGTACATTGCCACCAACGACGACTGGGTCGTCGTCTGGGGCGAGATCGAGATCGGCCTCGAGCCGGGCAACCGCATCCGCGCCCGGCACCGGCTGCTGCTCGAGAACCTGGCGACGCGGGCCGCGACGTACACCCTCGTTGTCGCCCACGACCCCGGCCGGCAGGCGCTCGAGGAGGTGGCGCTGTACGCGCGGCGGAGCCTGGGATGGTCGAAGGTCGACATCGAGCGCAAGGGCTCCGAGGCCACCATCGAGGGGAGCGGCCGGGTCGTGCTCGTCTCCGCCGAGCTCGTTCCGCCGCGCAAGCGGGTAGCGGTCGAGTTCACGCTGCGGGACCGGCTGGGTATGACGCCGTGGCTGTCGCTGTTCGTGCCGCGCCGTGAGCCGATCGCGCGGTTGCAGATCCGCCTCGCCCCGGGCGCTGCCGGGCAGGGGCTGCGCCTCGACCTGCGCGTGCCTTCGGGTGACCCTGCCCCGCCGGGTTTCGAGCAGGACCCCGAGGGCACGTGGACGGTGACCGCGGTGCCAGCCGCTTCACGGATTTCGGCCGGCCGCCTCCGGTACCAGCCGGCCTCGGACGGCCTCTTCCCCTGGTTCCTCGCCCGGGTGGCGTCCTCGCCGGGGGATCGGCTGGTGGACTTCGCGCCCGCATACCGCAAGGCTTGGGACGAGCGGGCTTCGGCCATCGACCAGGAGCCGGTGGTGCAGCAGGCCGCGGCGCTCGCTGGTGCAGCCGTGACGCCGCGCGAGAAGGCACGGGCGGTGTTCGAGTTCGTCCAGCGGCAGGTGGTCTACGACGACTCCAACTCCACCTCGATCGAGGCGTGGCTCCCGCTTCCGACGCAGGAGACGCTGCGCTCGCGCAAGGCCGACTGCAAGGGCAAGGTCATGCTCCTACAGGCGCTCCTGCGGGCTGCGGGGATCGAGTCGGTGCCCGTGCTGGTGCGCTCCGACGATCACCACTACGCCTGGGACGGGAAGGTCGGAGCCGCCTTCATCAACCACGTCGTGCTGGCGGCACGGTTGCCGGCGGACGACGGGCCGCTGCCCGCCACCTTGCGCTCGGGCCCGTTGGCGGGGTGGGTCCTCCTCGACCCCACCGCCACGACGACGGCGTTCGGGGAGGTCACGCCGTGGCTCGCCCACGCGCCGGCACTGGCGGTCGCCGACGCCGCCGATCCGGTGTTCGTGGTCGAGACCGCCGTGGCCTCCGGCGGCTGGTGCCGGGTGCGGGTGGATACCACGCTGGCGGCTGACGGCGGCGCCCGCCTCACGGCGGAGCTGGAGGACACCGGTCTGGGTCCGCTCGCCTTTCGGTTCAACCAGCCGGTCGGTGCACAAGACGGCACGCGGTTGCTCGCCGCGATCCTCGGAGAGCGCTCGTGCCCGAGTCATGTCGCGGCGTGGCGGTCACGGCTGCCCGGAGAGGACGGGGTGCGCGGTGTCAGCGTGACGCTCGAGGCGAGCCAGCCGGGCTGCCTCCAGCGCCTGGCGAGCTCGGCGGTCCTGCCGAGCCCTCTCGGGGTCGCCGCGGCGCTCGCCGGGCTGCCGCGGACGCTCGTCACGGAGTCGCCGCCCAAGCCCGAAGATGCCGTCGAGCTGATCGCACCGTGGAACCCTCGCCGCAACGCGTCCGGGATGGCGGAGCGCTACGACCTCGTGGGCTCGGTCGCGCTCCCGGCGGGCCTGGCCTGGACGCCGCCACCGGTGCGCCGCGGCGAGCAGCCCTGGGGCACCTGGTCGGTGGCCTGGGAGCGGCTCGCCGACGGGCGGTTCGAGGGCAGGCTCGAGCTCGCCGTCAGACGCGGCGAGTGGCCCGCCGAGGGTCGCAAGGCGAGGCTAGCGGCGGTGGACGAGCTGTTGACCGCCGTCAGCAGCCCCCTCCTGCTCCAGGGCACGTCGCCTTAGCTCGGAAACCTCGGCCGGTTCCTACCGCGAGGGCTGATCTTGCCGGACTGGCAGGCAGGCTCGGGGATCGCCCCCGGCGGCGTACGGTGCAAGTACGCCGCGGGTGCTCACCCCTTCGTTCGCCCACCTTGCTCGCTCGGTGCGATGGTAGCGTGTCGGCGTACACGTTGTGCCGCATTGGAGGCTCTTGAGGGCGTGCAGGATGCACTGACGGAGCTGGTGGAGCGGGCGCGCGCGGGGGACCGCGAGGCGTACCGGCTCCTCGTCGAAGCGAGCTGGGACCGCCTGGTCCGCCTGGCGCGCTCGGTGGTCGGCGACGCCGACGCCGAGGACGCGGCGCAGGAGGGGCTCCTCGTGGCGTGGCAGCGGCTGCACGCCCTGCTCGACGCCGAACGTTTCCCCGCCTGGGTGGCCCGCATCGTCTTCCGGCGCTGCCTCAGGCGGGCGCGGCGCAACCGCGGTCGCTGCGCCCTCGAGGAGGCGCCCGAGCCGATGGCGAGAGGCAACCCGGAGGCGGCGATCGACGTGTGGCGGCTACTCTCGCGGCTGGCGCCACGCCAGCGGGCGGTGCTCCACCTCACCGCGGTGGAGGGGATGACCGACTCCGAGATCTCGGCCGCGCTCGGGATCACCGCCGGGTCGGTGCGGGCGCACCGCCGCCGCGCCCGCGAGTCGGTGCAGCGGATCCTGCGGGGAGGTGTGTCGTGAGTGAGCATCTCGACGTGTTCGATCGGCAGCTCGCCGCGTGGGGCTCGCGGCCGGCGGCGACGCCGGCGGAGCTGGCGAGCCACCGCCTGGTGCGGCGGCTGCCCGGGCGCCGGCGCCCCGTGGCCTGGTGGCAGGCCGCAGCGGCGGCCGCCCTGCTCGTCGGCGTGATGCTGGCAGTCTGGCGCACCTCGCCCACCCGGCCCGGGCCTGTCCGCGACCGCCTGATGGAGGGCTACCTCTCGGTCGGCGGCGACACCATCGCCTGGGTCGTGGACTCCGAGACGACCATTCTTTTCACCCTTGAGCTCCACGACGTGGAGAAAGGACAGCGATCATGAAGAACGCAGCGGTGCTGCTCGTGTGTCTGTGGTGCGTGACTCTCTCGGTGCTCCCGCTGGCGGCGCTGGCCGGCCCGGGCGAGCTGCCCGTGAAGGTCGTCCTCGTCGTCGGCTTTCCCAGCGGGCAGGAGCCGGCGACGGAGGGCAAATTGCTGCTCCCCGGCACGGTGCTGCTCCCGGGCGAGGTCGTGGGACCGCCCAGCGCCCCGATCGCCGAGCAGGCCGAGCGCCTCAAGGGCGCGTTCAACCTGGCGAAGGTCGAGGTGAGCCCGCCCTTGACGTACGTGATGAAGGTCGGGGAGGAGCAGGTCATCAACACCCCGGCCGGCAATCTCGACCTGCGGCTCACACTGGTGGAGTTCGACGCCGAGACGGCGGCGCTCAGGGTCGGGCTCTCGACCGGGGACAAGGAATCGGAAGCGAAGCTCATGATGAGGCGGGGAACCCCGGGGATCATGGGTGGCAGGGATGGCGAGGCCGCCCCCTTCTTTTTCGTCAGCATCGAGCCGCTGACACGCGACTCGCGGGTCTCTGAGGAGGCGGTCCACCGCGTGGACGAGAAAGGGATCACGACCCCGAAGCTCGTCTACTCGGTGCCGCCCACCTATCCCGAAGAGGCGCGCAAGGCCCGCGTCACGGGAACGGTGGTGCTACAAGCCCTTGTCGACGAGCACGGCGTCGTGCAGAACGTCGAGGTGCTGCGCTCGCTCGAGAAGGGCTGCACCGATGCGGCAGTGCACGCGCTCCGCCAGTGGCGGTACGAGCCGGCCCGCTTCACCGAGAGCAGCAAGCCGGTGGCGGTCTTCTTCACCGTCACCATCGCGTTCAGGCTGAATTAGCATGCCCCGCCCTGGCCACCCAACCGCCCGGTGGCTGGTGGTTGGTTGTTGATTCCCCGCCCGCGCCCCCACCCGTTGCGGCCCCCGCGCCGCGTCCTCCAGCCGGCCCTGCCGCTCCTCCTCGACCTGGACGTGGACGAGGGTGGGGGAGACCGACCACGTCCACGTTCGGGGAAGCGCTGTCCTTTCTGGCGACGGGGCACGATCTCCCAAGGGTGCGCGGGCTATCGTCCCTCGTGGCGGCGGAGCTTCGTGAGCTGGCGCTGGGCGCGGTGGATCTGCTTCCAGAACCGCTCCCGCTCGGCCGCGGCCGCGGCGTCGTGGCGGGTGTTGGCCCACGCCAGCTCTTTCTCCAGCGCCTGGTAGCTCGCCAGGCGCGCGGCGGGCAGCGTCCCGGCCTCGACGGCATCAGCCACGGCGCACCCCGGCTCGCCGGCGTGCGCACAGTCGGCGAACCGGCAACGCTGGGCGAGCTCGGCGATGTCGGCGAACGTCCGGGCGAGCCCCTCGTCGCCGCCCCATAACCCGACCTCGCGCAGGCCCGGGGTGTCGACGAGCACGCCGCCGCCAGGCAGCAGCAGGAGCTGGCGGGCCGAGGTGACGTGCGTGCCCGTGCCGTCCGAGGCTCGGACCGCGCCGGTGCGCTGCCGCTCGGTGCCGAGCAGGCGGTTGATAAGCGTCGACTTGCCGACGCCCGACGAGCCCACCAGCACACCGGTGCGGCCGGGCGGCAGCAGCCCGCGGACGAGCTCCACCCCGTCGCCCTCGAGCGCGGCGGTGACCAGCACCTCGGCGCCCGGCGCCGCCTCCGCGGCCTCGCGCACCCGCGCCGGCAGGTCGGGGCAGAGGTCGGCCTTGTTGAGCACCACGACGGGCGTGGCGTTGCCCTCCCAGGCGAGCGTCACCAGCCGCTCGATCCGGCGCGGGCTGAAGTCGCCGTCGAGCCCAGTGACGACGAGCACGAGGTCGACGTTGGTGGCCAGCACCTGCCCGTCGCTCGAGCGCCCGGCCGCCTTGCGCCGCAGCGCCGAGCGCCGCGCGAGCACCCACCGCACGATCGGAGGATCTGACGTGTGGTCGGCGAGCACCCAGTCGCCGACTGCCACGGCGTCAATGCCTTGACCGGCGAGGGAAGTGGGGATCAACGCGGCGGCCTCGCCGCCGGCGTGCAGCACCGTGAGGTGGTGGCCATGTCGGAACACCACGCGTCCCGGAGTGAGGCCGGGGTCCCGGTCATCGATCTGTGACTCGAAGAAGTCGCTCCATCCGAGCGAGGAAAGCTTCATGGTCGTGTCTCCGCAATCGCGCGCCGGCGGGCGCAGCACCGCCGACCGGCAGGGTGAAACGGGAATGGCCAGCCTCACCCGGCTGACGGGGTGTCAGGACCTCTCAGGCCCCGACGGCGATTGCGGCAGTCTCCGACACACACGCTCCCGCGGCCCGCGCGAACCGCGGGCGGATTCTACCTCACGCCGGACCGGCTGGCGCCGGCTGGCCCCGCGGGCCGGTGGCCGCAGTGGCGAGCGCGGACCTCTGGGCCGCGCCGGGGCAGATGGGCGGTACCTGGACCTGGACGTAGACCTGGACGTGGGTGTGGGCGTGGGCGGGGTGGGGCAGACCGTCCACGACGTGCAGAGGTAGGTGATGAGCTAGCCCCTCCCGGTCGAGGACCAGGACGAGGTCCAGGTCTACGCCCTGGTCGAGGTGGTGTGAGGGCTGCGGGGAAGGGTGGATGAGGCGCAGGGGGCCGTAGTGCGTGGGGGAGTGGGAGGTGTTGTGATCACTGTGAACCGACAACCGGCCGGGCGGGCGCTGGGCGACGCGAATGGAGTCGGTGTATCAATCTGCGGTTCGGTCCGAGGTGTCGGTCGCCTGCGCGCCGGCGAAGCGCAGGACGTCGGCCAGGGCGGCGCGCGTGCCGGTGGGAGACGCCGTGCCGTCGGCGGACGGGAGCTCGGGGCCGACCGTGACGGCTGTGGCGGCAAGACCAGGGGCGCGATCATGGGAGCCCCCACGTGGTCTGCGTCCAGTCACCAGGGACGAGCCGGCGACCCGGGTGTCGACCACGGGAAGGTGCGCCCTCTTCACGCATGTGACGATGCTCACAAACAGGCGCGTCTGCAAGCCCTAGACTGAGACAGCCCATGCGGGGACCAGCGCAGTCGTGTCGGGCGGAAGGCTCGGGCGCTCGTCCTCCGGGAGGAGGCTGGAATGCGCTGGATCACCCCCTTGCTGCTGACCGTGGCTGCCGCGGCAGCCGCACAGCCGATCATCATCGACCACACGTGCGCCGACCACACGGTCATCCCCGAGGCGTACATCACGCTCGCCAAGCAAAACCTGCGCGTGGGGTACGGACACACGTCGCACGGCTCGCAGCTCGTGACCGGGCTCAACGCGCTCAAAGCCCACTACGGCTCGGCGTCGGTCTGGGCCTATCCGTACTCGTCGTGGGGTCTGAACCCCGGGGTGTTCATGAACGACTACTGGGGTAACGCCTACGGTGGGTCGGACCTCGGCCACAACGGCGACCTCGCGTGGCGTGACGCGACGATCGCCGGCCTCGGGGCGGCCGGTTGCGACCGCAACGTCGTCATCTGGTCATGGTGCGGCGGCGTGTCGGACAACACCGAGGCGGGCATCAACACCTATCTCAACGCCATGAACGCGCTCGAGGCGGCGTATCCGGGCGTCAAGTTCGTGTACATGACGGGCCACCTCGACGGCGGCGGTGCGGCCGGGAACCTCCATGTCCGCAACCAGCAGATCCGTACCTATTGTCGGACCCACAACAAGATCCTCTTCGACTTCGCGGACATCGAGAGCTTCGACCCCACGAGCCCGACCAACTTCATGACCCTGTATGCCACGGACGGCTGCGAGTACGATACTGACGGCGACGGCAACCCCTGGGGTGATGGGAACTGGGCCACGGAATGGATCGCTGCCCACCCTGGGTACCTCTGGACCCAGATCGCCACGGCGTGCGGGGGCTGCGCCCACTCCGAGAGGCTGAACTGCAGCCGTAAGGGCGCGGCATTCTGGTGGCTGCTCGCCCGTCTCGCCGGGTGGGGCGGCCCAGCCCAGGGCCCGGTCATCACCGACGAGCCCGACAGCACCACGATCTATGCCGGCACGACCGCCACGCTCACCGTGGTGGCGACGGGCAACCCGCCGCTGAGCTATCAGTGGTACAAGGGGACGTCCGGCAACACCGGCTCCCCCGTGGCGGGCGCTACCGAACCGAGCTTCACGACCCCGCCGCTCACCGCCACCACGCAGTACTGGGTGCGGGTCTCGAACGGGCAGGGGCACGATGACTCGGTCACCGCAACCGTCACGGTCATCGAGGACCACCTCCGCCCCGCGGCCGTCGCCGTCGATGCCCAAAGCTACAGCGCCGGCAGCTCCGACGCCAACGGCGTGCTGGAGCCCGGCGAGGACGTCGTCCTGGCCCCGAGCTGGCAGAACATCGGCACCGGCGCCCAGAGCGTCACCGGGACCCTGACCTCGTTCGTCGGCCCCGGCGGCGGCACCTACCAGATCCTCGACGGTACCGCCTCGTACGGCAGCATCCCTGCGGGTGCGATCCGGAGCTGTATTTCGACCGGCAACTGCTACGGCCTGCGGCTCGGCCAGCCGAGCAGTCGGCCCACCCACTGGGACGTCGAGGTCATCGAGCAGCTCGGCGGCGGGCGCACCCGCACCTGGACCGCGCACATCGGCGACTCGTTCGCCGATGTGCCGCGGAGTCACTGGGCGTACCGCTTCATCGAGACCATCTTCCACAACGAGGTCACGGCTGGGTGCGGCGGTGAGCCGCTCAGGTACTGCCCCGGCTCGACCCTGACGCGGGCCGAGATGGCGGTGCTGCTGCTGATGGCCAAGCACGGGTCCGGCTACGTGCCGCCACCGGCGACGGGGCTGGTGTTCGGCGATGTGCCGGCCGAGCACTGGGCGGGAGGTTTCATCGAGGCGTTGGTGGCGGAGGGGATTAGCAGCGGGTGTGGGCCGGCGATGTACTGTCCGACCAGTCCGATCACGCGGGCGGAGATGGCGGTGTTCTTGCTGATGGCCGAGCATGGACTGGGGTACGTGCCGCCGGCCTCGACGGGGCTGGTGTTCGGCGACGTGCCGATCGACCACTGGGCGGGGGATTTCATCGAGCAGTTGGCGGCGGAGGGGATCGCCTCGGGGTGTGCGCCATCGCTGTACTGTCCGGAGGGGATCGTGACCCGGGCGGAGATGGCGGTGTTTCTGAGCGTAACGTTCAACCTGCAGCTCGCGGATTGACCGGTCGCGAGCAGGCACCAGGCGTGGATCGTCGACGCCGGGGGCGGCTCGGAGACCGTCCGGCGAGACGACCCGACCACTCCCCGGGGCCGATTGCGGCCAGGAGCTGGCCGCCGAAACGGCTCGTTGCCCGCGTGGAGGTCCAACGCCTTTCCGGGGGCTGTGGCCCACCACCGAAAGTGGGAGCCCAGTCACCAGGCGGTACGCGGTGAAGGCTCTGCGGGTGGCCGCCGTGGGTAGTAGGATGGTGCGAGGAGCCCACCCGATGATGCGGATGATCGGATCAGCGTCGGCGCTTTGCATCGGCCTCGCAAGCACGGCCTTGGCGGCCACGCTGCAGGTCGGTCCGGGGCGTACCTACACGAGCCTCCAACAGGTGGTGGGGCTCGTCAACCCCGGTGACGTGGTCGAGGTAGACGGCAACTTCACCTATCCCGGTGGGGTGACGTTCACTCGTGCCGGCGAGGCTGCCAAGCCGATCACCATCCGTGGTATCCGTGTCTCGGGCAACCGCCCGGTGCTGTCCGGCGGGACGAACACGGTGGCGTTCACGACACCGTGGCCATACACGGGGCCGGGTGCCGACCACTACGTCTTCGAGGGGTTCGACGTCACGGGCGGCACCGCCCGATGCATTTTCCACCAGGCCAACAACCTGACGATCCGCGATGTGGTCGTGCACGACTGCCCGGCGCAGGGGATCCTGGGCGCCGACGAGGGCTCCGGCTCACTGCTGCTCGAGTACACCGAGGTCCACCACTGCGGAAACGGTACCAGTCAGCACCAGATCTACATGGCCACCGACGAGGTGCACTATCCGGGCTCGGTGTTCCGCATGCAGCACTGCTACGTACACGACGGCAACGGCGGCAACAACGTCAAGTCGCGCGCCGAGCGCAACGAGATCTACTACAACTGGATCGAGGGAGCCTTCTACCACGAGCTCGAGCTCATCGGCCCCGACGGCGGGGATGGCGGCAACCCGGCGCTCGAGCGCGAGGACTCGGACGTGGTCGGCAACGTCCTGTTCAAGCGCAACACGTTCTACGTGGTGCGGGTCGGCGGCGACGGCACGGGCGAGACCAACGGCCGTTACCGGTTCGTCAACAACACCTTCCTGTGCGGCTCCTCGGCGGCGTTCCGCATCTTCGACGGGATCGAAAGCATCGAGATGCACAACAACGTGTTCCACCGCGAGGGAGGTGCAGTCACAGTCACCCGTACAGCCGAGGCGAGCTGGGTGGCGGGGGAGCAAATCGCCGGCAGCCGGAATTGGGTGCTGAGCGGGGCATCGGCCGTGCCCACGCAGTGGACCGGCACGGTGTACGGCACCGACCCGGGGTTTTGGGACCTGGCCGCCAACGATCTGCGACCGGCGGCTGGGAGCCCGTTGCTCGACGAGGGCACCTCTGCGCCGTCCGGTCCGCCCGGGTACCCGTTCCCCGCCCCACTGTTTCCGCCGGCAAAGCACCCACCGATGCACCAGGTCCAGGCGCCAGGCACCGCCGCGCCGCGCCCCTCTGCCGGTGACATCGATATCGGCGCCTTCGAGCTTGCGGGCTGGTCCGTGGTGTCGATCGCCGTGGACGAGGCGAGCCACACCCCGGGCAGCTCCGATCAGAACGGTGTTCTCGAGCCCGGAGAGCAAGTTCGCGTGGCGCCCCTTTGGCACAACGACACCACCGGCGTGGTTGCCCTCACCGGAGTCGCGAGCGCATTTGGCGGTCCGGGCGGCGCGATCTACACGCTGCTCGACGGCATTGCCGACTATGGCACCGTCGCTGCGGGGGCGGACGGTGGTTGCGTTGCCAACCCTTACGCGATCGGTCTCAGCACCCCGACCACGCGTCCGGCGCCTCACTGGGATGCGACCTTCGTCGAGACCCTCTCGACCGGTGTGGTGAAGACCTGGACCGTGCACATCGGCGACTCGTTCGCCGATGTGCCGCGGAGTCACTGGGCGTACCGCTTCATCGAGACCATCTTCCACAACGAGGTCACGGCTGGGTGCGGCGGTGAGCCGCTCAGGTACTGCCCTGGGGCCACGTTGACGCGGGCCGAGATGGCGGTGCTGCTGCTGATGGCCAAGCACGGGTCCGGCTACGTGCCGCCACCGGCGACGGGGCTGGTGTTCGGCGATGTGCCGGCCGACCACTGGGCGGGAGGTTTCATCGAGGCGTTGGTGGCGGAGGGGATAAGCAGCGGGTGTGCGCCGGCGATGTACTGTCCGGGGAATCCGATTACCCGGGCGGAGATGGCGGTGTTCTTGCTGATGGCCGAGCACGGGTCCGACTACGTGCCGCCGGCCTCGACGGGGCTGGTGTTCGGCGACGTGCCGATCGACCACTGGGCGGGGGACTTCATCGAGCAGTTGGCGGCGGAGGGGATCACTTCGGGGTGTGCGCCGACGCTGTTCTGTCCGGACGGGATCGTGACCCGGGCGGAGATGGCGGTGTTTTTGAGCGCGACGTTCGGGCTGGAGCTGAACCACTGAGGAGCCCTGCCAAGTGGGCGACGGCCCGGGTGTCCAGCCGTGCTGCTACGCTTGCGTTCTGGAGGGCTCGTGGTACCGGTTTTCGATCGCGCCTGGAGGAACGAGCAGCCACACTTGCCGTGTGAGGAGGTGACAGCGTGCCGTGCCTGCCCGCGTCTCGTGGCGTGGCGGGAGGCGCAGGCTGCTGTGGTGCCGCGACGCTTCCGCTCCTGGGTCGCCGAGCATGGCTTCTGGGGTCGCCCTGTCGAGGCGTTCGGGGACCCCGATCCGTGGCTCGCGATCGTCGGTCTGGCGCCGGCGGCGCAGGGGGCCAACCGCACCGGTCGGATGTTCACCGGCGACCGTTCGGGGGATTTTCTGTACGCGGCGCTGCACCGAGCCGGGCTTGCGAATCAGCCGGCCTCGACCCACCGCGGCGACGGGCTGAGACTCGTTGGGGTGTGCATCACCGCCTCGCTGCGCTGCGCACCCCCGGGCAACCGGCCGCTGGGTGAGGAGCTGCGCCGGTGTCGGCCGTTCCTCGCCCGCGACCTGGCGACGTGGCCACGGCTGCGCGTCGTGCTCTGCCTGGGAAGCCTCGCCCACAATGCGGCGTTGGCCGTGCTGCGAACCGGCGGCAGTGAGCAACGGCCGGCGTTCCAGCACGGCGCCTGGGTGGCGGTTGGCGATGGGCTGTGGCTCGTGGACTCCTACCACGTCTCCCAGCAGAACACCTTCACTGGCCGTCTCACGCCTGAGATGCTCGACCGCGTCCTATCTCGCTGCCTTGCGTTGCAGACGTGACACGCGGAGGGCGTCTGGCTCGGCGCTCGGGGTATCGAGCACCGGCCACGAGTCACGGTGCCTGGGGTGACAACCACGCCGGCCAGGCCACGAGTCCCTCGCCGTACTCCCGCCAGGCCGGCTTGGCGGTCGGAGTGCTGAGGGTCGCACGGATGCGGTCGAGGTGCCGACGCAGTGCGCTCTCGTCGACCCGCCCGCGGTGGTGAGCCCAAAGCAGGTACAGCAGCAGGGTGTTGAGGGCGTCCAGCTCGCAGTAGGCGCGGACCACCTCGTCCTCACCGGCGAGTACATGGAAGTGCACGTTCTCGCCGCGAGATACGGTCTTGCCAGGCAACCCCTGAAGGCGGGCGAACAGGTCGAGCCCCAGGCGGTCGGAAGCGCCGTAGCCGGCCAGCACATCCATGAGGTCGACGTGCATGTCGTGGTAGCGGCCGTGGTAGTTGTTGTACTTCCACTCCCCGTCGGTGCGGTAGAAAAACGGCGCCGCCACGCCGTGGAGCATCGCGCGGTAGCGCAGCACCGGCAGGTCGAAGGCGTTGCCGTTCCAGGTCACCAGGCGCGGCGCGCGTTTGGGTTTGGCGAGGATGTCGAACAGCTCCTCGATCTGCCGCTTTTCGTCGGTGCACGAGCGCCCGAGGCTACCGAGATTGAAGTTGCCGGACTCGGGGTCGAGCCACGCCAGCGAGATAGCGACGATGCGATGCAGCGGCGGCTGCAGGAAGTCGGTGCGCCCGTCGGAGGTCTGCGAGCGCCAGGCGCGCATCGCCTCCATGACGGCGGCGTCGTCACCCTCGAGACCGAGGATGCGACGCCCGGCCTCGGCGTCGGGAACGGACTCGATGTCGAACGCGACCAGTGGTCGATCCATGCGGGCATGGTCGACGGTCCGAGACCGGCAGTCAACCCGAGCACGGCTCCACCTCCGGGTCGGACTCGACCGCGCGGCTGCACCCCCCAGGGAAGTGGACGCGACGGAGTGGGCAGGATGCCCTGAGGTCGACGTGGTCCTCAGCCAGCCTTGCCCAGGACGGTCACCTCGCGGAGGAGCCGGTCGCCCAGCCGGGCCTTCTCGACCTCGAGGTCGTACCGCGCCTGGAGGTTGAGCCAGAACCTGTCCGAGGTCCCGAAGTAGCGGGCGAGGCGCAGGGCGGTGTCCGCGGTGACGGCGCGGGTCCCGTGGACGATCTCGTTGATGCGGCGCGGCGGCACGCTGGTGTCCCTGGCGACGCGGTACTGGGAGAGACCGAGCGGCACGAGGAACTCCTCGAGCAGCACCTCGCCCGGGTGGACAGGCGCGAGCGTCGCCTCACCAGACCCCTCGCGCCGGCTAGTGGTAGTCAACGATCTCGACCTCGTGGGCATCGCCGTCCCTCCAGACGAAGCAGATCCGCCATCGCTCGTTGATCCGGATGCTCCACCGTCCCTCGCGGTCTCCAGCCAGCTTCTCGAGCCGGTTGCCCGGCGGGACCCGCAGGTCATCTTGCGTTTCCAAGGTGGTGTCTGGAGCAAAGCCTTGGGAACGCGCCCGCGGCACCGACGACTACCGCCCTAGCGGGTGGCGTCGGGGGCAGAAGTGGACGCTCCCGCCGAGGAACACCTCCTCGGTGATCACGCCTCCGCACGCCGGGCACGGTGAGGTACAGCTTCGGCTGCTCATTGGACGGGGAGAGCGGCAGGATTCGCACCGCGCCACGCTCGACCATTTCCCAGGCTGCGTCCTGGCCGCTCGGCTGGTCGCGCAGGAGGTTCATGGTCTCGGTGATGGCGGGCCACACCGTGGCCAGCGGCTCATCGACCGACGGCAGGGCTCGAGCACATGCGATGTGGTGCTGGTCGTCCGCGTCAACCAGGCCGACCAGCGGCCCGGCGTCGACGAGGATCACCTGTCCCTCTGCGCCACTAGCTCGCGCGCCACCCGTGCGCCGCCGCCAGCCGAGCGCTGGGGATCACCGCCGTGCACGCCCCCGATCAGATCGGCAATCCGCGCTGCGGGCGAAGCCTGCTCCTCGCTACGCTCGAGCCAGCTCTCAACCGCTTCCCGGACCGCTTCGGAGGCCGTCATCCGCCGGCGCTTCGCAGTGGTCAGGAGCTTTCGCCGCATTTCGGCGCTCAGCCTCACCGCCATCACCTCGCCCATGGTCGCCTCCGCGAGTACTGTGTCGCTCTTTGTAATACACCAGACGTCCTGTCGCGGCAAATTCCGTGGATGGGTCGTCTCTCACTGGCATCGCCTGCAATCCGCCGCCGCCACGTGCATCCGGACGTACGGTGTCCCACCGCTCACCTCGCCCGCGGCATGGCTGGAGCCGTGGCCACCGAGGACACGCGGGATAGGTACCAGGTGTGCGCCATAAGAGGACGTGCAAGGCAGCCGCCAATTCTGCGCCGGTTCACGCATTGCCTCACTGAGTCTGGCTATTGATAGGGCCCGCGGCTTCTGCTAGAAAGCAACCTACGAATCACGTCAAGGGCAAAGGGTGTCAGGTGTTGCGGTCGAGAGCGGAGGTGAATGTGCCGAGGATCCAATTGGCGTTCCTGGTCTTGCTGCCAGTGGTGGCGGTCGTACTGCCAGTGGTGGCACTCGGTCAACCGGTCGTGACCTTCGAGCACGATGCCGTGCGTGTGTCCGGCTTGAGTCCAGGGTCAGCCGCCGCCGTCTTCGCCGCCTCGTTGGAGCGCCCGGACGTCTACGTACGCGTCGTGTGCCGCCAGCACCTGCTGGGCGACGATGACCGCGACGGCCAAGTCCGACTCTCCATGCCTGATGGGGTGCCCCGGCACTCCGTGTGGGCCGTCGTCGACGTCTCGACAGGGAGCGTCGGTACTACGGTGCCGCAGGATGCACCGCTTCGCCTCCGCGAGACGCCGAAAGGCGCCGTCCAACACGCCCACGCCGGGGGCACCGACAGCCTCGCGCTCCCTGAGCCGCTGCTCGAGCTCCTGCTGGTGAGGCCTGGCGTCGGCGCGTGGCGTGGGCGTTTCGCGGAAGGCACACCCACGGACGGCGACGGGGCGGGCGACGGGTGGCTCCAGATGCAGGTGAGCCAGCTCGCACCGTGGGGGCACACCGCCCCGGCACCCACCCAGCTTGCGATCGGCGACGTGCTGGTCGCGATCAACCCAGAGACCCTCGCCATCTACACGCTGACCGTCGGGGAGGAGGCATGAGCGCGTACACCGCACCATCCGCTCGCGGAGCCCAGGTCGTCGCTCTCGTCCTGGTCGCGCTGGCTTCCGTCGCGAGCCTCGCCGCCGAAGCGCACGATGCGCCGCTCGAGCGCGGGTTCGCCGCCGACCGCGTGTTCGCCCTAGGCGACATCGACCACGTCGACCTCAGCTCCGGGAACGTCGTCCTCACCATCCCCCTCGGGATCAGCTACCCCGTCAATGGCGGATTCTCCTACTCGATGAAGCTCATCTACAACTCCTCGGTCTGGGACTTTGAGGAGGGCCAGACGACCAGGATCTGCTACGACGGCCCGATCGCGTACTACTGCCGCGACCTCATGGCCTTCCCGGCACGGCAGTCGAACGCCGGCATGGGATGGAGTCTCTCGCTCGGCCAGCTCCTGGACGAGAACGACCCCAGAAACCCTAGAATCGGCGGCTTCACGTACGTGGCACCCGACGGCACGATGAGTACCTCTGGCACGTGCCCTGATGAGGACTTCGACTGCTTGAACCGCTACCCCAAGGACGGCCAGCGGCTCCGCTTCAGGTATCCGGCCATGGGGGACTCGCACCGGCTCTCCGTCGACCATCCCGACGGGACCATCTCCACCTTCGAGTGCCGTGAGGGCGACACCGGGGAGTGCAGCACGACCGACCGCAAGTGGTGGCTGAAGCACATCGGGGACGGGCGCGGGAACTGGGTCCAGGTGACCTACGGCAGGTGGGACTGGCCGGTGCCAGGGACCTCGACCACGATCTCGTGCCCCCTCTGGACCCGCGTTCGACAGTTGCTAGACAGGCGCTGGCATAGAACGATTGACACCGCAGAGGGTTGCGGTTGAGATCGCGGGTTTTTGCGTGTTACTAGGCGGCGGGCTGGTCGGACGTGGTGCTGGAGGG